>Ga0081539_10000748_pt1 | contig 64594 bp, 58 predicted proteins | sample TabmetS4T2R2_FD_71023 | JGI IMG/M metagenome (GOLD analysis project Ga0081539, IMG submission 71023) | Tabebuia heterophylla rhizosphere microbial communities from the University of Puerto Rico - S4T2R2 | ecosystem: Host-associated > Plants > Roots > Rhizosphere ...
GGTTTGTGGGGGGGGCCCTCCGCTTTTTGTCTGTCGTGGGGGGGCCCCCCCCCCCCATCCACGTCTTTAAATGGCCGGCAAAAAGACGTGGATGGCCGGGACAAGCCCGGCCATGACGGAAAACGTATGCCCAAAGCCAAAACCAACAAAACTCCCGCCTCCGTCGAAAACCTTACCAAGGCGCAGGCCAAGGTGGAACACAAGCGGCTGGCGCTGGAAATCGAAGCGCATAACGAACGCTACTATCAGAAGGACGCGCCGAGCGTTTCGGACGCGGCCTATGACGCGTTGCGTCAGCGGTTGGAGTCCATCGAGGCGCGATTTCCGGAACTGGTCACCAGCGAATCGCCGACGCAGAAGGTCGGCGCGGCGCCCACGGGCCGCTTCGCCAAAGTGCAGCATGCGGTGCCGATGCTGTCGCTCGGCAATGCGTTCAGCGACGAGGACGTGGCCGATTTCGTCGAGCGCGTCAGGCGCTTCCTGAAGCTCGATGCCGACGAAATCCCGGCCATCGTCGCCGAGCCGAAGATCGACGGGCTGTCGCTGTCGCTGCGTTACGAGGACGGCGAACTGGTGCGCGCGGCAACACGGGGGGACGGCACCACCGGCGAGGACGTCACAGCCAACGCCCGCACCGTCAAGGACATTCCGAATACGCTGAAGGGCCGCAAGATTCCGGCCGCCTGCGAGATACGCGGTGAGATCTACATGCTGAAGCAGGATTTCCTCGCGCTCAACAGGAAGCAGGCCGAGGCCGAGGACACCGTGTTCGCCAATCCGCGCAATTCCGCCGCGGGCTCGCTGCGACAGAAGGACGTTTCGATCACCGCCTCGCGGCCGCTGAAATTCTTCGCCTATGCCTGGGGCGAGATGAGCGACCCGCCGTCCGACACCCAGCATGGCATGCTGGCCTGGATGGACAAGGCCGGGTTTGTCGTCAATCCGCTGACCAGGCTTTGCAAGGACCTCAAGGAGGTGCTGGCGTTCTATCGCCTGATCGGCGAGCAGCGCGCCTCGCTCGGCTATGACATCGACGGCGTGGTCTACAAGGTCGACCGGCTGGACTGGCAGGCGCGGCTCGGCTTCGTGTCGCGCAACCCGCGCTGGGCGATCGCGCACAAATTCGCCGCCGAGCAGGCGATGACCATTCTCAGAGACGTCGAAATCCAGGTCGGCCGCACCGGCTCTCTTACCCCGGTCGGCAAGCTCGAGCCGGTCGGCGTCGGCGGAGTGATCGTGCAGAACGTGACGCTGCACAACGAGGACTACATCAAGGGCGTCGGCGGCAAGGGCGAGGTCCTGCGCGAGGGCCGCGACATCCGGGTCGGTGATACGGTGATCGTGCAGCGCGCCGGCGACGTCATTCCGCAAGTCGTCGACGTCGTGCTCGACAAGCGCCCCGAATCCGCAAAACCTTACCGCTTTCCAACAAAATGCCCGTGTCCCCTGCATACCGACATCGTGCGCGAGGAAACCGCGACCGGCGAGGAGGGATCGCGCGCCCGCTGCACCGGCGAGTTCGCCTGTCCGTTCCAGAAGATCCAGCATTTGATGCTGTTCGCCTCGCGGCGTGCTTTCGACATCGACGGCCTCGGCGAAAAGCAGATTGAAATGTTCTTTGAAAGGAAATGGGTGCGCGAGCCCGCGGATATTTTCACGCTCGAACAACGCAACCACGAAATAAAACTGGAAGAGGAAGAGGGTTATGGCGCGACTTCGGTCGCCAATCTGTTCAACTCGATCCGCCGGCGCCGCGAGATAACGCTGGACCGTTTCATCTATGCGCTCGGCATCCGCCATGTCGGCGAGACCACGGCGCTGGCGCTGGCGCGCGGGTACGGATCATGGCAGGCCTTTCACGATGCGGCGCTGAAGGTCGCCGGCGGGGATCAAGAGGCCATTGCGGAGATGGATGCGTTGGACCAGATCGGCGACACCGTGATCGAGGCGGTAAGAGCCTATTTCGGCGAAAGCCACAATCGCGGCATCGTCGAGCGGCTGACCCGGCATGTCAAAATCCAGGATGCGGAAAAGCCCAAATCCAACAGCGCGGTTGCCGGCAAGACCGTGGTGTTCACCGGCTCCCTCGAGCGCATGACCCGGGACGAGGCCAAGGCCACCGCCGAACGTTTTGGGGCCAAGGTGTCGGGGTCGGTTTCCAAGAAGACCGATCTGGTGGTGGCGGGGCCGGGCGCAGGATCGAAGCTGAAGGACGCGGAAAAGCACGGCGTCAGGGTGATCAGCGAGGACGAGTGGCTGAAGCTGATCGAGTGAGCTTCGATGGATTGCCGAGTCAAGCCTGGTCAAGCCGGGCAATAGCGGAGCAATTGCGTTTCCCGGGCGCGATGCAGCACGAAGTGCTGCTTCGCAGAACCGGATCGTAGCGAACACCGCGTTCTATTACGGCCCCGGATCTGCAGCGCACCACGCCGCAAAGGGGCGGCGCGCTGCGCTGCGTCCGGGGAACGGAGCTCCCGCGACTCTTTCTTCGCTACGCTTTCCCCACAGGCTCGGTCGCGGCGTCGAGCCACAGCTTGGTGATCTCATCGAGATGCGGCCGCACTTCGCGGCGCACCCTTGCGTGATAGTCGTTGAGCCAGGCCAATTCCGCACCGCTGATCATGTCGAGATCGATCAGCCTACGGTCGATCGGCGCCAGCGTCAGCGTCTCAAAGCCGTTCATCGGCTTTTCCGCGCCGGCGATATCGGCCGCGACCACCAGTTCGAGATTCTCGATACGGATCCCGAACGCGTCGGTCTTGTAATAGCCGGGCTCGTTGGACAGGATCATGCCGCGCTTCAGCGGTGTGGTGCCGAGTTTCGAGATCCGCGCCGGGCCTTCATGCACCGACAGATAGCTGCCGACGCCGTGGCCGGTGCCGTGCTCGAAGTCGATCCCGGCCTGCCACAAAAATTGCCGCGCCAGCGTATCGATCTGCGCGCCGGTGGTGCCGTCGGGAAATGTCGCGCGCGCGATCGCAATGTGGCCGCGCAAGACGCGGGTAAAACGGTCGCGCATTTCCGCCGTCGGCTCGCCGATGGCAATTGTGCGCGTGACGTCGGTGGTGCCGTCCTCATATTGCGCGCCGGAATCGATCAGCAGCAGATCGCCCGGGATGACGCGACGGTTGGTCTTGCGCGTGACGCGATAGTGCACGATGGCGCCGTTCGCCCCGGTGCCGGCAATGGTCGGGAACGACACGTCTTTCAATGCGCCGGTGTCGCGGCGAAACGTCTCCAGCGCCTCGACGGCATCGATTTCGGTAAGCCGGCCCGACGGCGCCTCGCGGTCGATCCAGGCGAGAAACCGGGCCAGCGCCACCGCGTCGCGGCGATGCGCGGCCCGGGTGCCTTCGATCTCGGTGGTGTTCTTGACCGCCTTCAGCAGCGCCACCGGATCGTTGCCGCGTAAAACCTTGCCGCCGGCACCCGCGATCAGCCGGCTCAGCGCCTCGGCGGCGGTAGCGCTGTCGAGCGCGATCGATGCGCCGCGCTGCGCGAGTTCGGCAAGCTGCGGCGTCAGCGCGTCGGGCCCGCGGACATCGGCGTTCCGCTCGAGATGATCGCGCGCGCTATTGGAGAGCTTGCGATGATCGATGAACACGGTCGGCCGTCCGTCCTTCGGCACGAGCGCATAGGACAGCGGCAGTGGCGTATGCGACACGTCGGCGCCGCGGATGTTGAAAGTCCAGGCCACCGCATGCGAATCCGACAGCACCAGCGCGTCGGCGCCGAGCTTTGCGATTTCGCCGCGGATGCGCCCTAGTTTTTCCGCCTCAACTTCGCCGGAGAATCGCACGCTGTGGATGGCGACCGGGCCGAGCGGCGGCGCGGGGCGCTCGGTCCAGACCGAATCCAGCGGATTGCTCTCGACCGCGACCAGTTCGGCGCCGGCCCTGGCGCAGGCCGCCGCCAGCCGCTCGGCTGCCGCCGAAGTATGCAGCCACGGATCAAATCCCAGGCGGTCGCCCGCAACGAGGTGCTTTTCCAGCCAGGTTTCCGGCGGCGGATCGACCAGCGGCTCGACGCTCCAGGCCTTGCCGTCGACCTGCTTTGCCGCCTGCAGGGTGTAGCGGCCATCGACGAACAGCGCGGCCTCTTTTGCCAGTACCACTGCCATTCCGGCCGAACCGGTAAAACCGGTCAGCCACGCCAGCCGCTCTTCGGAGGGCGCGACATATTCATTTTGCTGCTGATCGGCGCGGGGAATCACGAATCCGGTCAGCTTTCGGTGCGCCAATTCCTCGCGGAAGGCGGCCAGCCGCGCGGTCAGCGCCACGCCGCCTTCGGGCTCCTCGAATGTCTGGAAATGGGCTTCGAACATCGCATCGTTATCTTAGGATCGCCGGGAGGGGTCCGCAATGTGAAGCGCGTTGTCCCTGATCTGGCATAAAACATGCTTGAATTGTGCGCCTGCCTTAGACGGCATGGAACGATTTGCTTTCACTGACACGCGTTTCAACGATATCTGGGGGAAATCCAGGAGTGTTTCAACTCAACGACGAGGGGATGCACAATGCCTGTATTTACGTTTGAGAAGATTTCGCCGCCGGTGCGGCGTGGACCGATTGCTCCCATCGTGAAAAAGCAGCGGGGACTGATCGTCCAGATCCTGGATAGTTTTGTCGAAGCGCGAGTGAAGAAGAACGCGCGCGAAGACAAAGGCCTCATCGCTCGCTACGAAAAGAAACCGCCCGACTGACGCTTACGCCCGCTGCATCAGCAGGCTGCTCCATCCCTCGATGAGCAGATGCCGGCGCAAAATCAGCCCGCGGGCTCGGAATGACGCGCTAACCCCCTGAGCCTGATGCGGCAGCAATCCTGAGAGAATCACCAACGCCGATGGCGCCAGATGCGCGGCCATCGGCGTCGCCATTTGCCGGAGCGGATTGGCGAGGATATTCGCCAGCACCAGATCGAACGGCCCACGGATCGTGAAGTGCGGCGCGGAAAATCCGGTCGCGCAGATCGCCTCCACCAGATTGCCGACGCCATTGAGCCGCGCGTTGTCGCGTGCAACCCTCACGCTGACCGGATCGATGTCGCTCGCCAGCACCCGCCGCCGCAACGCCTTGGCCGCGGCGATCGCGAGAACGCCGGTGCCGGTTCCGAGATCGAGCACACGCCTCGGCTGGTACGCGCGCAGCACCCCGTCGAGCAGCACCAGGCACCCTCGCGTGGTGCCGTGATGCCCGGTGCCGAACGCCAGCGCCGCCTCGATCTCGATGTCGAGCCTGTTGGCGGGAATCCGCGCGCGGTCGTGCCGGCCATGCACGAGGAAGCGGCCGGCCGGGACGGGGACGAGGTCTTCGAGGCTGGCCGCGACCCAGTCCTTGGCTGCGACGGTGTCGAAGGTGATGGTTTGTGCAACCTCGTCGCCGGCGGCGAGAGCGACCAGTTCGCGGATCACGGTTTCATTGGGAGCCTCGGCGAAATCCAGGCTGACATCCCATCGTCCGTCGGGCCGCTCGAATGCGGCGACCGCGGCCTGATCCTCATCGAGGCTCTCGTTGAGCACATCGACCACGCGGCGCGCGGTGCGTTCATCGCCGATGGCGAAGGTCGCGCAGTGGGTGTAAGGGGTTTTTGGGGAAGTCATTGACGGTCCGGATAACCGCGAGGATTATTTACGGGACTGTACACCGCGGCATACTCTGCCCTCAATCGATGACCGAACTTTCCGTAAACAGCAGGTTCAATTGGAAATCAATTACCTTTGTTGCAGTCTGCCTTATATCCGATAACCTCTAGAGCATCTTCGCGCTTGGCGGGGAGAGTGGGGAGATAAAAACAGAACGCCGAATATCGAGTTGCAGATTCTGAAGCAAAATCTCGATAGCGCACTCGACCCCAAACGAATATCCTTCCATTGCCGGCCAATGCCCTTTGGATGGCTGGGCCGCGAAGAGTCATTGGGCTTTGAATCTCACCGGAGGCGGCCATGGTATCGGGAGTGCCTTCGCTCATGTTGGATGCCGGCCGGCTGAAATCCGGTTCATCTCCGCTTCGGTACCAATCCACAGAAGTGAACCAAGTCAGATCGAAGGCAGGTGTATATCCAAAATTTTTCCAGGTTATTTTGATGTCAAGAGATGAAACTGTCGAGGCATCGCCAGACCCCTCGTAGTTTCGCACAGCCTCCGTCCTGAACACCCCAACATACGCCCGACTCTGCAGTTTTGAGGTTTCAATCTGTGTAGCGATTGTATGGTCTGTTTTCGAAAGAAAGTAGGCGCTTAGGCCAGTTGCGAAGGACAACAGTAGAGTTGATAGGCCGAGAATACGAGTCCAGTTGGCTATCACCCTCTCGTAGTTTGCTGTCGTCTTTGTCGATGGAACATTTTCGTCTGACATCAAAATAGTTTCCGGATCAAATCTGCGGTGTTCTACCGGCAAGCAAATATACAAGTTGTAACCGCTATGCCAACATGCCCGGAAGGGGCCCAGCCGCCGCGATCGGCAACGTCATGATTGTCAGAATAGCCTACCGGTGAGGTTGAAAACCTCACCACGGTAGATGGTAAGAACGCCGGCGCTGAGTCGCATGCGGGCGGAATGCATAACGGCGTAACGAGATCACAAAAGAAGGTCGCCAAGCGCTCGACCAATAGCTTTAACCCTATCGGCAATCAGGCATCGGATTTTATCGCGTCTGATTGCGCCGATACTTATCAACAAACTATACAGCGAAATATGGTAGTGTCTCAGTTTGAAATTTCAGCCGCATCGCGCTTCTTGTAAGGACCGCGAACGGCGGGGGCTGGATTCGCCGCATCGATCATCCCCACAATATCCCGCATGTGCATAACTCTATCCACAAGGCCAGAGGCCATCGCAGGCGTCGCGCCGAGCGTCTTGTGGACACGGCAGAAATTGTAAAACACGAAGTACAGCGCCAGCGCGTGGCAGTGGTTTTCGAATTTTTTGGAGAACGCGTTTGTCAGACGTGTGAACCGGCGCATTGACATGCGCATAGTGAGGTTCTGCCGCTCGGCAAACGACGTGTTGATTAGGTCCGGGTCCGGGTTGCCCATGATCGGGTTTTTGATCGCGCCGATGCACTTGGGCGGGCTGTAGCGGCCAGGGCCAGCGTAGTCCGTCGCGAAAATCTTGTTCAGCATCGCGTAATCAGCTTCAAAACCAGCCTCGATCACCGCCGCGATGTAAGCCTTGTGGCCGTCCGTGGTGAGTTGAACGCGATTGGCAAGCCGGGCCTTCAAGTCGAACATAAACGCCGCGCCAGTCCGCGCGCTGCGATCCCCAACGTGCCAAGAAACGATAAGCTTGGAGTCCGCGTCGATCGCCGTCCACGTCCACACGTCGCCAGCGGCCTCCGGGGCGGCCTTGGCGAATTTGACGTTCTTTTGTTTGGCGTAGCTGAACGACCATATTTCGTCGCACTGGACGGCCTTGGAGGTGATCCCGCGAACCGTCGCGTCATGGAAGGAAGCACAAGCGGTGCCAGCATCAATGAGCAGCTTTGAGACCGTGTTGATGGATACCCCGGCGATCCGGGATACCGAACGCATGGACGACCCTTCGCAAAGCATCGAGAGAATTTGGGTACGCGTCGCAACATCAAGTTTGTTCATGCCGAGCATGATATGAACTTTTATGCTTAGCGTCAAGCGTCTTGTTCAGATTTAAACTACAAGCCGCAACTGAGGCTTCCGTTTGCCGGACAGTTGGTAAAGATCGGTAATCTCGTCCTCTAGCAGGCCGAGCAACTTGCTGAGGTCTGAGACAGAGTAGCCGAGCTCCCCCGTATAGGATGCTATTAGCTGACTCAGGGTCGAAGGGCTTTCGGCACTGCCATTCCATTCGACCGGTTCTTTTGTTTTAAAGCCGCGCTTCGCCATCTCGATGTTATAATATTTGAACATGCGGTCAGAAATTCGCCCGGTCTGCCAAGCTTTGTAAATCAGGGATTGCATCGAGGTCCCCCAATACAGTTTTAGCTCCATAAATTTACCGATCGAAAGGTTGTAGAATTGGGGTCGCACCTCTTGAGTGGGCATCAAAAGTTCCGACGCAAAAATATTCGCCTGAACCTCCTGCTCGGGATTCGGGGTTTGGTGCATAACCAAGTGGCCAAGCTCGTGGGCTAAACTGAAGCGGTACCGGTCTTTTGGTTGTCGTAGGTTTATGAAAACGACCGGCGGCAAGTCGTCCCCGGCATGTTGGCAAAAACCATCAATGAGGGGGGTACCAAAATCAAACGCGATGACCACCACGCCGGCATCTTCGACCACTTTCGTCAAATCCTTGATTGGTCCGCGCGGCAATCCCCAACGCTGTCTGACGGTCAATGCAATTTTTGGGATGTCACCTCCGTATTGATCGGGGTCGATTACAGGAACGGAGGGCAACCGTGTTTCCAATTCAACTGAGGGAAGCAGCTTTTTTAGATTGATGCGGTAAATTTCGGAGTGCCCATGTATTGCATCCCGATCTCTGGCCGTAAGCTTTTTCCGCTTCCGATGGAAGCTGACCGGATCCATCCTTTGGTAGACCGGGTTGGAAAAAAAATCCGGGCGATACTTCAGCGCGTCAGCGAGTTTGACCTGTAGTTTTTCGTCCGGCTGAATCTGGCCATTCTCAATCTTTGAAAGTTGAGCTTGCGAAATTGCGCCGTTCAAGGTGGCCACAAGCTCTGGCTGGCTGACCTTGCGGGTCTGCCGAGCCAAAGCGAGTAGTTCGCCATTGAATACCTTATTCATTTCCTGCCTTCTTCTGTAGGTTCGGCCTGACGCGGATGCGGCGGGGCTCATCTGCGGGCGGCATTGTCGGCGGCAACGGCGTGATTTTGCCTCCTGGAGGCGGTGGCGCGGGACGAGTAAGCGGAATTTCCCAAGCGATCTCGCCGGCCTCATTATTGCAGACCAAATAGATCGGCGGATTGAGCGGATCGTTTTCGGTCGCAACGTAGCCGAGATAAATATGCGTTAGGTCGTCGTCGGAAAAAAGCTCGCCATTGACGGGAGTTTGGTGATCGAAGTCGAAAGACTCTTGTGTTTTGCCGGTGTTCGCGTGCAAGTCGTCGAAGAGTTTTTTGATCCGCAGCGTGAACTTGCTGTAGGCGCCGAAATAGGTAGCGTTACCGACCCTGACCGGCTGAAATCCCTTGGTCGCTTCGCAATAAGCAGTTAGCCGCTCTTTGATTTCATCCCGGATGATGGAGCAACGAGTCCACGACTCATGGGTGTGTGCCCGTTCTCCATAAAACTGATAATAAAATCGGACGCTTTCCAAGACGATCGAAGCAAAATCATCAAAATGGGGGCCGAGCACCTTTTCCGCTTCCTCGCGACAACGAACTGGCATAATTTCCCCTCGAAATACCGTTGAGTCGCCGAGAGGTTACGCTTCTATGCTGTCCAAAACAAGTTAAAATATTCCAAATCTATTCCGCTATTTCCAGCGGGCCTTCGCAGCCTTTTTTGCTATTTCTTTCCGCCGCTTGGCCGACATTCCAGCGGCGCGCGCAGCGCCCCCTTTGCGACCCAAGGCAACGGCTGCGGGGTCCTTACCGTCTGGTAGGGTCTCAGTTTGTTCGACAATCTCGCCAGTGGCGATCCTGGCGATCATGATGGCGTTGCCGATGGCATCGGGGGGGCGCTTCTCGCCTTTAGGGCCTCGGGGCATTATTCGCCGCTGCTTTTCTTGATAGCGGACAACAGAAATTCGTACAAGCTGCCGCCGGCAGCCGTATCAAGATCGCCCCTAGAGAGACCTTCGCGCTGTGCGTCTTCTTCGCATTCACGTACCGTGCTAGCTATTTGCCCGGCGCTACGCGCTTCGGCATAGACATAAGATTGCGTCCATTCGTTTAGCCACTCTTCTGCGTCTTTTGCCATAATCGTCCCCATTCGGTGCAAACCATGCTAATGCTTAGCGGTAAGCTACGCAAGGGAGAGCCTTCATGCGGATGTTGGCGGTTTTCGCGTTTTGTCTGGTCATTTCCGACAATGCACATAGCAAGGACGCAGCCGCATTGGGAGCGGGCACGTTCACCTGTGGGCAGTTCGCCGCCGACTACAAAAAAAATCCGTCCCTTGCAGAAGGCCTGTTTTACACATGGGCACAAGGTTTTATGAGCGGATACAATCTCGCTAAACTGGTGTCGAAAGCACCGTCCAAAAATCTGTCCGCAAAATCACAGGACGAACAGAAGGCGCAGTTGCGCAGATTCTGTAACGACAACCCGCTCTCCGACTACGGGAGAGCCGTGTTCATAATGTACGACTCTTTGCCTGACACGAGGCCCTGAATTTCAAACTGAGACACTACCGAAATTCCGGTCGGCCAAGCCGGGCATATACATGAAATACACAACTCCCGTACGTGCGCACTCCCCGAGTTTTCCACCATCAATCCACAGCGTCGTCCACCGAAATCGGTATTGTCTAAGACACTGCTGTGTAATCCCGTGGCCTAACCAAACATCGCCCGATGATCTCCCAAGATCACCCGCGCCGCGTTGTGTCCCGGCGCGCCGGTGACGCCGCCGCCGGGATGGGCGCCGGAGCCGCAGTGATAGAGGCCCTTCAGCGGGCCGCGGTAGTCGGCATGGCCCAGCATCGGCCGCGCCGAGAACAGCTGGTTCAGCGTCAGCGCGCCGTGAAAAATGTCGCCGCCGAGAAGGCCGAATTCGCGCTCGAGGTCGAGCGGCGACAATACCTGGCGGCCGATCACGCTGGCTGCAAAGCCCGGCGCATACTTATCCACCGTGGCAATCATCAGGTCGGCGACTTCGTCGCGATGGTCATTCCATGAGGCGCCATCAGGCAATTGCGGCGCGACGTGCTGGCAGAACAGGCTGGCGACGTGCCGGCCGGGCGGACTGAGCGAGTCGTCCAGCGTCGAGGGGATCAGCACTTCCACTACCGGCTCGCGGCTCCAGCCGTGCGCCCTGGCGTCCAGCCAGGCGCGGTCCATGTAGCCGAGGCTCGGGCCGATAATGATGCCGGCGCTGAGATGATCGCCGTCGCCCGGCAAAGCGCTGAACGAGGGCAGGGCCGTGAGCGCTACGTTCATCCGAAACGTGCCGGAGCCGTTGCGCCAGGTTTTGATGCGGTCGAGGAACGGCGCCGGCAGGGCGTCCGCCGGCACCAGGCGCGTATACAGCAGTTTTGGATTGACGCTGGAGACGACGTATCCGGCGCGTATGGTTTTGCCATCTTCCAGGATCACGCCGACAGCGCGGTCGTGCTCGACGATCACCTCGCGTGCGCCGGCGCCGGTCTCGATCTCCGCGCCATGTGCGCGGGCGGCGGCCGCCATCGCTTGGCCGATCGCGCCCATGCCGCCGATGGCATGTCCCCACACGCCTTTTTTGCCGTTCACCTCGCCGAAGGCATGATGCAGCATCACATAGGCGGAGCCCGCGGCGTAGGGACTGGCGTAATTGCCGACGATGGCGTCGAAGCCGAACAGCGCCTTGACGAGGTCGTTCTCGAACCAGTCGTCCAGCATGTCGCCGGCCGAGCGCGTGAACAGGTCGAGCAGGCTGCGCTGCTGCTCCAGCGTGAGACCGCGCAAAATATTCGCGGCGCCGAGCGCGTTTGCTGCCTCACGGATGGAATTGAGGCCGAAGCCTTGCACGATGTTCGGCGGCGCCCGCAGCACGAACCGGCGCAGCACGTCGGCAATGGCCTGCAGCTCCCGGCCGAAAGCATCGATCCGGCCGGCATCGCGCTCGCTCAACTTCGCAACAGACGGACGGGTGCGGCCTTCGCCGGTGAGCAGATAAGTTCCGTCGGGCGAGGGCAGAAAATTCTGCGCGCGGCGCTCGACGATTCGCAAGCCGTGCTCGTGCAGTTTCAGGTCGGCGATGATTTTTGGGTTGAGCAGGCTCACCGTATAGGCCGCGACCGAGTTGCGGAAGCCGGGGCAAAATTCCTCCGTCACCGCCGCGCCGCCGACCACCGTGCGGCGCTCGACCACGCGGACCCGCAATCCCGCCATCGCCAGATAAGCCGCGCAGGTGAGGCCATTATGGCCAGCGCCGATGATGACGACGTCGGTCTCGGTCATGTCCGATTTCATATCGTCCTTCGCGGCAAATGTCGCGCACACGTTATCAGCTACGTCATTGCCGGGCTTGACCCGGCAATCCATCCACTTCAAAAGCGCTTCTTGCGAATCGTTGGATACGCGGGCCTTCGCCTCGCCGAAGGGGCTACGGCCCGCAAGCGAGTCAAGCCCCCGGATGACGACCTAACTTCTGTCCCGCCGCCGGCATCAGCCGGTTCCAAGCCGGAGCATTCATGTCGTTGCCGCCACACTCCGCCGCGGATCAGACCTCCGTTTCCCGAAACAGGCTGGTCCTGGTCGTCTACACCGCCGCCATCTTCTTGAGCGCGCTGCTGTTGTTTTCGGTGCAACCGCTGTTCACCAAAATGGTGCTGCCGCGGCTGGGCGGCTCGCCGGCGGTGTGGTCGGTGGCGATGGTGTTTTTCCAGTCGCTGCTGCTCGGCGGCTATGCCTATGCGCATTATCTCATGCAGCTGCGCAATCGCGTGGCGCCGGTCGCGGTGCACCTGGTGCTGCTGGTCATCGCGCTGCTGACGCTGCCATTGTCGATCGCAACCGGCTGGGGCGAGCCGCCGACCAGCGGATATGCGTTCTGGCTGCTCGGGCTGTTCGCGGTCTCGATCGGGCTGCCGTTTTTCGCGCTGGCCGCCAATAATCCGCTGCTGCAGGCCTGGTTCGTCCGCACCGGGCATCCGAACGGACCCGATCCGTATTTCCTCTACGCATCCTCGAATATCGGCAGTTTTCTGGCGCTGCTGTCCTATCCGGTCCTGCTGGAGCCTGTGTTCACCCTGCGCACGCAAAACCTGATCTGGAGCGGCCTCTATGGGCTTTTGATTGTGCTGATCGCCGGCTGCGGCGTGCTGTTGCTGCGGTCGCCGGCGAACGTAGTTGTCGAGCGGAGCGATAACACCGATGCGCCCGCCCCGCCCTGGGCGTTGCGGTTGCGCTGGATCTTTCTTGCCGCGGTGCCATCCGGGCTCTTGATCGCGGTGACGGCGCATATTTCCACCGACGTCGCCGCGGCGCCATTATTATGGGTGCTGCCGCTGTCGCTCTATCTGCTGACCTGGGTGCTGGTGTTCCAGTCGCGTCCGCTGCTGCCGCACCAATGGGTATTGCTGCTGCAGCCGCTGGCGATATCAAGCGTGATCGTGCTGCTCGCGGTCGGGGGCGAACAGAATTTGCTGCTGACGCTGGGCGGCCATCTGCTGTGCTTCTTCGTGATCGCAATGGCGTGCCATGGCGAGCTGGCGCGCACCCGCCCGGCGGCAAAATATCTCACCGGCTTCTATGTGGCGCTGTCGTTCGGCGGCATGCTGGGCGGACTTTTCGCCGGGCTGATCGCGCCTTACACATTTTCCTGGGTCGCGGAATATCCGATCCTGACTGCGCTTGCGGTATTGTGCCGTCCGCCGGCCGGTGAGCGTTTGCCGCAAGCAAGCCGCTGGTACTGGCCGCTGCTCGCGGTGATCGCGGTGGCGCTGATCGCCCCCTCCTGGAGCGGCGGCAAGGTGTTTTCCTGGCTCCAGGATCACCGGGTCTATGTCATCAGCGCGATTGCGATCGCCGGAATGATGCTGGCGATCCTGCTGAAGGCCGACCGTGCCAAGCTGTTCGGCCTTGTGGTACTGGCGCTGGTGCTGATCCGCGCCTATCCGTCGGACGACGGCCGCGTCGAAACCGTGCGCAGCTTCTTTGGCGTGCACAAGATCGTGGTGACGCCGAACGGGCAGTATCACGTTCTGATGCACGGAACCACGATCCATGGCGCCGAAAAATTCCTGAACGACGACGGCACGCCGGTAACCGGACGGCCCGAGGTGATCAGCTATTACCACAAGGACGGTGGCATGGGGCAGGCGATCGCCGCCATCCGCGCGCGCAAAGGCGGACCCTTGCGCGTCGCGGTGATCGGCCTCGGCTCGGGCACGCTGGCCTGTGCGTCGGAGCCCGGCGAGGACTGGAAATTCTTTGAGATCGATCAATCCATGGTCGATACCGCGCGCGACCCGAGATATTTCACCTTCATCCAGAACTGCGCGCCGGACCTGAAGCCGGTGATGGGCGACGCGCGGCTGACATTTGCGAAGGAGCCGGACGGCATCTACGACCTCATCATCGTCGATGCCTATTCGTCGGACGCGATTCCGATTCACCTTGCGACCGAGGAGGCGATGGAGATCTACAAGCGCAAGCTGGCGCCGCAGGGAGCGGTGGTGATGCACGTCTCTAACCGGCATCTGGAGTTGTCCAGCGTCGTGGTCGGCATCGCCGACGCCAATGACCTCAAAAGCTGGGTCTACAGCGAGGATTCCGGCCGCGACGCCGAGTACATCTTCTCGACTTCGGTGGTGGTTTCGGCGCGCCAGGAGGCCGATGTCGGCGCACTCGCCTCGTCCGACAAATGGGCGCTGACAGAGGCCGAGGACAACCAGCGGGTCTGGACCGACGATTATTCCAACGTGCTCGGCGCAGTATGGCGCCGGCTGCGCGAGGGCGAAGAGTGAATTCGCCGTAGCCCAGACGGAGCGCAGCCCAATCCGGGACGAACCGCGTCGCGGGAACCCCGGATTTCGCTGCGCTCCATCCGGGCTACGGTCCCTGATCAATACCGCTGATAATATTGCTGCGAATAGCCCGGCTGCTGGCCGTAATACCCTTGCGGCGCGGCGTAGTAGCCCTGCTGTTCCTGCGGCGCGTAATATTGCTGCTGGCCCTGTGCTTCATACATCCGCCGATAACCGCGCGGCGCGGGATAACGGGCCTCACCCGAGGAGCCGTCGGCCGGATAGAAATAGCCGTCGGCCCGCACTTGCGGCGCGATCTGGCGCGGCTGCGGCGTGATCACCACCGGGTCGCCGGCGGCGTCATATTGAGGTGCGCCAAGTTGCGGCGCCGGATCGCGCCGCGCGACCGCATTGCTGCGCGGTTTCGGGTTGCGCGCGAGCGCGACCTGCGACGAGCCGGTCAACGTCACGGTGGTGTTGAGCACGCCATCGGCCTGCACCAGCGCGTACAGCTTCGCGGCATTGGCGCGCGACAGCCGTACGCAGCCATGGGAAGCGGGCGAGCCGAGCTTGCTCTCCGAATCGGTGCCGTGGATGGCGTGGCCGATCTTGGTGAAAAAGATCGAATGCGGCATCGGCGCGTCGTCGAATTCCTTGGAGTAGTGATCCTCCTCCATGCGGAAGGCGCGAAAACTGCCGTTCGGCGTTTCATAGGAGGGCAGGCCCGAGGAGACCGGCCAGTGATAGCGCTCGACGCCGTCGACCGCGACGGTCATCCGCTGGGTATCCTTGTCCACGGTGATGGCGACTTTGGCTTGTGCGGAGGTGCAAGCAGCGAAGGCGAGGCCCGCAAGGGCAACAACGAGGGAGCGCATTTTACTTTTGGCCTCCAGGCCGACAACAACCACCAATCCGTCCCCCGCAGCCATAATGCACAAAGGACGTCTTTGTTTCCAGTGGCTTGGTGGAGGGATCGTTAACGCCGCAGACGGCCTAAACAAGGCCCGCGCGCGGGCAAAATCCGGCCCTCGCGCAACCTTTTGGCAGCGGCCCCGGGGGCGCCGCCAAGCGGCGGACCCGGAATCTCGAGATTCCGGGTCTGGTCCTTCGCACCATCCCATGACGTGGTTGCTTTCGCGTCAGTTCTTCAGCCGGTAGCCGGTCTTGAAGATCCACCATACCGCGACCATGCAGATCGCGAGGAAGGCCAACGTCACGCCGACGCTGAGGCCGATGCTGACGTCGGCGATCTCGTAAAAGCTCCATCGAAAACCCGAGATCAGATAGACGACCGGATTGAGCAGCGTGATCGTGCGCCAGCCCGATGGCAGCATGTTGACCGAATAAAAGCTGCCGCCGAGAAAGGTCAGCGGCGTCACCACCAGCATCGGGATCATCTGCAGCTTCTCGAAGCCGTCGGCCCAGATGCCGATGATGAAACCGAACAGGCTGAAGGTCACCGCGGTCAGCACCAGGAACGCCAGCATCCACCAGGGATGGTGGATGTGCAGCGGCACAAACAGCCCGGCGGTGGCAAGGATGATCAGACCCAATATGATCGACTTGGTGGCGGCGGCGCCGACATAGCCGAGCACGATCTCGAAATACGACACCGGCGCCGACAGGATTTCGTAGATGGTGCCGACGAATTTCGGAAAATAGATGCCGAACGAGGCGTTGGCGATGCTCTGGGTCAGCACCGACAGCATCACCAGCCCGGGCACGATGAAAGTGCCGTAGCTGACGCCCTCGATCTCCGTGATGCGCGAGCCGATCGCAGCGCCAAACACCACGAAATACAGCGAGGTGGATACCACCGGCGAGACGATGCTCTGCAGCAGCGTGCGCCAGGTGCGCGCCATTTCGAACAGATAGATCGCGCGGACCGCCCGGAAATTCATGGCGCCCTCACCAGGCTGACGAAAATATCCTCCAGCGAAGACTGCGTGGTGTCGAGGTCGGAGATGCGGATGCCGGCGTTTCTGAGGTCGTTGAGCAGGCTGGTGATGCCGGTGCGTTCGCCCTTGGTATCGTAATTATAGGTCACGCCCCGGCCGTCCTCCGACAGTTCGAGCTTGTAGGCGGCCAGCGCCTCGGGTACCGCGTCGATCCTGCTCTGCAGATGCAGCGTCAGGCGTTTCTTGCCGAGCTTCTGCATCAACCCGGCCTTGTCCTCGACCAGGATGATCTCGCCCTTGTTGATGACGCCGATGCGGTCGGCCATCTCCTCGGCCTCCTCGATGTAATGCGTGGTCAGGATGATGGTGACGCCGGAAGATTGCAGCCTCCGAACCACCTCCCACATGCCCTTGCGCAATTCGACATCGACGCCGGCGGTGGGCTCGTCGAGAAACAGGATCTGCGGCTCGTGCGACAGCGCTTTTGCGATCATCACCCGGCGCTTCATGCCGCCGGACAGCGTGACGATCTTGGCGTCCTTCTTGTCCCACAGCGACAGGTCCTTCAGCACCTTCTCGATATGGGCCGGATTTTTCGGCTTGCCGAACAGGCCGCGGCTGAAGCTGACCGTCGCCCACACCGACTCGAACGCGTCGGTATGCAGCTCTTGCGGCACGAGGCCAATAAGCGAGCGCGCTGCGCGATAATCCCTGTTGATGTCGTGGCCGTCGACCGTGACGCTGCCTTCGCTCAAATTGGCGATGCCGCAGATGATCGAGATCAGCGTGGTCTTGCCGGCGCCGTTCGGCCCGAGCAGCGCGAAGATTTCGCCGCGGTTGATGTCGAGATTGATGTTGCTCAGGGCGCGGAAGCCAGAGCCGTAGGTCTTGGAGAGATTGTTGACGGAAATGATGGGGGGCATAAGGGCCAAAATCGATGAGGTGGAAAGCGGATGCGGGCGGGACTAACAGATAGGGGCGCTCGGACCGTTCTGCAATCGCACACCGACGTCATCCTGAGGTGCTCGCCGCTTCTTTGCGGCGAGCCTCGAAGGATGGCCGCAGATACCGGTGCTTGCTTCCATCCTTCGAGACGCCGCGCAAGGGCGCGGCTCCTCAGGATGACGAGATCCCTGGATTGGGCGCGGCGAAGCGTGTGGCTCAAAGCTAATTTGCCGCAGCTCTGTCCAAGCCTTCACAACGCGTTTGATCGCGTCCAGATTCAAAACGCCGGCGATCTCCAAAGCGCATTTTTTTATGCGCCGGACAACATCCATTGGCCTTGTGCGGCTTGCACAGAAGGCATCCGGCACGCGCGGATTTCGGACGTTTGCGTTTGTGGTTCATGGCTTCCTGAACCCATCCTGCGACAGACCAAGCGTCAGCCGCGCCTCGCGTGCACTAGTCTCCGTCGGACTGACCCGATGAACGATGGCCTTCGTCGCTTTTCCCGCAAAGTGATCGCTTGCCTCGCGCAGGCTATTGCGAATGTCGTGGGCAAGCCGGCTATTTTTTCGCGTCAATTTGGCTGACATATCGAACCCCCGTCGAAAATATACGACGGAGGCTTGACGCCGCCCACCGAGCGCCGGTTGAGCGCGGAGCCCTACACCCGCTCGACAAAACTATCGACTACCTTTTTCTCCCCCGCCTTTTCGAACGCGATGGTAAGCTTGTTGCCGTCGATTTTCACCACCTGGCCGTAGCCGAACTTCTGGTGAAACACCCGGTCGTGCAGCGAGAACTCCGAAACAGTACCGGTGGACTTCGCCACCAGTTCGCCTTCGATCGTCATCGGCGCGCGCTTGTTGCGCGACCAGTCGCCGCGCGATGACGAAAACGGAGACTGGTTTTCGTCAAAGCCGCCGTTGCGTCCGGCCTGGCCGCGGGCGCGCTGGGCGCGCTGCCAGCCCGGCGTCGTGTAGCTCGAGCCGAACGATTCCACATTGTCGAAGCGCGAGGGGCCGTAGCCGCTCGCGCCGCCCCAGCCGGAGCCGCCCTTTGACTCGGTGATCTCGACATTCGGCGCCGGCAATTCGTCGAGAAAACGTGACGGGATCGTGGTCGACCACGTCCCGCGAATCCGCCGGTTGGTCGCGAAGTAAAGTTTTGCCCGGCGGCGCGCCCGGGTCAGCCCGACATGGGCGAGACGGCGTTCTTCCTCGAGACCGGCGCGGCCCTGTTCATCGAGCGCGCGCTGGTGCGGAAACAGGCCTTCCTCCCAGCCGGGCAGGAACACGTTGTCGAACTCGAGCCCCTTGGCCGAATGCAGCGTCATCAGCGATACCGCGTCGGCGTCGGCGCCGGTGTCGCGGTCCATCACCAGCGAGATGTGCTCGAGAAAGCCCTGCAGGTTCTCGAACTCCTCCATCGAGCGCACCAGCTCTTTCAGGTTTTCCAGCCGGCCCGCAGCGTCGGCGGAGCGATCCTTCTGCCACATCTCGGTATAGCCGCTCTCGTCGAGCACGATCTCGGCCAGTTCGGTATGCGGCATGATCTGGCTTTGCGCGCGCCAGCGCACAAAGCTGTCGAGGAGTGCGCGCAGCGAACTGCGCGCCTTGGGTTTCAGTTCGTCGGTCTCCACCACGGCGGCGGCGGCCTCGGACAGCGGCATGCGGCGCTTGCGCGCGATATCGTGCAGCATCTGCACCGTGGCGTCGCCAAGGCCGCGCTTCGGCACGTTGACGATGCGCTCGAAGGCGAGATCGTCGGCGGCCGAATTGATCACGCGCAAATACGCCAGCGCGTCGCGGATTTCCGCGCGCTCGTAGAAGCGCGGGCCGCCGATCACGCGGTAGGGCAGGCCGAGCGTGACAAAACGGTCCTCGAATTCGCGCATCTGGAACGAGGCGCGCACCAGAATGGCTGTGTCGTTGAGCTTGTGCCCGGCGCGCTGCAGCTGTTCGATCTCCTCGCCGATGGCACGCGCTTCCTCCTCGGAATCCCAGGAGCCGGTGACGGTGACTTTCTCGCCGTCGACGTCCTCGGTGCGGAGCGTCTTGCCGAGCCGGCCTTCATTATGCGCGATCAGGTGCGAGGCGGCAGCCAGGATGTGGCCGGTGGAGCGGTAGTTACGCTCGAGCCGGATCACCTTGGCGCCGGGAAAATCGTGCTCGAAGCGCAGGATGTTGTCGACCTCCGCGCCGCGCCAGCCATAGATCGACTGGTCGTCGTCGCCGACGCAGCAGATGTTTTTGGCGTGAGGTGGGGGCGCCGCCTTCTCGTCATTCCGGGGCGCGCCACTTGGCGCGAGCCCGGAATCCATAACCACCGCTGTCGCGGCTTTTTCATCCGCACCGTGGTTATGGATTCCGGACAGCCGCTGCGCGGCTTCCGGAATGACGAAGGTAGGCGCCTGCGCCAGCAGCCGTAGCCAGAGATACTGCGCGACGTTGGTGTCCTGATATTCGTCGACCAAAATGAACTTGAAGCGGTTCTGGTATTGCCTGAGCACGTCGGGATGCTCGCGGAACAGCCGGATATTCTCCAGCAGCAGGTCGCCGAAATCCGCCGCGTTGAGAATCTTCAAGCGTTCCTGATAGGCCGCGTAGAGCTTGCCGCCCTTGCCGTTGCCGAACACCGCGGCTTCGCCTGAAGGCACCTGCGGGGGCGTCAGCCCGCGATTCTTCCAGCCGTCGATCAGGCCCGCCAGCATCCTCGCCGGCCAGCGCTTGTCATCGATATTCTCGGCCTGCAGCAACTGCTTGAGCAGGCGGATCTGGTCGTCCACGTCCAATACCGTAAAATTGGATTTCAACTGCACAAGTTCGGCATGGGTGCGCAGGATTCGGCCGCCGATGGAGTGGAAGGTGCCGAGCCACGGCATGCCTTCCACGGCCTGTCCCAGCATCTGGCCGAGGCGCAGCTTCATCTCGCGCGCGGCCTTGTTGGTGAAGGTCACCGAGAGTATTTCGCCGGGGCGGGCCCGGCCCTGACTCAGAATGTGCGCGATGCGGCAGGTCAGCACCCGGGTCTTGCCGGTCCCCGCGCCGGCCAGCACCAGCACCGGTCCATCCAGCGTCTCTACCGCCTCGCGCTGCTCGGGATTGAGGCCGGCGAGATATTGCGGCGTGGTCGCGGCGCGCGCGCGCGCCGCAATGCCGCCAGCCGCGGGCTGGTGCTCAGGGACGCCGGGATGGGTCAGTCTGTTCGGCTCGGTCATGCGAATCGTCTTATCCCCACGATGGCACCGTGGGGCGGTGAAGGGGAGCCTTCATAGCAGGATTGCAGGACATATGGGGATTCCGGGGGACGATTGACAGGGAGTTATCCCGGCTGCCCCAAACCCCAAGGTTGATCGAATTCGTTCCTTTCATCTCGGAATTTTGATCGGCGGCGAGCCCGAGAGCAGCCGGGAACCTTTGTTCCAAGCCCGGATTGTTTCTCCAATCGGCGCGATGTTCATCGCGCGCGTGTCGAAACAGAGGAGCGTGTTATGCTAGGCTGGGTTGTTACGTTTCTGATCGTCGCGTTGATCGCAGGCATTCTGGGATTTGGCGGTATCGCCGGCGCGTCGATCGAAATCGCCAAGATCATCTTCTTCATTGCGGTCGTGCTGTTCCTGGTCTCCGCCGTGGTCGGTCTGGCACGCGGTCGCACCCAGGTATAGCCTGCCGCTATTTTGAGGGCATCGCGACCTTGCGGCCGATGCCCTCCGGGCGGGCCACGGCGCGATGGGCTTCGGCCACCGCAGCGATGCGGGCGCGAATATCCGGCGGAAACGGCGCGGCTTTACGGGCCGCCATGTCGATATGAATCGTCATGTTTTCCGAGGTCGCCGACAGCCAGCCTTCGCTGGCATGCCGCAGCTCTTCGAACGTATGCAAGCGCTTCTCGTCCGCCGCGACGAGCAGGATCGCTATCTGCACCGGGTCGCCGAGATGAATCTCGCGCAGATAGCGGACATGGCACTCGGCGGTGAAGGTCGAGCCGTGGCGCTCCTTCATGTAACCGGGCCCGATCCCAAGCTTTAGCCATAATTCGTCGATGGCGCGGTCAAACATCACATTGTAGTAGGCCATGTTGAGATGGCCGTTGTAGTCGATCCACTGCGGCTCGATCTGCATCACCGACGACAGGAAAGGGGCCGGCTGCAGCAGTAAATCGTCGTCGTCGGCGAGAGTTGTGGTCATTCATTCTCCTCGTTTAGCTCGTCATGCCCGGGCTTGTCCCGGGCATCCACGTCTCGCGGTCTCGAAGGCAAGAAAGACGTGGATGGCCGGGACAAGCCCGGCCATGACGGGTGCTCTCAGTCAAGCTCTCAAGTGTCGACCGGGTCACTTGACCGTTTATATATCCTTTGCCACGGTCTTGGCGCCCGGAGGAAATCCAGTGGGTCTGTCCATCACGCAACATCTGCCGCGGCCGGAGCCGCAGGCGCTGGCAAGTACCATTGAAGCGCTGGCGGCGCGGTTCGGCAACCGGCTGGTGACGTCGCAGGCGGTGCGCGAGCAGCACGCCCATACCACCACCTGGCTGGCGTCGCAGCCGCCCGACGCCGTGGTGATGGCGCAGGAAACCGCCGATATCCAGGATGTGGTGCGGATTTGCGCACGATATCGCGTGCCGGTGATCGCGTTCGGCACCGGCACGTCGCTGGAGGGACAGATCAACGCGCCCGCCGGGGGCATCTGCATCGATCTGCGTGACATGAACCGGATCCTCGAAGTCCATGCCGAGGATCTGGATTGCGTGATCGAGCCCGGCGTGACCCGCAAGGCGCTGAACGAGCATTTGCGCGATCAGGGCGTGTTCTTTCCGATCGATCCCGGGGCCGACGCGTCGCTGGGCGGCATGGCGTCGACCCGTGCCTCCGGCACCAATGCGGTGCGCTACGGCACCATGCGCGACAATGTGCTGGCGCTGAAAGTGGTGCGCGCCGACGGCGAGATCATCACCACCGGCACGCGTGCGAAAAAATCTTCCGCAGGCTATGACCTGACGCATCTGTTTGTCGGCGCCGAAGGCACGCTGGGCATCATCTCCGAACTGACCATCAAGCTGCGCGGCATTCCCGAAACCATCGCCGCGGCGGCATGTTCGTTCCAAACCGTGCAGGGCGCCTGCCAGGCCACCATCCTGGCGATTCAAACCGGCATTCCGGTTGCGCGCATCGAGTTGTTGAATGCCGCCCAGGTTCGCGCCTGCAACGCCTATTCGAAACTGTCGCTGCCGGAAACGCCCCTGCTGCTGCTCGAATTCCACGGCAGCGAGAATGAAGTTTCCGAGCAATCGAAAAACTTCAGCGCGATCGCCGGCGAGTGTGGCGGCGGCGATTTTACCTGGACCACAAGGCCGGAGGACCGCACCAGACTGTGGCAGGCGCGGCACGATGCGTACTGGGCGGTGCAGGGCCTGCGCCCCGGGTCGGGGCTTGTGGCCACAGACGTCTGCGTGCCGATTTCGCGTCTTGCCGACTGTGTCGCGGAAACTGAAGGAGACCTGAAGCGTCTCAGACTGCTGTCGCCGATCGTCGGTCATGTCGGCGACGGCAATTTTCATTGCTCACTGTTGTGCGATGTCAATGATCCCGACGAAATGGCGCGCGGGGAAGACTTCATGCATCGCCTTGTCGAGCGCGCGCAGGCGATGGGCGGCACTTGCACTGGCGAACACGGCATCGGTCAGGGCAAGCAGAAATATCTCAAGGCTGAGCTTGGAATCGAGGCGATTGACGCCATGCGCGCGCTCAAGCACGCCCTTGATCCGCACAATATTCTCAATCCCGGGAAAATATTGCCCGCGGTCTAACCGGGCTGTTCATGCCATACTTTTAAATGCGATAAGGGATGGGGATTTTCGCGTTTCGCGTGCATCACTTAAAATTGCTGGGAGTTGGTAGTCCACATTATCCATCGATTAACAGTTTGAGATTGTATTGACTTTCAAACACGGTCAATGATTGCGACGCTGCAGTCAGACAAAGGCACAAATAATAGCAGGCAGGCCGCGTCGTGGACGCGCGAAAAGAAAACAGGCTTCCTTGATGCGGCTTCCCTTCTTTTACGGTTGGATCATCGTTGCGGTGACGTTCGTCACCATGGCGATCGGGGTGACGGCCCGTACTTCCTTTTCACTGTTATTCCCCCCGATCATTGAAGAGTTCGGCTGGGAACGGGGCGTCACCGCGGGAGCCTTTTCGTTCGGCTTTCTGGTTTCGGGGGCGCTGAGCCCGCTGATCGGCCGGATGATGGATCGGCATGGTCCTCGGGCCGTCATGGAGCTGGGCGTCATTCTGATGGGGAGCGGCCTCCTGCTGGCGCCGCTGACGAGCCAGCCGTGGCATCTGTACCTGACGATCGGCGTGCTGGTCGGTGGCGGAAGCGTTTGCCTCGGCTATTCCGGTCAGTCGCTGTTTCTGCCCAACTGGTTCGTACGCCGGCGTGGCCTCGCCATGGGCATTGCATTTGCGGGCGTCGGCATCGGCTCCATCATCATGCTGCCCTGGGTGCAGGCCATGATCGAGCAAACCGGGTGGCGCACCGCTTGCACGGCGATGGGCGTTCTGGTGCTGGTCGTGCTGGCGCCGATCAATCTGTTGTTGCGCAAGCGGCCGGAAGAGCTGGGGCTTGAGCCGGACGGCGACGCGTCGGCTGGCGCGTCGGCGCGGCCTGTCTCCAACGTCGTCGATCCTGCATGGGCGGCTGTCGACTGGACCCTGCCGCGGGCGCTCCGGACCGCGCGGTTCTGGTGGCTTGCGCTCGGCTATTTCTGCGGACTGTACGGCTGGTACGCGGTGCAGGTGCACCAGACCAAATATCTGCTCGACATCGGCTTTAACCCGGGCGTGGCCGCCTGGGCGCTGGGCATCGTCAGCCTGCTCGGCATCCCCGGCCAGGTCCTGCTCGGCCATCTCTCCGACCGGGTCGGCCGCGAATGGATATGGACGGCGAGCTGCCTCGGATTTGCGATCTGCTTTGCGGCGCTGATCGCGCTGGCGCGCCTGCCAACCCTGCCGCTGCTCTACGTCATGGTCGCGGCGCAGGGCGTGCTCGGCTATGGCGTGACCTCGATCATGGGAGCCGTGGTGCTGGAAATATTCGAGGGCAAGCACTACGGAAGTATCTTCGGGACCCTGATGTTGTCGGCACTTGCCGGTGGTGCGGCCGGTCCTTTGGTGACCGGCGTCCTGCATGACATATACGGCAACTACACCATCGCTTTCCTGATCGGTATCGCGGTGAGCGGACTGTCGGCGGCGACGATCTGGCTGGCGGGCCCCGGCAAGGTGAGGGCGGTCGCGGGCCAGCTCCATCGCTCCTATGCCGGCACCGCCCACAGCGAAAACGCCCCCTGACGCTGGGCCGCATTGGCCGCGGCAGCGGCATTCGATACACTCCGCGATCCCTTGCCGAAGCTTGCCGGTTGTGAGTTAGATTGGCATTTGAGGGTCATCACCACCCTGCTGCGAGGCCAACATGAATGAGCTAGCTCAGACCGCGAAACCCGAGCCGCTGTTCAATCCGCTGTCGCCGGATTACATCCGCGATCCCTATCCTTCCTATGAGCGCCTGCGAACGACCGACCCGATGCATCTCACGCCCTTCGGCGCCTATGTCGCGAGCCGGCATGCGGAGGTGAGTCTCGTTCTGCGCGACAAGCGGTTCGGCAAGGATTTCGTCGAGCGGTCGTCGCGCCGTTATGGGCCTCAGATCATGGAGGAGCCGGTGTTTCGCAACATGCGGCACTGGATGCTGCAGCAGGACCCGCCCGACCATACGCGGTTGCGCGGCCTGGTGGTGAAAGCCTTTACCGCCCGCCGGGTCGAGGACATGCGTCCCCGCATCCAGCAGGTCGTCGATGAAACGCTGGATCGGATTGTCGGGCGGGGCCATATGGATCTGATCGAGGATTTCGCGTTCCGGCTGCCGGTGACGATCATCTGCGACATGCTCGGGATTCCGGAGGATCACCGCGAGGTGTTCTACACAGGCGCGCGCGATGGCGGGCGCCTGCTCGATCCGGTGCCGCTGTCGCGCGCCGAAATCGACGCCGGCAATGCCGCCAACCTGACCGCGCAGGCTTATTTTCAGCAGCTGTTCGAGCTTCGGCGACGCAGCCCGGGAGACGACCTGACCACCCAATTGGTCCAGGCCGAGGAGGAGGGCAGCAAGCTTTCCAACGAAGAGCTGACCGGCAACATCATCCTGTTGTTTGGCGCGGGGCACGAGACCACCGTCAATCTCATTGGTAACGGCCTGCTGGCGCTGCACCGCAATCCGGATCAGCTGGCGTTGCTCAAGGCCAAGCCGGAACTTATCACCAACGCGATCGAGGAATTCCTGCGCTACGATTCCTCGGTGCAGATGACCGGGCGGGTGGCGCTGGAAGACATCGAGGACCTCGGGGGAAAGAGGATTCCGAAGGGCGAGCCCGTGCTCTGCCTGCTCGGCTCGGCCAATCGCGATCCGGCGGTCTATCTGGATCGGCCGGATCGTCTCGACATCACGCGTCCCAATGTGCGTCCGCTGTCGTTCGGCGGCGGTATCCACTTTTGTCTCGGCGCCCAGCTCGCCCGGATCGAGGCGGAGGTTGCCATTGCGACCCTGCTGCGGCGTTTGCCGGACCTGAGGATCGACAATGCCGAGAACCCCGAGTGGCGGCCGACCTTTGTGCTGCGCGGCCTGAAGGCCTTACCCGCGAGCTGGTGATTGCGTCATCCCGTCATTCCGGGATGCGTGCGAAGCACGCAGACCCGGAATCCAGAAGTGGCGTAAAATCTCCGGATTTCGGGTTCGCGCCGAAGAGGCGCGCCCCGGAATGACGGAGCACGGTGAAGGCCGTCCTTCCGGCACTGCTGTGACTTCGCCACAGTTGTCTCTATATATGGTTCCGTTCCGGCGTTGATTCAGCGCGCGAGCGGGCGTGGCCCGTTGCGGGTGCGGCGTGCATTCGCCGGACGATACGCACAGGGAGACACCGTGCAGACGACGCTGCTCGGATTGGCGATTGCCTTTATCATTGCGTTGATAGCCGCGCTGGTCGGGCCGTATTTCATTGACTGGAACCAGTTCCGGCCGCAGTTCGAAGCCGAGGCATCGCGTGTGATCGGCGCATCGGTCCGCGTCGGCGGCGCGCTTGATGCCCGGCTGCTGCCGACGCCGTCGCTGCGGCTAAGCTCCGTGGTGGTCGGCGGCGCCAGTGATCTCGGCAAGGTACGCGCCGACAAGCTCGACGTGGAGTTCAGTCTCGGCTCGCTGATGCGCGGCGAATGGCGCGCCACCGAACTGACCATCAACGGCATGGCGCTCGATCTCGGGCTCGATGGGCAAGGCCGCATCGACTGGCCGGCGTCGACCGGCACCATCAATCTTGGTTCGCTGGCGATCGACCGGCTGAACCTGACCGGCCGCATCGCGCTGCACGACGCCGCCAGCCGCGGCAGGCTCGAGCTGAATGATATCGCCTTCGGCGGCGATGTGCGCTCGCTGGCGGGCTCGGTCCGCGGCGACGGCAATTTTGTCCTCTCCGGTATCCGCTATCCGTTTCGCGTCTCATCCGGACAAACTCCGGACGGCAACGGCACGCGCGTGCATCTCACCATCGACCCGGGTGCGCGTGGACGGTCCGTCGATCTCGATGGCGTGCTCAGCTTCGATGCCCGCGCGCCGCGTTTCGACGGCGCGGTGAGTTTGGCCGGTCCTGGTGGAATCAAGGCGGGCGCTGCAACAACCGGCGAACCGCCGTGGCGCCTGTCGGCCAAGCTCAAGGCCGATCCTTCCTCCGCCCGACTCGAGCAGCTCGAGGCAAGTTACGGAGCCGACGAAACCGCGTTGAAGCTTTCAGGCACCGCGGATGTCCGATTCGGAGCGGCGCCGCTGCTGCGCGCCGCATTGTCGGCGCGGCAACTCGACGCCGACAGATTGCTTGCCAGGGATCCCGTCAAGGATAGCGCGGCCGAGCCGACGCGATTGCTGCCGGGATTGCGCAGTCTTGTCGCGGCGATTCCGCCGGCGTCGCTTGCGACGCAAATGGAGATCAGCGCCGAGCAGATCATGCTGGGTGGACGTCCGGTGCAGAATCTTGCCGCCGAGCTGCGCGGCGAACCAAGATCCTGGACCATCGACCGGCTTGAGTTTCGCGCGCCGGGCACTACGCGGGTGGCTCTCAGCGGCGAGATCGCGCAGCCGGGTCCATCGGCGAGCTTCAGGGGTGCGCTCAGCGTCGAATCGTCCGATCCGAATACGCTCGCAGGTTGGCTGCAGGGCCGCAGCGAGATCGTCTACCGCAATCAAAAGCCGTTGCGCGTGAGCGGTAATCTGAGCGTCGCCTCGGATCGTCTCGCCATCGATGGACTGAAAGCCGAACTTGACGGCGGCGCGCTGGAAGGGCGCGTTGCGATCTTGAACCGTGCAGCGGGCGAGGGCACCCGGGTCGAGGCAGTGCTGAAAGCCGACCGGCTCGATCTCGACGCCGCGACCGCTTTCACGCGCTCGCTTGCGGGACCGCAAGCCGAATGGCCGGACGAGGCGCAATTATCCCTGGACGTCGGCCGCGCCATGTCCGCGGGCCAGGAGCTGCGTCCATTGCTGGCGAGGCTGAGCTACGGGCCCAAGACAGTCTCGCTCGATCAATTGAAGATCGGCGAGGCCAGCGGCGTGACGATGGAAGGCGCCGGCAGCTTCGACCGTGTCAACGCATCGGGCAAGCTGGCGCTGGATGCATCCACCGCGTCATTTGCGCAATTTACCGCCCTGATCGCGCCGGTCGCTCCGGTCGTCGCCGCGCGGCTCAATGCGACGGCTGCGCGGTCCGGCCCGGCCCGCCTCAGGCTGACGCTCGACCTTGGCAAGAGCCCCGATCATGCCGGCCAGGCCGACGCCCGTGCTGTGCTCGACATCGACGCACCCGATTTCAAAGCTGTCTCCACCCTTACGGCGGCGCCGGTCATCGCCGCGGTGCGCGGCGTCGATGTCGATGCGTTGGCGCGCAGCGCGATCGGCATTGAGTCGAAAATGTCGTCCGGGCAGGGACGCTCCCTCCTGACATTACTGGGCCTCGACCGCGCGATATCGGCCGGGGACGGCCCGGCGCAATTCGATGCAACGGCGGCGGGTGTTTGGGGCGCGCCATTGCGGCTCAAAGCCAGGCTGTCGGGATCCGAGCTCGATGCCGAGCTGCAGGGCACCGCGGAGCCCTGGGCATCCGAGCCGAGGGCCGCCGTCAACCTCTCGGTTCGCCGCGCCAATCTGGCGCCGTTGCTCGATCGCGACTTGTCCGATCCGCTGGCGCGCAATATCAGCCTGTCCTCGCGCTTGACCATTTCCGGCAATAAATTGACCTTCGATGACTTGGACAGCGCCGTCGGCGGCGCGCGGATGCGCGGGCGTGTCGCGGTCAACCTCGGGGACGAGAAGTCCGTGGATGGCGAAGTCGGAATGGATACGCTCGATCTGGGGGCGGCCTTCGGTCTTGCGATCGGCGCGGCAGGTCACGATACCAGTGAGCCGCTCGGCCGCGGGCTGCTGCAGGGATGGCGCGGCCGCCTCGCATTTCAGGCGCTGCGTGGCGTGCTGCCCGGCGGCGGCGAACTGCGGCCGGTCAGCGGCGTCATCAAGGCCGACGGCCAGTCGCTGATATTCGACGGCCTCAAGGGAACGATCGGCGGCGGCGAGGCCGCGGCGGATGTCGAGGCCAGGCAGACGCTCAGCGGCGTTGCGCTGAATGCACGCCTGCAATTCTCCGGCGTCGAGGGCTCGGCCTTGCGGTACCGCGCTCTGGCGATGCCGGCGGGACGCGTCTCGATGCAGATGACGCTGGCGAGTCAGGGCCGCAGCGCGTCCGCGCTGGTCGGCGCCCTGTCCGGGAGCGGCTCGCTGACGCTGGAGTCGGCGCGCATCGCCGGCCTCGATCCGCGAGCGTTCGACGTTGCGATCCGCGCCAGCGACAATGGGCAGGCGACAGACGACAACATGCTTCGGCAGATCGTCGAGCCGGCGCTGTGGGCCGGCGGGCTCGCGGTCGCCTCTGCGCAAGTCCCGTTCAGCATCAAGGACGGGCGGCTGCGTGTCGGCGCCACAACGCTCGATGCCGAAAACGCACGCGCCGTTGTGTCCGGCGGTTACGATATATCAGCCGATCAAACCGATATTCGCGCGGCTCTCACCTCGACTATCGCCGGTTCAACAACGCGTCGTCCGGAAATTCAGATTTTTGCGGTGGGATCGCCCGATGCGCTTGATCGAACGGTCGACGTCGCGGCGTTGTCGTCATGGCTGGCAGTGCGGGCGATCGATCGCGAGACCCGCCGGCTGGATTCGATCGAGCGCGGCGAGGTGCCGCCGCCATTGCCTGCTTCGATTCCCCCACCCGCGACGGCGCAGCCTCCCGCTGAGGCGCCGGCGGTGAAACTTCCCGAGCTGCCGATTTCCGAAATACCGATCCCCGGACGCGATCCGCGCCGGGCCGTGCCGAAGCCTCGGATCGTTGCGCCGCCCCCGGTCGTCTCAGTGCCCAATGCGCCGGTGGTCAGCCAGCAGCTTGCGCCATTGCCACCGCCGATTGAAGTTCGGCCGGCGCCCGGTCCGATGGCAAAGCCAAAACCGCGGCCGCCGCTGGTGCTGACGCCGCAGGTGCAGACCGCGCCGCGGTAGGGATTTTAAGTGTTTTTGCCCGACCGCGAACTCTGCAGCTTTGGGGCTACGCCGCATGCTGGTCAGCCCGTATCCCTACCTCATCTTTTATCGTGTTGCCGAGGACGCCGTGATCATTCAGCGCGTGCGTCATCGTGCGCGTGACCCTTCAGGCGCTCCGCGCCGAGCGTAATTGATAATAGTGGTCCCGCGTGGAAAACGATGGCGACCAGCTAAAGCTGATCACGATGGCGCTTTATCCGTCGCAGCCGACGTCGCGCGGCTGCGGAAATAATCCAGCACGAAAAGCCGGATCGCGGACGACAGATTGCCCTGCTGGCGGTTGCTGTCGATCTCGCCCACCAGTTCGGACAACGTCATGTCGCGGAGCCCCGAGATTTCCTTCATGCCGTTCCAGAACGCCTCTTCCAGGCTGACGCTGGTCTTGTGGCCGGCGACCACGATGGATCTTTTCACGACCGGGGATTTCATGACGCGTCCTCGCCGTCGAGACGATGCTGGTTCAACAACTCGGCTGCGCGTTTCTCACGCTGCTCGTCGCCGGCGCGTTCGGATTTGGTGCGGCCAAAGCGCGCACGATTGGTCGCAGCGTGTTTCGCCGACCGGTCCCGTTCCGCGCGCTTCTTGAATTGCTTCAGATTGATGGTTTCCCCCATGACCGTTTCCATCATCCGAACGGCTGGTATCGCGGGGCGATTCCCGGCCCGCGCACATTTTCGCGCAGGGTTCTCATCAATTCGGTGTCCATTATGAAAATCCCCGTCGCTCAAAAGCCCAAGAATCACATTTTGGTTCTACGAAAGCGGCATATTTTTGTGCTCTACCAGACACCAGAGAACGACGGTAGATGTTCAATCTAATTATTTAGGTCGGTATAAATTATAACTATTTTGCCAAGCCGTTATCTCAACAAAAATTGAGTTTGAACATTGTCATCCGGGGTGTGTCATTTTGTCCGGCTGCACCAGCTGCTCAAATTCCGAAGCGGTGACAAAGCCAAGGCGCACAGCCTCTTCTTTCAATGTTGTGCCGCGTGCATGGGCTGACTTCGCGACCTTGGCGGCGTTGTCGTAGCCGATCCGCGGCGCCAGCGCGGTAACCAGCATCAACGAGCGCTCCATCAATTCACGTATGCGTTTTTCATCGGCGCGAATGCCGGTGACGCAATGCTCGGTAAACGAGCGTGCTACATCCGCCAGCAGTTGTATGGAATGCATCATACAATATGCCAGCACCGGCTTGTAGACGTTCAACTCGAAATGGCCCTGGCTGCCCGCGAGGGTGATGGCGGTGTGATTGCCGAACACCTGGCAGCAGACCATGGTCACGGCCTCACACTGCGTCGGGTTGACCTTGCCCGGCATGATCGACGAACCCGGCTCGTTCTCCGGCAGGATCAATTCGCCCAAGCCGGAGCGCGGGCCTGAACCCAGCAGCCGGATATCGTTGGCGACCTTGAACAGGCCGGTAGCTACCGAATTGATCGCGCCGTGCACGAACACGTAAGCGTCGTTGGAAGCCAGCGCCTCGAACTTGTTGGGCGCGCTGGTGAAGGGAAGTCCGGTGACCGCCGCCACTTGCTTTGCAAACAGCTTTGCGAATTTCGGCTTGGAATTGAGGCCGGTGCCGACGGCGGTCCCGCCCTGCGCGAGGGGGTACAGGTCTTTCACCGCGGCGCGCAGCCGCGCGATTCCGCTCTCGACCTGCGATGCGTAACCGGAAAATTCCTGGCCGAGCGTCAGCGGCGTCGCATCCTGGGTGTGGGTCCGCCCGATTTTTACGATCTTTGCGAACTCCTTTTCTTTTTTGCGCAAAGCGCGGTGAAGCTCGCCTAGCGCCGGAATGAGGTCGGCATCGATGCGCTCGGCCGCAGCGATGTGCATCGCGGTCGGGAACGAGTCATTCGACGACTGGCTCATGTTGACGTGGTCGTTGGGATGGACCGGCTGCTTGGCTCCGCGCTCGCCGCCGAGCAGTTCGTTGGCGCGATTTGCGATCACCTCATTGAGGTTCATGTTGGTCTGCGTGCCGGAGCCGGTCTGCCAGACCACCAGCGGAAAATGATCGTCGAGCTTGCCGTCGATCACTTCGCGCGCAGCACGCGCAATGGCGCCGGCGCGGCGTCCGTCGAGCAACCCAAGTTCGCGATTGGTTTCCGCGGCAGCAAGCTTGACGATTGCCAGCGCGCGGATGATCGGCATCGGCATCCGGTCCTGCCCGATGCGGAAATTCTGCCGCGAGCGTTCGGTCTGCGCCCCCCAGTAGCGGTCGGCGGCAACCTCGATCGGACCAAAACTGTCGGTTTCGGTGCGGCTGGCCTTTGTGGTCTTGGTGGAACGCGAGGCTTTGGATGATGGCGCCATGATCTTGTCCATTGCGATGTGCGTGTGCCCGATATGTGAGCGATCCATGCGTCCACCCACGCATCCGCGGCGAGACGGCTTCACCTTACAGGCAAGCGCGGATTATTTCTTGCGGAAGCGATCCAGCCGCACCACTTCGGCGCCTTCGCTGGGCTTTGCCGGCTCGTCCTGGCTTTCGGGAGCGGGGGTAGCAAAAGGCGGGGACGGGACGGCCAAGGCCGACGGCGCTGCGGCGGCCGGCAGGTTGGCCGCCGGAGCCTCGCTCACCGATTCCGACGGATCGAATTGCAGGCCGAATTGCACCGACGGGTCGAAGAAGCTCTTGATGGCGTTGAAGGGAACCACCAGCCGCTCGGGAATGCCGCCGAACGACAGTCCGACCTCGAAGCGATCCTCGGTGACGACGAGGTCCCAGAACTGATGCTGGAGGATCACCGTCATCTCTTCCGGATATTGCGCCAGCAGCCGGGGCGACAGTTTGACGCCTTCGGCGGTGGACAGGAACGTAATGAAGAAATGATGCTCGCCCGGCAACCCGTGCTCGGCGGCGTCGCTCAGCACCCGGCGCAAAACGCCGCGCAACGCGTCGCGCGCCAGGACATCGTATCGGATATGGTCGGTCGCCATCGGTTGAGCCCCGTCGCGTTTTGGTGCCACTGCGCTTTTGCGGCGTCGTCCGTGGCCGACTCGCGCCGCCGCTATGCTACCCCGGCAATGGGCTGAGGTCAGCAGGGTTCCCGGCTAGGATGGAAATTGTATCCGGTAAGGCCGGGCTGCCCTGAAGCAGGGACAGAGAAGTGGAGGCTTCTGTTGCCAGGTGCCTCCGAACCCCGCCAAACGGAGCTTAACCCGTCAGGACTTTAGACTTGGTTTTTCAAACCGCTTACGCGGCCTGAGCAACCGGAGCATAGTTGTCGTTTGCAACTATTGCATAGCCCGATAACGGCGGAACCATACCGAGAAAAAGCGAGCCCTTTACGCCCTCGTCGATGCTATTTCGCCCCCGCCGAAGCCCGCCTTCATCGGTCGGGTTCGTGCCCCAACGGGCTTGGGTGGAGGCGCCGGGTACTGCCCCCGGGTCCGAATGGTTTATTACGACGGCCATTTATTTCCATAGCCGGCAAGCCGGCATCTCCAATATAGGGTGCACGGATTGAGAAGAATAGGGTCTGGTCAGCATTGGCGCGTGGAACACGGCATTGCGCGAAATCCAGGAAAACCGGTTGGCCTCGTGCAGCCTTCGTTCTAAATCTCGCTCATGCTCCCGGATTTGCCTCCCGCAGCTATCCCCGCACCCGACGCCCCGGCAGCTGCGGAGCCGCCTGGCCTGCTTGAGCTGTTCCTGGCCTTTGCCAAGGTATCGCTCGCCGGCTTCGGCGGCGTTCTGGTGTTCGCCCGGCGTGCCATTGTGGAAAAATACCGCTGGATGACGGCGGATGAGTTCAACGAGACCTATGCCCTCTGTCATTTCCTTCCGGGGCCCAACATCTGCAATCTGTCGGTGGTTTTCGGTGCCCGTATAAGAGGCATTCCCGGAAGCATCGCGGCATTTACGGGGCTGGTTGGTCCGCCGGTTGTCATCGTTTCTGCCTTGGCGATGATTTATGCGCGGTACGGCGAAATTCCAGCGCTGCAGCGAACGCTTGCCGGGGTTTCCTGTGCCGCGGTGGGGTTGGTCATCGGGGTCGCGGCCCGAATGATGGGACCCCTTGTGAGGCGCCGCGATCCTGTCGCGATCGGCTTCCTGATCGCGGTATTCGTGGCGATCGGCCTGCTGCGGTTGCCGCTGCCGCCGGTTCTGCTCGTCGCCATCCCCCTGAGCATCGCCATCACCTATGCGATGCGGAGGAAGGGTGCGGCATGAACGGCGGTCTCGGCGACATCTGGACCTTGGCCTGGACCTTCGGGTTGCTGTCGCTGTTCGCGATCGGGGGCGCCGCATCGGCGATTCCCGAAATGCACCGCATCGCCGTCGACCTCCACCACTGGATGACGGATGCGCAATTCGCCGACGCCTTCGCGATTTCACAACTCTCGCCCGGGCCGAACATCCTGATCGTCACATTGATCGGCTACCAGGTCGCCGGGGTTGCGGGCGGCCTGGTGGCGACCCTCGCCATGTGCGGGCCGACGGCGGTCATGGCTTATAATGTCAGCCGCCTGCTGCATCGCTCCAGTCAATCGAAATGGCCCGGAATTATTCAGGCGGCGCTGGTTCCCTTGTCGATCGGGCTGATGTCCGCAAGCGCGCTGGTGCTGGCGCAGGCCGCGGACCGAACCTGGCTCGCGGTCCTGCTGACCGCGACTGCGGCAATTTTGACGCTTGCCACGCGGCTTAATCCTTTGTGGCTATTGCTTGCAGGGGGATGTCTGGGTTTTGCTGGCGTTGTGTAGAGGAAGCCGATAGGTATTCCGCTGCGATATCCATTCCGAGAACGACTGACTGGCCGTTGAACGGCTAGCGGTGGGGGGGCGATGCCGAAGATTCTGATTTCCTACCGTCGATCGGACACGGCCGGTGTAGCCGGCCGCCTGTTTGATCGGCTGGTCGCCAAATATGGCGAGAAGTCTGTATTCATCGATGTTGATAACATTCCTTTCGGCATCGATTTCCGCGACCACATCCGGGCGGCCTTGTCGGAAAGCGACGTCCTGCTCGCCGTGATGGGAACCGGGTGGCTTGGCGGGCTCGAGGATGGCACAAGCCGGATCAAGAACGACTCCGATCCTGTTCGCGTAGAAATCGAGGCGGCTTTAAAGGCAGGAATTCCGATTATCCCGGTATTGATCGACCAAGCGCGCATGCCGGGCGCCGACGATCTCCCCCTGACCATGCAGGACTTCGCCTATCGGAACGCGGCCAATGTCAGTCAAGGCCGGGACTTCAGCATGCATGTCGACCGCCTGATCCGAACGATCGACTCCATTCTGGAGAGCAAGGTAAAGCCTCCCCCGCCTCCTCCACCCGACCCCGGGACCAGCCCCGAGCCGGTCAAGAAGCCGCTTGCGGAACCTGTTGCCTCTCTGAAGCCGCCAGTTCCTCCGCCGCTATCTGCCACGCCATCAGCCCAGGCTGCTTCCCATCAGGTCGCTCAACCAATTTCTCCGCCGCCGCCGAGCGCCGTGCCGACCCCGCCGGCTTCCGGCCGTCTTGGATGGGTCCGAGGACCGCAGGATTTCGTCGGCGGAATAGCGCTGATGGCGATCGCGCTGTTTGCGTTGTGGGCATCGAGCGACCTGCAGGGCATGCACGGGTTCTCCTTCGGCGCGGGCACCGCGCCGCGCATGTTCGCCGGTCTGCTGCTGGCGCTCGGGGCCGCGGTGGCGGTGATGGGTCTTCTGTTCGAAGGTCAGCATCTGGCGACATATCACTGGCGCGGGCCGTTATTCGTCTCGCTGTCGATCCTTTGCTTTGCAGTCACGATCCGGCCGCTGGGTCTGGTGATTTCGTCGATGGCCAGCTTCCTGATCGCCGCCCTGGGAACGCCGGAAACCAGATGGAAAGAAACCATCATTGTCGCCATTTGCATCACGGCCTTCTGCAGTTTCTTGTTTCCGGTTGTGCTGGGACTGCCTTTGCAGCTCAAGCCGCAGTTCATGATTCGTTGAGGGCGCGATGGCTGATCTTTTTTTAAATCTTGCCCACGGATTCGGCGTCGCGCTGTCGCCGATCAACCTTCTGCTCTGCCTGATCGGCGCATTGGTGGGAACCCTGGTCGGCGTTTTGCCGGGCATCGGCACCATCGCAACCGTCGCCATGCTGCTGCCGATTACCTTCGGCCTGCCGCCGGTCGGCGCGCTGATCATGCTCGCCGGCATCTATTACGGCGCGCAGTATGGCGGCTCGACCACGTCGATCCTCGTCAATATCCCGGGAGAAGCAGGCTCGGTCGTCACGACACTTGACGGCTTCCAGATGGCAAAGCAGGGCCGCGCGGGTCCAGCGCTTGCGATTGCCGCGATCGGTTCATTCTTCGCCGGATGCGTCGCGACGGTCCTGATTGCGGTCCTGGGTGCGCCGCTGACCAAACTCGCGCTGGCATTCGGGCCGGCGGAATATTTCTCGCTGATGGTGCTCGGCCTGATTTTCGCGGTGGTGCTGGCCAAGGGGTCGGTGCTGAAGGCGATCGCGATGATCGTGTTCGGGTTGCTGCTGTCGATGGTCGGGTCCGACATCGAAACCGGCGCCTCCCGGATGGCCTTCAACATCCCTGAACTCGCCGACGGTCTCGGCTTCGCCACGGTCGCGATGGGCGTATTCGGATTCGCCGAAATCATCCGCAACCTGGACGCCGGTGCGGAAATGGACCGTGAGCTGGTCCAGCAGAAAGTCACCGGATTGATGCCGACCAAAAAAGACCTGATCGATTCGGCGCCGGCGATCGCCCGGGGTACGGTGCTCGGATCCATTCTCGGCATTCTGCCGGGCGGCGGCGCGGTGATCGCATCGTTTGCGGCCTATACGTTCGAGAAGAAGATCGCCAGGAATCCGCAGCGTTTTGGCCGTGGCGCGATCGAAGGCGTCGCGGCGCCGGAGAGCGCCAACAACGCGGCGGCGCAGACCTCGTTCATCCCGCTGTTGACGCTCGGCATTCCGCCTAACGCCGTGATGGCATTGATGGTCGGCGCGATGACCATTCACGGCATCGTGCCGGGCCCGCAGGTGATGCAGAAGCAGCCCGACCTTGTGTGGGGCATGATCGCCTCGATGTGGATCGGCAATCTGATGCTGCTGGTCATCAACCTGCCGCTGGTCGGTATTTGGGTTCGGCTGCTGCGGGTGCCGTATCGGTTGCTGTTTCCATCGATCGTGATCTTTTGCGCGATCGGCATCTACTCGCTTAACAATGCTCCGGTCGACGTGATCCTCGCCGGTGCCTTCGGCCTGGTTGGCTATTGGCTGATCAAGCACGATTTCGAGCCGGCACCGCTATTGCTCGGCATGGTGCTCGGACCGTTGATGGAAGAGAACCTTAGGCGGGCGCTGCTGATCTCGCGAGGCGACGTGACGGTGTTCGTCACACGTCCGCTGTCGGCTGTTCTGCTGGCAGTGGCGGCGTTTTTGCTGGTGCTGGCAGTGATGCCCTCGCTGCGCAAGAAACGCGACGAGGTGTTCGTGGAATCCGAGAGCTAGTGCGGCGTTGCGCCGCGTCCCGAAGTCGAATGGACTTCGGGACGATGCTGTATTGATGTGATGCCGGTTCGCGCCGGCATCCATGCAACAGGCGCCTCTCGGAGAAATAGAATGAATTTGTTCAGTCGCATGCTGGCGGGCGCCGGTTTGGCTATCGTTGCCGCTGCCGGACCCGCCCAGGCGCAGGACTATCCGACCCGCGCCATCACCATGATCGTGCCGTTCGCGGCCGGCGGGCCGACCGACGTCGTCGCGCGCATCGTCACCGGGCATATGGCTCAGACGCTCGGCCAGAGCATCATCATCGAGAACGTGGTCGGTGCCGGCGGCACCACGGCGACCGCGCGCGCGGCGCGCGCGGCCAATGACGGCTATACGCTGATCACCGGCCACATGGGCACCCATGCCGCATCGGTGCCGCTATATCCCAAGCTCGCTTATCATCCGGAAAAGGATTTTGAACCGGTCGCGCTGCTGGCCGGCACGCCGATCCTGATCCTGGCCAAGAAGGATTTTCCGGCCCAGGACCTCAAGGAATTCATCGCCTACGTAAAAGCCAATACCGACAAGATGAATATGGCGCATGCCGGCGTCGGCTCGGTCTCCTATTCGTCCTGCGAACTCTTGAGTTCGGTACTCGACATCAAACCGGTCGGTGTCCCGTTCAACGGCACAGGTCCCGCCATGAACGCGCTGGTCGGCGGTCAGGTCGATTACATGTGCGACCAGATCGTCAACGCGGTGCCGCAGATCAATGGTGGCACCATCAAGGCCTATGCCATCGCCACGGCGGAACGCAATCCGTCGCTGCCGAACCTGCCGACCACCGCGGAAGCCGGTTTGCCGAAGTACCAGGCCTCGGCGTGGAACGCGATCTTTGCCCCCAAGGGCACGCCGGCTCCGATCCTCGCCAAGTTGAACGCCGCGGCTGCCAAGGCGCTGGACGACGAGAATGTCCGCAAGCGTCTGCTCGAGCTTGGATCCGACATTCCCAAGGCGGAGGCACGCACCCAGGCCGCGCTGGCGGCGCTGGTGAAGAGCGAGATCGAAAAATGGTCCGCGGTGCTGAAGCCCGCGACCAACTGATCGGGACCGAGGATACGGTGAAGGGCAAGGGCGGGACTTGAGGTTCCGCCCTTGTCGTTTCGGCATTTGGTGCCATTTTTCCGGGTATAATCAGCTTACATCGCCGAATCGGCGCTGTCGGATCGGCGGCATGGACGCTAGGTTCGCCGGCCCGGAGCCTAAAGCTACCGCCATGAACCAGTATCACGACCTGCTTGAACGCATTCTCTCGGACGGCGCGGAGAAGCACGATCGCACCGGCACCGGCACGCTGTCGGTGTTCGGGCACCAGATGCGGTTCAACCTGGCCGCCGGCTTTCCGATGCTGACCACCAAGAAGCTGCCGCTGAAATCGATCGTGCATGAGCTGTTGTGGTTTCTGAAAGGCGACACCAACATCAAATACCTCAAAGCGCACGGCGTCTCGATCTGGGACGAATGGGCCGACGCCAACGGCGATCTCGGCCCGGTGTACGGATCGCAATGGCGGTCATGGCCGGCGCCGGACGGGCGCAGCATCGACCAGATATCCAACGTCATCGACATGATCAGGCGCAATCCGGATTCGCGCCGCCTGATCGTCAGCGCGTGGAATCCCGCCGACGTCGACAAGATGGCGCTGCCGCCCTGCCATTGCCTGTTCCAGTTCTATGTCGCGAACGGCAGATTGTCGTGCCAGCTCTACCAGCGCTCGGCGGATGTGTTCCTCGGCGTGCCCTTCAACATCGCTTCCTACGCGCTCCTGACCATGATGGTGGCGCAGGTCACCGGCCTGAAGCCCGGCGACTTCGTGCATTCCCTCGGCGATGCGCATCTTTATTCGAACCACCTCGAGCAGGCCCGGCTCCAACTGACGCGGCCGACCCGCCCGCTGCCGATCATGAAGATCAATCCGGCCGTCACGGACATCTTCGCCTTCCGCTTCGAGGACTTCCTGCTCGAAGGCTACGACCCGCACCCGCATATCAAGGCCGAGGTCGCGGTGTGACCGCGACTGCCGAGGCAGGTCCCGAAATCGTTCTCATGGTCGCGGTCGCCGATAACGGCGTGATCGGTGCGAACGGCGCCATTCCGTGGCGGCTCAAGGCCGACCAGCAACGTCTCAAGGCCATGACGATGGGCAAGCCGGTCGTAATGGGCCGCAAGACCTTCGAGTCGTTGCGCAGGCCGCTGCCGGGCCGCACCAATATCGTCATCACTCGGGATGCGAATTTTCGCGCGGCAGGCGCGGTGGTGACGACCTCCTTTGCAGATGCGCGAGCGACAGCGCTCGGCGATGCGCTGCGGCGTTTAGCCACTGAGATCGCGGTGATCGGCGGCGCGGAAATCTACGCGCAATGGATGGATATTGCCGACCGGCTGGAAGTCACAGAGGTTCACCTAGAACCGGAAGGCGACACACGCCTCGCCGCGATTGATCTGAAGCAATGGCAAGAAGTCGCGCGCACATTCCATCCGAGAACCGGCGACGATACGGCGGATTTCTCCTACGTCACATATCAACGGCATAGCCGAAGCCCATGCCCCGTATAGCCGCCGAATGCCGCATTAACCGCGTCAATCGATGGTTACATTGACAATTATGGGTTCGGGCATAGCTGCTTGCGGGCAACAAGCCGCGTTGTAAGGGCCGGGGCGGTCCCCTATAAGGCCATGCAGCGTTTGGGGGGCTGGGTGCTTTGTCCCGGGCCCCGCGGAGGAGACTGTCGATGCCGTGGAAGAATCAAGGCGGAGGCCCGTGGGGTTCGGGTCCCAAAGGACCGTGGGGCTCCGGCCCGCAACCGGTCGGACCGAGGCCGCCCGATCTCGAAGACCTGCTGCGCCGCGGCCAGGACCGGCTGCAGCAGCTGTTGCCCGGCGGGTATTTCAGCAGCATGGGCATTGCGCTGCTGTTGATCGGCGCACTGGCGATCTGGGGGCTGTCCGGATTTTTCCGTGTGCAGTCCGAAGAACTCGGCGTCGTGCTGCGGTTCGGCAAGCATGTGCGCACCGTGCAGCCGGGTTTGAATTATCATTTGCCCTATCCGATCGAGACCGTGCTGCTGCCGAAGGCGCTGCGCGTCTCGACCATCTCGATCGGCATGACGCTGATCGACGACCCGGCGCGCCGCGGCAGGACCATGCGCGACGTGCCGGAAGAAAGCCTGATGCTCACCGGTGACGAGAATATTGTCGACGTCGACTTCACCGTGCTGTGGCGGATCAAGCCTGACGGCGTCGGCAATTACCTCTTCAATATCCAGAATCCGGAAGGCACGGTGAAAGCGGTCGCCGAAAGCGCGATGCGCGAGGTGATCGGCCGTTCCAACATCCAGCCGATCCTGACCGGCGCCCGCACCACCACCGAGCAGGGCGTGCAGGAATTGATGCAGAAGACGCTCGACAGTTACGGCTCCGGTGTTCTGATCCAGCAGGTCCAGATGCAGAAAGTCGATCCGCCGGCTCAGGTGATCGACGCCTTCCGCGATGTGCAGGCCGCCCGCGCCGACCTCGAGCGCTTGCAGAACGAAGCCCAAACCTACGCCAACCGCGTCGTCCCGGATGCGCGCGGACGCGCCGCGCAGATCATCCAGATCGCCGAAGGCTACAAGGGGCAGGCGGTCGCCGAAGCTACCGGCCAGAGCGCACGCTTCCTCAAGGTCTACGAGGAATACAAGAAGGCGCCTGACGTTACCCGGCAGCGTATCTATCTCGAAACCATGGAACGCATTCTCGGCGGCGCCGAGAAGCTGGTGTATGACGGCGGCGGTTCGTCATCCTCGCAGAGTATCGTCCCGTATCTGCCACTGAGTGAGCTGACGCCGCGGCGCCCACCGGCGACGTCCGCTCAGCCGCCAGCTCAGAGCGGAGGCACAAGATGAGGTCAGGAATTTCAGGGATCGTCGCACTGTTCGTGCTGATTGTCATACTCGTGGTCGGTTACAGTTCGGTGTTCACCGTCAGACAGACCGAGCAGGCGCTGGTGGTGCGGCTCGGGGAACCGGTCAAGGTGGTTACCGAACCCGGGCTGAATTTCAAGGCGCCGTTCATCGATACCGTGATCAGTATCGACAAGCGGATTCTCGATCTGGAAAATCCATCGCAGGAAGTGATTGCGTCGGACCAGAAGCGGCTGGTGGTGGACGCCTTTGCGCGCTACCGCATCAAGGACGCGCTGCGGTTCTATCAAAGCGTCGGCTCGATCCAGGCCGCCAATATCCAACTGACGACGCTGCTGAACGCGTCGCTGCGGAGGGTGCTCGGCGAGGTGACCTTCATCACGGTAGTGCGTGACGAGCGCGAGGCGCTTATGGCGCGGATTCGCGACCAGCTCGACAGGGAGGCCGAGGGCTACGGCATCCAGGTGGTCGACGTGCGGATTCGCCGCGCGGATTTGCCTGAGCAGAACAGCCAGGCGGTCTATCAGCGCATGCAGACCGAACGGCAGCGCGAGGCGGCTGAATTCCGCGCGCAAGGCGGCCAGAAAGCGCAGGAAATCCGCTCCAAGGCCGATCGCGAAGCGACCGTGATCGTCGCAGAAGCCAATTCGCAGGCCGAGCAGGTACGCGGTGCGGGCGATGCCGAGCGTAACCGGCTGTTCGCCGAAGCCTATGGCAAGGATCAGGACTTCTTCGCGTTCTACCGCTCGATGACGGCGTATGAGAACGGGCTGAAGAGCAACGACACCCGGTTCCTGCTGCGTCCGGACTCCGACTTCTTCAAGTTCTTCAGCAATTCGTCCGGCCATGCGCCGGCCGCGCCAGCCCAGCAAGCGACGGGTGCCGCGCCAAAGCCGTAAAGGGCGCCGGCCAGCGAAGCGCCGGTCGCCGGTTCGGGTGCCCTTTTGCGTTAGAACCTGCTCTCCTCTATGAAGAAGCAGGTTCCTTGAGGCGGCTTTCGATTTCGCCTCGTTAAAAAAGACGTACCAAAAATCACCTAGCGGGGAGGTTTCAGTCGGATGAGGTCCATAGCGTTCGCCGACTTCCTCATCGGTGTGGGTATTCTGTTTGTGCTCGAAGGCCTGCTGTTTGCGGCGAGCCCGGCATGGATGCGGCGGGCGATGAAGAGCGCCCTGGCGACGCCGGACAACATTCTGCGCGCCGTAGGACTGGGCTCGGCCGTCGCGGGCCTGATCCTGATATGGTTTGTGCGGCGCTGATCGATTCGGGCAGGCCGGCCCGGCTGCTTTGAAAATACCACAGGGATCAACGCCGTCGTGAGTGGCGGGCGTCTGTTTTTCGCCGTAATCCAAGGCGCTGATGGCGCAAAATTGCGAACGCGCGTGCTTGCGCCGTTACCCGGTTCGGGCGCACTGTAGGTTCAATTTTCGGCCCGTTTCCAGGAGAGAGACCAGACATGACCGGTGCGATTCCCGCGTTGAGCCATCGCCTGCGCCCTCGAGTTCTACGTCTTTGGGCAGCGGCCATCTGCCTTGGCACCGCAACCGCCCTGCTTTCCGTCCCGGCGTTGGCCCGAGGTCCCGACGGCATCGCCGACGTCGCCGAGAAGGTGATCGATGCGGTCGTCAATATCTCGACCACCCAGACGGTCGAGGCCAAGGCCGGCGGCGGCGATCGTGGCGGCGCCATGCCGCAGTTGCCGCCGGGCTCGCCGTTCGAGGAATTTTTCGACGATTTCTTCAAGAACCGCCGCAGCCCGGGCGGCGACAAGGGTGGCGGCGGCATGCAGCCGCGCAAGACCAATTCGCTCGGCTCCGGCTTCATCGTCGACACCTCAGGGATCGCCGTGACCAACAACCACGTCATTGCCGATGCCGACGAGATCAACATCATCATGAACGACGGCACCAAGATCAGGGCGACGCTGGTCGGGGTCGACAAGAAGACCGATCTGGCGGTTTTGAAATTCACGCCGCCGGCGAAACCGCTGGTCGCGGTGAAATTCGGCGATTCCGACAAGCTGCGGCTCGGCGAATGGGTAATCGCGATCGGCAACCCTTTCAGCCTTGGCGGCACTGTCACCGCCGGCATCGTCTCGGCGCGCAACCGCGACATCAATTCCGGACCCTATGACAGCTATATCCAGACCGACGCCGCGATCAACCGCGGCAATTCGGGCGGCCCGCTGTTCAACCTCGAAGGCGAGGTCGTTGGCGTCAACACGCTGATCATCTCGCCCTCGGGCGGCTCGATCGGCATCGGTTTCGCGGTGCCGTCGAAGACCGTGATCGGCGTGGTGGATTCGCTGCGTCAGTTCGGCGAGCTTCGCCGCGGCTGGCTCGGTGTCCGCATCCAGCAGGTCACCGAGGAGATCGCCGAGAGTCTCGGCATAAAGCCCGCGCGCGGTGCGCTGATAGCCGGCGTCGAAGAGAAAGGCCCGGCCAAACCTGCCGGCATCGAGCCGGGCGACGTCGTGATAAAATTCGACGGCAAAGACATCAAGGAGCCGAAGGATCTGTCCCGCGTGGTGGCCGATACCGCGGTCGGCAAGGCGGTCGATGTCGTCATCATCCGCAAGGGCGAGGAACAAACCAAGCAGGTCACGCTCGGCCGCCTTGAGGATGGCGAGAAGGCGGTGCAGGCCTCGAACAAGACCCAGCCGGAAGCGGAAAAGCCTGCGACGCAGAAGGCGCTCGGCCTCGATCTCGCAGGCCTCAGCAAGGATCTGCGCACCCGCTACAAGATCAAAGACAGCGTCAAGGGCGTCGTCATCACCAATGTCGATGCCTCATCCGATGCCGCCGAGAAGCGGCTCAGCGCCGGCGAGGTGATCGTCGAGGTGGCGCAGGAAGCGGTGTCCAATGCGGCCGACGTAAAGAAGCGGGTCGACCAGCTGAAGAAGGACGGCAAGAAATCCATCCTGCTGCTGGTCTCCAATGCCGACGGCGAATTGAGGTTTGTTGCCCTGAGCGTGCAGTAGGAGCTACAGCGTCCGTAGCCCGGATGGAGCGAAGCGAAATCCGGGGCCACGCGCGCCGATTCCCGGATTGCGCTTCGCTCCATCCGGGCTACGGAACTACTCCGCAAACTCCTCCCGCCGATAACCCTGCGCATACAAGAGCGCGGTGAGGTCGCCGAAATCAATCCGCGCATGGGCCGCGGCAGCGACCGCGGGCTTGGCGTGATAGGCGACGCCGAGACCGGCGCTCTGGATCATGCCGAGATCGTTGGCGCCGTCACCGACCACCAGCGTGTCGAGATCGTCGAGGTCGAAGGATTCGCGGAGCTCATTCAGCGTCGCGAGCTTGGCGGCGCGACCCAGAACGGGTTCGCCGACTTGGCCGGCCAATTTGCCGTCCTCGACCAGCAATTGATTGCCGCGGTTTTCGTCAAACCCGATCATCTCCGCAACGCGACCGGTGAACAGGGTAAAACCTCCCGAGATCAGGCAAGTGTAGGCGCCATGCCCGCGCATGGTCGCCACCAGTTCGCGGCCGCCCGGCGTCAGCGTGATTCGCTTCGTCAGCACTTCATCGACCACGCCGACGGCCAAGCCCTTGAGCAGCGCCACGCGCTCGCGCAGCGCCGGCTCGAATTCGATCTCGCCGCGCATGGCGCGTTCGGTGATGGCGGCGACATGCGGCTTCAGGCCGACAAAATCCGCCAGTTCATCGATACACTCCTGCCCGATCATGGTCGAATCCATGTCGGCCAGCAAAAGCTTCTTGCGCCTGGCGATCTCAGGCTGCACCACCACATCGATCGGCAGGTCGCCGCGCGCTGTGCGCAGGCGATCCGCGATGATGCCGATATCGTCGGTCGAGGTGAAGGGAATGTCGACAGCGACCTCGTTGAACAGCCATTGCGCCGGCCCGGAAGTGGTAAGAATGGCGCGCGCGCCATCGACGATGGTCGAGTCGAGCGCGGGATTGGCCGGATTGCATATCAGCGTGGCGACGAGAGACATGACGTGAATTCGCTGCAGGAGAACAACAAGGCGGTGCTTATCGCAGGGCCGACCGCCAGCGGCAAGTCGGCGCTGGCGCTCGCACTGGCAGAAACGCACGACGGCGTGATCGTGAACGCCGACTCGATGCAGGTGTATCGCGACCTGCGCGTGCTGACGGCGCGGCCGACTCCGGACGAGGAGGCGAGGGCACCACATCGGCTCTATGGCCACGTCGATGCGGCCGTGAATTTTTCCGCAGGCGCGTGGGTGGCCGATGCTGCAAAGGCGCTCGCAGAGTCGCGTGCGCAACAGCGCTTGCCGATATTCGCCGGCGGCTCCGGGCTCTATTTCAAGGCGCTGACGCGCGGGCTGTCGGCGGTGCCGCCCATTCCACCTGACGTGCGCGAGGAGGTCCGCGCGCGGCTCCAGCGCGACGGAGTCGAGGCGCTGCATGCGGCGCTGATGCGGCGCGATCCGGCGTCCGCCGAACGCCTGAAGTCGCGCGACCGGGCGCGGATCGCGCGCGCGCTCGAAGTCATGGAGGCTACCGGGCGTTCGCTGACCGACTGGCATCGCGACGGCTTGCCGCCGCTGCTGCCGCCGGGAGCGTTCACCGCGGTGTTTCTGGAGCCGGAGCGCGAGGAACTTTATGCCCGGATCGACGCACGTTTCGATTCCATGCTGAAGGCCGGTGCGCTCGACGAGGTGGCAGCGCTGGCAGAGCGGCGTCTCGATCCGCTGCTGCCGGCGATGAAGGCACATGGCGTGCCGGCGCTGATCCGGCATCTTGCGGGTGAGCTTACGTTGAAGGAAGCGGCGGTAATCGGCCGCGCCGACACCCGGCATTATGCCAAGCGGCAGTTCACCTGGTTCAGGCATCAGCTGCCGGAGTTCGAGTGGGTGAGGCCGGCAGGGGCGAGGGCGTGGCTGGTAGCCGGGATGAGCGCAGCGACATCAAGGACGTGAGACCTGCCCGGATTTCGCTGCGCTCATCCCGGCTAAAACGAGAGGCGATGCTGTTTGCTGTGGCCGAACCCGCCGAAGCCAGCTAATCTCCGGATGATGCAATGGCCTTGCCTTGACTTTACCGGTTTGGCCGCTATGTTCCGCGCAACCTTTGGGAAGTTCAAGCGCTGCAATGAGCAATAAAATTACCAAAGCCCTTATTCTGGTCGTACCCAGGCGCACCGCCGGGGGTGGCTGAAGGCCATCCCGAACACCGGCGGTGCGCATGGGGCCTCTTGGGCCCTTTTTTATTTTCTGAAAACAACCAGACGACACGTCGCGCCAAAGGGCGCATCCGGAGCCAGCCATGAACGACCACACGAGCCACGATCCCAATCAGATGACCGGCGCCGCGATGATCGTGCGCGCGCTGGCCGATCATGGCGTCAAGCACATTTTCGGCTATCCGGGCGGGGCCGTGCTGCCGATCTATGACGAGATTTTCCAGCAGAGCGAGGTCGAGCACATCCTGGTGCGGCACGAGCAGGGCGCTGGCCATGCCGCCGAAGGCTATGCACGCTCCACCGGCCTGCCCGGCGTGGTGCTGGTGACCTCTGGGCCCGGCGCTACCAACATGGTGACGCCGCTCACCGACGCGCTGATGGATTCGATCCCGCTGGTCTGTATCACCGGGCAGGTGCCGACCCATCTGATCGGCAACGACGCGTTTCAGGAATGCGACACGGTCGGCATCACCCGGCCCTGCACCAAGCACAACTGGCTGGTGCGGCGGATCGAGGATCTGCCGAAGGTGCTGCACGAGGCGTTTTATGTCGCAACCACCGGCCGGCCGGGCCCGGTGGTGGTTGACGTGCCGAAGGACGTGCAGTTCGCCACCGGCACCTATCATCCGCCGCGCAAATCCGACGTGCACATCTCCTATTCGCCGCGGGTGAAGGGCGATGCCGCGCAGATCCGGAAAGCGGTGGCGCTGCTGGCTTCGGCGAGGCGTCCGGTGATCTATTCCGGCGGCGGCGTGATCAATTCCGGCCCGGAGGCCTCGAAATTGCTGCGCGAACTGGTCGAGACGACCGGCTTTCCGATCACCTCCACCTTGATGGGGCTGGGGGCGTACCCTGCATCGGGCAAGAACTGGCTCGGCATGCTCGGCATGCACGGCACCTACGAGGCCAACATGGCGATGCATGATTGCGACGTCATGCTGTGCGTCGGCGCGCGCTTCGACGACCGCATCACCGGCCGCACCGACGCGTTCTCGCCGAACTCGAAGAAGATCCACATCGACATCGATCCGTCGTCGATCAACAAGAACATCCGGGTCGATGTGCCTATTATCGGCGACGTCGCCAACGTGCTCGGCGACCTGCTGCAGGTGTTCAAGGCGGAGGCGAAAAAGCCGAAGATCGATCCGTGGTGGTTCGAGATCGGCCGCTGGCGCGCGCGCAACTCGCTTGCCTACAGGAAGAACAACGACGTCATCCTGCCGCAATTTGCGATCCAGACCCTGTTCGAGGCGGTGCGCGGCCGCGACACCTATATCACCACCGAAGTCGGCCAGCACCAGATGTGGGCGGCGCAGTTCTTCGGTTTTGAAGAACCGCACCGCTGGATGACCTCGGGCGGGCTCGGCACCATGGGCTACGGCCTGCCGGCGGCGCTCGGCGTGCAGGTGGCGCATCCCGACAGCCTCGTTATCGACATAGCCGGCGACGCTTCGGTGCAGATGACCATGCAGGAGATGTCGACCGCGGTTCAATACGAGCTGCCGGTCAAGATCTTCATCCTCAACAACCAGTATATGGGCATGGTGCGGCAGTGGCAGCAGCTCCTGCATGGCAACCGGCTGTCGCATTCCTATTCGGAAGCCTTGCCGGATTTCGTCAAGCTCGCGGACGCGTTCGGCTGCGTCGGCATCCAGGCGATAAAACCCGGCGATCTCGACGGCGCGATCAAGGAGATGATCAGCGTCAAGCGGCCGGTGCTGTTCGATTGCCGGGTCGCGGCGCTGGAAAACTGCTTCCCGATGATTCCCTCCGGCAAGGCGCATAATGAAATGCTGCTGCCGGCGGAAGCCAATGAAGACGCCACGGCCGCAGCGTTTTCGGGCGGCAAGGCGCTGGTGTGAAGAAACAAGGAAGCCGTCATGGCCGGGCTTGTCCCGGCCATCCACGTCTTCGCCGCGAGACCGTAAAGACGTGGATGCCCGGGACAAGCCCGGGCATGACGACCAAAAGGGATCCATAAATGAACCAGCCCGCATCCGCCTATTTCATGGAAGAGCGCCACGACCCCAACGAGACGCACACGCTCTCGGTCTTGGTGCAGAACGAGCCGGGCGTGCTCGCGCGGGTCATCGGACTGTTTTCGGGGCGCGGCTACAACATCGACAGCCTCACCGTCTCCGAGACCGAGAGCCAGAAACACCTCTCGCGCATCACCATCGTCACCACCGGCACGCCGCTGGTGATCCAGCAGATCAAGCATCAGCTCGACCGCATGATCCCGATCTACAAGGTGGTCGACATGACGCTGACCGGCACGCGCTCGATCGAGCGGGAACTCGCGATGGTGAAAGTGCGCGGCATCGGCGAGCCCCGCATCGAGGCGATGCGGCTGGCGGACGCCTTCCGCGCCCGGGTGATCGATGCTTCCACCGAGAGCCTGGTGTTCGAGATCACCGGCAACTCCGCCAAGATCAACCAGTTCGTCGACCTGATGCGCCCGCTCGGCCTGGTCGAAGTCTCCCGCACCGGCGTGGCCGCCATCGGCCGCGGGCCGGAGGGGATGTAACTGGACACGATCAGCCACTGGATATACATTGTATATCCAGTGGAGGCGAATATGCGGGTCAAAGTCGCGAGGTGGGGCAACAGTCTTGGAGTCAGGCTGCCGAAATCGGCCGTCGACGTGGTCGGTGCGCGCGCCGGCACCGAACTTGAGCTCACTGTCGAAGGCAGAGACATCCGGCTGCGCAGCATGCGCAAGACATCGGCGCAGTTTCTAAAAGAACTGCTCGACCAGATTGACCCGAACAACGTGCCCCCGATGGTGGAGTGGGGGCCCGACGTCGGCTCCGAGATCATCGACGACGACTACTCGCGCGGGCTCATCGTGCCCGGCCCTGATGGCGCGCCGGTCCGAACCGACGGCGCTTCGATGAACCGACAGACCGGAAAGCGCAATGTCCGTTCACGACGCCGGTGACATCGCCTGGACCGACCTAGATCCAGTGCGCGGTACGGAACAAGGCGAACGTAGGCCCGCCCTCATTATCACCTCCCGTCGCTACAACGAACTGTCGGGGCGCGTCGTGATTTGTCCGATCACATCGAGCAGCGGCGATTGGCCGTTTAACATCGCTTTGCCAAAGGAGCTAAAAACCCGCGGGGTGGTGCTCGTCGATCAGGTGCGAGCCATTCACGGCGTATCGCGCGTTTTTCGCCGTATCGAAAGCGCGCCCGCCAAACTCTTGATGGACGTCCGCGTCATGCTTGCCGGCCTCCTCGGCATTGATCTCGCAGGCGGACCGGGTCTGTCCGACGATGCGTAAGTGCGACTAACGTAGATGCTTCCCCGCGACATCTTCTTCGCGACCCTGGTCGCCGTGATCTGGGGGCTTGGCTTCGTGGCGAGCCGGCTCGCGCTCGACGAACTGCCGCCGACGCTGATGACGACGCTGCGTTTTGCCATCGCCGCGGTGCCGTGCATGTTCGTGCGCAAGCCCGACGTGTCCTGGCCGCTGCTGATGGCAATCAGCGCCACGCTGTTTCTCGGCCAATTCCTGGCGCAGGCTTTTGGCATTGCGCATGGCGTTCCGGTCGGGCTTGCCAGCGTGATCGTGCAAAGCCAGGCCTTGTTCACAGTGGCCTTTGCGGTGATCGCGTTCGGCGAGACGCCGACGCGCCTGCAGGTGATAGGGATTGCGGTGGCCGCCTGCGGCCTGCTGATGATCTGCGGCACGGTCGGTTACGATTTCAGCGTCAGCGCCTTTGCCGTGCTGATGATCTCGCCGGTGGTGTTCGCGATCGGCAACCTCTTGCTGCGGCGGACGCGCAACGTGCCGATGTTCGACCTGTTCGCCTGGCTTTGCCTGGTGGCGGCGCTGCCGCTTTCGATGCTGACGCTGATCGCGGATGGTCCGCGGACGGTGTGGCGTTCGCTCGTCAACATGTCGCCGACCGGCATTGTCAGCATCCTGGCCATCGGCGCGGTCTCGACCAGCATCGCCTACTGGCTGTGGGGCCGGCTGCTGCGCGATCATACCGCGGCGCAGGTGGTGCCGTTCGCGCTGCTGGTGCCGTTCGTAGGCGCCGCTGCGTCCAGCGCGGTGTTCGGCGAGCGGTTCGGGCCGCTGCGGCTGGCCGGGATGATCACGGTGGTCTGCGGCATCGCCATCATGCTGCTGTCGAAACGGCCGCAGGCCGTCGTCGAAGGCGTCTAAAGTGTCGCAACAGCTTTTCATCGCCTTTGTCGTATTCGCCACCGTGATGTTCATCACGCCGGGGCCGAACAACATCATGCTGTTGTCGTCGGGCCTGACTTACGGCTTTCGTCCGACCTTGCCGCATATCGCGGGCATCACCGTGGGTTTCGCCTTCATGGTCGGGGTAGTCGGGCTCGGCCTCGGCACCGTCTTCCTTACTTATCCGGTGCTGCAGACGATCCTCAAATATGCCGGCATCGCCTATCTGATCTATCTCGCCGCCGCGATCGCGATGTCCGGCCCGGTGTCCCCGGAGCAGCACAACCGGCGCCGCCCCATGACCTTCTGGGGTGCGGCGATGTTCCAGTGGATCAACGTCAAGGGCTGGGTGATGGTGATCGGCACCATCACCGCCTATGCGGCGATCGCCAGCTTTCCCTGGAACATCGTCATCCAGGTCGGGCTCAGCCTTCTGCTGGGAGCGGTGTCCTGCTCGGTCTGGGCGCTGTTCGGCAGCGCGCTGCGGCCGGTCCTGAGTTCGCCGAGGGCGGTGCGGGCTTTCAACATCGTCATGGCCGTGCTGCTGCTTGCCTCGCTGTACCCGGTTCTGAGCGAACCATGAGGCCGCAGTGACGCAGAAATCGCCGCCGCGGGCTTGTCTCGCGGCACCCAGCGCCCTAGAAACCGGGCGCAATTCGAGATCAGGCGGGCCGGGAAGGCCGCCAACTGAGAGGAATGAGCAATGCGGGTTTATTACGATCGCGACGCCGACATCAACCTGATCAAGGGCAAGAAGGTTTGCATCGTCGGCTATGGCAGCCAGGGTCATGCCCATGCGCTGAACCTGAAGGATTCCGGCGTCAAGGACGTCGCGATCGCGCTGCGCAAGGGTTCGGCCTCGGCCAAGAAGGCGGAAACCGCGGGTTTCAAGGTGATGGAGGTCGCCGAGGCCGCCAAATGGGCCGACCTCGTGATGATGCTGACGCCCGACGAATTGCAGGGCGACATCTACCGCGAGCACCTGCACGACAACATGAAGAAGGGCGCGGCCCTGGTGTTCGCCCACGGCCTCAACGTGCACTTCAACCTGCTCGATCCGAGGCCCGACCTCGACGTGCTGATGATCGCGCCAAAAGGCCCCGGCCACACCGTGCGCTCGGAATACCAGCGCGGCGGCGGCGTGCCGTGCCTGATCGCGATCCACAAGGACCCTTCCGGCAACGCCCATGACCTCGGCCTGAGCTACGCCTCGGCGATCGGCGGCGGCCGCGCCGGCATCATCGAGACCTCGTTCAAGGAAGAGTGCGAGACCGATCTGTTCGGCGAGCAGGTGGTGCTGTGCGGCGGCCTGGTCGAACTGATCAAGGGCGGTTTCGAGACGCTGGTGGAAGCCGGTTATGCGCCTGAGATGGCTTACTTCGAATGCCTGCACGAAGTGAAACTGATCGTCGACCTGATCTATGAAGGCGGCATCGCCAACATGAACTATTCGATCTCCAACACCGCCGAATACGGCGAATACATCACCGGCCCGCGCATCGTCACCGACCAGACCAGGGCCGAGATGAAGCGCGTACTGCATGACATCCAGTCCGGCAAGTTCGCCCGCGACTGGATGCTGGAGAACAAGGTCAACCAGACCTCGTTCAAGGCGACGCGTGCAAAACTCGCCGCGCATCCGATCGAGGAAGTCGGCGTAAAACTGCGCGACATGATGCCCTGGATCAAGAAGGGCGCGCTGGTGGACAAGACGAAGAATTAACGTCGGAGTTCGTAGCCCGGATGGAGCGAAGCGCAATCCGGGAAAGATGCGATTGGTGGCCCCGGATTTCGCTTCGCTCCATCCGGGCTACCGCCCTGAGGCCGTTCCCCGGACGCAGCGCAGCGCGTAGCTCTTCGCGGAGCGGTGCGCTGCAGAGCCGGGGTCGTTACGCACGCCGGCGTTTGGTACGGCCCCGGCTCTGCGGTGCACTGCCAAGAGGCGCTGCACCGCGTCCGGGAAACGGTGATGGAAGCTCACCCCAGCCCCAGCGCCCTGATCACCGCGCGCTGGTCGAAATACGGGCGCTCGCAGACGATTCTGTCCGAGCCCGGCGCGAACTCGAAGCTTGCCATCATGCGCACGCGAAACGCCTTGCCGGTCGGCGCGATCTCGCCTTTCGGCGTTCGCAGCGGGCCGAGATGCGTTCCCGTCAACCAGAATTCCACCAGCACCGTATCGCCCCCGGCCCCGATCGCAATGATCTCGTTGGCCTGATCGGGAAACGGCGTGCGTGAGGCGGCGAAATAGCCGCGCACCGCGTCCTCGCCGTCGAACACCGTGCCTGCGCCATACAACTCGTAGCGCGGGTGCTCAAACGTGGCGATCACGCCATCCCAGTCGCCCTCGCATTCAAGCCGCATATGATCGCGCACGGTCTGGATACGCGCGGCGGTGAGCGGGTCCATGGAAAGTCCCTCCGAGGGCGTGCGGATTTGGGTAGCGATCATGATGCCGCGGGTCAAAAACGGCAACGCTCCACCGAATTCCGCTCCGAGAATTCTGCTGCGTCGCCCTGCCTGTTTTGCCACAGATCGCCTCTGACAATCGCGATTCCTTCACGTCCGCCGCTTCCGGGAATCTCCGCCGCCTGCTATCGTCCCTGCCAATCAGAAAAACACGTCGAGGAAATCGCCGCCAAAAGCCGTCACGCCAGGCTAGCCCTGCAGGAGGAGACTCTATGCGCGCGCTCACGCATTTCGCGAAGACTCTTGCCGTTTCCGCCGCCATCCTCGCCGCCGCCTCGTTGCCGGCGCTGGCGCAAAAGAAGTACGACAAGGGCGTCACCGACACAGAAATCAAGATCGGCAACATCATGCCGTATAGCGGGCCGGCGTCGGCCTACGGCATCATCGGCAAGACGATGAGCGCCTACTTCCGGATGATCAACGACAATGGCGGCGTCAACGGCCGCAAGATCAATTTTATTTCCTACGACGATGCCTATTCGCCGCCCAAAACCGTGGAGCAGGCGCGAAAACTGGTCGAGAGTGACGAGGTGTTCCTGATCTTCGCGCCGCTCGGCACCGCGTCCAATGCCGCGATCCAGAAATACATGAACACCATGAAGGTGCCGCAGCTGTTCGTCGCCACCGGCGCGTCGCGCTGGGGCGACCCCGAGCATTTTCCGTGGACCATCGGCTGGCAGCCCAACTACCGCGCCGAGGCGCGGATCTACGCGACCTACATCCTGCAGCATCATCCGAACGCGAAGCTCGGCATCCTCTATCAGAATGACGATTTCGGAAAAGACTACGTGCTCGGTTTCAAGGACGTGCTGCGCGAAAAATACGACAAGATGGTCGTCGCCAGCATCCCCTACGAGACCAGCATGCCGACGGTGGATTCCCAGGTCGTCGCCATCAAGACCGCAAACCCGGACATCTTCATCAATATCGGCACGCCGAAATTTGCCGCGCAGGCGATCAAGAAGGTGGCGGAGCTCGACTGGCATCCGATCCACATCATGACCAACGTGTCGGCATCGGTCGGCGCGGTGCTGAAGCCCGCCGGTCTCGAGAATTCCAAAGGCATCCTGAGCGCTCACTATCAAATGGACGTCACCGATCCGCAGTGGGACAGCTATCCGGGGATGCAGAGATTCCGCGCCTTCATGGCAAAATATTACCCGGAGGCCGACAAGTCGGAGAGCGGGCCGCTCACCGGCTACAATACCTCGACGGCTCTGGTCGAGGTGCTGAAACGCTGCGGCGACAATCTCACGCGCGAGAACGTCATGAAGGTGGTCGCGAACATGGATTTCGAGATCGATACCTATATCCCGGGAATCCGCATCAAGACCTCGCCGACCGACTTCTATCCGATCGAACAGGTGCAGATGATGCGCTTCACCGGCGAGAACTGGCAGCTGTTCGGCCCGATCATCGACGGCCACGCGGAATAACGGGACGCTCGTTCCCCCGGACGCCGAGCTTCTTCACCTCTCCCCGCAGGGGAGAGGTCGGATTGCATCGAAAGATGCAATCCGGGTGAGGGTCTCTTGCCCTATCGATGGACCGTAACCCCTCACCCGCCTGGCATCTGAAGATGCGAGGCGACCTCTCCCTGCGGGAGAGGTGCAGCAAGCCGCGCCATGCCACCCGCGCGAAAATTCATTGCGCGTTCATGGCCGTTCCATTACGTTTTTGCGACACTCGCCGGTTCCGGCTGCGAGGTCGGCCCGCTGGCTCTCGCCAGGTCGAGGCTTCAGGGCAGTGCCGGGTTCGTCGCGTTCACCCCATGGCGCCGCCGCCGAATTCATCTTCCTCCATCGCCGCCGTAGCAGGCGGGCTTGCCGCGCTCGGCGTCTGGCGCCTGCTCGCGGTCGCCGCGCCGCATCTCGGCGCTCTCGTCATCATGCTGCAGACCGAGACCGATTTCGGCTCCCGGCTCGGATTTGTGCTGGCCTGGGGCATCCTGAATTTTCTTTGGCTCGCGCTGCTGCGGCGGCCGGCGCTGTCGGGCGCGCTGTCGCTGACGCTGGTCGTCATTCTGGTGCTGCTGTCGCGGCTGAAGCACCACGTCATGCAGATGACCGTCAACTTCGTCGACCTGATGGTGATCGACCGCGACAGCGCGACGTTCCTGTTCACGATCTTCCCCGATCTGCGCTGGTCCGTGATCGGCGCGGGTCTCGTCACCATCCCGCTGATGTACGCATTGTGGTGGCTCGACCCGTTCCGCATCCGCCGCCTTCCAGCCGCCGCGGCGGCGCTGGCCTGCCTGGCGGCGCTGACGGGATATGCCTTGACCTGGCCCGACGAAGCCTGGCGCGGCTATTACGATGACGGCTATCTGTCGAAATTCGCGCGATCCGGCGTAACCGCGGTTTCGGATTTCGTCGCTTACGGCTTCATGGAGTCCGATGCGGCGGCAACCGAGCGGCTGAAACTACCGCTGGTGGATTCCTGCCACCCCGCCGGCCGCCGCCCGCACATCATCATGATCCACGACGAATCCAGCTTCGACATCCGTCAGGCAGCGGGGATAAAAGTACCCCCGGGCTATGGCGGTCATTTCAAATCGTTCGACGGCAAGGAGCGCATTTTTCTCGCCGAGAGTAATGGCGGTCCGAGCTGGTTCACCGAATACAATGTGCTGGCCGGGCTGTCGTCGCGCTCGTTCGGCCGGTTTTCCTATTTCGTGACCCGGATCGCCACCGGGCGCGTGCAACGCGGCCTGCCGCTGGCGTTGCGCCGCTGCGGCTACAGCACGGTATCGCTGTATCCCGCCTTCGGCGCCTTCATGAGCGCGCGCAGCTTTCAGACCTCGACCGGCATCGAACGCTTCTTCGACGCGCGCGATCTGGGAGCCAAAGACGTCGAACCCGACCGCTTCTTCTATGACAAGGCGGCGCGCCTGATGTCGGAGCAGCCGCCGGCGAGGCCGCTGTTCATGTTCATCTACCTCGCCGCCAATCATTTTCCGTGGGAGACCAATTTTCGCGCCGACTTGACGCCGTCATGGCGTAATCCCGGCAACGAGCCGGTGGTCGACGAATACTTAAGGCGGCAAGCGATGAGCGAAGACGATTACGGCGCCTTCGTCGCAAAACTGAAAAAGCAGTTTCCCGCGGAACCGTTCCTGATCGTGCGCTATGGCGACCACCAGCCGGAATTCTCGCCTCGCGTGCTCGATCCCGAACTCGACGAGTCCGGCATTGGCCGGAAATTGATGAGCTACGACCCGCGCTATTACGGCACCTACTACGCGATCGACGCGATCAATTTCGAACCCGTGAAGAGCCCTGCGGTAATGGACACGGTCGATGCCGCCTATCTGCCGCTGGTGATTCAGGAAGCCGCCGGCATACCGCTCGATCCCTCTTTCGAGGAGCAGAAGAAGATCATGCTCCGCTGCAAGGGCCTGTTCTATGCCTGCAAGGACGGCGCGGAAGCGCGCCGCTTCAACCGGCTGCTGATCGACGCGGGGATCATCAAGGGCTTGTAGGACCCGTCATTCCGGGCCGCGCCTCTTCGGCGCGAACCCGGAATCCAGAGGTCGTACGCTACTTCTAGATTCCGGGTCTGCCCAAAGGGGCGCATCCCGGAATGACGGTGTTCAGGCCTCTTCCGGCCAGTATAGCCGCATCGGGTTGTCCACCAGCAGCTTGCGCTGCAGTACAGGTGTCACCGCTATGTGCGGGATGAAATCGACCAGCAGGCCGTCGTCGGGCATGTGATCCTTGAGGTTGGGATGCGGCCAGTCGGTGCCCCACAATACGCGATCGGGAAAGCTCTCGACGATGCGCCGGGCGAATGGAATCACATCGCGATAGGGATTTGGCTCGTCATTCACCGCAGGCGGCCCCGCGATCGACAGGCGCTCGGGGCAACTGACCTTGGACCAGACGTTCGGATGCCGGTGCATGAATTTTACGAACAGCTCGAACTCCGGCCCGTCGACCGGCTTGCCGACATCGGGGCGGCCCATGTGATCGACCACGATAATGGTCGGCAGCGCGGCGAAGAAGTCCCACAGCTCTGGCAGGTCGATCGCCTCGAAATAGATCACGACATGCCAGCCGAGCCTTGCAATGCGGCCGGCAATCTCCATCAATTCGTCCCTCGGCGTGAAATCGACCAGGCGCCGGACGAAGTTGAAGCGTACGCCACGCACGCCGGCCTGATGCATCGCCTGCAGTTCGCCATCGTCGACGCTGCGTGTGACCGTGGCGACGCCGCGCGCCTTGCCGCTTGAATGCACGAGCGCATCGACCATCGCGCGGTTGTCGGCGCCGTGACAGGTGGCCTGCACGACCACGTTGCGTGCGAAGCCGAGATGATCGCGCAGGCGATATAGCTGGTGCTTTGATGCATCGCAGGGCGTGTATTTGCGCTCCGGCGCGTACGGGAATTCGCCGCCGGGGCCGAACACGTGGCAGTGCGCGTCCACCGCGCCGGCCGGCGGCTTGAATCGAGGTTTTGCGGGATCGGCATGCCAGTCCAGCCAGCCGGGCGTCTTCTGGAATTGCATTGGCCCGGCCATTCAGTTCCGCGGTTTGCCGTCTTTGATGCCGGCGAGGATGCGGTCGGCTTCGGTGCGCCAATCAGGGCTACGGGCGAAGCCCTGGCCGCCTTTCGCGCCGAACAGGCCCGCATCGGCAAGGTCGGCAACCCAGGCCTGACGCTCGGCGGTGCCTTGCGCCGACCACGGCTCGAGGCCGATCTCATGCACGGTTTGGGCTGCCTCGCGGACCTCCTCGGCACGGCGCCGGCCATGTTCGATCACCCGCTGGAAGAAATAGGCGCCCTGTTTCTCCCAGTCGATGCCTGGAAAGGTTTCGCTCAGCGACGCCAGTACCGCATCCTCGACGCCATAGGCGCGCGCGGTGGTGAAACTTTCGATCACCATCGCCTCAAAACCCTTGATCATCACGCTGCGGCACATCTTGACCGCCGAGGCGATGCCGAGCTGCGCGCTCGCAACCTTTGCATTGAAACCGAGCTCTGCAAGCAATGGCGCGAGGTCGCCGGCGCCTTCGCCCCCGAGCAGCAAGGGCACCTTGATTCGGGTCGGAGGGATCGACGTCATGACGGCGCCTTCGACATAGCGGCCGCCATGGCCGTCGATCAGTGCGGCAGCGCGGCGCTTGGCGCCGGGGGAGGCCGAATTGAAATCGAGGAACCAGGCCCCCGGTTTCACGGCCGGCGCGCAGGCCCGCGCGACCGCGACCGCTTGGCTCGCCGTGACGGCGGAAACGATGAAATCGGACTGCGCCGCGAGGTCGGCATGAGAGGCTGCCAGCGCGACGCCATGCGCCGCGGCATGATCGCGCAACGCTGCGGCCCGACCGTTGTCGAGTTTGAGATCGTAGGCAGCAACCCTCAGGTCCTGCTTGCGCAAGTCTTCCCCGAGAATGCGGCCGACTTCGCCATAACCGACGAGGCCTATATTCCATTGGTTGGTTACCGGCTCGGTCATTTGCAGCCATCTCCAGATTCGGGAAATCCCAATGTAGTAAAGCAGCTACTGCTTCTGGATACCGGCTTTCTCTATCACCTGCCGCCACTTGTCGATGTCGGACTTCAGCCGGTCTGAAATTTCCTGCGGCGTGCTCGCTCTTGCCTCGATGCCAAGTTCGATCAGCCGCCGCTTGATCTCGGCGTCAGCCATTATATCCCGTAACGCGGCGTTGAGCGCTTTTACGATCTCCGGCGAGGTGCCGGCGGGCGCAAACAGCGCGTTCCAGGACACGACATCGTAACCGGCGACGCCGCCTTCCTGCACGGTAGCAAGTTCTGGCGTGGCTTCCGACCGCTTCGCTCCCGATGACGCCAGCGCCCGCAATTTTCCGTCGGCAAGATTGCCTTTCATCGACGAGTAGCTGTCGATCACGAGCGCGATATCCCCCTGCAGCAGCGATATCTGGGCCTCGGGAGTCCCCCGAAACGGGATGATGGTGAAATCGACGCCGGCAGCAGTCTTGAACAACTCCGCCGACAGGTTCTGGGTGCTGCCGATATTGATGGTCCCGACATTCAGCGCGCCGGGTCTTGCCTTTGCGGCGGCGATGAAATCTCCAAGCGTCTTGAATTCCGAATTGGCGCCGGTGGAGAACACGAAATCGAAGAAACCCAGGCTGGAAACCGGCTCGAAATCCTTCAGCGGATCGAACGGCAGCTTTTTGAACAGCGAAACGCTGACTGCGGTTCCATTGGATAGCAGCGCCAGTGTATGACCGTCGGGCGGCGATGAGATCACCGTTCGGGCCGCGGCGATGCCGCCGGCACCCGGCTGATTCTCTATGTAGAAACGTTGGCCGAGCTTCTCACCCAGTTTTTCCGCAACGATCCGCGCCGTGATATCGCCGACGCCCCCCGCCGCAAAGGGCAGCACGATTCGTACGGCCTTGTCCGGGTAGCAAGGCTCGGCCGAGGCTTGCGAGTGCGAAACGGCGAGGGTCGATAGCGCAAGGACGGCCCCGGATATCGTGAGGCAAATGCGGGGGAGGGCGCGGTCAAACATCATGCAGATTTATAACATGCCGTCTCGCCGATCCATGCTTTTGCGATCCGCGCTAACGCCTTCCGATCTTCTCCCACAGCCAGTTCGCCACCGCGTCCGGCGAACTGCCGGCATCGTTGCCGCTGGCGCGGAGATTGGCCTCGCGCATGGTAGCGATGTCGATGCGGCCGAGCAGCGGCGCGAGCGCGGCGTGGAAAACCTGGTCCTGGCCGCGTTTCGGCGAGGTCAGGACGATCGCATCATAGGGCGGGATCGCGTGCTTCGAATCCTCAAGCACCACCAGATCGTATTTCGCGATCAACCCGTCACTGGTATAGCCCGCGATCACATCGACCTCGGCGGAGGCGACCGCGGCGTACATGAAGTCAGGCTGCATCTGTCGTTGCGCGCGGAACGCAAGCCCGTAGGCTTGTTGCAGCCCCGCCCATTCCGGCCGCGAGAAAAACTCATAGTCGCCGGCGATCGACATGGTTCCCGCGCGCGATGCGAGGTCGGCGATGGATCGGATGCCAAGTGCCTCGGCCCGCTTTTTTGGCATCACCAGCGCATAGGCATTTTCGAATCCGAGCTCGCCGAGCAGGGTGATCTTCTGCCGTGCCAGCGTAGCTTTCAAATCGGCGAGCAGTTCCTGGCGCGGCTTGACATCGGTGCGGTGGAACTGGTTGGCCCACAGCGTGCCGGAATAATCGACGTAGACGTCGATATCGTTTGACGCCAGCGCAGCGAAGATCACGTTGGAGCCTAGGCCTTCGCGCGATGAAGCCGCCAATCCGGCGGCCCGCAGCCGCTGCGCCATCAGCGCCGCCAGTACATACTGTTCGGTGAAGGTCTTGGCGCCGACGATAGTGGTCGATTGCGTCCGCGCCAGCGACGGCACCAGCGTCGCCGCAACCAGCGCCAGCACGCCGATGCCGCCGAGCGCGGCACGCATGCGGCTGCGGGTGCGGATGCCGGTCTCCAGCAGTGCCAGCAACTGATCGACCACCAGCGCCAGCGCCGCCGCGGCAAAACAGCCGAACAGAACGAATACCCAGTTCTGCGTCTGCAGCCCCGCAAAAATGTAATTGCCGAGGCTGGTTTGGCCGATCGGCGTCGACAGCGTCGCGGTGCCGATCACCCACACCGCCGCGGTGCGGATGCCCGCCATCATCACTGGCAGCGCCAGCGGCAGTTCCACCATGAACAGCGATTGCCGCGATGTCATGCCGACGCCCTGCGCGGCCTCGAGGATGGCCGGATCGACGCCCTGCAGCCCGGTGATGGTGTTGCGCAGCACCGGCAGCATCGAATACAGCGCAAGCGCCAGCACCGCCGGCAGAAATCCGAATGCGGAAAAGCTGAAGCCGAGCCAGGTCAGCGACAGCGCCGCCAGCGCCAGCAGCAGCGGATAGAACAGCGCCAGCAACGCCAGTCCCGGTACCGTCTGCACGACGCTTGCGAAGCCCAGCAGCGCGCCGCGCAACACCGGCTTGTTACGCGCGATCAGCGCCAGCGGCAGGCTGATGAGCAGGCCCAGCGCCAGCGCAGTGACGCTGACGCGGAGATGATTGCCGAGATAATCCGGCAGATGGCCGAGCGCCTCGCCCCAGCGTGGATCGGCGCTCATGCCGCGCCGTCCTTGGGCAACAGCTCGGCGAGCCGTTCAGCTTGACGCCGCGGCGTGCCCAGCAGTTCGCCGACGTAAGGATCATTGCTTTTGGCAAGATCTGCGGGCGTGCCTTCAGCCAGCAGCCGTCCGGCGCGCATCACCGCGACCCGATCCGCGAGCAGCACCGCCTCGGTCATGTCGTGGGTGATCATGATCGTGGTCAGCCCAAGCTTCTTATGCAGTGCGCGAAAATCGTCGCCGAGCGCATCGCGGGTCAAGGGATCGAGCGCGCCGAACGGCTCGTCCATCAGCACGATGCGCGGTTTTGCCGCGAGCGCGCGCGCGACGCCGACGCGCTGGCGCTGGCCGCCGGACAATTCATGCGGAAAGCGGTCGCGATGCTGGTTGCGGTCGAGCCGCACCAGGTCGAGTAGCTCGTCCACGCGCGAGGAAATTTCCTCCGCAGGTGTGCCCAGCAGTTTCGGCGTGATGCCGATATTGTGGGCGACGCTGATGTGCGGAAACAGACCGCCGCTCTGGAACACATAGCCGATGCGCCGCCGCAGCCGAATCGGATCGACCGCACGCACGTCCTCGCCCTCGACCCGGATCGAGCCGCCGTCGGCCTCGATCAGCCGGTTCGCCAGCCGCAGCAGCGTGGTCTTGCCGGAGCCGGAGCCGCCGACGATGGCGAGGAATTCGCCCTCACCGACTTCCAGCGTGACATCGTCGACGGCTTTGACACGGCCGCCGTCAAAGCTCTTGCCGACATGCTGGTAGGCGATCAGCGGGACAGCGCTCATGGGGTGGGACTATCACACAGGCTGCGACCCACCAAGCCGATGCGGCGCTCGCATGTTGCCGCAGTCGGTTGAATTGTTTGTGCAGGGGCGGTATTCCATCCGCCGAAACAACAAGAATCCGGGGAACACGCGTGCAGGCAAGTGGGGCCGCGGCATCGACGGCGGTCGTGCTTGACGACGCGACGGTGGCGTTCCGCCTGCCCGATGCGCGGGTTTACACCGCAGTTGAGAAGGCGCAACTCGCGGTCGAGCAGGGCGAGTTCGTTGCCATTGTCGGTCCCACCGGATGCGGAAAATCGACCCTGCTCAATATCGTGGCCGGGCTGCTCCGGCCGGCGTCGGGGTCGGTCCGAATTTTCGACCGGCCGCTTACGGGACTTAATCGCGACGCCGGTTACCTGTTTCAGGCCGACGCGCTATTTCCCTGGAAGACAGCGATCGACAACGTCGCGATCGGGCCGGAGGTTCAAGGGGTACCGCGCGCCGAGGCGCTTTCGCGCGCGCAGGACTGGCTGACGTCGGTGGGGTTGGGCGCCTTTGCGGGCCGCTATCCGCACATGCTGTCGGGCGGCCAGCGCAAGCGCGTCGGGCTCGCCCAGGTGCTGATCCGTGATCCAAAAATCCTGCTGATGGACGAGCCGTTCGGGCCGCTCGATGCCCAGACCCGGCAGATCATGGGCAATCTGCTGCTGGAACTCTGGACCACGGACCGCAAGGCGGTGCTGTTCGTCACCCATGACCTCGAGGAGGCGATCGCGCTGGCGGACCGGGTGGTGATCATGTCGGCCGGACCGAACGCGCGCATCATCGGCAACTGGCGGGTGCTGCTGCCGCGGCCGCGCGATATTTTCGAGGTGCGGCTTTCGAGCGAGTTTCATGCGCTGCACAAGGAAATATGGAGCGTGCTCAAGGACGAAGTGATGAAGGGCTATGCTCAAGCTTCGCAGGCAGCGGCGGGAGCAGCATCATGAGCCGGCCCATGCTGCTTTTCTGTCAGTTTCTGGTGGCGGTGGTCTTTCTCGGTCTATGGCATCTACTCACGACCGTGCCGATCTTCGGCCGCATGTTGCTGCCGCCGTTCTTCTTTTCCAATCCGGTCGACGTCGGCAGCCAGATCGTCGCCTGGTTCGCAAGCGGCGTGATCTGGAAACATCTTTGGGTCACGCTCCTGGAGTCGACTCTGGCTTTCACGATCGGCTCGCTTGCCGGCGTCCTGGTCGGGTTCTGGTTCGCGCGCCAGCCGAGGATCGCGGCGATCTTCGATCCCTATGTGAAAATGGCCAACGCCTTGCCGCGCGTCGTGCTTGCGCCGATTTTTGCGCTGTGGCTTGGGCTTGGCATCTGGTCGAAGGTTGCACTTGGCGTCACGCTGGTATTCTTCATCGTGTTCTTCAACGTCTATCAGGGCGTCAAGGAGGTCAGCCCAACCGTGCTCGCCAATGGCCGCATGCTCGGCATGAGCGAAAAGCAGCTGATGCGCCATGTGTTCTGGCCGTCGGCGCTGTCCTGGATGTTTTCGTCGCTGCACACCTCGGTCGGCTTCGCCGTCGTCGGCGCGGTGGTCGGCGAATATCTCGGCTCCGCGGCCGGCCTCGGCTATCTGATCCAGCAGGCCGAAGGCATTTTCGACGTCGCCGGCGTGTTCGCGGGCATGTTCGTGCTGTCGGCGTTCGTGATCCTGATCGACTTCGGGGTGACGCTGGTCGAACGACGTCTGCTGGTGTGGCGGCCGGACGCGGCGGAGGGGCGGGGGTAGGTACCACCTTCGTCATGGCCGGGCTTGACTCGATCCCAGTTAGCCTCATCCTGAGGAGCGCGCCTCTTGGCGCGCGTCTCGAAGGATGGGGCGTGCAGCGAGATGTCAGACGGAGCGTGGCTCTACATTCTGCGATGCTCCGATGGAAGCTACTACGTCGGAACCACCCGAACGTCGCTCGAGATCAGGATAGCCCAGCACAACGAAGGCACATTTGGCGGCTACACAAAGTCACGCCGGCCTGTTGAGCTGGTTTTCTCGCAATGGTTTGAGCGAATTACGGATGCCATTGAAAACGAGCGAAAACTCAAGGGGTGGAGCCGCGCGAAGAAAGAGGCTCTCATGCGCGGCGACTTTAACTCGCTAACTCAGCTGGCAAAGCGCAAATCAGCTCATCCTTCGAGACGCCCGCCTGCGGCGGGCTCCTCAGGATGAGGGTCTGCGCAAGTCGCGAATGTGGCTTTAGACCCTCATGGTGAGGAGCGCGGCAACGCCGCGCGTCTCGAACCATAAGGCCGCTGCGTCGCCCTTGGCCATCCTTCGAGACGCCCGCCTGCGGCGGGCTCCTCAGGATGAGGGTCTGCGCAAGACCTCACCCAAGGGGGAATCGCGCAAGTTAAGGTGA
>Ga0081539_10000749_pt1 | contig 64587 bp, 56 predicted proteins | sample TabmetS4T2R2_FD_71023 | JGI IMG/M metagenome (GOLD analysis project Ga0081539, IMG submission 71023) | Tabebuia heterophylla rhizosphere microbial communities from the University of Puerto Rico - S4T2R2 | ecosystem: Host-associated > Plants > Roots > Rhizosphere ...
AAAAAAATGTTTGGGTGGTGTGTGGAGGGGTGTGGGGGGGGGTCTCCCCCCCCCCCCCCGTTTTAAAAAAAAGTTTAGGTTGGGGGGGGGGGGGGTTTTCCCCCCCCCCGCCGTTCATAAAAGTCTAAGTTGCGTGCTATGAACGACGGGCAGGGACAAGCCCTGCCCCTACAGCTATGAACGACGGGCAGGGACAAGCCCTGCCCCTACAGGATTAACTTGCGCCGTCGGTTTCGTCAGGCGTTCTTGATTTTGCTGCGCAACTTAACCTCAGTCCGCGGCGTAGTGATTTCTTCGAGATGAGTTTCAACCCGCGCAACATACTCGTTATAGACTTCGGCCAGTTGGGCGACGTTGTCTTGAGCCTGCCCGCGCTCGCGGCCATACGCCGGAGGTTTCCGCGCGCGCGCGTGACGGTCGCCGTGGGCGGCGCGGCGGCGTCCGTAGTCGAACTCGCGTGCGTCGCCGACGACGTTCTGGCCGTTGACCGCGTGGGCCTGCGCGACGGGCCGAAGCACCTTTCCGTCTGGCAGATTGGAAAGCTCGTCCTTGAAGTGCGTCGTCGTAAGTTCGACTTCGTGATTGACCTGCACAGCCTTTCGGAGACGAACCTGCTCGGCTTCCTCTCAGGCGCGTCGCGCCGCCTCTACGCGCGACGTCCGACGCGCTCGCTCGACTACCTCTCGAATTTTCCGACGAAGCCGCCCGTCGAAGACCGCTCCAAGCACGCAATCGAACGTTACTTGGACGTGCTCGCGCCGCTCAATGTCGGGGAAGTCGCGCGCACGCCGCGCCTGCCCGTGCGCGAAGAGGACGGGCGAGCCGTCGAAGAGTTGTTGAGGAAGGCCGGGCAGAGGGCGAAGGCTTCAACCGACGCGCCGCTCGTAGGCTTCTTCCCCGGCGCGGGCCATCCGAGCCGGCGCTGGCCCATCGAGCGTTTCGCGGAGTTGGCGCACGCGCTTGAGAGAAACGATTCGGTGCGCGTCGTTCTCTTCGCGGGGCCGGAAGAACGCGCGCTCGTGAAAGAGTCGCGCGCGAAGTTTCCCGTCTCGACAATCGTCCTCGACCGTTTGACCATCCCGCAACTCGCGGCGGCTGCCGCGCGTCTCTCGGTCTTCGTCTCGAACGACACAGGCCCGATGCACATCGCGGCGGCGGTCGGCACGCCCGTCGTCGTACTGATGGAGCATCACCCGATGTTCAACTGCTACATCCCGCCCGGCGAACGCCACCGCGTCGTCGCCGCGCGCCGCGTCGCAGACATACCCGTCGAGGCGGCCTACACGGCTGCGCGCGCCGCCTTCACGACCGAACGCGCCTCTTCGCTCTTCTCCAGCTAGAGCATGACAGCAGTAGCCCGACCCTGCGGGAAGACGTGGATGAAATGATGAATGCGGAATGATGAATGATGAATGAAAGACACCGTCGCCTTTGTCTTTATTCATCACTCATCATTCCGCATTCCGCATTCCGCATTCGCTTTACGCCCTCCCTGACGGTCGGGCTACTGCCAGAAACTGCCGGAAAGGGTTGGCAAATGTTTAGTATAGACAAACCATGCCAAACCTGTATAATGTCCTTGCCGCTTGTGCTCTTTGCGGGCGGCGAGCGTCTCGTGGGTGTTCCCGAACGAGGGGTCTTTCCGGTGGAAGCGCTGAAGGACTTAAGCAACGTGCTTCCAACGTTTATGTCGTCAGTCCGATACTCACGCCGCTCATCTCGGAAACCCGTCAAAGCCCCTAGCGTCCTCCGTCTTCTGAAAAATCCTACCCCTCGACCGCTCTGTTGATTCCACACTCACGAAGACTTCAGGAGTGAAAACTATGTCGAAACGAACGAACCTGACCCTGCTGTTTGTTCTCGCGCTCACGACTTCGGTCGCGGCCTCGGCGCGAACCCGCATGACCCCGCACGCCTTCTTCCTGCGTTTCGGCCACGCCATCACGACCGCGAGCGACCGCGAGCAGGACGGGCTGGCAGGGCCTGTGCGTCGTGTGAAGACCGAGACGGCGAAGATCGCCGTGAAGAATGGCAAGCCCGTCGAAGGCGCGCGCGCAGTTCTTGAGACGACGACCTACGACCAGAAGGGCAACCGCGTTGACAACGCTTACTTCCTCGCCGCGGGCGGAACGCTCACGGGCAAGGAGGTCTATAAGTACGACGACAAGGGCAACATGGTCGAGATGACCCTCTTCAACGACGACGGCTCGCTCCTTGCTAAAGAGATTTACACCTACGAGTTCGACGCCGTCGGCAACTGGGTGAAGATGACTACATCGGTTGCGATAATCGAAGCCGGGAAGATAACCTTCGAGCCTTCGGAAGTCACGTACCGAACCATCTCCTACTTCCTCGACGAGTCAATGATGGCGAAGATGTCGCAGCCCGCGGCGGCGTCGCAGCCTGTGTTGCAACCCGCCGTGCAAGCATCCGCGCAGCCGTCGCAAACGTCGCCCGCGCCCGCCAACTCGAACGCCGCCGCCAGCCAGAGCGCGCAGTTGAACGCCGCTCCCGCGTCGCAGCCCGCGCAGAAGCCTTCCGGCGTGGCGAGCGTCCCCGCGTCGAAGCCCGCTTCGCAACCCGCTTCGCAGCCTGCTTCGCAGCCCGCAACCCAGTCCGCGTCGAAGCCCGCCGAGCACGCTAAGTCAGCGCCGCTCGTCGTCGTCCCGCTCGACAAGACCGCGGTTTCGAGCCTTCCGGCTGGAGTCGTCTCCGCCCCCGCCTCTTCCGAAAGCGGCCCGGCGGTTAAGAGCGATGGCGACGCTCCCGCCGTCAAGCCCACGCGCGCAGGCCCGCTCAAGCCAATTTCGGGCGGCATACTGAACGGCAAGGCTCTGAGCCTTCCAGCGCCCACCTACCCCGAAATCGCCAAGCGCTTGCACATGGCCGGCTTGGTCGAGGTCGAGGTGGTGATTGACGTCACGGGCAAGGTGATTTCGGCGAAGGCCACGAAAGGCCCGCAGCTTCTCTTGCTGGCCGCCGAGCAGGCCGCGAAGCAGGCCAAGTTTACCCCGACGCTCCTTTCAGGCCAGCCCGTGAAGATTTCGGGCGTCATCACTTACAACTTCAGCTTGCAGTAAAAACACGCCGCCGCGCGACCGAGGCCGAGTCAGCCGCAAGCCTCGCGTCTTCGGTCGCAAGGCGTGCGAACGCAGCAAGAGCGTTTGACAGGAAAGATAACGGACGCCCCCGACAGCCGCGAACGAACTTACACGCACCGGAACGTCAGCGGCCACTTACCCAGAAATGCTTCCCGTAAGCTTCACACCGAAACGAGGATTAATCTAATGGCACTGACCGGACAGTTGAGCGACATGTCGCTCGCAGAGTTGATAGAGTTCTTCTGCAACCAGAGGAAGACCGGAAGGCTCAAGATTGACTACCCGCGCGGCCACAGCGTCTTCTTCATCCGTGAAGGCGAACTGGTTGACGCGCGCGTCGGCGCTCTTTCGGGCGTCGAGGCCGTCTATTTCTCTCTGACGCTCCCGAACGCCGCCTTCGACTTCAGCCCCGACGTACACTCGCAGCAGCGCACAATCAACGAGCGCTGGACGCAGGTCGTACTCGAAGGACTGCGACGCCTCGACGAAGGACAGTCGCCTACCGAAGCCGACGCCTTCGGCGGTTGGTCTCCAACCGAGGCCGACCTCGTCACGATGTTCGATCAGGTCGAGAACCTCGACGCCAAAGCGCAGTCGAAAAACGGCGACGGCAAAAAGAAGAAGGCCGACGAAGCCATTAAGAACGCGGACGGCGACGACGACGGTTCGTCCGACGCGCCCTTCTCAATGATGGTTGAGAGCGCAAGCGCGTCGGGCGGAGGCCGTAAGAAGTGGATGATCGCGGGCGTCGCGGCGAGCGTCGTTCTGGCGTGCGCGGTCGCGGCAATTCCCTTGATGAGCCGGTCGTCCAAGCCGGAGGCAGCGTCCGTGCCCGCGCCCGTCGCTCAGCCCGCGCAACCAGCGCCCGAAGCGAGCGCGGCGACGGACGCGAACGCTTCAACAGAAGCCGCGCCCGACGAGGCCGCGAACGCCGAGGCCGCCGACGCCGCGCGCCGCGATGCGCTTGAGCGCGAACGCAAGGAGCGCGAGCGCAAGCGCAAGGCCGAAGAGGCCGCCAACAAAGAGGACGCCGCGCTCGCAGCCGACGCGCAGGCCAAGCCAACGCCCGCCGCGACGGGGCCGAAGTCCGTTAGAGTGACGGTGACTTACGACGAGGCCGGGCGCGTTACGCAAGCCTCGGTCGCGGGCGCGACTCCGGGCGCGGAAGCCTACGGCTCTACAGCCGTACGCATCGCGCGTGGCCGTCGCTTCCCCGCCGGGAAAGCAGGCTCGACCGTCGTCACGATTCCCGTCAACTGAATTTAAAACAGAGGCTAGAGGCTAGAGGCTAGGGGCTAGTTAAGAACGTCGCTTCTTAACTAGCCCCTAGCCTCTAGTCTCTAGCCTCTCTTCTTTATGCCATTCCGACCATGCCGAGCGCGACGAGGAGCGCGCGCTTGAGTCCGAGGTCGCGCCCGCGCGGGTCGTACCACTCTTCGAGGGTGTGCGTGCTGCCCGACGAGCCGCCCGCGCCGATTGTTACGGCGGGAAGTCGGCGCGAGATTGCGATGTTGGAGTCGGTGGAGGAGCAGTCGAGGAAGGGGCGGAAGCCGAGGGCGCGTGTGGCTTCGAGCGCGAGCCGGACGAGCGCGTCGTCGGGCGAGGTTGCGCCGCCCGGTCGGTCGCCGATGAGTCGCACTTCGAGTTCGAGCGGCGGCGTGTCGGCGCGTCGCGCGGCGTTCTCGTCTTCGGCGGCCTCGCGCGCGGCGCGTCGGAAGAAGGCGTCGAGACGCGCGAGTTCTTCCATTGACTCCGAACGCAGGTCAACATCCATCCCCGCCGCGCGCGGGATGACGTTGACGCCCGTGCCGCCTTCGATGCGCCCGACGTTGAAGGTCGTGCGCGGTTGCTTCGGCGCGGGGTATGCGACGAGACGCGCGACCACGCGGCCCAGAGCGTGTACGGGATTGGCGACACCGAAGTCGCCCCAAGAGTGTCCGCCCGTGCCTTTGCAGCGCACGCGGTAACGACGCGATGCGAGCGCGGCGTTCGTCACGCGCTCGAGGCCCGGCCCGTCAATGCTTATGAAGGCGTCCGTCCTCCCCTTCCACTCGCCTTTGGTCAGAAGGTGGCGCACGCCGCGCAGATCGCCCTCGCCCTCTTCGCCGACCGTGCCGACGAACAGAAGCGACCCGCGCGTCCGAATCTCACACTCTTCGAGCGCACGCGCCAGAGCCAACAGAGCGGCGAGGCCGCAGCCGTCGTCTGCGATGCCCGGCGCGCGCATGCGCCCCGACATCTCGCGGTGGACGGCGCAGTCAGTCCCGCTTGGAAAGACCGTGTCGAGGTGCGCGCTCAAGACCAGAACGGGGCGCTCCATGCTCCCGCGCCTCAAGGCGACGCAGTTTCCGGCGGCGTCAATGCGCGCGTCCGTGAGTCCGCACTCTATGAACTTCCGGCGCAAGTGTTCGGCGCGCGCCTGCTCACCGAAGGGCGGCGCGGGGATTGAACAGATGCGCGCGTGCTCCTCGTTGATGTCGTCCGACTGCTCCTCGAAGAAGCGGAACGCGCGGCGGACGCGCGCGTCCGAGGCCAACTCGCGCACGGCGCGTTCGGGGGCGATGGATGTTAAGGATATGACCATTGTGACAGATGCGCCCGGCGGACTCGTTGACGAAATACTCCGCGCTTCTATCGCTAAAAAGAATTAACCACAGAGACACAGAGGATACGGAGATTGCACAGAGGGATTCATTCTCTGTGCCGCCTCTGTGTTCTCTGTGCCTCTGTGGTTAATCTTCATCTTAAACGTCACTCCTTCGTTGTGGGCGCGGGCTTGATGAAGTAGTAGCCTTGGCGCGTGCGCACGACGAGTTGCTCTTTGCGCGCTTCGGCGCTCGCTGTCGCGGCGGGCGCGAGTTTCAGTTCGACGCGGCGCAGACGCCCGTCCTCTCTGGTGTTCGTCGGGCTGTAGCCGAGGTTATAGCGCGCGCGCAGGTGCGCGAAGACGACCGCGAGTTTCTCCTCGACCTCCTTCTTATCCGCGCCGATTATCTCGCCGCCCGTCTGCTCGGCGTAAGCGTTGAGCGGGTGCACGAGTCCGGCGGTCATCACGTTCATCATCTTGCCGATTCCGGCGCGGACGATGAGGCCATAGACGACGGTGCCGGAGTCGGCCATCTCGTCGAGAGCCATCATTGCGTCGCCGCCCTTGGCCGCGTCGGCGATGTTGTCGGAGACGACGATGATTACGCGCCGGCTCTTCGGGTTCGACGCGCGCGACATGTGGAGCGCGGCCTCGAAGAGCGCGCGGTTCATCATCGTGCTGCGACCGAGACCGTCCGACTGGCTCGCGTTCTTTATCCTTTCGGCGATGAGCTGCCGGTCGCGCGTGAAGGTCTGGACGAGCCGAGGCTCGTCGGCGAAGGCCATCACCGCGACCTCGTCGGCGGGCTTCAACTGCCGCATGGCTTCGAGCGCGCCGTCGCTCACGCTCTTGATGACGGGCAGAACGCTTCCGCTCACGTCCAGAAGCAGCAAGACCGAAAGCGGCAACTCGTCCTGCCCGAAGTAGCCGACCGACTGGCGCACGCCGTCCTCGTAAATCTCGAAGTCTTCGGCCTTGAGTCCGCCGACGGTCTGCCCCGTCTTCTTGTTGACGACCAACGCGTCCAAGACGACCAGGTCGGAACTGACGCGCACGACCTCCGCGTCGGCGCGCGACGCCGGCGAGGGCCTCTCCTGCGCCAGCGACGTGCGCGGCAGAAGCGCGACGAGAACGACCGCGACTGCTATCAGTTGTCTCATAAAATTTCCCCGGAGGAAGACTTGGCCGCGCGCTCAGACGAGTTGCATCACTTCCTCTTCGCTCAGGACGCCGTGCGCGCTCTTCGCGTGTTCGTAGATGCGTTGGACGCGCTCGTCGGTCGCGTCCATGCCGCGCGATTCGAGCCAATAGACGACGTTCGACTTTCCGCTCATCGGGCCGATTTCAATCTGCTGTCGCATTCCGAACAGCCCCGCCGGCACGCCCGAATAAATCAGGTCGGCGAGTTCGTCGTCGCCCTTCTTGAAGCTTTTGATGACGGCTGCGGCGTGGACGCCCGTCGCCGTTCGGAAGGCGTCGCGCCCGAAGACGGGATAGTTGAGCGGGATAGTCCAGTGGCAGCCTTCGGCGGCCTTGTCGCAATACTCGCGTAGGCGCGAAAGGTCGTTGTCAATCCATCCCATCAGTTTCAAGTTGACGAGGAGTTGATCCATCGGCGTGTTTCCGACGCGCTCGCCCATCCCTAACGCGGAGCCGTGAACCTGATCCGCGCCGCCCTCAATCGCCGCAATCGAGTTGATGACGCCAAGGCCGCGGTCTTGATGTCCGTGCCAGTCGAGACGAACCGGCTCGCCCTGCTCGTCAATTATTTTCTTGACGAAGCGGACTACAGCACGCGCGCCGTCGGGCGTTGCGTGGCCTACGGTGTCGCAGACGCAGACCGCGCGCGCGCCCGCGCGAATCGCCGTCGTGTAGAGCGCGCGTATGGTTTCGGGTTCGGCGCGCGTCGTGTCTTCGGTGACGAACATGACGGGCAAGCCTTCGGAGACGGCGAACGCGACGGCCTCTTCGGTCAACTTCAACAGGCGGTCGAGCGTCCAGCCTTCGGCGAAGAAGCGTATGAAGGATGAACCTAGAAAGGTGCAGGCTTCAATCGGGATTCCGGCGCGCTGCGAGATTTCGGCGATGGGGCGTATGTCGTTCTGGTGTGTGCGCGCGGCGCAGTTGGGGCGGATGCGAAGTTTCTGTTCGACGATTTCGCGCGCGAGACGCTCGACGCCAGCCGCGTGCGTGCCGCCCGCGCCGGGCAGTCCTATGTCGGCGGTGTCAATTCCGAGCGCGTCCATCAAGTGAAGGAGTTCGATTTTGCGTTCGACCGCGGGTTCGCAGACCGAGGGCGACTGTAGGCCGTCGCGCAGCGTCTCGTCGTCGAAGCTTATGTGGCGCGCCGGCTTGTCTGAGGTCGGCTCGACCGAGTTCCAATCGTATATGAGTTCGCTTGCGGGCATCGCTTTCCGGGTCTCCCTTTTCTCGCTTGATTTGCTTCTCTCTTCGGCATGACGGCGCGGGCTTGAGTTGGATTACAACTTGTCGCACGGCGGCGTGTCAAGCAACCGGACAGACCCGAAGCGCGCACGCGTTTGTGCGCGGTTTTCGCGTTGTGTTAACGTGCTTGGAAACAGAAGATGAAGACGCTCAAGAGGCTTTTCGAGAACAACCGCGCGTGGGCCGAGGAGATACGCGCGCGCGAGCCTGACTTCTTCCGCGAGATGTCGCGGCAACAGTCGCCGGAGTATCTCTGGATCGGCTGCGCCGACAGCCGCGTGCCCGCGACGCAGTTGACCGGACTCTCGCCCGGCGAGATGTTCGTACATCGCAACGTCGCCAACCTTGTCGTCCACACAGACCTCAACTGTCTTTCGGTGATGCAGTACGCCGTTGACGTTCTGAAGGTCAAGCACGTAATCGTCTGCGGTCATTACGGCTGCGGCGGCGTGCAGGCGGCTCTGGAGAACGCGCGCTTCGGGTTGATAGACAACTGGCTTCGCCACGTGCAGGACGTGATGGAGAAACACGCGCACGCGCTCGCGCGAATCGAGGACGCGGCGGCGCGGCGCGACCGTCTGTGCGAGTTGAACGTCATAGAGCAGGTTGCGAACGTGTGCCGGACGACAATCGTCGAGGCGGCTTGGGAGCGCGGGCAGGAGCTTTCCGTCCACGGCTGGATTTACGGATTGGACGACGGATTGTTGCGCGACTTGGACGTTTGCATCACGTGCGCTGAAGAGGCGCGCGGCATCGGACAGAAAAGTTGAGACGATTTCGTGAACGCCGCAACACGCGCGCGAGTCTATACTTCGGGCGCTGCGGTCGCCGGTTTTAACTTACGATGTTGGAGGCAAGGGGTAATGGCGAAGGACATTGTCGTCATAGACGGCGCGAACGTTGCTTACGAGGAGCGCAGCGTGGGCGGCAAGCCACGGCTGTCGAATCTACTCAAGGTGAGGCGCGAGTTGGAGGAGCGCGGGTTCGACCCCGTGATAATCATTGATGCGAGTCTCAAGTATGACATAGACGACCACCAGCAGATTGAGACGCTCATACGCTCGCAGCAGATTCGACAAGTGCCCGCCGGGACTGACGCAGACTTCTTCATACTCGAAGTCGCACACCAACACGACGCGCGCATCGTCACAAACGACCTCTACAAAGACTACCTCGAACGCTACCCTTGGATTCCCGAACGCCGCCTGCCCTACATGATCGTCAAGGGCGAAGTGCATCTCTACGAAGCGTAAGAAGAAAGCAGTGAAGAGTGAAGAGTGAAGAGTGAAGAGACGTAAGACAGCTTTACGCTCGTCAACTTCTTTCTTCTTCTTCTTGCTCGTCACTCTTCACTTGTCACTTGTCAGAGCTTGTTTGAAAACACTTGCGCTCGTGCAGACCGTAGGGGCAGGGCTTGTCCCTGCCCGCTGTAGGGGCAGGGCTTGTCCGCGGCCCGCTCGCGTGCTGAAGCAGATAGCTGAGTAGATGAATCTGAGTAGATGAATCACGGGCAGGGACTGCCCCTACAGTTTTCAAACAGGCTCTCACTGCTTTTCCGTCTTTTTACATTTCCCTTCGACGCGACGGATTGACTTTCCGGCGCGGTGGTGCATGATTCACCCAAGCGGTGAAGTCTCGAACTGTTGAAGCCGGAAAAGGAGTCGTAAAACGCATGAACGAACAGGGAAGCGCACGTCTCAAGCTCGCCGCGGTCTTCTTCGTCGCGCTCGCGCTCTCGGCGGCGTGGGTCGCCGCGCACTCGGCTGCCGCGCAGGGCGAGGGTAAGGCGACGCCGAGTCAGACGCAGCAAGGCCCGCCGCCGCAAGGCGGGCCGCCGGGCGGACAGCAACAGCCCCCGCCTGAGAACCCAATCGTCGCCGAGATACGCAAGAGCATCGCGGGCAAGGAAGAGAAGCCCGCCGAACAGGTCTTCAAAAACATACAGGTCTTGAAGGGCGTGCCCGCGGGCCGTCTGCTCTCGATCATGGAGCGCGGCTACACGCGCGCTCTCGGCGTTCGCTGCGACTATTGCCACGTCCCCGGCGAGTGGGAGAAGGACGACAAGGCAACGAAGCTCACGGCGCGCGACATGGTCTTGATGAACCAGAACATCAACGAGCAACTCAAAAAGATAAAGACGCTCGAAGCCGACAAACCCGCCGTCAACTGCTCGACGTGCCACCGAGGCCAGCCCAAGCCCGGCATGAACCGCCCCGAAGGCGGCCCGCCGCGCCCGCCGACGCCGACGCCCACGCCCGGACTTCCGTAATGAAAGGGGAAAGGGGAAAGGGTAAGGGGGAAAGGGAGGACTCGCACTCTCCCTTTCCCCCTTACCCTTTATTTTCCTGATAGCAGCTTGTCGAAGGCGTCGTCGGGCAAATCTTCCAATGTGCGGACGACGATGTCTGCTTCGAGTCGCGCGTGCGAGGAGAGGACGCCGATTGAGCGCATTCGAGCGCGACGCGCGGCCTCCGTGCCCGCGGGCGCGTCTTCGACGACGACGCACGCGCGCGGCTCGACCGAGAGTTTCGATGCCGCCGCGAGGAAGACTTGCGGGTCGGGCTTTCCCGCGGTCACGTCTTCCGCCGAAGCGATGGCCGAGAAGAACGTTTCGAGTTTGAGCACGGAGATAATCGCCTCCAAATTCCGGCGCGGCGCCGACGACGCCACGGCCTGAAGCCAACCCTCTTCACGCAACTTCTCAAGCCAACGCCCGACGCCCGGCAGAAGCACTAGGCCGCGTTCGCGCACGAGCGCGCGATAGACGCGCTCCTTCGCCTCTCCGACGCGCGCAATCTCTTCCGGCGCGTAACGTGGAAAGTAGCCGCGCAGGATTTCGTCGTTGCGCTGCCCGAACGTGGCTTCAAACTGTTCGCGCTCGACGCTGAAGTCTTCCGCCGCGAGCGCGCGTCGCCAAGAGAGCCAGTGATATTCGCTCGAATCAACGAGCGTCCCATCAACGTCCCAGAGAACTGCGCGGCGGCGTCCTTCGATTGTCGCTTCAAGTGTCGCGCTCGTCATCGTCGTCGAGTTATAAACGACGCCGCCCGGCGACTCCAAACGTGCGGACACGAGGCGCGCGTCGTGTTATTTTGAGCGTCGAGACGTAAAACGATTCCACGACGGGCGCGGGAAATTTCGCGGGCGCGCAAAAACTTTTGAGCGAGACGTTTCTTCGAGACTCCGAGACGACGGAAGACGCGCGGCGCTGGCGTGCGCTCGCGCTCCTCGGCGCGGCGGAACTGCTCGGCATGTCGCTCTGGTTCTCGGCCTCCGCGGTCGCGCCACAGCTACAAGAGAAGTGGGGACTTAGTCCGACGCAGACGAGTTGGCTCACTTTGGCCGTCCAACTCGGCTTCGTCGCCGGGACGTTGCTGAGCGCGCTGCTGAACTTGCCCGACGTAATCAGTTCGCGCCGTCTCTTCGCGTCTGCGGCAATCGCGGGCGCGTTTGTTAACGCAGCCTTCGGACTCTTCGCGAAAGATTTCTACACGGGTATCGTGCTTCGCTTCATCGTCGGCGCGTGTCTCGCCGGAGTCTATCCGCCGGGGATGAAGATTATGGCGACGTGGTTCAGGCGCGGGCGCGGGACGGCTCTGGGCGTGCTCGTCGGCGCGCTCACGTTGGGGAAGGCTTCGCCCTATTTGGTTAACGCCGTCGGAAGCGCCGACTGGCGCGTCAACGTTCTCTTCGTCTCGGCGCTCGCGGTCGCGGGCGGCCTGATAGTTCTGCTTACGGTCGGCGACGGGCCGCTCACCGTCGCGGCTGCGAAGTTCGACGCGCGACAGGTCGCGCGCGTCTTTCAGAACCGGGGTGTGCGACTCGCAAACTTCGGCTACTTCGGACACATGTGGGAGCTTTACGCGATGTGGACTTGGACGCCCGTGTTGATTCGCGCGAGTCTCTCGGCGCGCGGAGAGCCGCACGCGCTCGCGGAGGTCGCTTCGTTTCTCGTAATCGGCGCGGGTGCCGCGGGTTGCGTCGCGGCTGGACTCTTGGCAGACCGCGTCGGGCGAACAGTCGTCACTTCCGTCGCGATGGCTTTGAGCGGCGCGTGCTGCGTCGTTATAGGTTTTTTGTACGGCGCGCACCCGGCGCTTCTATTGGCGGTCGCGGGGCTTTGGGGCGCGAGCGTCGTCGCCGACTCGGCGCAGTTCTCCGCGTGCGTCACGGAGTTGGGCGACCCGCGCTACATGGGGACGGCGCTGACGATACAGACTTGCTGCGGATTCCTTCTGACGACCGCCTCGATTCTGCTCATCCCTTTGCTCGTCGAATCGTTGGGCTGGCGCTACGCCTTCATCGCGCTCGCGCCCGGCCCCGCCTTCGGCGTCGTCTCGATGCTCAGACTCCGCCGGCTGCCGGAAGCTTTGCGTATCGCGCACGGAAAACGTTGAGAGAAGAAAAATTCAAGGAGGGGAATATTTATTGTGAGAGAACACGGGCCTTACAAAATCAGGTCGTCGGAGACGATTTACACGGACGACTTCATAGAGATGCGCGTTGACGAAGTAGTCAAACCCGACGGCTCGGAAGGCCGCTACGCGACGGCGCGCATGAAGCCGGGCGTGGCCGTGCTCGCGGTTGACGACGAAGGCCGGGCGCATCTCGTCAAACTGTTCCGCTACGCGGTCGGCAAAGAGTGCGTGGAGGCGGTGCAGGGGATGATTGACGAGGGCGAGTCGGCGGCGGAGGCCGCGCGCCGAGAGCTTCGAGAGGAGTTGGGCGTTGAGGCCGAAGAGTGGACAGACCTCGGTTTAGTTGACGCGATAACGTCGCAGGCCGTCTCCACTTCCCGACTCTTCCTCGCGCGCCGGCTCACGTTCGGAGAAGCGGACAGGGAGAGCGCCGAGCGGATGAAGCCTCTGAAGGTCGAATTCGAGGAGGCCGTCCGAATGGCTTTGGACGGACGCGTAACGCAAGCGACGAGCGCGGTGCTGATCCTGAAGGCGAGCCGTCATCTGGAACAGTACCGCGAGCGGTAGCGAGCGGGTCGTAGTAAACGCGGAAGTCCACAACGATGAACGCGGAACCGAAGACAACTCGTCTTTCAGTTCCGCGTTCATCGTTTAGACTGACCCGCTCGCTACCGCTCGCGGTACTGTATCTGACAGAGGCGCGCGTCAGGCGTTCGCGGTCTTAATCTGTTGTTGAAGCTGCGCCTTCATCTCCTCCATCTGCGCTCCGAGTTGGTTTATCCGCTCCTCTTCGAGCACGTCGCGCGCCTTCTGGAACATCTCGCCCTCTTCTTCTTCGACGTGGTGCTCGACGTTCTCCTGAAGCACCTTGAGCTTCGCGGCCCACTGCTCGGTGTCAACGGGCATTGATTCGAGTTCCTTGAGGAGCAACTTGATAACGTGGTGCTCCTCGAAGCCTTCGAGGACTATCTGGCGCGTCTCGGCGGCCTGCTTGATGGCCGGGTAGAAGATTGATTCTTCTATGCGCGCGTGGATGTCGAGTTCCTGTTTGAGTTTGCCGAACAACCCCTCGCGCGTCTTCTCGGCGCGCTCGGTGGTCGGCTCAAGCTCTTGAAAGATGCCGGAAACTTTCTTGTGGTCTTCCTTCAGAAGTTGAAAAGCGTTCATCGTGTCCTCCTCTTGTTCGCCAGTCCGCGTGGTCTTGAACGGTTACCATACGTGAATGTGACGCTCTCAAGTAGTAATTCAATCTCAGTGCCAACGGAGAGGCTAGAGGCTAGAGGCTAGAGACTAGTAAAAGCTTCGCGGGCAGTCGCCTTTGATAAAAACAAGCGACTCAATGAGACTTAATAACTAGCCTCTAACCTCTAGCCTCTAGCCTCTCTTATTAGTAAACTTGCATACACACGGAGCAGGCGATGAGCAAACGTAAAGATGAGCGGCGGGACACGCCGGACGCGCGCGGGCGCGCGGCTGAAGAGTCGGCGTCGGCGCAGCCGACTCACTACCTTTCGCGCATGGACGCTTCCGCCGGCGAGCGTCACACGGACGACGCGGGCGCGCCGGAGTCTTCACAAACGAAGGGCGAGGGCGCGAGTGATTTGAAAGGCGACGGTGCGCGTTCGGGCGTTCGCGCGCAGCCGCCGGAAGAGTTCACGAATGGTGAGATAAAGGAGGCCGACGCGACGGCGGGCGGACTCAAGGCCGTCTGGGAGGCGACGCGCCACGCGTCGCGCGAGATGGGTTTGCTGCGCGGCGCGCGGACGCTCCTGCGAATGAATCAGAAGGACGGCTTCGATTGTCCGGGCTGCGCTTGGCCCGACCCAGACGGGCGTCGCGCGCACGCCGAATTTTGCGAGAACGGCGCGAAGGCCGTCGCCGAAGAGGCGACGACGAAAAGAGTCGCGCCCGATTTCTTCAAGCGCTGGAGCGTTCGAGACCTCTCGCAGAAGTCCGACTACTGGCTCGGCAAGCAGGGTCGCATCACGCACCCGTTGGTTCTGCGGCGCGGCGCGACTCACTACGAGCAGATTGCTTGGGGCGACGCCTTCAAGCTCATCGCGGACGAACTGAACGCGCTCGCGTCGCCCGACGAGGCCGCGTTCTACACTTCGGGCCGCACGTCGAACGAGGCCGCGTTCCTCTATCAACTCTTCGTCCGGCAGTTCGGCACGAACAATCTCCCCGACTGCTCGAACATGTGCCACGAGTCGTCGGGCCGCGCGCTCACCGAGACAATCGGCGTCGGCAAAGGCACGGTCACGCTCGACGACTTCGGGCTTGCCGAAGCAATCTTCGTCGTCGGGCAGAATCCCGGCACGTGCCACCCGCGCATGCTCACCTCTTTGCAGGCGGCGAAGAAGCGCGGCTGCAAGATAGTTCACGTCAACCCTCTGCCCGAAACCGGGCTGAACAAATTCAAGCACCCGCAGCACCCGCTCGATCTTATAACGGGCGGCACGCGACTCTCAGACCTTTTCCTTCAAGTGAAAGTCAACGGCGACGTTGCGCTTCTCAAGGGCATCATGAAGGAGGTTTTGGAGGAAGAGTCGCGCCGGCCCGGCGCGGTGCTCGACCGCGCATTCATCGAAGAGAAGACTCACGGCTTTGAAGAGTTCGCGCGCGCTCTCGGTGAAACGAGTTGGGACGAACTCGTCTCGCAGAGCGGCGTCTCGCGCGAGGAGATGCGCGAGGCCGCGCGGATTTACGTCAACTCCAGTCGAACAATCGTCTGCTGGGCGATGGGTTTGACGCAGCATAAGAACGCGGTCGCCAACATTCAGGAGATAGTCAACCTTCTTCTGCTGCGCGGGCAGATAGGACGACCGGGCGCGGGCGCTTGCCCCGTGCGTGGACACTCGAACGTGCAGGGCGACCGCACGATGGGCATCTGGGAACGCCCGGCGGATACACTGCTCGACGCGCTCGCGCGCGAGTTCGACTTCGAGCCGCCGCGTCGCCACGGCCTCGACACCGTGGAGACCATCAAGGCGATGCACGAACGCCGCGTGCGCGTTTTCTTCGCGCTCGGCGGAAACTTTCTTTCGGCCACGCCCGACACGGAATTTACAGCCGAAGCCTTGAGTCGTTGCAGTTTGACGGCGCACGTCTCGACGAAGCTCAACCGCGCGCACCTTGTCACGGGCGAGCAGGCTTTAATCCTGCCTTGCCTCGGACGCACCGAGCGCGACCTTCAAGCGTCGGGCGAGCAGTTCGTGAGCGTTGAGAATTCGATGGGCGTCGTACATCTCTCGCGCGGAAGTTTGAAACCCGCGTCGCCCGAACTTTTAAGCGAGCCTGCGATAGTCGCGCGGCTCGCGCGCGCGACGTTGGGCGCGCGCAGCGCGGTTCGTTGGGAGTGGTTGGTTGAGGATTACGACCGCGTGCGTGAGTTGATCGAGCGCGTCATTCCGGGCTTTGAGGATTACAACCGACGCGTGCGTGAGCCGGGAGGATTTTATCTCCCGAACCTCGCGCGCGAAGGCGTGTTCAAGACTTCAACCGACCGCGCGAACTTCACAGTCCATCCTCTGCCGCGTCACGAACTCGCGCCCAATCAGTTTTTGATGATGACGATGCGAAGCCACGACCAGTTCAATACGACGATTTACGGATTAGACGACCGATACCGGGGCGTCTTCGGCGAGCGCCGCGTCGTCTTCCTAAACTCGGAGGACGTGCGTGAACAGAATCTTTCGGCGGGACAGGTGGTTGACCTCGTGAGCCACTTCGAGGGCGAGGAGCGCGTGGCGCGTCGCTTCATCGTAGTGCCTTACAAGATTCCGCGCGGCTGCGCGGCGACCTACTTCCCGGAAGCCAACGCGCTCGTCCCCGTCCGAAGCGTCGCCGAAAAGAGCAACACGCCCGCGTCGAAGTCGGTCGTTATCACTTTGCGCGCGTCCGCCGCGCCGCTACGGTTCGACTACGATCAAGTCTAATGATGAACGCGGAGTGATGAGTGATAAATTAAAAGCGAGGCCCGCCTTACATTCATCACTCATCATTCCGCATTCATCATTTCCTCATTGCGCTTCGTAGATGGTCTCGTTCTTGTTCCCCTTGCCGAGCGCAGCGCCGAGCGCAGCGCCTAGCCCCGCGCCGACCATTGCCGAGCCGTAGATGACGACGCTGTTGAAGTCGCCCTGCGAGAAGACCCAGCCGCCGGTTGCCAGCCCGCCGCCGCCGCCGATGGCCGCGCCGAGCAGCGCGCCGTTCAGACGCGACTTGCCGCGGCTAATCTGCACGAGCCGGATGCTGTCGCGCGTGAGCGTGACCTTTTTGCCGTCGTGCGTGAAGTTGATGTTGGTGCCGGACGCCGAGTCGAAGCGGCCCGTTAGACGGTCGCCGTCCTTCGTGTGGACGACTACCTTATCCCCGGACGAAAGGGCTTGGACGTTTGACCAATCGCCGCGCGCGCCGCGAGACTGGGCCGAGGCGGACGGAACGAGCGCGAGCGCTGAGACGAGCAAGAGTGCGAAAATTCTGGCTATCATGTTAGCCTCCGGAGACGGTTTTTGAAGAGATGGTTTCAGACGGAAAGCTCCTGCGCACGTCTTGATTGCAAGGAGCGTTCCCTCGTCAAGACGTTGAAAACGCAGGGAATTTGCGACGGACGTGCCGGCGGTTCGAGCGCGGACGCAAGAAAGTTCCGACACTTGCTGCGACGTTCGCGCGGCGGCGACCAGAAACTTTAAGTTAAGCGCGGGGAATCAAATTTGATGAAGAGAGACGGAGGGTAAGTCAGTTGGCTTTAACGGGTGCGAACGAGTTGAAGCGTCGGAAGATGATAAAGGTTGACGGCGAGCCGTTCGTCGTCGTTGACGTCAGTTTCGCGTCGCCATCGGCGCGCGGCGCGACGACGATGGTGCGGACGCGGCTTCGGAACTTGTTGACGGGCGCGGTCTTGGAGCGTAGTTTCCGTTCGGGCGAGAAGTTTGAGGAGCCTGACGTTGCTCTCGCCCCGGCCTCCTTCATGTACGGCGATTCGGAAGGCTTTCACTTCATGGACGAGGAGACGTTCGAGCAGTTTGCGCTTCCCGCAGCGCAGTTGGAGGACGAGCGCGGCTATCTGAAGGAGGGCGTGAGCGTGCAGGTCTTGAAGTACAACGGCGACGCCGTCGCGCTCGAACTGCCGCAGTTCGTAGAGTTGACGGTGACCGAGACCGAGCCGGGCGTAAAAGGCGACACGGCGGGCGGCGGGCGCGACACGAAGCCCGCGCGCCTTGAGACGGGCCTACAGGTGCGCGTCCCGCTCTTCATAAAAGAGGGCGAGCGCGTGCGTGTGAACACGCAGACGGGCGAGGTCGCGGGGCGCGCGTGATGTAGCGAGTCAGTACCCGGAGCGGTAGCGACGGGGTGCGAACGCATGTGTCAAGTTGCATCTCTCACAGGGTTTACCCGGTCGCTACCGCTCCCGGTACTGGCTCGCCGAGCGTGAAAACTGCCTTGAAAATCGGCGGAGTCTTTTGCCCTTTCCCCTTTAGCCTTGTTATAATGCGCCACTTTGCAGGCGTGGGCGGCTGGCAACGATGGGGCGGCTCGTCTGAATCCAAGTTGCGCCCGATCTTAAACCCGTGCCCCGCGCCGCGAGCGGCTAGAAATTCCCGTCGCTTCTGCGGAGAGACAGTCTCGAAAGTTTTTCTTATAACAAGCAAGTCTCCCGGACTCATTCGACCGTTATACTAGAGGCGAAAAACTAGTTTATGCGAATTCGCGCGCCCCGGACTTTAACGGCGGCCCTCGTGGGCTGCCTCATGCTCCTCAACACTGCGCTCCCGCTCATAAACGCGCGGGCGCAGGAGCAGCAGCAGCAGCCAGCCGCAACGCAGAAGCTTGTCGAGTCGGTGGAGATTGAAAACAACCGCCGGCTGCGCGACGAGGACATCCTCTACCACATACAGACACGCGCGGGCGACGTCTATAACCCCGTGCAAGTTCAGCGCGACCTCCAAGCGCTTCTGAACCTTCCCTTCTTCGACAAGACCGAAACACGCGTCGCAATCCAAGACCCCGGCCCGCGCGGCGGAGTCGTCGTTGTCTTCTACGTCAAAGAACTTCCAATCATCCGCGACCTACAGTTTAAGGGACTCAAAAGCGTCGGCGAGGCCGATGTGCTCAAGGCTTTCCGCGAGCAGCGCGTCGGCGTGACGAAGGAGACCACCTACGACCCCGTCAAACTCAACAACGCCAAGCGCGTCCTCCGGGAGCTTCTCGCCGAGCGCGGCCACCCGGACGCGACCATCGAGACCGAAACGGAAGAAGTGTCGCAAACATCGGTCGCGCTCACCTTCAAAGTTGACGAAGGCGAACGCGTCCGCGTAGTTGATATACAGTTCGAGGGCAACCAGCACTTTTCAGACGGCGAGTTGCGCGGCGCAATGAAGCTCGTCAAAGAGGCCGGGTTAATCTCGCGCTTCAAGGGGCAAGACATCCTCCACCGCGATAAGCTCGACTACGACCTGAACAAAAACGTCCGCGACTACATGCGCTCCAAAGGTTATCTCGAAGCGCGTTTCGGCGAACCGCAGGTCGAGGGCTTGGGGCCGAAGCGCACGGGCTTCCCCATCCTTCCGCTCCCCATACTTTCGTCTGTGGACAAGGGCATTCGCGTCATCATCCCCGTCACCGAAGGCAGGCTCTATCGTCTCGGCGAGATAAAGATTGAGGGAAACTCCATCTACTCGGAGGAGGTAATCCGTCAGGTCATCGGACTCAAGCCGGGCGAGATAGCCAACGGCTCGCGCATCGCCAAGGCGCTCTACGAAGACTTGAAGAAACTCTACGGTCGCGCGGGCTTCATACAGTATGAGCCTGAAATCGCGCCGTCGTTCAAGCCCAACCCGCAGAAGCCCGACGAAGGCATCGCCGACTTCACGATCACAATCACCGAGGGCAAGCAGTTCACGCTCCGACGCCTTGAGTTTTTGGGAAACACGTACACGCGCGACAACGTCCTTCGACGCGAGGTGGCCGTCAACGAGGGCGACATCTTCGACCAGACGCTCTGGGAGTTTTCAGTCCTCAAACTCAACCAGTTGGGCTTCTTCGACCCGATTAACAAAGACACCGACGCCGCCTTCCGCACGCTCGAAGAGACGGGCGAAGTTGACATAGACCTTCGCGTCACCGAGCGCGGGCGCAACCAGATTGCCTTCAACGGCGGACTCTCAGGCATCGGCGGCTCCTTCTTCGGACTCGACTACTCGACGAACAATCTTTTGGGGCGCGGCGAATCGCTCTCCTTCCAGTTCGCCTTCGGCAACCGGCAGAAGTCAATCCTCTTCTCGTTCACCGAGCCTTACGTCAAAGACCGCCCCATCTCGGTAGGCTTCTCGCTCTACACCGAGTCGCGCAAGTTCTTCGGCGAGGGCACGCTGCTTTCGCAGAACATAAACGCCCTGACGGGCGCGTTCGGCAACCAGCAAGACTTCTTCAATGTCTCCGAAGAGAACCTGTTCACGCAGAAGACCACGGGCGGCTCGCTCTTCGCAACGTCGCCGCTTTCGGAGTTTTGGCGTCCGCGCTCGCGCCGGCTCATCGAGATTGCGCGCGCGTCGCGCATCGGCCTTTCATACTCCATCTCGAAGTCGTCTGTGGAAGACCCGCCCGTCAACGCGCAGAACAACTCTTCGACCTTCATCCCCGTCATCTTCGCGCAGCCCGACATTTTGACGAGCCGCGTGACGCCCTCTTTCGTCTATGACACGCGCAACGGAACGATTGACCCGACGAGCGGACGACAGGTCGCGCTCTCAATCGCGCTCGCAGGCTTGGGCGGCGACGTGCGGACGATTGAGCCGACGATCTCCTACATCCAGTTCTTCCCCGTCCGGCGCAAGCGTTCTGAGAAGCCCGAAGTCTTCGGCTTCCGAATCGTCGCGGGCCACGTCCGAAGCTTCGGCATAACGGGCAAGATACGCGAGGCGCAGTCGAGTTCGCTCTCCTTCATCGGCGGCGTGCCGATTTACGAACGCTTCTTCCTCGGCGACGAGTTCACAATCCGCGGCTACAACGTCCGCTCGATTAGCCCGATAGCGCCCTTAGACGTCTTCGTCACGTCGCGCGGCGTCGCTCTTTCGGCGACACCCGTAGGCGATGTCGTTCCCGTCACGGGCATCTCCAACACACTTCGGAATCAGTTGGTCAACCTCGGCACGTTCACAGGCGCTACCGGGAATAACGTCGTCCAAATCTCGCGCGACTTCCGATTCCTCGGCGGCGACACGCAACTGCTCGGCAACTTCGAGTACCGCGTGCCCATCTTCGGCCCCGTGACGGTCGCGGCGTTTGCCGACATCGGCTCGGCCTTCAATTTGACGACGAAGCAAGACCAGATTTTCTCCACGAAGTTTCTCGCAGACCAGCCGTTCCTCGGCTCGCTCGGCGGACTGACGGAGTTGATAGTCCGACGCAACCCGCAACTTGCGATCTCGCCTTCGTCGAGCTTCTTCGACGCCTCGACGCTCACGCCCCTTCGCGGATTGTTGGTTCAAGGCGACCGCCTTCTGACGAAGGAGGAGTTTGCGCTCCTCCAGCGCGTCGGGCCGCTCGACCCTCTGTCGAATTTGCCGTTCGGCGTCCAGACCGTCTTCTTGCGCGCCTTTCCGGGGCTGAACAACAACCCGGATTCGGGCGTCCAGACCAACACGGTGGCGCGCATCTCGCAGAGCCTTTTCTCGAAATTGGGCGACTACCGATCCAGCGTGGGCGCGGAATTGCGCATCCAAATGCCTGTGATCAACGTGCCGTTCCGTTTCATTTACGCCATTAACCCTAACGCACGTACGAGCTTGATTCAGGAGAAGAAGAGAGTATTCCGTTTCAGCATCGGACGGACTTTCTAAGTCCTCGGATTAAACCACGGGAGAGCGCCCGCAATGTCTGGGTCGCCGCCGAAAAGCGCGCGCTTCGCCCTTTGACACAAAGTAAGGAGCAGTACAGGAAAGACCATGAGAGTGATTCGCATAACATTCGTCGCCGCGTTCGCGGCCTTCGCCGCGCTTACGGCCAACGCACAGGCCACGCGTCCCGCCGCCACGCCCGCCCCTCGCCCCGCGGCGCCCGCGCCGCAGCAGCCCGCGACGCCGGGCGGAACAGCCGCGCAGATCGCCGAGGGCAAGTTCGCCGTCATTGACACCGACGCCTTCGCCGACCCGAAGCAGGGCATCCAGCGTCTGGTCGCGGCCTTCCAGACCGTCGAGCGCGAGTTCAAACCGCGCCGCGACGAGATACAGAACCTGAAGACGCGCTACGACGGCATCGTCAAGCAGGCTCAAGACACGCAGAAAGTCGCCTCTCAGGAGTCGCTCGCCGCGCTCGCCGATCAGGCCGATTCGCTCAAGTCTGAGATCGAGCAGAAGCAGGCCGCCGGGCAGAAGGCTTTAGACAAGCGCGTCAAGGAGTTGACCGACCCGATCTACAAGGACATCGGCAACGCTTTGCAGTCGTTTGCGCGCGCGCGCGGCGTCTCCGTGGTCTTCGATCTGTCGAAGATGCAGGGCGTCGTCATGCTCGTCAACAACGGCGTTGACATCACCGATGCCTTCATCGCCGACTACAACGCGCGCAACCCGGCCTCGACGGCCTCGACCGCCACGCCGGGCAACCAGTAAGAAGCGAAAGCAGCGACGAACTAAGACGAGTCTGAAGTCTGGAGTCTGGAGTCTGAAGTCAAGACAGCACGACTTGGGTGCTTTGGTTTTGACTCCAGACTCCAGACTTCAGACTCCAGACTTTCTTGTCACTCGTCACTCGTCACTGCTCTTAAACTCGTATGGAGACGCCCCTAGACGCCAACGCTATCCTGCGGATTCTGCCGCACCGCTATCCCTTCCTGCTCGTTGACCGCATCACGGAGTTCGTCCCCGGCGAGAGAATCGTCGGCATCAAACAGGTCACGATAAACGAGCACTTCTTTCAGGGACACTTTCCGGGCGCGCCCTTCATGCCCGGCGTGCTCATCGTAGAGGCGATGGCGCAGGTCGGCGCCGTCTATGCGCTCGAACAGATCGAGGCGCGCGAACAGAAGCTCGTCCTCTTTAGCGGGATAGACAACGCGCGCTTTCGCCGGCCCGTTGTGCCCGGCGACACGCTCACGATAACCGTCACGCCCCTGCGCGTCGGCGGTCGCGTACAGAAGATGCACGGCGAGGCGCACGTCGAGGGCCAACTCGCGGCGGAGGCCGACATCATGAGCGTCGTCACGGATAGGAGATGAAAGAGAGGCTAGAGGCTAGAGACTAGAGACTAGTTAAAGACAGCGTGCTTTTAACTAGCCTCTAGTCTCTAGCCTCTAGCCTCTTCCTTTTTCGATGCCAGTCACAGTTCACTCATCGGCGGTCGTCCATCCGCGCGCCGAAATCGGCGAGGCGGTTTACGTCGGCCCGTTCTGCACCGTCGGCGAAGAGGTTCGTTTGGGAGCGCGCGTGCGTCTGGAGTCGCACGTCGTCGTTGACGGTCGAACCTTTATCGGCGACGACACGCACGTCTTCCCCTTCGCCTCCGTCGGACTCGCGCCGCAAGACTTGAAGTATCGCGGCGAGGCGGCGGAGACGCGCGTCGGGCGAAGAAATCGCATACGCGAGTTCGTCACGATTCACCGTGGGACGGAAGGCGGCGGGATGCTCACCGAAATCGGCGACGACTGCCTCGTCATGGCCCAAGCGCACGTAGCGCACGACTGTCGCATCGGAAGCCGCGTCATCATGGCGAACGCCGCCACGCTCGCCGGCCACGTCGAAGTCGCCGACGGCGCAAACATCGGCGCATACTCCGGCGTCCACCAGTTCTGCCGCGTCGGACGCGAGGCATACGTCGGCGGCTACTCCGTGGTCGTCAAAGACGCGCTTCCCTTCGCGCTCACCGTCGGCAACCACGCAAAGTGCTACGGCCTCAACACCGTCGGCATGAAGCGCCGGGGCTATCCCGCGCAGACCATTGACGCCCTGCACCACGCCTTCCGCCTCCTCCTCGCCTCCAAACTCAACACCACGCAAGCGCTCGCGGCAATACGCACAGAGTTAACTGACTCGCCGCAAGTCGAAGAACTCGTCCGCTTCATCGAGACGTCGCGGCGCGGCGTCGTCAAGTAACGAAAGCAGTGAGTAGTGTCCTAATTGGAAGGTATTGAATCTAGGACGCCACTAAGCAGTGACGAGTGACAAGCGACGAGTGACGAGTTAAATTGTCCTTGCTCGTCACTTGTCACTCGTCACTCATGTTATGCGCTACGGACTCATAGCAGGCAACGGCAAGTTTCCCTTCCTCGTCATCGAGGGCGCGCGGCGTGCGGGCGCGACGCTCGCGGTCGCGGCCATTCGTGAAGAGACCGACCCGGCCATCGAAAAAATCGCGGACAAGGTAACGTGGGTCGGCATCGGACAACTCGGACGCATGATTCGCTTCTTCAAGCGCGAGGGCGTGGAGAAGGCGATTATGGCCGGACAGGTCAAGCACGTGCAGATTTTCAGCGGCGCGCTTCCAGACGTTCGCATGCTCAAGATGCTCATCTCCTTGCCGCGCCGAAACACAGACGCGCTCATCGGCGGAGTCGCCGCCGAACTCGCGCGCGAAGGCATCGAACTGATTGACTCGACCTACTTCCTCCAAGACCATCTGCCCGCCGTAGGCACGCTCTCGCGCCGCGCGCCCGACGAACGCGAGCGCGGCGACATAGAGTACGGCCTCGAAGTCGCGCGCGAGATTGCGCGGCTCGACTTGGGCCAGACAATCGTCGTCCGCTCGCGCGCGTGCGTCGCAATCGAAGCGATGGAAGGAACTGACGCGACCGTCCGACGCGCCGGAACGCTCGCGCGCGGGCGACTGACGGTCGTCAAGGTCGCCAAGCCCTCGCAGGACATGCGCTTCGACGTGCCCGTCGTCGGCGTCCCGACCGTCGAGACGATGATTGAGGCGGGCGCGACGTGTCTCTCCGTCACCGCAGGCAAGACCCTCATCTTCGACCGCGACGAGATGCTCTCACTCGCCAACCGACACCGCATCGCCGTCGTCGCCGTCTGAAGCGATTGCGGATTGCGGATTGATGAAAGCGACGCTGTTTTTAATTCGTCACTCATCACTCAGCATTCGGCATTCATAACAAAACGCCCTCCGCACGGAGATGGAGGGCGTCGGTTAGGTTAAAAGCGTCGCGCGCTCTAGTCGCTCACGCCGGTCTGCGCCTGCTGCGTCGCGGCCTTCGGGTCGAAGGGCGTCTTCAAGTAGTCGCGCGCGGCGCGCTGCGAGTTGTCGAAGTCAATGCCTGATTCAACCGCTTGGTTGTACTCGAAGACCGCGCGCGCGCGGTCGCCCATCGCGTCGTATGCGTTGCCGCGTTTGATGCGCGCCCAGACTTCAATCCAAGAGGGGCGGAGGTTTCCGTGGAGCGCGGCGTCGAAGTTGTCGAGCGCCTGCTGGTAGTTTCGCTGTTCGAGGAAGATGAGGCCGAGGTTGTAATAGACCCAAGAGTTCGACTTGTCTAACTTCAGTGCCTCTTCCAACTGGCGCTGCGCTTCCAAGTACTGGCCGTCGCGGAACAACTCAAGCCCGCGACGCGCGACGATTGAAACGCGCAACTCGTCGGACGTGCGCAGAACCTTGTTGTTCGGGTCAATGATAACTTCAAGAGGCTTGCCGCGCGATTCGAAGTCGAAGTCTTCGCTCCGGTCGCTGACATAGACGGTGGTCGAAGCGTCGTCGCCCTCCGCGCGCAGTTGAAGCTCGACGGGCAGGCGCAGGTTGTCCATGTTCTGCTTCACGGTTCCGCGCGCGCGAAACTTGCCCGTGCGCGTGCGTATGATCTGGTAGTCGGCGGAAAACTCCGGCACGCCCGTGCCCTCGACCCAGCGCGCGAAGAAGTAGCGCATGTTCTCGCCGTTAACCGCCGTTGCGAGACGCTCGAAGTCGTCAATCGAAGCGTTCTTGCCTCTGAACTCGGACGCGAAACGGCGCATCAGCGTGTCGAACTTCTGCTGTCCCAAAGACTCGCGCAGCATTCTAAAGACCATCGCGCCCTTGTAGAAGACGACCGCCTGATACGGCGCGGATTGATCGTCGAGAGTCGAGGGCGCGCGCGCGATTGAAGCCGACTGCTCGAACATCAAGGCGCGCTCAAGCATGTCGCGCTCCGCCGCGTCCAAAGCCGCGCCCGTGAGCTTCTGCTCGCGGTACGCGAAGCTGCTCCACTCGGCCAATCCTTGCGAGAGCCAAGCGTCGTCGAACGATTTCAAGCCAACGGTCAAGCCCCACCACTGGAACGCGACCTCGCGCAGCAGGCGTTCATCCATGGAAGTCTGCCGGCCCGGCGTGAAGAAGCGCGGGCTGAGGAATTCGATGCCGAGCGCGGCGTATGCGTCGAGGCTCGCGTCGTCAATCTGGACGATTGAGAGGCGCGTGCCGAAAGCGGGCTGGCCGTACTTCCGCGTGTAGAACTCCAAAGCCTCGCCGACGAGTTGCGCGTAAGGCTCTATGAAGCCCTCGTTGCCCGGCTGGACGTAGAACGAAAGCTCGTAGCCGCCCATCCGCAGCGTGCGCGTGACGAAGTGGCCGACGGCGAAGTTTCCGACGAGCGAAGGCTGGCGCGTGACGAAACGATAACTGCGCAGATTCGCGTTCCCTTCGATGAACGTCGAAGCGGAGCGATAGTTCGAGCGGACTGCTTCGATAACGTCGGGCGTCGCGCCCGCCGCGCGCAGGTCTATCTCGTCCTTCTGAGTCATCTTGAAGTTGACGCCGCGCGATTTGACGACGGCGGCGAGGTCGGTCGTCAGCCCGAAGCGTATCGCGCTCAACAAGGCTTCCTTGTTGAGCGCCTGCGCGCCTGCGCCGCCCGCGGGCGCGGCTGAAGGGAGCGTCTGCGAACCAGCGGTCTCGACCACCACGTCGTCGCTCATCCCCGCGACGATGTAGCCCGGCGGAACTGAGATTGTGATGTCGGACGTTGCGCGGTCTGCCGCATACTCGTGGAAGGGAAACCAACGCGCGGCGTACATCAAGTAAGACATGTCGCCGCCGACGTAGGCGAGTCGCTTGGTGAGGAGCGGCCCGCCTTCGGGCGTGACGAGCGCGCCCGACCAACGGAAGCGCAAAGTCTGCGGGCGTCCAGCCGCGACCACTTCGCCGAGGTCTATGCTTACGAAAGGCCCGATTGTTTCAAGACCGGCCTGATCCTGCACGAAGTTGAGCCTCGCGCCGTTGCGTTCAACGGAGTCGAGCTTGAGCGAGCCGTTCAACTCGAAGACGACCGAGCGCGTGTTGTCGAGCGGCGTGAACGTCACGTCGGCGCTGGCAGTCAGGAGGTGTTGCGAAGGGTTGAGTTCGGCGATGATTCGGTAGTCGGTTACGTCGAAGCGCGCGCGTTGTCCGGGCTGCAAAGGCGTCTCGGCGATTGTGACGACGGGCACGGGCGTGGGCGTCGTTGTCGGCGTCGGCTTGGCCTGCGCGGGCTGGACGGGCTTGCGCTGCCCGCGTCCGCGCTGTTGCGCTTGGGCCGTGAAAGCGAACGTCGAGGCCAGCAGCGCCAGCAACAAAAACGTGCGGTTAAGGATTCTCTTCATTGTCTGATTTTCTCGTTGCAAACGATACGCCGATTGCGGCCTCTCTGACAACCTTTCCGGCCCGCGCGCGCCTTCCGGCGCAAGACAACACGCGGCGGCGAGGCGCGTCGAGTCGGCGGCGCCAGAGGGCTTTGCGAGGAACAAGCGCAGCCGTCCTCTCACGGCGCTACTTCTTCTACGGCAAGCGTTTGGATGATGCCCGCGGCGTTGCCGTTGTACGCCACCGCGCCCCTAAAAACTTTCGCGCCAAGGGCTTTAAGGGCTACTTTCGTCTTACAAGAAAGGATGCTAAATTTGATTGTGGAAGCATTTTATAGAATAGCTTAGAATACAGCGCATGAGCGATGAGCGCGTACAATGTCCGAATTGTAAGACTATTTATCAAAAGCCGGAAGGCGATTTGCAAAACTACTCCTGTAGCGTGTGCGGCTATCTAACGCTACTACCCATGCCCGCTGCCTCACCCTCAGAACAGGCAACATTAGGTGCGGTCGGAGCCGGACTCGGTTTTATGATCGGTGGCTTGCCAGGTGCGATAGTGGGCGGAATCATCGGCCTGTTGGCGGGAAGCGAAAAGTAATCAGTGCCGATGCTTAATGCTATTTTGAAAATCTTATCAGATTGGAGCATACCTGCTCCGTTAGTCTTGAGTATTCTCTCCTTATTCTACAAAACACGCTTTCGTAAAATCCCATCTGCGGAAGCCTTCGCACTGGCAATCAGCGCAGCATCCTCTTTTATTTTTTGTGTACAGGTGTTTTCCGGCCTTCCTTTTGTTGAATCAACCATGAAGATTGCGGGCACGGCAGGTGCGCTTATACTCTTCTATTCTGCCTGCATAACTATGAGAGAAGCTTTAAGGTTTGCAGGAAAGAAATTACCTAGGCCCCACAAGAAAGAAAAAAAAGAGTCACAACTACCCGAACCGTAATCATGAACTCGTACAGCGACCCGGCCATACGCATCACGCTCCTGCCGCGCGACACAAACTCGCAGGGCACAATCTTCGGCGGAATCATTCTGAGCTACATAGACATCGCGGGTGCGGTCGAGGCGCATCGTCGCACCGGAATCGAGCGGCTCGTTACGGTCGCGATGCGCGAAGTGGTCTTCCACCAGCCCGTCTTCGTCGGCGACCTCGTGAGCTTCTACGCGGAGATAAAACGCATCGGCACTACTTCCATCACAGTCCACGTCCTCGTCGAAGTAGAGCGCCACGGCGGGACTTCCGAGAGGATAAAAGTCACCGAGGCCGAAGTCATCTACGTCGCCGTTGACGCCAACCGCCAGAAGATGAAAATCAAACGCGAACAGATCGAAGACAACATCGAGACGCGCGAAACCGGCTGACAGTTTTCAGTTTTGACTTTTCAGTTAAGGCGAAGAACTGAAAACTGAAAAACTCAAAACTGAAAACCGTCGTCAGTTCAGACGCGACTGGACGCGGCGGAGCGAGCGTGCGGCGTGCGTGAAGTCGGGGCGCTCTTCGAGGGCGAGGCCGTAGTGGCGCGCGGCGTCGAGGAGGCGTCCGCGCTGCTCGAAGACGCGCCCCAAGTTAAAGTGCGGGAAGGCGTAGGATTCGTAGCGTGTGGCCGCGAGCGCGCGTCGAAACCATCGGACGCAAGTCCAGAGGTCGCCGCGCGCGATGAGGTAGCTGCCGATGTCGTTGTAGGGGTTGCCGAAGGTCGAGTCAACGGCGATGGCCTTGAGGCATTCGTCAATCGCCTCTTCGTAGCGCCCCTCGAAGCTATAGACCCAGCCCAAGAACGTGTGCGCTTCGGCGGTCGGGTAGGTCTCAATCGAGCGGCGGTAAAGCTCGACGGCCTCCGTGTAGTCCTTGTTCAACTGCGCTTCGTAAGCGCGCCGGAAAAACTCGACCGCGCGCCGGCGCGCCTCGCGCGCGCCCTCTTCCGCTTCATCGCCGAACGTGAAAAAGTCGTCCTCTTCGTCAAACATAAAACTCACTTGCCGCGAACGCGAAAACTCAACGGATGAGAGCCATCGGATAGAAAATCCTTCCTTGAAAGTTTCGGGAGTTTGCCGGTTGCCGACCATTGCGTCGGCAGTTAGGACGCGTCGTGAGTCTGAATTATACTCGTCGCGCGCCGGGCGCATCAAACCTGAGCTTCAAAGAAAACCGAAGATGAACAGACAGAAGAAACTCGCAGTCGGAATCTGCGGCGACACCTTGACGGCGAGCGCGTCGGAGACGGTCGCCGCCGGCGTCTTCTCGGACGAGCCGCGCGTCGCGGGCGCGGAAGCGTTGGACACTGACTTGCGCGAACTTTGCGAGCGAATCGTCGCCGCGGGCGAGTTCAAGGGCGAAGAGGGAACGTCGCTACTGGTACGCGCCGCGCGCCGCTTGATGCTCGTCGGATTCGGCGCGCGCGCGGATTTCGACGACGCCGCGCTGCGACGCGCCGCGGGCTTGGCGGCGCGCGTTGCGCGCGACGCGAACGTTCTCACGTTGCGCTTCGTCCTGCCGCAGAGCGACGGGCGCGCGCGAGACGAGGTGCGCGCCGCAGCCGAGGGCGCGCAACTCGGACTCTACGAAAACGGCTTCTACCAAGCGGAAGACGAGGATGCTCGCGCGCTCGAACAGTTCTCGCTCGTAGTCGCGGGCGATGTTGATGAAGGCGACGCTGGCGGAAATAGTGAAGAGGGCGCGGGCGGCGTCCATGAAGAAGGCGCGGGAAGTTTTCGTGAAGAGTTGGAACGCGCGCGCGCGGTCGCGGAGTCGGTTAACTGGGCGCGCGAGCTTGTGGATGAGCCGGGGTTGAGTCTCACGCCGCGCGAGTTTGCGCGACGCGCGTCGGAGATGGCCGCAGAGTTCGGATTGAAAGTTGAATCGCTGAACGCGGAAGAGATTCGCGCGCGGGGGATGGGCGGGTTGCTCGGCGTGGCGCAGGGGTCGGACGAAGAACCCGCGCTCATAGTCATTCGCTACGAGCCGGAGGACGCGGGCGCGGACGACGAACTCTGGGCCTTCGTCGGCAAAGGCATCACGTTCGACACGGGCGGCATCTCCATCAAGCACGGCCTCGACATGTACGAGATGAAGTCCGACATGGCTGGCGGCGCTGCGGCGCTCGGCGCGCTGCGCGCAATCGCGCAACTGAAGCCGCGTCGCCGCGTCGCGGCAATCGTCCCGACAACCGAGAACATGCCTTCGGGCAAGGCCATCAAGCCCGGCGACGTTGTCCGTACGCTCGCGGGCTACACGATTGAGGTCGTTGACACCGACGCCGAAGGCCGTCTCATTTTAGTTGACGGCATCGCGTACGCGAAGAGTTTGGGCGCGACGCGCTTGGTTGATCTGGCGACGCTCACGGGTTCGATAATCGTCGCGCTCGGCGCGCACCGCGCGGGCCTCTTCTCGAACGACGACGAGTGGGCCGCGCGTGTTCTGGCCGCGTCGGAGCGCGCGGGCGAACCCGCTTGGCGGATGCCCGTCTCCGACGACTACAAGAAGCGCATCGAAAGTCCAATCGCGGATTTCAAAAACTACGGCGGCAAGCCCGACGCCACGGCAGCCGCGCTGCTGCTCTCGAAGTTCGCGGGCGAGACGCCTTGGGTTCACCTCGACATAGCGGGCACGGCTTGGTACGACGTCCCGCAGCCGCACGCCCCCAAAGGCGCAAGCGGCGCGGGCGTACGCACGCTCGTCGAACTCGTCTGCGGCGAATAGAGGATGAGGGCGGTAGCCCGACCGTAAGGGAGGGCGCGGGCGATTGCGGATTGCGGAATAGAAAACAGCGTCGCCTTCATCAATCCAAATCCGCAATCCAAAATTTAACGACGCCATCGCTTACGGTCGGGCTTATGCTCCACGACGAAACGATATTCCTGACAGGCTTCCCCGGCTTCATCGCCGGGCGTCTGGTCGAGCGCTTGGCGCGCGACGGCGCGCGCTTCCTTCTGTTAGTGCAGCCAGCCTTCGTCGCGCGCGCGCACGCCGGCATCGCGCGCATCGTAGAAACCACGGGCGCGCACGCCTCCCAATTCCGCATACTCGAAGGCGACATCACGCTCGAAGACCTCGGCCTCGCGCACGCAGACCTCGAAGAGGCGCGGCGCGAGACCACCTCGGTCTTCCACCTCGCCGCGATCTACGACCTCGCCGTCGCGCGCGAACTCGCCTTGACGGTCAACGTCGAAGGCACGCGCAACGTCAACCGCTTCGCGCTCTCGCTTCCACACTTGCGACGCTATCATTACGTCTCGACCTGCTACGTCGCCGGACGCCGCACTGGAGTCATACTCGAAAGCGAGCTTCGCCACGACGCGGGCTTTAGAAACAACTACGAGGAGACGAAGTATCTCGCCGAGCTTGAGGTTGACGCGCTCAAACGCGAGCTGCCCGTGACGATTCATCGCCCGGCGGTCGTCTGCGGCGACTCGCGCACGGGCGAGACGGCAAAATACGACGGCGTCTATTACCTCATCAACTACCTCCGAATGTTCCCGCGCGCTCTCTCCATCGCGAACATAGGGAACACGGACGTGCGCCTCAACGTCGTCCCCGTTGACTTCGTCGTAGAGGCTCTGGCCGCGCTCGCCTCGGACGAGCGCGCCGCGGGCGCGACCGTCCAACTCGCAGACCCCGCGCCCCTCACGACGCGCGAACTCTTCGACGTGATAGCGCGCAGTCTCGCTGGCCGACCGTCGCTCCTAACAGTCCCGCACGCGCTCGTCGAGACCTCGCTCAAATTCTCGCTCTCCGAAAAACTCACGGGCCTCCCGCGCGTCGGCGCGCCCTACTTCTTCCTCAAGCAGACCTACGACACGACGCGCGCTCTCTCTCTGCTAGAACCGCATGGCATCTTTTGCCCGCGCTTCCCCGACTATGTACGCGCGCTTTTAGACTTCGTAGAGCAGCGCCCGAAAATGTAGAAGCGTGGGAAGATGAAGATGAAGGCGCGCGTGCCTTTCATTGTTGACCGAAAAATCGAACAACATAACTATTGACATCCGTCGGCGACGGGCATATTTTTACTCGTGCTTTTGTCGTCTTCTCGCCGTTTTCACTTCCGAATGCAGTCTTTACCTCGCGCCTGCCGCGTTCAAAGCGAGCCGATTTTGCGGAAGCGAGCGGAGTTGTCATCGAAATAAAACGCTCTTCAATGAGCGTTGCTCTCTAAGTTGAGCGGTGAGTGGTAATGAATCCACGTAAGGGCGTCGCACCGCCCGCTCAGAAGTCGCAGCAGAAACCCGGAAACTTGCCGGCGCGCAAGCCAAGTGTCGTGCAGCCAAAAACGGCTGCGACTCCTCGAAACGTAAAGATGCCGTTCGCCCCGCCGGTCTATAAGCCTCAAGCCGCGCCCAAATCTCTACAGGCGAAGACGCACACGCATCATCCATTTAATCAATTAAAGAGCGCGACCGCGTCTCCCTCTGTCTCGCGTCCGACGCCTGCGCTCTTGCAGCCGAAGCCGGCGAGCAAGATGCAAACGACGCGCGGCGTCGAGACGCCGCGCCGACCCGCCGCGCCGCCTGTCTATCGTCCGGAGCAAAGGAAGGTCGTACAACCGAAGGCCGCGTTGCAGGCGCGAAAGCCGCCCGCCGCTCCGCCCGTCTATCGCCCCGAGACGAAAAAGATCGTCCAGCCAAAGATGGCCGTGGCCGCGAACGCGCGAAAAACGCCCGTCGCGCCGCCAGCTTATCGCCCGCATCCGACGCCGAAAGTTTTACAGTTGAAGAAATCTCAAGCGGCGACGGTCGCCGCCGGACGGCGCGAACCGGCGCCGCAACGTGGACAGTTGCAACCGAAGGCGTCGAACTCTTTCAAAGCGAATGTGACGGGCGCGTTCTCGCGTCGGCCTTCCGGCGTCATCCAACGCATAAGCGACTGCGGCGGCGAGGGACAAAAGGAACACATCGCGTATGGAAACTTTATCAAGTCAGACCCGAAGCTGGAACTCACACCTAAAAAGGGCGTGCCGATTGTCCCGATTATCATCGAGTTGTTGGAGCCAAACCCGAAGTCGGCGAAGAGCAAAGTCGAGCGACTCATCAAGACGGGGATTCATAAAGTAGTGCCGGTCGCTTTCGTGTTCGCAATCAACGCCAAGATAGGTACTAAACACGACAACATCGAAGCTTACGGTAGCAAAACGGTTGGAAAGGCCTTGGAGGAGTTGACGAAACCGTGCGTTGAGCTAACGAAATTCATGGAGAGTCAAGGAATCGCGGGTGGATGTTTCCCTCTGGTCTGGGCGCCGACCTCGACGAAGGAAGGCGGCTACACGTTCCCCTTCCTCGAATGCCGCAGCATCCTCACTCTGCACAAAGGCGTCGGGAGCGTTCACAAAGAGATGAGCGGATTCGATCTCATGCCCGTCGTCCGCGGGATGGACGCCGACGTTCGCAAGGATCCCTTGCTCAGGGGGAAGGCTAGCTCCAAGAGCTTTACTAAAGAAGAGATGGGAGCGAGCCTCTTGAAGGGATTGAAGAAAATCGGCACGGGCCAACTCGCCCTCTTCAGCGGCGGCTACGAGTGGGACGTTAACGATGTCACGCCGCAGAAGCTTCTCACGCTCAATGTAATCAAGCAGGACGCCCTTGGGAAGTCGGATGCGCTGGTGAATTTCCTAAAGGCGGCAATCGCCATCCTGAACATCGAAGAGTTGGCCGTGAGAGAAGACTTGCTCAAGGTTCAACACAAGAGCGTCTATTGGCCGGAGCCGAACGTCTATATGAGTTTGAGCCTGCGCATCGAGGGGGCGAATCAGTCGTTGGAGACGGCGAAGAAACTGAAGAGCGGCGACGCGCAGCAAAAAGAGAGCACGCAGTATGTGCAATCGAATTTAGCGAGCAGCGGCGGTTTCAGTAGCGCCGTCTCTACAAGAAAACCTATCAAGACTTACTTCGACGACTTCATCAAATTCTTCGCCAAAGCCTTCACGGGCGAGATTAAGCCGTCCGTCAACCAGATCGAAACGGAGATAGAAAAGATACGACAGACACACTTGGACATCCAAAAAGTTAAAGACATTCTCAAGTGGCACGGCGCGTCGAATAATTCAACCATCGAGAAGGTGACGCCAATCGTCCAACAGCACCTGCGAGACTGCGCAGAGGCCATTCACACAGTCATCGCGCCGCCCGATATTATCAAGCCAAAGCCCAAATCAATCCCCGTTGACTATGTTCTCGAAAACGCGCAAGAAGTCGAGTTCATGTGACCGTGGGCGTCTGAAGAATCCCGCCAGTTGACCGACGCAAGCCTCCTAGCCCTTCTTCCGTCATCACTCAAAGTCGCATCCCGGAGCAGATTTCAACACGGAGGACACCGCAGGCGCAGAGAGCACCGCAGTTAATCTCAGTTAACTCTGTGTCTCTGTGCTCTCTATGTTAATCCTTCCTCGGTACGTTCATCCGTAAATAGCTCTAAGTTGAAAACTCATCCCGATAAATGTCGGCCTGATAATTCTCAAGCGATGTATTCGGTTGACAAAATCTCGATTTAGAATTATTCTAAATCCACTTCAAACAATCATGGCAGGAGACAGGGGAGATAAGGGTGGCGACGGCGGCGGCGGTCGTGCGCTGACGAAGCAGCGGCGGGCCGTGCTCGCGGTGGTCGCGGAGTCTGAGGAGCATCTGACGGCGGGCGAGATTTTCGAGGCGGCGCGCCGTAGTCTTCCCACGATAAGTTTCGCCACCGTCTATAACTCCCTGAAATACTTGAAGGAAGCCGGACTCGTCCGCGAAATAAACTTCGGCAAGGGGTCGAGCCGCTACGACCGCGAGACCGCGCGGCACGACCACGCCGTATGCTCGTGCTGCGGCAAACTCGTTGACTTCGATTTGCCGGAGACGCCGCAACTCGTTCGCGCAGCCGCGCGACGCTCGCGCTTCAAACCCGAAACGATTCACCTGACGCTCGTGGGCCTCTGCCCTGAGTGTCAGAAGAAAGGCTGAAGTCGCGTGTAACAGGATTCGCAAACGGAAACGGGGTGAGGGCCGAGAGTTAGAGACGAAGGCCGCGCCCGAAGTTAGTCAGTCAAGTTTTTCTAAAACCAACGGAGGAATCATACAGACAATGCCAGAAGCAATGGTCGGCAAGCCGGCGCCGGATTTCGACATGCCGTCAACCAAAAACATCGAGAAGCTCAACGAGAACGTCCGCCTCGCCGATATGAAGGGCAAGTGGGCCGTGCTCATCTTCTACCCGCTCGACTTCACCTTCGTCTGCCCGACGGAGTTGACGACCTTCAGCGACCGCTACGACGATTTCCTCGGGATAGGCGCTGAAGTCATAGGCGTCTCGACCGACTCTGTTCACTCGCACCGCGCTTGGCTAAAGACCCCGCGCGACAAGGGCGGCGTGGAGGGACTTCGCTATCCGCTTGCGTCCGACATCACGAAGCAGGTGGCGCGCGACTACGGCGTGCTCATCGAGGACAAAGGCATCGCTCTGCGCGGCCTCTTCGTCATTGACCCCGAAGGCATACTTCGCTACGCAGTCATACACGACCTCAACATCGGTCGTTCGGCGGAGGAGACTCTGCGCGTCATCCAAGCGCTCCAGACGGGCGGGCTGTGTCAGGCCGAGTGGCATCCGGGTCAGGAGACTTTGAAGGTTTGAAGCATTCAGCATTCGGCAATCAGCTTTCAGCTTAGTTCTTTTCAAGTCGCGCGAAGGTCTTTAACTCGCTCGCCTTCGGGATGAAGAAAAGCTGAAAGCTGACGGCTGAACGCTGACTGCTTTCGAGGATTTCATCATGCCGATGAGGATTGGAACGGAGCTTCCCTCGTTCGAGGGGGCGACCGAGTGGTTCAACGCGACGGGCGCGCACGCCGCCGCGGAAGCGAAGGGACACCCGACGCTCGTGCACTTCTGGTCTGTGAGTTGCGGGATGTGCAAGGAGAACTTGCCGCGCGTCGCGGAGTGGCGCGACCGCCGCGCCGTGGAGGGCCTGCGCGTCATCGCCATACACATGCCGCGCTACCCCGCCGACACAGACTCGGAGGCCGTGCGCGATGCGGTCGCGGCCTACAACGTCACGGAGCCTTGCGCCGTTGACAACCAACACGCGTTGCGCGACGCCTTCCGTAACGAGCAAGGGTTCGTTCCCGCCTATTATCTCTTCGACGCCGAAGGGAAGCTTCGTGGCTTCGCCGCGGGCGAGCACGGACTGAAAGTAATCGGCCCTGCGCTCGACCGCGTGCTCGCCGCGCACAACAGCAAAGCTGCCGCGGGCTAAACTCAACGGAAGTCACGTATAAAAATTTGAAGGCTTCGCGACGCGCGTCGTGAAGCCTTTCTTCTTCAGCCTTTAGAGCGTGTTTCAGTTGAGTTGACCGAAAGAGATTTCAACACAGAGGACACCGAAGACACAGAGTTCACTGAGTAAATTTCTGTGAACTCTGTGCCTCGGTGTTCTCCGTGTTAATTCTTTCTCGGTAAATTCATTCGCGAATCGCTTTAAGATTTTCAACTGCCGAAACTTTTAACGGAACAGTCCCGCGAGTTGGACGAGCAGCCAGAGGCTGAGCGCGATTGTGCCGGCGAGGAGCGCGAGAAGGCCGACGATGATGACGGCGAGGAAAAGCCAGTCGCTCGCGCGCCCACGCGCGGCCTCTTCGGTCGTGACCGAAGCGCGACGGCGCAGAAGCTCGACGTTCATCTGGTTCGACTTCCAAGCCGCGTCGAACAGGTCGCCGACCACGGGGACTGAACCGAGCAAGTAGTCAACCGCGATGTTGGCGGCCATGCGCAGGAGCGTCACCTTCGGCACGCGATAGCGCACGCCCGCCGCGAGTATGTAGAGCGAGACGGCGGTCGTGGCGAAGTCGCCGACGCCGGGGATGAGTCCGACGAGCGCGTCCAAGCCGACGCGCCATTGCGTGCCGGGAATGCGGAACAGTCCGTCCATCACGCGGCTCAACTGTTCGAGGCTTCGCTCGACCTCCGCGCGCGAACGCGGCTCAACCGCGCCCCGTTCAACCCGGCTCATCGCCATGCGCTTGCTCACAGCCATTCGTCTCTTTCCCCCTTCTTAGTTCAACTTGCAACGCGCGACGCACGCACACTGTTTGCGCGCGCGCCGGCAAATTAGATGCGAACGCCGACTTCGCAGTAGTACGAAAAAACCGCTCACAATCGTTCCAGACTGGAGGCACGCGCGCCGCGCCGTGTCGCCCGCGCAGCGACGCAGACGTGCGTGGCGGCGAACTTAACGAATGCGCGTCATCTGACGCCAGAAGAATCTTCCCAAGCGGGAGAAGGCGTTGCGGTCTTTGGGTGCGTTCTGTTGGGGCTGTTCGGTCGGTAGGCCGAGGGCGGCGGCGAGTTGTGGGTTGGGCGGGGCGATGTCTTCGTCGCCGCGTCGCTCGTTGAGCCAGCGGTTGAAGGTGCGTGTGAGCGCGCGACGCTGCTGAACGTCCGTCTCGGCGACGAAGGCCGCGCGCAGGTCGTCGAGTTCGGCCACTTCGAGACGGTTCGCCTCGTAGTAGCTTCGGAGCGCCTTGAAAAACTTCTCCTCGCCGAGTTGCCGGCGGAGCGCGACGAACATCAACGCACCCTTGCTCGCGACGATTGCGGCGTACTGAAAAGAGTTTCTGTACTCGCGTGAGGGCGAGTCGGCGGCGCGGTCTTCGCCGCCGAAGGTTCTGTAAATCTGATAGACGCCGCGCAGTTGATCCTCCTGCACGGCTGCCGCGCGCTCCGCTCCGCGAACGTCCTGCTCGTATAGAAGCGCAGACCACTGCGCAAGAGCCTCGTCCAAGACGGGCGTGCGCGCCGGGTCGCTCCCGACAGCCTCGCCCCACCACTGCTGCGCGACGCCCTGCGCGGCGGCAAACTCCAGACTGTCTTCCACGGACGCGCGTTGCTCACGCACGAGTTCGGGAAGATTGCGCATCGCGGGCGAGTCGAAGTCAACGTAGAACGCGCTTGCGATGATTGCCATCCCGCCGCACTCCGCGCTTCCCAACCCGGCGACCAAAGGCGCTTCCGTCACGGTGACGGTCTTTATCGGCAGCGCGCCGAAGCGCGACTGGAACGTGCGCGCAGCGTCCGCCGCGACCGCCAGCACGCGCCGCCCGACCTTCTCATGCTCCGACGCATAGACCGAACGCACGCGAAGCCCCTCGACCGTCTGCTCGGCAAAGCGCAGCGTGCGGCCAGCGACGACCGCGAAGCCGCGTAGGTTTTCGCCGCGAAACAAGCGAAGGCCGCGGCGACTGAAATCGTTTATCGAAAATTCCTCGCCCGAAGTGAACAGCGCGACATCGTTTGCGGTGTTAATCGTAACGTCATAGTCGGCGGCCTCCGTGAAGAACGCGTCGCCAACGGTCGGCTCGACCTTGCGCTGCCAGTCGTTGCCGTCGCGCACGGCGACCACGGGGAAGAAGCTTCCCAAGAGCATCACGCCGCGCGAGACGAAGTTTGTGTCGCGCGCGCGCCGTATCTCGCGCGTGTCGCGCAGCGCCGCGCCGACCTGTTGGACGACATGCGCCGGAAGGCTCGTCTCGTCGGGGTCAATTTCGGGGACGAAGCCTTTGAACGAAAATTCTACTTCGGCGTCCGCGCCCGCCGCGACCGATTCGCGCAACTGCAAACGAAGCGTCGCGCCGTCGTCCTCGGTCGTGAAAGTCAGGACTTGATTAGACTGAACGGAGCGCGCCTCGGTCACTTCGAGTCGCGGCTCGTCGGGGGCTGAATCGCCCGTCTGTGAGTTGGCGCGCTCGTCTTCGGCGCGCATGTTCGGGTAGAGGTGAAAGTAGATTGCGTTGGTCGCGTGGTCGTCGCGGTTCGTCCAGCGGACGCGCTCCGTGCCGTTGAAGGTGCGCGCGTCGAAGTCGAGGTTGAGCGTGATGCGATAACTCGCGTGCGCGCGTCGCGCGTCGCTCGCCTGCTTCGACGGCGCGGCTTGACGCACGTTTGCGACGGCGAACGAGACGCCGGAGTTGACGAAGATGAAGGCGACGGTGAACAGGGCGAGAAGTGGCTGCACAAGAAGACCCCTGAGTTTTTACTTCCGAACCGACTTCGACCTTCTACTTCCGAGCCGACGAGTTTCTACTTCTGAGCAGACTTCGTCTCCGTGATTGTAATGGCGCGTATGCGGTCGCCGCGCGCGATGCGGTCAACCACGTCCATCCCCGCGACGACGCGACCGAAGACCGTGTAGCCGCCGTCGAGATGCGGTTGCGGCGAGTGCGTGACGAACCACTGCGAGCCGCCCGTGTCCTTGCCCGACAGAGCCATGCCGACCGCGCCTCGCGTGTACGGAATCATGTTTATCTCGCAGCGAATCTGATAGCCGGGGCCGCCGTTTCCGTCGCCGCGCGGGTCGCCGCCCTGTATGACGAAGTTCGGCACGACGCGGTGAAACGTTATCCCGTTGAAGTAGTTTCTGCGCGCGAGCTGCACGAAGTTGTCAACGGTGAGCGGCGCGTCCTCCGCCAGCAGTTCAATCGTGAACGCGCCCTTGTCCGTTGAGACAACGGCGCGCACGCTTTTGCCCGCGCGCGCGGCGGCGCGCTCGTAGTCTTCGCGGTGGTTGGATGTGTTGACCGTCTCCACGCGCCGCTCCTGCTGGCGGCTTGCGCCCGCGCGCTCGCGTAGGATGTCGGCGGCGCGCCGGCGGACGAGATAGTCAGACACTTCGAGCGCCCTCTCGATTGCCGCCGTCGCCTCCGCGCCCGCCTGTTTCGAGAGCGCGCCGAGTATGGAGAGCGCGGCGTCGTTCATCGTGTCTTCGAGCGCGCGGGGCAGGGCTTCGGCGAGCGCGCGCGAGTTGTCGGCGTCGGGCGGGAGGTCTGCGAGGAGGTCGGCGGCTGTGGCGCGAACGATAACGTCGTCGGCCTTGAGTTGAGCGCGCGCGAGCGCGGCGAGGTCGAGCGGCTTGAAGGCCGCGAGCGCGCGAAGGATGTCGGGCACGGCGAGCGCGGGCGTGTTCTTGCTCTCGGCGAGAGAGCGCAGAGCGAGTTGAGCGTCGGCCTGAATGGTGACGACGCTGTTGCCGACCTGCGCGCTTGTAACCGACGCCAACTCGCCCAAGCCCTGCCCCGTCGCCGAAACCTTCTGCCAAGTGACTCCGGTGTCTTTAACCGACGCGACGTGCGCGACAAACTCCGTGACGGCGCGGTCGCGCACGTACTGCGTCGGCGCGATGCGCGCGAGCGCCTGCTCGACTTCCGGCGCGACGACGCCCGCCTCGCGCAAACCGCGCAGGAACGCGACCGCGCGTTCGTCGTTCGCGTTTGGAAGAACGCGCCCCAACGTCGTCGCGATTTCCAGAAGTTCGTTCACCTCCGACGGATTGGCCGTCGCCCCGGCGCGCGCCGACTTGTAACCCGTGAACAACTCCTCGCCGCGTTTGACCAAGGCTTCGGCGGCGCGCGCGTTCTTCAACTGCGCGAGCGCGCGTATGGAACTCACGCGAACGCGCGCGTCGGCGTCGGTCGTCGCGTGCAGGAGGAGCGTGTCGAAGGCGGCGGCGTCTTCGGCTGCGCCGAGAGCGCGCGCGGCGTTGGCGCGCGAGATTGCGTCCGTGTCGTTGGCGAGCATCAAGCGCAGGCGTTCGAGTCCTTCCTTTGCGCGCATGCGAGTGAGCGTGTTCGCCGCGTCTTCGCGCACGCGCGCGTCCGCGGAACTCAAGAAGGACGCGACCGCGCGCGCGCCGCCGTCGGGCTTTGCGCGTAAGACGGCTGTCAGTCCGAGAAGGATGAGCGCGCGGTTCGGCTTCGACAGGCGGCCTTCGGCGGCGAGCGTGTTCAAGATAGCCTCGCCGATACGTTTCTTCGCGTCCGATTGCGCTTCGGGGAGCGCGGCGGCGATCTTGCCCAGAGCCTCGACCGCGCGCGCGCGAACTTCCGCCGACTTCGAGAGCCGGAGCGTTTCCGTGAGCGCGTCGGCGCCCGACCCGGCCTCTATCTCGCCGAGCGCGAAGGCGGCCATCACGCGCGCCGAATCGTCCGCGTCCGCGCGCAGCATGGCCGCGAGCGGCGCGACCGCGCCCTCGTCGCCGATGCGCCCGGCGGCGAGCGCGGCACGACGACGCACGGCGGGGTTCGAGTCTGTGAGAAGCTTGCCGAGTTCGGACGCGTCCCAACGACGCTCGTCCTCGGCCTCGATGATTTGCAAGAGCGTCTCGCGCGGCACGTAGGCGCGCTCCGTCGCCTTCTTCGCGGCGGGCTGTTTCTGCGTCGTCCGCGCGGGCGGCGTCGCGGCAGACTTCGCGTGCGTCGTCGCGTTCGCGGTCGGACGCGAGCCTTGCGCGAACACGTTTAGCGCGCAGAGCGTGAGCAGCACGGCGAGCGGGACGCGGGTGCGTCTAGAATGTTCGGCGTGATCTTTTTTCGGCATGGGGCTTCAATTGACCGTCTCGCGCGGACGTTCGTGGAGCGCCCGCACGCGCGCGAAGTTAAAAGGGAAGACCGGGGCTATGCTATGGAGGCAAAAGGCAAAAGGCAAGTTGACGAAAGCAGTGACGAGAAAGCCGTCAGCGCTCAGCAGTCAGCTTTCAGCCGGAATGCCTTCGTGAATACCTTCGTGCCGTTTGCGTTTAAGTCCGAAGTTCTTACCACAGAGGTCACAGAGGTTTTCACGGAGAACACAAAGGTTAGGAACTGAATGCTGAACGCTAACTGCCTTCGCTCGTCACGCTCCGCTGCTTTCGTCTTCAAGGCGTGCGTAAAAAACCTTTGTGTCGTACTCGAAGGCGACGCGCCCATCGGCGTCTTTGTGACGGTCGAAGATTGCTTCGAGTTGGCGCATCATGGAGGCGTAGGTTGGGTGTTCGGGTTGCGGCATGTAGGAGGCCGACGCGTTGCGGCCTCTCAGCCCGTCGAAGTCGAAGAGTTGGGCGTTGGGGAAAGAGTTCGATTGATAGTCGCCGCCGAAGAAGGCGCGCAGCAGTTCGTCCGCGCCATACTTGCTGCTGACCTCTTTGTAGTCAGTCCCGTATTCGAGCAGGAGTCGTTCGTAGTCTTCGAGGAAGGGGCTGCCCACGGTGCGCCGGTCGTTCCAGACTGCAACCACCCAGCCGTCGCGCCGCAGAATCCTTCGGAACTCGCGGCGCGCGCTCAAGGGGTCGAACCAGTGTAGCGCCTGACCAGCGACGGCGAAGTCAACGCTTCGGTCGGCGAGCGTCGTCGCTTCGGCGCGTCCTTCGACGCTCGTGAAGTTTGGAAAGCCGGCGAGCAGGCGTTCGCACGCCTCGCGCATCTCGCGGTTCGGCTCGACGCCGAAGACGCGGTTGCCGTTTCGCAGGAACAACTCCGAGAGGATGCCCGTGCCTGAGCCTACGTCGGCGACGAGCGATTGCTTGGTCAGTCCGCACTCGTCTTCGAGCAGGCGGACGAATGCCTCCGGGTAGCGCGGACGATACTTGACGTAGTTTTCCACGCGGCTTGAGAAGCGTGCTGTAGGGTCGGATGTCATGGTGTTGAAGCGGACGCGGCGGCCCGGATTTGACAAGGGAAGTTTTGACAAAGGGGCGTCAAAATTCGTCGAAAAATCAGGGGAAGTCGTAGTTTACCAACCACGCGGTTGACAAAGTGTCGGGTTAAAAAGTAGCATGAAAAGCGTCGTGGTAGCCAGTCTGAAAAACGTTCTGGGCGTGTCGCGGGCGGGTGTCGTGCGGGAGTTGCGCGCGCGTGGGGCCGTGGGCGCGGACGAGCTTGCGTGCGCGCTCGGCGTGACGAAGCAGTGCGTTCGGAAGCACTTGGACGTGCTTGAGCGCGAGGGCTACGTGGAGCACGCGGCGGCACGCGGCGACCGCGGGCGGCCCGCCCACGTCTTCCGTCTGACGTTGAAGGCGGAGGAACTTTTCCCGAAGCGTTACGACCTGTTTGCGAAGTCTGTCTTGAAGCAGATTGGCGAAGTTTGGGGCGAGCGCGGGCTGAACACGGTCTTCTGCGGGTGCGCGTCGGAGATGGTCGCCGAGCTTCGACCGCGTTTGGAAGGGTTGGAGTTTGGCGAGCGCGTCGTGCGTCTGACGGAATTGTTGCGCGAGGCGGGCTACGAGGCCGAAGCCGAGGAGTTGGACGACGGCTCTTTCGTTTTGACGGAGTGGAACTGCCCGCAGGCTGAACTTGCGCGCGAGTATCGCCAACTGTGCGACCAAGAGTTGATAGTCTATCGAGAGCTTCTGGAGACGGAAGTCTTCCGAGAGTCGCGCATCGCGGGCGGTGCGTCGCGCTGCGCGTACAGAGTTTTGAGACCGAAAGGCAATGATGAATGATGAGTGATGAATGATGAATGAGACAGCGGCCTCTGTTTTCACTCATCATTCATCACTCCGCATTCATCACTTGATTGCTATGGCACAAGTTACCGAAGCCGACGTTTACGGCGCGCTGTCGCTGGTGAAAGACCCCGACTTGCACAAGGACATCGTGCGGCTCGGCTTTATAAAGGATTTGCGGATTGAGGGCGGGGCGGTGAGTTTCCGCGTCGTTTTGACGACTCCGGCGTGCCCCGTGCGCGAGCAGTTGCAGGAGCAGGCGCGCGCTGTCGTCGCGGAGCTTCCGGGCGTCGAGTCGGTGAGCGTGACGATGGACGCGGAAGTCCCGAAGGGGCGCGGCATCGGCGAGAAGGTGACGGTTGCGGGCGTACGGAACATCATCGCCGTGAGTTCGGGTAAGGGCGGCGTGGGTAAATCAACGGTCGCCGTGAACTTGGCCGTGAGCCTTGCGCGCGACGGGGCGCGCGTAGGTTTGATGGACGCGGACGTGTACGGGCCGAACGTGCCTCTGATGCTCGGAGTGGCGAACGCTCAGCCGCGCATCAACGTCAACAAGCTCGTCCCGCTCGAAGCGCACGGCATCAAGTTGATGTCAATGGCCGTGTTGAAGCCGGGCGACGAGCCTTTAATCGTGCGCGGGCCGATTTTGCATAGCCTCGTGCGGCAGTTTTTGCAGGACGTCGAATGGGGCGAACTCGATTATCTGATAGTTGACATGCCGCCGGGGACGGGCGACGTGCAGCTTTCGCTCGCGCAGTTAGTCCCCGTGCAGGGAGCGGTTCTGGTGACGACGCCGCAAGAGGTCGCGCTCGCGGACGTGCGGCGCGCTTTGAGGATGTTCGAGGCGGTGAATGTGCCGATACTCGGTGTGGTCGAGAACATGAGTTACTTCGTCGCGCCAGACACGGGCGCGCGTTACAACATCTTCGGCGAAGGCGGCGGGCGGAAACTTTCGGACGAGTACGGCGTGCCTTTCTTGGGCGCGGTGCCGCTCGGTCTGGACGTGCGCGCGGGCGGAGACCTTGGCGTGCCGGTGGTTTTGAGCGCGCCGGAGTCGCCGCAGTCGGAAAGCTTTAGGCGCGTGGCCGAAGAGGTGGCGCGGCAAGTTTCAATCGAGGCGATGAAGCCTGAGCTTGTCGTCCTCGGAAAGAAGGCGTAGAGATTTTGGATTTTAGATTTTGGATTTTGGATTGACTGCTGATGAGAGCGACGCTGTTTTCAATCAATCCTCGCGCGCGTCGAGTCGTCCAAAGAAAGATTGATGAGAAACACGGTGTCTCTCATTCAATCCAAAATCCAAAATCTAAAATCCAAAATTGAAATTAAGGAGATGGAGACAATGGCAGCAACACAGATTCCGACGATGACGCTGAACGTCACGGAGCAGGCCGCGGCGGAGATAAGTAAGTTCATGTCGGGCGAAGAGGGATTGCCGGAGACGGCGGGGCTTCGCGTGCGGGTCGTTCCGGGCGGGTGTTCGGGCTTCCAGTACAGCCTGAACATCGAGGAGGAATCGCGCCCGAACGACCATGTCATCGAGTCGCACGGCGTGCGCATGTTCGTTGACATGTTCAGCGCGCAGTATCTGAACGGCGTCGAGATTGACTACGTGACGAACGTCATGGGTTCGGGCTTCACGTTCAAGAACCCGAACGCGACGGGCGGCTGCGGCTGCGGGTCGTCGTTCACCGCCTAAGATTTAAGATAGGCGCGAAACAAATTGTGCGGCGCGCGAGGGGCGCGCGTCGGGCCGGGCTTGTCGAGTGGTTTTCGTTGAAGACTTTCCGGCGCTCGACGCGACGGCGCGCGTCGCCGCCGCTTTTTTTAACGAGGCCGTCGGAAGTTTTTCGGTCGGCCCGCTTTAACCACTGGAGGACGAGAGGATGCCGAGGATCGAGGCGGAGACCGCGACGGGCGCGCTAGCGTTTGAGGCCGAAGAGGGCCGTAAGCTCGTGCTCGCGATTGAGGACGCGGGCGTTGACATACTCCACCGCTGCGGCGGAAACGCGAAGTGTACGACGTGCCGCGTTGAAGTTCTTGAAGGCGACGCGGGCGAGATGGGTGAGTTGGAACGCAACCGTCTCGCGTTGGAGTCGAACTTGGCGGAGAACGTGCGGCTGTCGTGTCAGGTACACGTTCAGAACGATTTGAAGGTGCGCGTCGTCAATCAGGTTAGCACGCGCGGACTCGACGCGGGGCCGCGTCCCGTCGAGGGTTAACGAGCTTCGTGGAATCGGGCATAGGGTAAAAGCAGTTCACCGCCGTAGGCGCAGAGGGCGCGGAGGAAGCGCGGAGACAGTTAATACTCTCTGTGCATCCTTTGCGCCTCTCCGCGCCTCGGCGGTGAGTGGTTTTATTCACCACCGCAGGCGCAGAGCAGTCGCGGAGAGGGGCGCAGAGTATTGAATCTAGGACACCGCTTACCCATTTCCCGTTTCCCCTTTCCCCCTTTCCCTTTTATAATGTCGCCCCTTCGAGAACCTTTCGGACTCGCAAGCCTTCATGGTGAAATCCAGTGTGGAAAACAGAAAGGCGGACACGACCGCGCAGGGCTTCTTGCGCCGCCGGCGCGCTGAACTGCTCTGCGCGCTGCTGCTTCTGTTGATGGCCGCGAACATGCTCTCGGTAGTCGCGCGAAAGAGCATAACGGTTGACGAGTGGGTGATGATTCCCGCGGGCTTCTATCACCTGACGGCGGGCGACTATCGCGCCGTCAACGAGCACCCGCCGTTCGCCAAAGTCGTCTCAGCCGCGCCGCTCCTGCTCGCGGACGTTAAAGCGCCCTCGATTAACGACAAGCAGGTGCACGACTACGACTACTTCCTCGACGTCTTCTACGACTTCTGGCACTCGAACGCCGCGCGCTTCGACTACTTGACCTTCTGGGCGCGTGTGCCGGTGGTTCTCGTCACGCTCCTGCTCGGCGCGCTCGTCTTCCTGTTCGCGCGTAAACTTTGGGGCACGCGCGCCGCGCTCGTCGCCGTCGCGCTCTTCACACTTGAGCCGACCGTTCTCGCGCACGGTCGCGTCGTGCAGACAGACATCCCTTCCGCGCTCGCGCTTCTACTCTTCTCCTTCGCCTTCTACGAATACCTCAAAGCGCCCGAACGCAAGCGCGCAGCCTACACCGGACTCGCCGCCGGCTTCGCAGCCGTCACGAAGTTTTCCATGATCGTGCTCGCGCCGCTGCTCGCCGTCGCGCTCGCCGCGCTATTCTTTGTCGCGCCGCGCCGCGGACTTCGTAGAAAGTTCGTCGTAGGTCACGCCGCGCTCATCACCTTCGCGGCGATGTTCGCCGTCAACGCCGCATACTTCTTCCACCACCGGAGGCCCGAACCCTTGGACGACGCGCTCGCGCGCCTCGTCGTTCCCGCCTCGATGAGCCAGCAGTTGCACGCGCCGCTCGAAGCGGGCTACTACGCGCTTCAGATAATCTTCCCCGAAGACTTCGTCTCAGGCATCGGCTGGCAACTCGGCCACGCGCACAACGGACACCCGGCGGGCCTCCTCGGAGACTACAGAACGAAGGGTTGGTGGTACTACTTCCCCGTCGCCTTCGCCTTGAAGACGCCGCTCCCGATTCTTCTACTCTCCGTCGCCGCGCTCGCGTGGGCCGTTCTCCGCTTGCGCCGGAAACTCGAAGGGCGTTTGCTCGCGCTCGTCCTGCCCGTCGTGCTCTTCACGCTGCTTTTGATGATGAGCACGATAAACATCGGCGTTCGTTATTATCTTCCGGCCTACCCGTTCTTCTTCATCCTCGCCGGAGCGATGCTCGACGATCTGTTGAGACGCAGCGCGCGTCGTCTGTTAACTGTCTCCGTGCTTGTTGCGGCAATCTTCTGCTGGGTCGGCGTTGAGGCCGCGCGCGCATGGCCCGACCAGATGACCTACATGAATCAACTCGCCGCGTCGCGCCCGCACTGGTGGTATCTGTCGGATTCCAACGTCGAGTGGGGCGACGACATACGCGACCTCGCGTTATACTTGCGCGAGCGTGGCGAAACAGAGGTCGGCGCGGCCATCTTGGAGTGGCAACTGCTGAGCATCTACGGCATCGAGGGCGCGCCCATATTCGTGCCGCCCGGCGAGCGCCCGGCGGACGTGCGCTACGTCGCAATCGGCGCGAGCCTTCTGAATGGCTCGGTCGTCCCCGGCAGCTTCGACAACGGAGTGGAACTCAGCGAATCCGAGCGCGTCAACTACTTCGACGAATTCCGACGCCGCACGCCCGAAAAAGTTTTCGGCGGCTCGATCTATTTGTACAGGATGAAAGAGTGAGGAAGAAGTGATGAATGCGGAATGATGAATGATGAATTTAACGAATGCTTCTTGATTTAATTCATCATTCCGCATTCCGCATTCATCATTCGTCTTATATGGACACAGACCGCACGCTCATCGTCGTGCCGACATACAACGAGCGCGAGAACGTGGCCGCGCTCGTCGCCCAACTGCTTGAGGTCGCGCCCGCGGCGGACGTTTGCCTCTTGGACGACAACTCGCCCGACGGCACCGCCGACTACGCCGAAGAACTCTTCGGCGCGAACACGCGCTTCTCCGTGATGCGCCGGAAGGGCGCGCGCGGCTACGGTCGAAGCCTCGTTGACGGCTACCGGAAGGCCATTGAGGGCGGCTACGCGCGCCTCGTCCAACTCGACGCCGACTTCTCGCACGACCCGCGCGCAATCCCTTCGCTCATTGAGGCGAGCCTCAAAGGCGCGGACGTGGTCATAGGCTCGCGCTACTGCGCGGGCGGAGGCGTCGCCAACTGGCCGTTGCGCCGGCGGCTCTTGAGTCGCTTCGCCAATCGCTACGTCTCTTTGATAACGGGCCTGCGCGTTAGCGACGCCACGGCTGGCTTCCGCTGCTACACGCAGCGCGCCATGCGGCGATTGCTCGAAGGCCGCATCGCGGCTGAGGGCTATGCGTTTCTCGTAGAGGCCGTCTATCACGCGCACCGCGAAGGGTTGACGACCGCCGAAGTCGCAATCACGTTCACAGACCGGCGCGAGGGGCAGTCGAAGATGTCGCGCAAGGTCATCCTTGAGTCAGTCCTCATGCCTTGGCGTCTGCGCTTCGCGCGACCACGCAAGCCCGACGACACACAGAAGGGAAAGTCAGAAGTCAGAACGATGAACGCGAAATGAAGTGATGAATGATAAGAAACACGCTGTCTTCACTCATCACTCATCACTCATCACTCATCATTCCTCTTGACTCTCCTACGCGTTTGGCGTAAGAAGCCTTTCGTTCTACCGAAACCTTCCACGGAGTTCGTGCCATGAAGAGAGCATTCGCCTTCGCGCTGCTGCTGGCTTCGGCGACGGCCTGTGCCACAGCCGAGAACACAAACACGACGACCGCGAACGTCGCGCCGTCGCCCGCCGCGACCGCGACGCCCGCCGCCGTCAACGACGACGAAGTCATAGCCTTCGAGCGTGCCGCGTGGGACGCCGTCAAGCGCAAGGATACGGACGCCTTCGCCGCGATGCTCGCCGACGAATACGTGTACGTCGCGCCCAACGGCATACACAACAAGGCGGAGACCGTCGAGATAGTTAAAAACGTCGAGTCAATCACGGAGCTTTCGCTCTCCGACTTCAAGGTCGTCAAGGCCGACAAAGACGCGGCGGTCGTCACCTACACGCTCGACGTTAAGGGCACGTTCAAGGGCGGGCGGCCCATCACTTCGCCCGCGCGCCACAGTTCAGCCTTGATGATGCGCGGCGGCAAGTGGGTCGGCGTCTATCACCAGAGCACGAAGGTCGAAACGCCGCCCGCGTCGAACGCGAACGCCGCGTCTAACTCAAACGCGTCGAACGCGAACGCGTCGAACATGAACGCGAACGCCGTCGCTTCGGCGACGCCCGCCGCGAGTCCGGCGGCTGCGCCCGCTTCGGCCACGGAGGCGGAGAAGCAGGTCTGGGCCGCGCTCGGTCGGAAAGACTGGACGGCCTTCGGAGACTTCCTCGCCGACGACGCCGTAGAGGTCGAAGGCATGGGCGTCTATACGAAGGCCGACTCGATAAAGGGCGTCCAGCAAGTTGACTTCTCGAAGGTCGCGCTCTCCGACTTCAAGGAGACCAAACTCGACGAAGACTTAGTGCTCCTCACATACGTTGCGAAGTCCACAGTGCCCAACCCCATGTGGGACGCCGACGGCGAACGCCACACCACAATCTGGGTCAAACGCGACGGACGCTGGCAGGCCGTCTTCCATCAAGGCACGGGAATCGAAAAATAAATGATGAACGCGGAATGATGAATGATGAATTATAAGACGGGCCGTTCGTATTCATTCATCACTGCCGCATTCATCATTCCGCATTTCTCTTGACTCTCCGGCGAGTTTAGCGTAAGAAGCCTTGCGCTAGTCCAACCCTTTTGGCGGAGTTCAAGAAATGAAGAAAGTCTTTGTGCTCGCCGCGCTGCTTGTGGCTGCGTCGGCTTGCGCCCCCGTGGAGAACACCAACACGACAGCCAACACAAACGCCGCAGCGACGCCAGCCGCGACCGCGACCCCCGCAGGCGTCTCCGACGCCGACATCATCGCCAAAGAAAAGGCCGTCTGGGAGGCCATCAAGACGAAGAACTACGACACGATGGACGGCATGCTCACCGACGACTTCATCTATGTCTCGGAAGACGGCGTTCACGACAAGAAGGCCACGATGGACTTCATCAAGTCGGTCGAGTTCACCGAATACACGCTCTCCGACTTCAAGGTCGTCAAAGTTGACGACGACGCATACGCCGTCACCTTCAACGCCGTTGCCAAGGGCACGATGGGCGGCAAGCCGCTCGAAGGCAAGCCCGAACGCGACAGCAGCGTCTGGATAAACCGCGGCGGCAAGTGGCTCGCGGCCTACCACCAAGACACGAACGTCGAGGAGATGGAGGCGATGCCCACGCCCGCGGCGTCGGCTTCAAACAGCAACAAGGCCGCTCCCGCCGCTTCGCCCGCCGCGTCGCCCGCAGCCGCTCCGGCAGCGCCGACGAGCGCGACCGAGGCCGAGAAGGCCGTCTGGGATTCGTTCAAGCGTAAGGACTACGACGCCTTCGGCGGCTTCCTCGCAAGCACGTTCCTCGAAGTCGAGCCGGAGAAGGTTTACGACAAGGCGAGCGCAATCGAAGGCGTGAAGATGATGGACGCCGCGAAGTACACGCTCGCCGATTGGAAGGAGGTCAAGCTCGACGCCGACGCAACGGTCGTCACCTACACGGTCACCGGGCCTGACATGAAGGGCAAGACCGTGAAGGGCTATCACAGCTCTGTCTGGAGTAATCACGGCGGCAAGTGGACTGCCTACCTGCATCAAGGCACGCCCGCCGCGAAGTAAGAATGCGGAATGCGGAATGCGGAATGATGAATACGGAAGGCGTTCGTGCTTTCAATTCATCATTCCGCATTCATCATTCATCATTTCCCTCACGCCCAAATGCCCGGAATCCGCGTCGCGCACGCGGGGCACAGCCCGTCCGCGCCGACGCGCATGCGCTTGATGATGTAGCCGTAGCGTTCGACTAAAAGCTCGTCGCACGCGGGGCAGTAAGTGTTCTCCCAACGCCCCACCCGGCCCGGAAGATTTCCCGCATAGACGAACTTCAGTCCCGCCTCGCGCCCAATCTCGCACGCGCGAATCAACTGCGCGGCTGTCGTGTTCGCGTTATCCGTCATCTTGTAGTCTTGGTGAAACGCCGTCACGTGCCACGGTATGTCGGTCGAGACGGACGCGATGAAGCGAGCCGCGCCGCGCAACTCTTCTTCGGAGTCGTTGAAGCCGGGAATGACGAGCGTCACGATCTCCTCCCAGAAGCCGCGTTCGTGAACCATCCCGACCGTTTCAAGTATGTTCCCGACGACGCCGCCCAACTGCCTGTAGGCGCGGTCGCTCATCGTCTTCAAATCAATCTTGTAGCAGTCAGTCCAAGGGCGAAGGTAATCCAAAACCTGCGGCGTCGCGTTCCCGTTCGAGATGAACGCCGTCCTGAAGCCCGCACGCCTCGCCCTCTTGAAGACCTCCACCGCCCACTCCGCCGTAATCAAAGGCTCGTTGTAACTCGACCCGACCATACGCGCCCCGCACTCGCGCGCCATCTCCACCAACCTCTCGGCGGAAACCCCGCGCGGCTGCGTCCCCGCCGCGTCGTCGCGCAAGGCTTGCGACGTGAGCCAGTTTTGGCAGTTACTGACCGCGAAGAAGCCGGCAAGGTAATTGTGCTCCTCCTCAACCTCCATGTTGAAAACGTCGCCGTCGTATTCGACGAAAGAGACCGTGCGTAGCGGGACTAAGTAGAAATCGTCGGTCTCTATAGACTTTCGCTTTACCTTAGCGCCCTCATACCAAACGACCGTGTACTGATGCGGCGCGCGCTTCACCGCACGCCCCTGCACGAAACCCTGCTCCGGCATCGCCGCGTCGTAAACCGAGGGCAAGTGTCCGAGCTTCAACGCGAGCCACGCGACCCCGTAGGCGAGGCGGCGCGAGACGGTCGTGACGCTGACCTTGCCGTTCGCGTAGCGATGGCCGTCGCCCTCGACGTAAGCTTCAAGGAATGCGCGCGCGACGTGGCGGTGCGCGTCGAAAATTGCCATCGGCACGCGCTTTTCGGCTGCGTGTCTCCCGGCCAAGGATTGAAACAGGAGCGCTACGGACGACTTGCCGACAACGGCGGCGAGCGTCGTTGCGCGCCGCACGCGCGAGGCCCTGACGCCTAAAGATTTTGCCACCAGACGGATGACCTCGCCGACCAGATGCTCCTCGTCGTGAGAGAAACTGAAGTTGAGCGTGTGGCTGTTCGGTCGCGTCTTGCTGCTGACTATAGAGCCTTCGGCGCAGTAGAGGCCGAGCAGTCGCGCCATGTTTTCGTCGAGTGGGACGGAGAGAGGGATTCCGGGGCGACGTTCGTTCGGAAAGCGAAGCGCGCCGCCTTCGATAAAGGGGCCGCTGCTTCGCACGTCGGTCGCGCGCCCGTGCGCGAGTTTGCTTCGGACGTGACGGATGTACGAGGCGTCTTTACCGAGCCGCGACCCCGTGTCGCGCGAAGTCTCGCCGCGGGCGGTCGCTTCCGCAATCGCTTGTCGCGCCTGCGTCGTCAACTGCCACGGCACGCGGTAAGAGACTTCGTGCCCGCTCAGTTCCTTCGCAACGTCAATCGTCTGCTCCGACGAGAAGGAGTATCTGCGCGGGATTGCCAGATAGTGTCGCTCGGTCAGTTGTTCGGCGCGCGTGAGTTCGGGCGCGCGCGTCGGGTCGTTCGTCGCGTAGAGACGGTGGTCGGGCGTGCAGCGCAGTTCCGGCAGGTAGAAAGGTCGGACGACTGCGATTCGCCCTCGGTAAGTGTGTTTGAAGACTCCGCGCACGCCGCGCGGCTTCCCCGAAGCGGCGATGGCGCGCAAGCCTTCGAGGTAAGCGATTTGAGCATCCGGCAGAGACCTAACGCGTGCGGCGGAGTTGAAAGCTTCCTCGAACGTCAACGGCCCGCGGTCTGTGACGACGATTGTGTCGCCCGTGAAGCAGTAGCCGCAGTGTAGGTCGCAGCCGAGCATTCCGAAGGTGAGGGTGTCGGAGCCGGGCAGGACGTGGAAGAAGGGCTTCTTCTCGGTCGGGTCGCAGGCGAGGGCGGCGACGTAGTTTGCGGGGACGAGGAGTCGTCCGCCCTCGTTGAAACGGACTTTGCAGATGCCGCGCTTGCCTTCGTGAATCAGACAGCGATGGCCGCAGGCGTAGCAACGAAGCGCGCCATTGTCGAGATGCTCGGTCAACTCGCGCGCGCCTTCCACAGTCATCTCGTCAAGAATTTCAGCGAGACTCGCCGAACGCTCACTCATCGGCATAATCTAACCACCTTAGTTGGTAGCGGAATCTTCTGCATATAATTATACTCCCTTCGCCGAAACCTATCAGCCGCGTGCGGCCAGATGAGCGGAGAAATCCCTTGCATCAGTTTGAAATCGTTCTCAGCGTGTCCGTCGAAGATTTGGAAATTAAATTGAAAGGGCACGCGCCCTTGCAGTGGGGCGAGTTTCTTCTGAACCCTCGTCGGTTGCGCGGTAGCGACTTTCTTATGCGCTGGTCGCAGGGAGTTTGGAGCGAGGAACGACTCACGCAAGCGGTAAACGGCACGGAAAACTATTTTGCCTTACCCTACGGCCCTAGCGGGACTGCGCCCGATGACGACCCGCGAGCTTTCGAGCTTTATTTTGAGCGTCTGGAGTTGGCGGGACTCGGACGCATCAAGCGTCCCGACTTGCTAATCTTTCGCAAGGAAGATCAGACTTTTGTTAGCGAAACTGTAAAGGAGCTTGGCGGTGTTCAGGAGTTGCCGTTTATTCCTGAAGAGAACCCGCGCATGAGAGAAATTCTGACGAAGGCTTTAATCGCCGTGGAATGTGAGAATAGTCTTTGGCGGGCGAAACGTATGCCCGGTTACGGGGCAGAGCTTACGCCGCAGAGAAGATTGGGCGGGCGTCCCGGCCTGAAAAAGATGGCGGTGCTACCGACGATTATCTTGAAGGAAGAAGATCGCGCGCCTCTGCGAAGATGGCAAGGTCAGACGGGAGTAAAGATTCATATCTGGCACGTATTCTACGACCATGCGTTTGGGATGTCTTTAGAGAGAGCGGAAGAGCTTATCGCGAACGGGCTGATTGAACCGACTACACAAACATTTCAAGCGCCCGGCGGCGCGACTCAGAAGAAAGTCATCTACAAATTCTATTATCATTATGCATACTCGCTCGGCGAGGCCGGTGAGGAGCCGACACTTGTTCCCGCTCACATTGAGGATAAAAACGGGCACATTCTGCCTTACGTGCGATTCGTCGGCGGGAGTTTGATGCTGAGTTCAGAGGCGTTGCAAGTTTTAGACAACGCTTCACGGGCGGCGACGTGATTATGATGAAGCGGACACGACACCAGACATTACCTAGCACCGGGCCGGAACGTGAAGCCCTCCGGCGGAAGGGGCAGTTCTGGACGCCGGACTGGGTCGCGGAAGCGATGGTCTCTTACGTCGTCGAAGGCGGAAGCAATCATGTGTTTGATCCGGCTGTCGGCGCGGGCGCGTTCTTCCGCGCGGCAAAGTCTCTGGCGGCGGAGAGCGGCAGGCACTTCTCGCTACTCGGTATGGAGATTGACGGCGATGCGCTGCGAGAGGCGTTGCGGAATGGTCTTTATGCGGACGACCTCTCGCGTGTTCGGATGAGCGACTTCGTTCTGCGTCCACCTCAAGAAAAGTTCGACGCTATTGTCGCCAATCCGCCTTACATTCGACATCACCGCCTGCCCGCGCACGTCAAGACCGAGTTAAAGAGGCTCGGCGCGCGGCTGATCGGAACTCCGCTCGATGGTCGCGCGGGGCTGCACGTCTATTTCCTTTTGCGAGCGTTGCAACTATTGCGTGAGGGTGGGCGGCTGGCGTTTATCGTGCCCGCGGACACGTGCGAAGGCATCTTCTCGGCGATGTTGTGGAACTGGGTAACGCGCAACTTCCGGCTCGAAGCCGTTGTGACTTTCGCGCCCGAAGCCTCTCCGTTTCCGCGAGTGGACACAAATCCGATCATTCTCCTTATCAGCAACACGAGACCGGCTGATGAGTTCTGGTGGGCGAAGTGTCTGATTCGTGAGACCGGACATCTTAAGACGTGGATTGCATCGGGTTTCAAAGAGACAGGGCGAGCGCTCGAAGTCTTCCGCCGATGTCTGTCGGAGGGGCTGGCTACGGGATTATCGAGGCCGCCGGGCGAAGTCAAGACTGCCGCTTCGGTACTGGGCGATTACGCGCGTGTGATGCGTGGGATTGCAACAGGCGCGAACGATTTCTTTTTCCTGACCACGCGACAGGCGGCAGAGTTAAAGTTACCTTCCGAGTTCTTACTCCCCGCCATCGGTCGCACGCGCGACGTACCGGATGACGAGATCAATCTCTTGACTGTCAAAGAGATCGAATCGAAGGGAAAGCCAACGCTACTTTTCTCCCCAGACGGGCGGCCACTCGACCTCTTCCCCGCCTCCGTTCGCAAATACTTGGAGTTGGGAGAGGCGGCAGGCATTCATCTCAAGACCCTCATCGCCACGCGCCGTCCTTGGTACAAGATGGAGACGCGGCCAGCGCCGCCTTTCCTCTTCGCCTACTTGGGCCGCCGCAATGCGCGCTTCATACGCAATCTAGCAAGCGTCCGCCCGCTGACAGGTTTCCTGTGCGTTTATCCGTATTCGGATGATACCCTCCTGATTGAGAAATTTTGGAACGTATTGCGCCACCCGGAAACAGTAGCTAATCTTGCTCTTGTGGGAAAGTCTTATGGATCGGGGGCAATCAAGGTCGAGCCGCGTGCTCTTGAGAGATTACCGCTCCCGCACGCTGCCCTTATCGAAAGCGGACTTGATTCCGTGCAGACGCGCACACAAAAGGTAAAGCAAGTGGGACAGCCTTTTTTGCCTTTGTTTTAGCTTAATGATCATCGAGCAGATAACACTCACGGCGTTTGAGCAGCACACGCGCGTGCTGGCGTGCGAGGAGACGCGGCGCGCTGTGTGCGTTGATCCGGGCGAGGCGACTGTCGAGATAGTCGGCGCGTTGGAGCGTCTGGGGCTTGAGCTACAGGCGATTGCTCTGACGCACGCGCACATGGATCACGTCGGCGGCGTCGCCGCTTTGAAGCGCGAAAGGCCCGCGGCGGAAATCATTCTGCACGCGGCGGACGAGCCGCTCTACGCGGGTTTACCGCTTCAGCCCGCTTGGCTCGGCATCCCGCGCGCCGAGTGGGCGCGCTTGGGATTCGACTACGAGCCGCCCCCGGCCATAGAGCGCAACTGGCAAGACGGCGAAACTTACGCGGTCGGCACGCTCGAATTCCGCGTGCTCCATTGTCCCGGCCACACGCCGGGCCACGTCGTTCTCTTCGAGCCGCGAGAGCGAAAAGTCTTCGTCGGCGACTGTCTGTTCGCGGGTTCAATCGGTAGGACTGACCTGCCCGGCGGCTCGACCGCGCAGTTGATGGACTCGCTCAACAATAAAATCATCCCGCTCGGCGACGACGTTGTGGTCTATTCCGGCCACGGGCCTCTGACGACAATCGGGCGCGAGCGTCTGACGAATCCGTTCCTCACCGGGCGATACTTTTAAGAAATGATGAATGCGGAATGATGAATGCGGAATGATGAGAAAGATGCTGTTCTACATTCCGCATTCATCATTCCGCATTCATCATTTCTTTCCTTATTTCTTTTCTTCCGCCGGTTTGTGAAGCTGCTCGTTCTTGAGTTTCTCCCACTTGTCTTTGGCGTCGCCCTTCAGGTCGCTTGGGAGCGTTTCGACCGCGATGCCGTTTTCGGCGCAGAACCTGCGCCAGAGGACGAAGCGCGCGTCGAACTGCCCCGTCCCGTCAGAAATTTCGTTAGACAACTTAGGTTTCTCGTCCGCCACTTTCCGCCTTGCTCCTTCGCCGGATTCTCGATTTGCATGACAGTGTAGCAAAGAAAATGATGAATGCGGAATGATGAATGATGAATTGAAAGCACGGACGCCTTCCATATTCATCGTTCATCACTCAGCATTCATCATTTCTTACGACGCGGCGCTTAAGAGATACATCTCGCCTTTGGGCGCGGTCTCGCCGCCTTCGCGTTCGAGCGTGACGGCGAAGGCCGAAGGGTCGGCGGCACTCGAAGGGAGTTTATCGCTCATGCGCGCGCGGCCCGCCGGGTCGGTCTTGAACGTGCCGCCGGGCAGGGGCTTTCCGCCCGCGATGAACCATAGTTGATAAGCCTTGCCTTCGGGCGCGGGCGGCAGACCCGATGCGATTATGACTGCGCGGCCAGACGCGCGGTCGTATGCGACGAGCGCGCGCGCCGCGGGCGCGGGCGACTTGCCAGCGAGCGGCGCGGCGTCGCCCGCGAGCCGCGCGACGCGGGCTTCGGGGCCTGCGAGCACGTCGCTCACGTCGCGCGCGCGCGCAAGCTCCACACGCTCGCCCGCGAGTTCACGCTCCGACGCGTCCAAGCGCGCGTTCAGTTTGTCAATCTCCGAGCGAAGCGTCTGCGTCTGCCCCCAGAGCGTGAAGGTCGAGACGCAGAGCACGACGACAGCGAGCGCAGCCGCCGCGCCGCCGAACGCGAGCGAGGGGCGCGCGCCGAGGAGTTGCCAGAGGCTGAAGCGCGAGAGAATCGCGCGAAGGTCTTCGAGCGCGACGGACGCGCGCCGCCCTTCCGAGTCGTCGCCGCCGACAACGCTCGGCCCATCGCCAGCGATTTTCATTCCGTCCGACACGACGTTCGGGCCGTCGGCTGCCGGCATTGTGCGCGCAGCCGCAGTCTGTGTTGAAGCGTCGAGCGCGCGGACGCTTTCGAGTATGGACGCGCGCAGGTGTCGGGGCGGCGCGACGGGCGCGACCGTGTATGCGAGCGCGGCTGCCGTGTCCGACAACGCGCTTAGTTCCGCGCGACACTCCTCGCACGAAGACAGGTGCTCTTCGAGCGCGGCGCGCTCGCCCTCTTCGAGCGCGCCCGCGGCGTCGAGCGCCACCAACTCCTTGTAGTCTTCGTGCTGCATCCGTCAGCCTTTCGCTCCGAACTCTTCAGTCGCTGCTCAAGCCGCGCACTCGCCCAGACGCGCTCGAAGCAACTCGCTCAACTTCTTGAGTCCCGCGCGCGTGCGCGTCTTCACCGTCCCCAACGGCTGCCCGCGCACCGCCGCAATCTCCGACTGCGACATCCCTTCGAGATACGCGAGAAGAAGTACCTGTCGCTGTTCTTCGGGCAACTCCGCGAGCGCGATGCGCACGACCTCCGCGCGCTCCTCGCGCAACGCCGCGTCGTCCGAAGCCTCCGTCAGCGCCGTCGTTGTCGTCACATCTTCCGCCGAACGCTGCGCGGCGCGTTCGCGCGAGGCCGAAGCGCGCAGGCGGTCAATGGCGCGGCTGCGCGCGAGCGTGACGAGCCAAGTGAAGGCGCGCCCGCGCGCGGGGTCGAAGGCGCGCGCCTGCTGCCAAACTTGAAGGAAAACTTCCTGAAGCGTGTCTTCCGCCTCCGAGCGGCTGTGCAATATACGGAGCAGGAGGCCGAAAAGGATGCCGCTGTAGCGGTCATAAAGGAAGGCGAACGCGCGCTCGTCGCCCTCCGCTACGCGGCGCAGCAGCGCGGCTTCTTCCGCGTCCGTCTGTGGCCTCTCCATTGACACGCGCTTGTTTTGTCCCTCTAACAAGAATCAGGCTGCCCGACCTCTACTACGAAGCCGCGCAGCCATGTAGATTTACGATTTTGGATTTTGGATTTTGGATTGAAAGACAGCGCGCTTCGCATCTAGCTTCAACGCCTAATCCAAAATCCAAAATCTAAAATCCAAAATTCCCTCAGGCTATCGTAATCTCTTCCGAGAGATACACGTCCTGAATCGCGTTGAGCAGCCCGATGCCTTCGTCCATCGGGCGTTGGAAGGCTTTGCGGCCCGAAATCAGGCCCATGCCGCCGCCGCGCTTGTTGATGACGGCGGTGCGAACCGCGTCGGCCATGTCGCTCGCGCCTTTGGATTCGCCGCCGGAGTTGATGAGTCCGCAGCGGCCCATGAAGCAGTTGGCGACCTGATAGCGCACGAGGTCAACGGGATGGTCGCTCGTCAAGTCGGTGTAAATCTTCGGGTTGGTCTTGCCGTAGGAGCTTTCGACGTTGAGCATGTTGTAGCCGCCGTTACGTTCGGGAAGCTTCTGCTTGATGATGTCGGCCTCGATTGTGACGCCGAGGTGGTTGGCCTGTCCCGTCAAGTCGGCGGCGGTGTGCATGTCGCCCTCCTTCGATTTGAACTTCGGGTTGCGCAGGTAGCACCAAAGTATGGTCGCCATGCCGAGCGAGTGCGCGTGCGCGAAGGCGTCGGCTATCTCGACGAGTTGGCGGCCCGACTCTTCCGAGCCGAAGTATATCGTCGCGCCGACCGCGACCGCGCCCATGTCGTGCGCCTCTTCAATCGTGCCGAAAAGAATCTGGTCGAACTTGTTCGGGTACGTTAGAAGCTCGTTGTGGTTGACTTTGACGATGAACGGAATCTTGTGCGCGTACTTGCGCGCGACCGAGCCGAGCACGCCGAACGTGGAGGCGACGGCGTTGCAGCCGCCTTCAATCGCAAGCTTGACGATGTTTTCGGGGTCGAAGTAGATCGGGTTCGGGGCGAACGAGGCGCCCGCAGAGTGTTCGATTCCCTGATCCACGGGGAGAATCGAGAGATAGCCCGTGCCGCGCAGACGCCCGTGGTCGAACAGACTCTGGAGCGAACCGAGGACTCGCGGGCTTCTATCGGATTGCGCCCAGATGCGGTCAACGAAGTCGGGGCCGGGCGTGTGTAGAAGGTCGCGTGAAATCTTCGGCGAGTTGAAGTCGAGCAGCGCGCGCCCGTCCTCGCCTAAAAGCTCCTCGATGCGCCCGATGTTTGAACCTTCGCGCTTGAGTTCGGTAGCCATTTTTATCCTCCTGACGAAGAAAGTGCGAGACGGACTTTGGATTCGACCGGGCGCGGATTATAACACGCGGGACGGCACGGAACGGAAGGAAGATTTGACACGGACTGTTATAACGAACGCGCTCAAAACCCGACGCCGCAATAAATATCGCCGCAATAAATGATGAGAGACACCGTGTCTCTCATCAATAGTCAGTAGTGGGTCAGTTTGAAAAAATACTCACCGCCGCAGGCGCAGAGAACGCAGAGGAGGCGCAGAGAGGTTGAACTTCTCTGCGCTTGCTTTGCGCCCTCTGCGCCTGCGGCGGTGAATAATTCTTTGAATCACACGACTTGAATCGCGCGCCGTCCGACGTTTATCCCAGCGCCAGCCTTACGCGCCCTCCGCGTGCTGACCGACGACTTCATACTCGGCGGGCGAGACGAACAGGAGGAGCGCGCCGTCGTCGGTTTTTATCTCGTCGTGGATGCTGTCGGGGAAGGAGCAGTTGAAGTCGCCCGCCGACATTTTTATTGGGCCGGAACTCAGGTCGCCTTCGAGGACGAGGCATTGTTCGACGCCGAGGTGGCGGTGGCGCGGTATGCGCGCGCCGGGCCGCATCCGCACGAGCGTCGTAAACGTCCCGCGCTCACGATCCGCGAACAGAAGCTTATAGGAGACGCCCTCGTCGTTTGTCTCGACCCACTCGCCCTCATCCGCGCGCACGACTAGGAAGCCCCGCGCGTCCCTCTTCGACTTCGACTCGACGACGTTCGTTGACTTCGACTCGACGACGTTCGTTTCCGCCGCCTCCGGCGCGCCCTCCTCCGATACGAGCGCGAGCAGGCGCGTGCGTGCGTCCGCCGGCGGCTCGGCCCGCGGCGCGGCGAGCGCTAGACCGGCGACGACCTTCTCGAACTCGCGCAACTCCGCGTCGCAAACCTCGCAGCCTTCCGACAAGTGCGACTCGAACTCGCGCGCCTCCACCTCTTCGAGCACGCCGAGCGCGTAGAGCGCCGCCTGCCCCTCCAACTCGTCGTGCGTCGCCGTTTCGTTCATCGAATCCCCTCGTATGCGGGCCGTAGCGTCTCGCGCAGTCGAACGAGCGCGAGCCGCGTGCGCGTCTTCACGGTGCCGAGCGGGAGGTTGCGCGCCGCCGCAATCTCGCTGTGGCTCAACCCGCCGTAGTAAGCCAACTCGATAACCTCGCGCTGTTCGGGCGTGAGCGCGTCTAAGGCCGCGCGCACGACCGCGCCCAACTCGCGCGCGCTCAAGTCGTCTTCCGCGCTCGCGCCGCCCGCGCCCGCCGCGTGGACGAACGCGTCGAGCGGTTCGGTCAGCTTTCGCTCCTGCCGGCTGCGCCGCAGGCGGTCAATGGCGCGGCTGCGCGCGATGGTCGTCAGCCAAGCCAGAGGCGTGCCGCGCCCTTGCGAGTAGGCGGCGGCCTGCCGCCAGACCTGCGTGTAAACGTCGAGCAAGACCTCCTCGGCCTCGGATGCGTCGGCGAGTATGCGCAGGAGCAGGCCATAGACCGTGCGGCTCGTCGCATCGTAGAGCGCGGCGAGCGCCTGCTGGTCTCCGGCGGCCACAGAGCGTATCAGTTCTGCCTGTCGGGTAGCGGCGTTGTCGGTCGTCGCCGCAAGGTTCGGGGGTGAATCCACCGGGACACTTCTCCCCTTTAAGAGTTACGCCATCTTAAACGCACGCGGATTCATTCGACAACAAATTCGCGCGCCCTTCGTCGCAAAAAGTTCGCCGCGCGCTAAATCCGACTCACGGGCGGCCTCCGTAAATCCGTCGTACCTCGCGGCGGACACGAAGCGGACGGGGCAACGGAAGAGGCGTCGGCGTGAAAATCTCGACGACGCGGGGGCGAGGTGTGTCCGAAATCAAAAGTTTAAGGAGACTGTAGCGATGAAGAGTTTCTTGAAGGCGGGCGCGACCCTCGCGCTGATTGCGATGCTCGCGGCGGCGACGCTCTTGAGCGCGGCGCGCGCGGGCGCGCAGGACAACAAGATGATGGCCGCGCCGGCGACCGGGGAGAAATCGCTCTACGAGCGTCTGGGCGGCGAGGCTGCCATATCGGCGGTGATTGACGACTTCGTCGCGCGCGTCGCCGCCGACTCGCGCGTCAACTCGAAGTTCGCCAAGAGCAACATCGAGCGCGTGAAGTTTCATTTGAAGGAGCAGGTCTGCGCGGCGACGGGCGGGCCTTGCAAGTACACTGGGCGTTCGATGACGGCGTCGCATCGCGGCATGAAGGTTACGGAAGGCGAGTTTAACGCGCTCGTCGAAGACTTGGTTGCGACGCTCGACAAGTTCAACGTCCCCGCGCGCGAGAAGGGGGAAGTCCTTGGCGCGCTCGCGCCGCTCAAGAGCCAGATTGTCGAAGTCAACACGACGGAGACGGGCACGCCGCTCCCCACGGACTTCAAGCCCGCGCCGCCGCTCGGCCAAGGGAAACTGAAGAAAGGCCCGTTCGGCAACAAGAAGATGTCTAAGGGCAAAATGTAAACGTCGCGCCGGGGCGCTGGGGAGACGCCCCGCACGCGCCGACACGCCGCGGGCCGCCCGTCGAATAGTGCTTGAACCTGCGAGCACTCAAGCCCGACCCGACGCACGGCCCGCGGCGTTAAAACTGTAGGGGCAGGGCTTGTCCGCGGCCCGCGTTAATTCATAAGTGCAGCGTAAATTTCACTAAGCCCTGACTGACGGTGACAAGTCCCCTAGAGCGATTAGGGAATGAGTTTACCAAGAAAGGATAAACACAGAGAAGGCAGGAGGCACGGAGAGCACAGAGAAGACAAAGCTAATCTGCGGTGAACTCCGTGTCTCCCTCTACTCTGTGTTGAAATCTCTTTCGATAAACTCAACCGGTAACTGCTCTAAAGTAACGGACGGGCAGGGACAAGCCCTGCCCCTACAGTTTTTATCACGCGCTCTTGGTAAGACGTGAGGCGATGACTTTCGCCGCGGTCGCGCCCGCTCCGCAAGCGCCGCTCACGGTCGGCGCGAGCGGGTTCGATATGTCGCCGACGGCGAAGACGTTTTCCACGGACGTTTCCTGTTCGCCGTTTACGACGACGTAGCCGCGCGCGTCCGTGTGCAACTGTTCGCGGAACAACTCGCTGTTCGGCTCGACGCCTATTCGCACGAGCACGCCGCGCACGGCCATCCTGAAAGGCTTCAAAGCGCCCGCGCGCAAGATTTCAACCGACTCGACACGCTCGCGCCCCTCGATGCTTTGCAGCCTTGCTTCCGTGAAGACGTTTATGCGGAAGTCGCCGCGTATGCGCTCCGTGAACTCCGCGCGCGCGCTCAAAGCTTTCCCACGGTGTACGAGCGTCACGGTCGGGCAAACTTCCGCGAGCATCAAAGCGTTCTCCGCCGCCGCGTCGCCGCCGCCGACTACGAGAACGTCTTCGCCCGCCACTGTCTCACGGTCGCGCGCGCCCGACTCCAAAACACCACGCCCCGCGAACTCCTCCTCGCCCGGCACGCCCAGACGCCTACGCCGCACGCCCGTCGCGATGATGACGGCGATACTTTGCAACTCCTCGCCGCTCCGCAAACGCACGCGCCGCGCGCGAAGGTCAACCGACTCAATCTCGGCCTCAGTCCAAAGGTCGAACTCACACTCTTCGACCTGCGCCGCGAACAAGTCGCGCAGCGCGCGCCCGTCTCGCGCCCGCGCGCCCAAGTAGTTCTCAATCGGGTTATAGACGCGCAAGAGTTGTCCGCCCGTCTCCGCCTCGCGCTCTACGACGAGCGTGTCCAAGCCCAACTCGTCGCACCAAAGCGCCGCCGACAAACCCGCCGCGCCCGCGCCGATGATGATTACGTCGTGCATGAAGAAAGCTGTTAGCTATTAGCTGTTAGCTTTTAGCTATTGGCTGTTAGCTCACGGCATACGCCGAAGGATTGCGTCACGGCTAAATAGTTCAAACTTCTCGTTCGCTTTCTTTAAGCTAACAGCTAACAGCTAATAGCTAACAGCTTTTAGCCCTTCCTCGCTATCAACTCCGCGGAGCGGCGCGTGTGTTGGCCCGCGTCCGTGTCGTGACCGTCGGTCTCTGCGTAGTGAAGAATCTCCCAGCCTTTGAACTCCGCGCGCAACTCGCCGGGGCGCAGAAGAAAATCCGGGTTCATGTGCTTCGCTTCGGGGTCGTCGCCCGTCAAATGAATCGCGGCGACGAAGAGTCCGCCGCGCCGCACGCCCGCGCGCATCGGCGCGAAGAGGTCGCGCTGCAAGTAGTAGAAATCGCAGGCGAGGTCGTAGGAGTCAGGCTCGATTTGAAACTCGCCGCCTTCGAGGTCTGCGACGCGCGCGTCCAACCAAAGCCCGCGCACGCGCACACGCTCCCTCATCAGTTCGACGCCGACGCGCGACGAGTCAACCGCCGTCACGACGAATCCGTGCTCCGCGAGAAAAAGTGCGTTGCGTCCCGCGCCGCACGCTACGTCTAACGCGCGACGACTGCCCCGACTCTCGCCACCGTGCTTCGACGCAAACGCACGCACGGCGCGCACCAGAAGCGCGCTCGGCTCCGCGCTCGCGTGCTCGCCGCGCGCGTATCGCTCGTCCCAATCGGCCACTCTAAAGACTCCTTGAAAACCACTAGACGCGTGTCGTGGGAGGAATTATTAACATGGATAGACAGGATTGACAGGATAAGGAAGAAATGATGAGAGCCTGTTTGAAAACTGTAGGGGCAGGGCTTGTCCCTGCCCGTGATTCATCTTCAGCACGCGAGCGGGCCGCGGACAAGCCCTGCCCCTACAGCACGCGAGCGGGCCGCGGACAAGCCCTGCCCCTACAGTCTGCACGAGCGCAACTGTTTTCAAACAGG
>Ga0081539_10000750_pt1 | contig 64517 bp, 51 predicted proteins | sample TabmetS4T2R2_FD_71023 | JGI IMG/M metagenome (GOLD analysis project Ga0081539, IMG submission 71023) | Tabebuia heterophylla rhizosphere microbial communities from the University of Puerto Rico - S4T2R2 | ecosystem: Host-associated > Plants > Roots > Rhizosphere ...
GTCCGCGCCGCATCTTCAGGGCCGCCTTTGGCGGCCCTTTTTTTGCGCGGACCATAAAGGTCCGCGCCGGATCATCAGACGCGATTTCCTTATCCGCCCACCCACCCAGCTACCTAACGCGACAGCGTCGCCCTCGCCGCCTTGACCTGCTGCGCGGGCTCGTCATTCGAACCGGTCGCGCTCTCCGTCCACGCCAACAGCAGCTGATCGCCGACGCGGGCCATCCGCGGATATCCGGAGACATGGCCCTGGCCGCTGCCGGCGATCTCGACGGGCGCCGACTTCGTCCCGTTCGCCTCGATGCGCCGCATGCGGAAGTGGGCGCGCTGGTCCGCGAACTCCACCCAGCTCGCCACTGCGCTCCCATCGTCCAGGAGCTCGGCGTCGACGTGTCCGAGCGAACGGCCGTCATCCAGACGAATCGGTGCGCCCCACGTCCGTCCCGCATCGCCGGAGAACGCCGCAAACGCCTGCCCCTGACTGTTGGCCGCCGTGAACCACGCCACCACCACGTTGCGATCCCGAGCGCTGATGGCGGGTCCGTTCACAGGACAGGAGTCGATCTGCCAGTTGTCGTTGTGGACGGCGACCGGCTCGGTCCACTTGCCGTTCTCGAGCCGCGTCACGAAGATGTCGCGGACTTCGTCCTTGCTGCGATCGCGGAACGCGGCGATCACACCGTCGGCCGTCGTCGCCACGCTCGTCTGGCAGCACTCGCACACACGGAGGTTGAGCGCGTCGTCGGCCGTCTGCTTCCACTTCGGATCGAATGACGCATATCGCAGCATGACGGAGCCGCCCTCGGGATCCTCTTTCGCAAGCTCGTACTCACGGGCGTCGAGCCACACGATGCCGAGCCCCTGGCCGGGGGCTTCGAACAGCGAGGCGAAGCCGTGCTCCTGCTCGGTGCGGTCGTGATGCGGCGTGAACGGCTTCGCCCACGCCTTCCCATCGTCCCGTGAGTACGACATCCACAAGTCGTAGCCTTCGTTCTGGATGTTCGTGTTGCGATACCAATGGGCCACCAGCGTGCCGTCACGCATGCGCATGACGGCTGGCACGTCGGCCCAGCTGACGAACCAGTCGCTGCCCGATGCCGCCGTTCGCGCCGGCGACCACGCGTCGCCGGTCAGCTCCGAGAATCTGAGCGCCGTGGTTGCGTCGGCCGGCTCGAGCCAGCTCAGGATCGGACGCTGGCCGGTGGTGTTGATCTGTGGTTCGACGGCGCGTGCCGCTGCGGGAACCGTCATCGCCTGGAGCACCGGACTCCATGCCGGTGGTGCGGGTGCCGTGGTGGTCGTCTGTGGTTTCGGTTCTTCAGATCGGCCGCACGCGGCAGTCACAACGATCACGACACATGCACTCAACACTGCTCGTCGCATTCAGTCCTCGATTCGTGTGGTCAATCCAAGGGAAGATAATCTCACGGCCCAGACGCCTGAACGGCGGCCGCTGCGCCTGAACTCTCAGTAGAGACGCCGACGCGTGTATCCAACCCTCTTCCGTATCGGCACGTTCGAGGTCACCAGCTTCGGCGTGATGGTGGCGCTCGGCGCGCTGGTCGGCATCTGGCTGTTCGGGCGCGAGCTTGCGCGCAGCGGCATGCCCGAGGATGCGAGCAATGCCGCCGTGGCCGGCGTTCTCGGCGGCCTGGTCGGCGCGAAGCTGCTGTGGACCGTCGAGCACGTCGGGGATGGTCCGATCCTGTCGCTCCTTCTGAGCCGCGGCGGCATGAGCTGGTTCGGCGGGTTCGTCGGTGGAGTGCTCGCCGGGCTCTTCGTCATGCGGCGGCAGCGGCTGCCGATCGTGAAGACCCTCGCCGCGGCGACGCCGGCGCTGGCCGTCGGCCATGCGCTCGGTCGCATCGGCTGCTTTCTGGTCGGCGACGATTACGGCCGACCGAGCGATCTGCCGTGGGCTGTGGCGTTTCCCGAGGGACTGCCGCCGACGACAGACCGCGTCCATCCTACGCAGCTCTACGAGATGGTCGCGCTGCTCGTGCTCGCGGCCTTGCTCATCTGGTGGCGTCGCCGTCGCGTGCCGGACGCGGTGGTGCTCGGTCGCTATCTGCTGCTCGCCGGCGCCATTCGCTTTGCGATTGAGTTCCTGCGCGTCAACCTGCGCGTGCTCGGACCGCTCACCATCGCCCACCTGATCTCGGCGGGCCTGATGATGGCCGGTCTTCTGCTGGTCATGCGGCATCCCGGTCGACGATCCAGGTAGATGCTGCGCCGTGCGATACTGATGGCCATGCGCCTGCGCGCACTCGCTCTTTTCGTCGCGGCTTCCATCGCCACCGCACCATCATTCGTCGTCGCCTGTCGGGTCGCGTGTGCCACTGCAGAGGACGCAGAGTCGCCCGTGGAGCATGGCTGTCACCACGACGCGGCTCCGACCGAGTCGACCGGGCTCGTCGCGGTTCACGGCTGCGGCCATGACGATGCGGAGTTGGCCACATCGGGCGAGAAACCGTCGCCATTTGCGATGGCGTTTGTCGCGATCGCGGTCTTCGTCGCCGAGCCGATCTCGTCACTTGCTCCACCAGTTGCGCCTGCCGGCCTGTCACGGGCTCGTCCCCCCGATCGATCTCTGAGATCCACGCAGCTTCGCATCTGATTTCCCTCTCGCCGCAACGACGCGGGCGGTGTCGATGGACACGTCCGCGCGCTCACTCGAGGAGAGGGATTCATGTACAGGGGTGTTTGCGTCCGTACGGCGGGCGCATCGTTTTTCAGTCTCCTGCTCGTGATGTCCGGGAATGCTGCAGCGCAATCGGCTGCCGCACCGGGACAGGCGGCGCAGGGGCACGAGGGGCACGAAGGTCAGACGGCGGGACAGGAGCACACCGCCGACCAACATGCCGGCCACGCGACGAGTATGTTTTCGATGGGGGACGCATCAGGGACCGCGCTGCAACCGGAGAGCTCACCGATGTACGCGCTGCACGGAGCGTCCGGCCCGTGGCAATTGATGCTGCACGGCAACGCGTTTCTTCAGTACCTCGACGAAGGAGGCGAACGCGGAAACGACCAGGCGGGCAGCATCAACTGGGTCATGCTGATGGGACGACGTGAAGCGGTTGGCGGGAGAGTCGGCTTCCGGAGCATGTTCAGTCTGGAGCCGGCGACGATCGGCGGCTGCGGTTATCCGGACATGCTGGCGACCGGCGAAGTGTGCAACGACGGACCCATCCACGATCGGCAGCATCCGCACGACTTCTTCATGGAGCTGGCGGCCGACTACAGCCGACCGATCGCCGATCGCGTGACGTGGCAGGTGTACGGCGGACCGGCGGGCGAGCCCGCGCTCGGCCCGGCCGCCTATCCGCATCGTACCTCTGCGCTGCCGAATCCGCTGGCGCCGATCTCACATCATTGGCTCGATTCCACGCACATCACCTTCGGCGTGGTGACAACGGGAATAGGCACCAACCGATGGAAGGCCGAGGCGTCGCTGTTCAACGGTCGCGAGCCCGACGAGCACCGTTGGGACTTCGATTTCGCTGCGCTCGACTCTTATTCTGGTCGCGTGTGGTTTCTGCCGACGAGTCGATGGGCGGTCCAGTTCTCGGCCGGGCATCTCAACGACGCTGAACACGACTCGGAGACGGAGTCACATCGCGACGTGAACCGCGCGACGGCATCCGTCACCTACCACAGACCGCTCACCGACGACGGCATCTGGGCGACGACCGTGGCGTGGGGAAGGAACGCGGAAACAGGCGTTGACGCCACACACGCGGTGCTCTTCGAGTCCGCCGCGACGATGCGGAGCACGCATGCCGTATTCGGACGATTTGAAGTGGCGCAGAAGTCGAGCGACGATCTGGCCGTGCCGGTCTTCGGGCAGATGTTCACAGTGACCAAGCTGCAGGGTGGCTACACGTGGTATGTGCGCGAGTGGCGCGGATGGTCGCCGGGTATCGGAGCGACCGCTTCCGCGTCGTTCGTTCCGAACGACCTTCGACCGGCATATGGCTCGAGAGTCAACGGTGGGTTTGGCGTGTTTCTGACACTGCGCCCCGCCGCGCACAAGATGTAGTCGCTTGTCGCTGGAGTGGCATGTGCGTTTCTTGATTGCGTGTGCGGCGTTGATCGCGCTCGTGGCAGCCGGTGGATTCGTGTATCTCCGCACCACCGGCCTCGATGCGCGCGGTCGTCCGTCAGCGTGGGAGGCGCAACTGGCGCGAGCCGCGCGAGCGATGGCGATCCCCGAGTCGGATCGGGCACGGGCCAATCCGTTGCCGCGCAACGAGGCGAACGTCGTCGCCGGGCTCGAGCACTTTGCCGACCACTGCGCCAGCTGCCACGCCAACGACGGCGGCGGGGACACCGAGATGGGGAGAAACCTCTGGCCCAAGGCGCCGGACATGCGGGCGGCGCCGACCCAGGAGCTGACCGACGGCGAATTGTTCTACATCATCGAGCACGGCGTTCGCTTCACCGGCATGCCGGCGTGGAGCACCGGCACGGCGGCGGGCGAGAACAGCAGCTGGCAGCTCGTGCACTTCATTCGCGAGCTCCCGCGTCTGACGCCCGAGCAGCTGGTGCGCATGCAGGCGCTCAATCCGCGCTCGCCGGAAGAAATTCGTTTGGAGCTGGCCGAACAGGAGTTTCTTAGCGGAAAATGACAGTTCACGCGTGGGGCCGTTCAGGCGGCCCGTAGAGGAGGCCCGATGACGATCAACCGCGTAGCCGCACTCGTACTCGCCACGGTTCTGTTGCTGCCCGTCGCCGCGCTCGCGCACGAAGGACACATGCACAAGGTGCTCGGCACCGTCGCCAGCGTGCAGGGTCAGCACGTGATGGTGAAGACGACCGACGGCAAAGAGGTGACGGTAATGCTCGACAACAAGACCACCGTCACGCGAGGCACGACCAAGCTCGACGCGTCGGCGATCAAGGTGGGCGAACGCCTGTCCGTCGACTACATGGAGGAGAAGGGGATGATGATGGCGCACGCCGTGAAGCTCGGCGCCGCATCGCCCAAGAAGTAACCAGCCAAGGCGCTCCGCCCCTTGATATCCCCTTCGCCCTTTGGCTGGTTGCCAGTATCTCTTGGCGCGCTGTGCGCGCCTAGCCCGTTATGCGGACCGGCAAACGAGTACGAAATTCACGCTTGGGGCCGCATAACGGGCTAACGCTGGCCGGCGAATCAATTCAGCGAACAGGCTCCGGGACCGCGCGGATCTCCACAACGACCGCACGCGCCGGTCGTCGGCATGGCCTCGCTCGTGCTGCCGCTTGTATGCGCCGCAAATACGGACAAACGACGCTCGAGATCGGTGCTACGACACGACGGGCACGCGGGCGCTTCGCTGGCGCGTACCAGTGTCTCGAACTCGTGATCGCAGCTGCGGCAGAGATATTCGAACAGCGGCATCAGGCGACGCTCTCCTTCGTGGACCCCACCAGCACCGGGCCGAGGGCTTGCGCGCATTCCGGATCGAACTGCCGGCCGCTGCAGCGCTCGATCTCGTTGACGGCCAGGGCCGGCGTCATCGCCGGCCGCTGCGTATGCGGCTGGGTCATCGAGTCGTACGCATCGGCGACGGCGAGAATGCGCGCCTCGATCGGAATCGCCTTGCCCGTCAGCCCGCGCGGATAGCCACTGCCATCGAACGCCTCGTGGTGACACAGGACGATCTCGGCGGCAGCGGCAAAGCGAGGCTGCTTTTTCACCAGATCATACCCGGCCTGCGGATGCTGCCGCATGACCCGCCATTCGTGGTCGTCGAGTGGCGCGGGTTTGGAGAGGATCGAAGCGGGCATTTGCAGCTTGCCGATGTCGTGGAGCAGCGCGCCGTGCTCGAGCCGCTCCATCGCGTCGTCGTCAAGACGGAGCTGATCCGCTAGGGCCAGTGCCAGTCGGGCGACGCGCAGCGCGTGACCGCGGCTGTCGCGCAAGTGCAACTGCAGGACGGCCATCAACCCTTCGAACGCGTCGTGGGCGCTATCCTGCGCTTCGGCGAGCTGAGCCGCAACCGAGGCGCGGCGCTGACGCAGGCGATCTTCTATCGCGTGATGGAACTCGTCGATGCTGGTCGAAGCGCTGTGCCAGTCACGGCCGAGCGCCAGCGCTTCCAGCAGACGCGAACGGTCGAACGGCTTGAGGATGTAATCGACGACCTGATTACGAAGGCTGGCGATCGCGGTTTCGACGTCGCGCGCCGCCGTGGCCATGACGATCGCCGTGCTCGGGAAACGTTCGCGGATCTGTTCGGCCAGCCACACGCCGCTCCAGCCGGGCATGTTCACATCGCAGACCGCGATATCGACGGGCTCGTCTTCGAGCAGCTGCAAGGCGCTATCGGCGTCTTCGGCTTCGGTCGCGTCAAAACCCGCGGACTCGACCCACGCTCGGATCACCCGTCTCAACGCCTGATCGTCGTCGACCACCAATACCGAGTGCATCCGCCCGAACTCCTACAGCACGTGAGTGTTAGTCCTACACACACGCGCGCTTCGCAACAGTGCCAATCCTAGACCAGCTGCGCTGTGCGTCAACGGAAAAAGCGGAATCCATCGGCCTCGCTATACTGACTGGATGGCTCCGCACCGGAAGTCGCACCAGATCGCCAACCCTCTTCGGCGCAATGTGGCGATCATCGCCCACGTCGATCACGGCAAGACCACGCTGGTCGACGCGCTGCTCCGCCAAAGCGGCTCGTTCCGAGCGAACCAGCAGGTGGCGGAGCGCGTGATGGACAGCATGGATCTCGAACGTGAAAGAGGGATCACGATCCTGGCAAAGAACACGGCCGTCCATTACCGCGACCTGCTCATCAACATCTGCGACACCCCTGGCCACGCCGATTTCGGCGGCGAAGTGGAGCGCACCCTGGCGATGGTCGACGGCGTCATGCTGCTCGTCGATGCCTCCGAGGGGCCGCTGCCGCAAACGCGATTCGTCCTCCGCAAGGCGCTCGAACGCGGTCTTCCACCCATCGTCGTCCTCAACAAGATCGATCGCCCTGATGCGCGGGCGAAGGACGTATTGAACGAGGTGTTTGACCTATTTATCGACCTCGACGCGACGGAGGACCAGATCGAATTTCCTGTTCTGTATACGAACGCACGTGCCGGACTCGCGAGCGATGACCCGTTGGTGCCGGGTGAGGATCTGCGACCGCTGTTCGACGCAATCGTCGAGCACGTTCCTCCTCCGCGCGGCAATCCGGACGCCTCGCTGCAGATGCTCGTCGCCAACCTCGACTCCAGTGACTACCTCGGCCGAATCGCCATCGGCCGGATTTTCAACGGGACGGTCCGCCTGAACGACGCCATTGCCGTCATGAAGCTGGACGGCGCGGTCGAGCAGACGCGTGTGACGAAGCTCTATGCCTTCGACGGTCTCAAACGGATCGAAATCGAAACGGCGGCCGCGGGCGACATCGTCTGCCTCGCCGGCATCGAGGACATTACGATTGGCGAAACCATCGCCGACCCGGCCAATGCGGTCGCCATCCCGCACATCGCGGTCGACGAACCGACCGTCTCGATGATCTTTGGCGTCAACACCTCCCCGATGGCCGGCCGCGAAGGTCAGTACGTCACCTCGCGCAACCTGCGCGAGCGCCTTCAGCGTGAGCTGCTCGGGAATGTCTCGTTGCGCGTCGAAGACACCGACTCACCCGAACAGCTGAAGGTAATCGGTAGAGGTGAACTGCAACTCTCGATCCTGATTGAAATGATGCGACGCGAAGGATACGAGGTGCAGGTGTCGCGACCGGATATCGTCACCAAGGAGATGAATGGCACCAGAGTGGAACCCGTGGAAGATTTGGTGATCGACGTCCCTGAAGAATTTCAAGGCGTGGTGATCGCGCAGGCAGGAACGCGGCGGGGAGTGCTGAGCAAGATGGTGAACCACGGGAGCGGACGCGTCCGCCTGGAGTTCAGGATTCCCGCGCGCGGCTTGATTGGATTCCGCTCGCAGTTCCTGACTGACACCAAGGGCACCGGGATCATGAATCACATCTTTGCCGGGTGGGAGCCGTGGCACGGCGCCATTCCGGCGCGCAGCACCGGTGCGCTGGTGGCCGACCGCGTCGGCGTGGCGACCTCGTATGCCATTTACAACCTGCAGGAGCGAGGCGAGATCTTCATCGACCCGGCGACGCCGGTCTATGAGGGGATGATCATCGGCGAGAACGCGCGGCCCAACGACATGGACGTCAACGTCACGAAAGAGAAGAAACAGACGAACATGCGGGCTTCGACAGCGGATGAAGCGATACGCCTCATTCCGCCGCGAAAGCTGAGCCTCGAACAGTCGATCGAGTTCATCAACGACGACGAACTGGTCGAGGTGACGCCGAAGAACATCCGGCTGCGCAAGAAGATCCTCGCGGGGAACATGAGGCCGAGAAGAGAGGACTGACGCGGCCGGTCCAAAGAGCAGGACCGGCCCTACAGACGTTTGTAGGGCGCGTCTTGCTTTTCAGACGCGCCGCCAGCCGAGCCGAACTCTACTTCGTCGTCTTCAGATCCGTCCCCTCGCCGCCGTACCCCATATCGACGCTCGACGCGCCGCCATGATCATCGCGACTCTTCGGCGCCGGTGCCTCCAAGCCGTCCTCGCCTAGCGCTCTCGAGCGCCGGCGGCGCTGTCCCGCTTCGGTGTCGTCGTCATCCAGGTGATCCGAGGGCGTACGTGCGATCGGCTCGTCCGCGATGCCCAGCGGATTCTCGAGATCTATATGCTCGGGGTCAGATTTATGGTCGCGGTGTTCCATGACGCTCCTCCGAAGTCTGAAGCGCAAGTGCGGTACCAGGCGAAGGCTGCACCTCGTCAGGTCTGCGGTCGCCGGCCGGACCTGATCGGGTCCCGTGGTAGGCCGGACCTTGTTAGGTCCGGCACCAGAGTCCCCTTACAAAGTCGAGCCTCCGTGTGTCGGTCTGGCGCACGCACTTGTCGGTCGCCCGTCATCGCGGCTGCATTACTCCGCACATTTTCGGGCGGATCCACCGTTCAGCCTTGGGCATGTGCCTTGCCGTGCGGGTCGTCACCTGCGCTTTCCGCAGGCTCCCTTTCGAAGGAGGCTCGCGTGCTGTTAGGGGCCCTGGCGCTCTTCTCCAATGACCTGGCAATCGATCTTGGTACGGCCAACACCTGCGTCTTCGCACGCGGGGCCGGTATCGTCCTGAATGAACCCTCCATCGTGGCCGTCAACAACGTCAGCGACGAGATCGAAGCCGTTGGCAGCGAGGCGAAGGAGATGCTCGGGCGCACGCCGGGCAGCATCACGGCCATCCGGCCGATGCGCGACGGCGTGATTGCGGACTTCGAGGCCGCCGAGAAGATGCTCGGCTACTTCATCAAGAAAGCGCATCGCCGCAAGGCTTTCGTTCGCCCGCGCGTCGTCATCGGCGTGCCGTCGGAGATCACGCAGGTCGAACGCCGCGCCGTCAAGGACAGCGCGTACCGCGCCAAGGCGAGCGAGGTGCACCTGGTCGAGGAAGGGATGGCGGCGGCGATCGGCGCCGGTCTGCCGATCACCGAAGCCTCCGGCAACATGATCGTCGACATCGGCGGCGGCACCACCGACATCGCGGTCATCTCGCTGGCGGGCGTGGTCTACAGCAAGTCGGTCCGCGTGGCCGGCAACGCCATGGACGATGCGATCGCGCAGTATGTGAAGCGGGAGCACGATCTGCTGATCGGCGAGCGAACGGCGGAGCGGATCAAGATCGAGCTCGGGTCCGCGGCGCCGCTCCACGACCGCAAGGAGATGGAAGTCAAGGGTCGCCACGTCCTCGAAGGCAAACCGACGACGGTGCTGCTGCACGACGGACAGGTCCGCGAGGCGCTCTCCGAGCCGGTGCGCCAGATCGTGCAGGCCGTGCGCGATTGCCTGGAGCGCATTCCGCCCGAGCTGTCAGCCGACGTTTACGATCGCGGGATCGTGCTGAGCGGCGGCGGCGCGCTGCTGCACAACCTCGATGAGCGGCTGCGCAACGAGACCGGTCTTCCGGTTTCGGTCGCCGAAGATCCACTTTCGTCAGTGGTCCTCGGCGCCGGGAAGATGCTGTCGGACTTCAAGCTGCTGCGAAAAGTATCGATCGCCTGTTAGCGATCACGTCCATTCGGGTGGCGGTTGAATCGTGGGTTCCGGTGTTCTGCCGGGGTCCGGTCGACCGCTACCCGCGAATCGACTGATCGCGCGCACGGTCATGTCGTTCTCGCAGGTGATTTGACACGACAGTCGAATCCCTGTGAGTCCCTTCTCTTCGAGCTTCATCTTCTCGGCCGTGGTCATCCGCGCGGGCTCGCCGCTGATGAACTCGATTCGGCACGTGGTGCAGCGCGCATTGCCGCCGCACGCGTGGAGGATATCGACGCCCGCATCCTGTTCAATCGCGAGCACCAGGCGCTTGCCGGGCTCGACATCCACTGTGTTGAAACCTTCGACCGTCAGTGTCGGCATGTTCGGTATGTTAACGTATCGACTGGATCATGGCCGACGTCCCGGATATTCCTCGACCGTCTCAACTCTGGAAGCAACTCTCTGCTGAACGAAAGCAGCAGGCCGCCGCCGCGTTCTGGAGCGACGACAACGCCGCCACCGAGCAGGCCGACGCGGTGGCAACGATCGCGCAGCGACTGAAGTTCCGGACCAAGAGCGTCCTGGCGCTGCCGCGCGAGAAGAAGGTGCGTCACCTCGTGGCGCTGCCGCAGATGCCGGAGCTGATTGCCGCGCGCCTGCTCGTCGCCTATCACCTCGCTCACCAGCGGCCGATGATGGCCAGCTTCCTCGACGCGCTCGGCATCAAGCACGAGAATGGACTGATCGAGGACGAGGACGCCGAGGCTCCGCCACCGGAGCGTCTGCAGGAGGCCGCGAAGACGATTGCGGGAGCGTTCCCTGCCGATGACGTGGCGCTGTATCTGTCGACGCTCGTCTGGCAGGACCCGGAAACCTGGGGCGGGCTCACCGACGCTCCAGAGACGCGCGCGGCGGCCACCTAGGACGGCATGGACGCGTTCGCGTGGACCGCGAGTGCCGAAGGGTGGGTTGCACTGCTGACGCTCACGGTCCTCGAGATCGTTCTCGGCATCGACAACATCATCTTCATCTCGATTCTGGCGGGGAAGCTGCCGACGGGCGAGCGCGAGCGCGCCCGCGTGACCGGGCTGTCGCTGGCGATGCTCATTCGCATCGCGCTCCTGTTGTCGATCACGTGGGTCATGGGTCTCACGATGCCGCTGTTCGCGATGTTCGCGCGCGAGATCTCGGGGCGCGATCTCATCCTCCTGATCGGCGGCCTGTTTCTGATCGGCAAGAGCACGCATGAAATCCACTCGAATCTCGAGGGGGAAGAGGGGCACGAGTCCGGCCGCGCGCGCGCATCGTTCGCGTCCACCATCATCCAGATTCTGCTGCTCGATATCGTGTTCTCCCTCGACTCGGTGATCACGGCGGTCGGCATGGCCGAAGACGTGTCCATCATGATCCTGGCCGTGGTGATCGCGGTTGCCGTGATGCTCGTCGCATCCAAGCCGATCGCGGCGTTCGTGGAGCGTCATCCGACGGTGAAGATGCTGGCGCTCAGCTTTCTGCTCCTCATCGGCGTCTCGCTGGTGGGCGAGGGATTCGATCAGCACATTCCCAAGGGCTACATCTACTTCGCCATGGGATTTTCCGTGTTCGTCGAGATGATCAACATCCGCGTGCGCGGCAAGAGCCGCCCCGTGCACCTGCACAGCCCCTACACCGAATGACCGCCACCGCGTGGTCGACGCTGCATGTCGAGGCACGGACGCATGGTCGCGTGCTCGTCCGCTCACCGCGCCTGTCGCCGCCGTGGCCGGTGCTCGTCGGCTTCCATGGATACGCGGAGACGGCCGAGATTCATCTGGCGGCCCTCGAGCGGATTCCGGGCGTGGATCGCTGGTTCGTCGCCGCCGTTCAGGCGCTGCACCCGTTCTACACGCGACAGCAGACCGTCGTCGCCAACTGGATGACGAGTCAGGATCGCGAGCTGGCACTCGCGGACAACATCGACTACGTCGGCCGCGCCCTGAATCGATTGCGCGACGAGCACAACCTCAGCGCGGCGCCCGTGTTTGTCGGCTTTTCCCAGGGCGGTGCCATGGCGTACCGGGCGGCGGCGAATTTCGAGTCCGCGGGTTTGATCATCCTCGCCGCCGACGTGCCGCCTGACGTTGCGCAGCAGCCAAACGTGCGCTTGCCTCCCGCATTGATTGGGCGCGGCACCGGCGACGAGTGGTACACCGCCGACAAGCACTCCGCAGATCTCGCCACGCTGGCGCGGCTTGGTGTGCCGGTCGAGAGTTGTGTTTTCGAGGGTGGCCACGCGTGGGGCGATGAGTTCCTGAACACGGCCGCGCGGTTCCTGACGAAGACGGCTCTGAACGCGCATTCGAGTCTCGATCAGGCCCGAAGGCCGTAGCCCGAAGGACGTACCGCGAGGCCAGGAGCCAACGCCACAAGAGCCGACGGCCTGCTTCGATAGACTACCCACGTGCGGCTGATTGAGCTCGGGTGGGACGATGGGTTCGCCCGCGATTTTTCCGCGTGGTCCGGCAAGCGCGACCTGCAGCCCGGTCGCGTGGCGATCGAGTTCAACTATCTCTATCGCGTTTACGTCGAGCAGGGCGAGCTCGATGCCATGCTGTCCGGACGGGTCAAGCATCACGCCGCCAGTCGCAGTGAACTGCCGGCAGTCGGCGACTGGGTCGTCGTTCGCAGACAACCGGGCCACGATCGCGGTTCGATCGTGGCCGTGCTGCCGCGACGCAGCCGATTTTCGCGCCGCATGGCCGGGCAGGTCACCGACGAACAGGTCGTCGCCGCCAACGTCGACGTCGTGTTCATCGTGATGGCGCTCGATGCCGACTTCAGCGTGCGGCGACTCGAGCGATACTTGCTGCTTGCACGTGAGAGCGGCGCGTCGTCAGTCATCCTGTTGACCAAGCCGGACCTCTGCCCCGATACCGACGCGCGTGCGGCCGACGTTTCGAGCGTCGTTGGCGATGCGCCGGTTCATGTCCTGAGTCCCAAGTTCAATCAGGGTGTCGAGCGCGTACGCGACTACTTGCCTCCGGGTCGCACAGGCGCGCTGCTGGGATCGTCAGGCGTCGGGAAGAGCACCATCATCAATCGACTGATAGGCGCCGACGTGCTCAAGACACGCGAGGTGCGCGACAGCGATTCCAAGGGTCGTCACACGACGACGCATCGGGAGCTGATCGTGCTGCCGAACGGCGGTCTCGTCATCGACACGCCCGGCATGCGCGAATTGCAGCTATGGGATGTATCCGACGCCGTGCGCGAGACGTTCGACGATATCGAATCGGTCGCCTCCGGCTGCTACTTCACGAACTGCCGCCATCGCGACGAGCCGCGGTGCGCGGTGAAGGCCGCGGTTGCCGCCGGGGAATTGTCGTCCGATCGACTCGAGAGCTATGTGAAGCTGCAGGGCGAGCTCGCGGCGCTCACGCGACAACAGGACGAGCGGGCGCAGATTGAGGAAAGACGACGATCGCGACGACCTCGATAGGTGCTGGCGGGCTAGGTAGTTGGGTAGCCTACCCCAGGCGCGACCAGGCGACGCCATGACCAGCGGGTGCCATCGCTCGATGGCTCGCGAGACGTGAGGCTGTCCGCTGCCTGTTCGACGAATTCAACGTTGATGACGGCGCTGCGTTGGGCGGCGCCAATCGCGAGCGCGCGATCGCAGAGCTGATTGACGAGACGCGGGGAGCCGCCGGCGAAGGCATACGCCGCGTCGATCGCACGACGATGGAATGCCGGCCGCGAACGCGGCTGCGCCACGTCCAGCCGGTGCGCGATGTACCCCTCCACATCGCCTTGCCCCAGCGGCTGCAACTCGGCGCGGCAGGCGATACGCGGATCGGCGGCGAGCGTCTCTTCGTCACCGAACAGATCCAGCAGCTCGGGACGGCCGACGAGCACGATCGGCAGCAGCGCCGCATCCTCTGTCTCGAGATTCGTGAGCAGGCGGATCTCTTCGAGCAGCTCGCCAGCGAGGTGATGCGCCTCGTCAACGATCAGCACCGCACCCGCCCCGACGGAGACGAGCGACAACAGAAAGTCGTGAAGCACGCCGAGGAGCCGATGCGGCGATTGATTCGCGAGGCGGCCCGCAGTCGCGACTTCGCGCGACACCACGCCGAAATCAACCAGCATCGTTTGCACCAGTTCTGCGAAAGACGTGACCGGTGTGGGGAGATAGCAAGAAAACGTGCGACCGTCGAGCCGTTCGACGAGGGTCCGGCAGACCATCGTCTTTCCGCTGCCGTGCGCGCCGGTGACGATCGTGATGGGCCGCCGGTGTGTGATCGATTGTGTCAGCGTATCGAGCACCGCCCGATGCGTCGCGGCGTCGAAGAAGAACCGCGGATCCGGGGCGAGCGAGAACGGCGGATCAGTGAATCCGTAGAACTCCGCCCGTTCCTGAAGATCCAGGCTGCTGCCCATTAGTTGGGGTGTGGTTAAGCCGCTCCGGAATATAGCAGATAATCCGCTGCATGCGGCGACTGATTCTGTTGTTTCTCGCCATCGTCATTTCGGGTGCGGTGGATCCGTCCGCTTCCGCGCTCGCTCAGGGCAGGCCCTTCGACTCGCGCGCGCTGACGCTCGCTCAGGGCAGGGGGCGAGGCGCAGCGCCTCGACCGTCAGCCCCGGCGCCGGCGCCTCGCGACACATTCTTCGCGTCGCGAATGACACCCGAGGAGCTGCGCAACAAGCAGGCGGTCCTCGATACGTCGTTCGGGACCGTCGTGCTCGACTTGCTGGCCGACGCGGCGCCCAATCACGTCGCCCACTTCATCACCCGCGTGCGCGAAGGCGCCTATGACGGCACCACGTTTCATCGCGTGATCGCGATGGGGATCGTGCAGGGCGGCGATCCGCTGTCGAAGGATCCGGCGCAGTCGGCCAAATACGGCACCGGCGGTCTCAATGAACTGCGGTTCGAAACCAACCCTGAAAAGGCGACTCGCGGAGCCGTCGCCGCCGTGCTCGTCCCCGGTCAGCGCGACAGCGCCGGAAATCAGTTCTTCATCTGCGTGACCGACCAGGCGGCTCTGGATGGCCAGTACACGGTCTTCGCGCGTGTCGCCGAGGGCATCAACACGGTGCAGAAGATCTCGACGGCGCCGGCCAGCAACACGGTGCCGAACGACCGCATCGTCATCAAGTCGGTGATGATTCGCGACAAGCCGGCGCCTGTGCCCGAACCGTTCGTCAGTGAATCCGCGGAGGAGCTGGGCAAGTACCGAGCGGTCGTAGAGACATCGCTCGGGAACATTACCTTCGAGCTCATGCCCGATCGCGCGCCGAATCATGTGCGGCAGTTCCTTCGTCTCGCCGCATCGGGCGTGTACGAAGGCACGGCGGTCCACCGCGTGGCGCGCGGATTCGTGCTGCAGGGAGGATTCCTGCCGACGCGCCGCGAACCGCTCGACGAGCGCCAGCAGTCCTTCGTCCGCCCGTTGCAGCCCGAGTTCACCGATACGCCGCAGGACCGGGGCATCGTGTCGATGGCACGCGGCGACGATCCGGCCAGCGCCACCAGCTCCTTCTTCATCGTCCTTGCCCGTACGCCGGCACTCGATCGTCAGTACACGGTGTTCGGTCGAGTCGTCTCCGGGATGGACGTCGTCGAGAAGATGGAGGCGGTCCCGGTGAATGGGGAGACGCCAGTAGACAGGATCGAGATCCGGAAAGTCACACTGACGAAGTGAGTCGCCCACGGACCAGCAACACGGAAGCAGCGGCAAGTCCAAGCAGAGCAGCTAACGACGGCTCTGGCACGAGACGGACGTTGAAGTCGATCGGAGGGCCACCGGCGACAGGGGACCTCGTGACGTCCGCGGCGAACAACCGCACCTCACCGGTCTGAAGGGTGAACACCGCGAATGCGTCCAACGCCGCGCCCGCAAGCGTTGGTAGTGGGAAGCCGCTACTATCGAGAAGCCACAGCACAAAACCGTCGAAGACGGGCGCCGCCTCGGCATTCGATGTCAGCAAGAGATCGAATTCGAGAGTCGAGCCGGCGGCGAACGTTTGCGAGAAGAATGCAAATGGCGTGGCGTCGGCCAGCAGGATGCCACCTGTGAAATCACCAAAGGCCGCACCAGTCGTAATCGGCGCACCCGCTGGCGATCCTCCGCCAAATGTGAAGTTCGTCAACAAGGCGATATTGTTGCCGTCACCAGTGCCCGAACCGTCGACAAGGGCCATCGCCAGCGAGAAGGGGCCTGCAGGATGTCCACTCAACGACGACGTATCGAGCTCGACGTGGTAAACGGGGGTCGCAGTGGCCCGTGGCGCGAAACCGAGCACGACCAGTAGACAGAATACGATGCGCCGCATATCGCTCCTCCACGCTCTCAGCGAGTGATTCGACGTTTTGGAATGTCCGCCTCAACTCGAGGGATTGCCGCTAACGACGCGAGCCGTGTACGGCGCTGTCCCGCTCCAAGAAAGACCAATCCTGAACACCTGTCCGGCAGTAATCGGCCCACTGCTGACGCGCACCAGATAGCTGCCTGTTGGAAGCGGGGTCTGGCAGTAGGTAATCCGCTCGAAATAGGCGTTCGACATCAACATGGTTCCGGGTGTCGGCGTGCCGTCGAGGATCACGAAGACCGGTCCCGGAATCGGGGCGATCACGGAGGAACTGACAGTGATCCTGAGCTCTTCGTAGTAGCTGACGGGTATCGCAGCAAGGTTGGCCACTCTGAACCCCGGTTGAACGACCACCTGATTCGTAATGTTGATCGCTCCGCATACGGTCGGACTCGGAGACGAGCCGCCTTGCGTGACCTGGATCACGACGCCGTTCACGCTGAAGGTGCCGCTCCTCGACAGTCCGCCGCTTGGCGCAACCGCGAACGTAAGTTGTGTGCTGCCAGATCCGCTGGAACCAAACGGAAAGGTGATCCACGACGGTTGATTCCCTGCGGACCACGCACATCCTGATCCGGTTTGGATGCTGACCGTCTGAGTGCCGCCGGTAGCGGCAAACGCAGTACTCGTCGGGGTAACCTGGACACCGCAATTACCGCCGGCGGCCTGCGTGACCGTGAAAATCAAATCGCCGACCGAAATGACCCCACTGCGCGGTGTATTCGTCGTGTTCTGAGCGACTTCGTAAAGGACCACCGGTTGATTCAATAGCGAAGGCGGTACGAGGACGCCTTTCCAACCGAGAGTGATCCATGGCACCAGGCTCCTGCTGAACCAGCTGCATCCCAATGCCGCAGTCACGGTGATCATCTGAGGACCACCGGCCGCGCCGAATGACGCCTGCGATGGGGAGAGCGAAGTAGGACAGGTTGGCTGCGGAGCGCTGGTGACGGTCGCCACACTCCATGGATCACGGAACACGCCGCCGGACGAAACGACGGTCTGCGCGCCCGTCGTCGGGTTCACCGCGATGATTCCCCCGCCCCCGGAGAATGCTTCCGGATCGGCCACGAGGATCTCGCCGTTGGTGGCCAACGCCAGCCCTCTCTGCCCCGCAAAAAATCCATGGTGTGCCACGACCGTTTGTGCGCCGCCGACGGGGTTGACGCGGATGACGGCGCCCGGGCCCTGCGGTGGCGGCATCGCGTTGGCGTCGCCCACGAGAATCTGGCCAGTGGCCTCGATCACGACCGACGACGGCGCGGAAAAGAAGCCGTTGCTCGAGACAACCGTCTGGGCGCCCGAGACGCGATCGATCTTGAGGAGTACCCCGCCGCCCGACGATCCGCGATCCCGGTTGTCGATCACGTAGATGTCGCCCGACGGGGCAACGGCGATCCCCATCGGTTGCAGCAGATTGCCGTCGCCCGAGAGACGGGTTTGCAGTCCGCTCTGACCGTTCACGCGGATGACTGTGCCGCAGGGTCCAATGCTGCAGCCTGGCGTGGTGCTGCCTCCATCGGAGTCGGCGACCAGAATGCTCCCGCCGGGCTCGATGGCGATGCCAAATGGGTTGACGAAGAGCCCCCCGAGCGACACCGCCACCTGTGCGCCGGTGTTCGGATCGACTCGAATGACTCCGGTGCGATCAAGGACGAGAATCTGTCCGTTGGACTCGATCGCGACTCCGCGCGGTGACGTGAAGAGACCGTTCGCCGAGATTGGCGTCTGAGCGCCGCTCAGTCGATCGACGCGATACAGAGTCTTGGTCCCCGAGTCGACGACGAGGAGATCGCCGGGTACGAGGGCGGCCGCTTTCACGTTGCCTTCGAGCCGGAAGAAGAACAGACCGACGGCAAAGACCAGGGCTGCCGAAATCCACAGTCGCAGTGACCTGTGCGATTTGGTTCGGACGACAGACATGTCCCCTCCATATCGGCGAGGTGGATTACCGCGCGCTCAATGCCGCGCCGAATCCGCGGTCGCTCATCAGGCACATGTCACGACTGTTCAAAATGTTACCGAGCGCCAAGAAAGAGTCTTTGCGACCCGGATGGGTACGGTGTCGGCCGACGGCCGGGTGTCTGCTAGGGCAGCGGCAAGTCGAAGGGGAGCCGCCCTTGCGGCTCCTCTGTCGTGTGCTCGTTGGTCGTCAGGTTGTGGACGCTTACGCCGAGCAGCCGGACCGGACGACGGCCGGCGTCGGTGCGATCGAGTAACGCCACGGCACGTCGCACGATCGATTCCTCGTCGCGCGTTGCCGGCTCGGTGTGGCTGCGGGTGATGGTGGTGAAGTCGCTGTAGCGGACTTTCAGCGTGACGGTCCGCGCGAACAGCTCGCGACGTCCCAGCCATGCGGCGGCATCGCGCGCCATGTCGGTCACCTCGCCGCGGATCTCGTCGAGGCGCGTCAAGTCTCGCTCGAATGTATTTTCGCTGCCCGACGACTTGGGCTCGTGCTCCGAGACGACCGGCCGGTCGTCGATGCCGCGGGCGAGTTGCTGCAGCCATTCGGCCAGCGACCCCACGGCTTCCCGGAGCACCTCGGGATCGGCGCCGCGGATCTGCACGAGCTTCTCGATGCCGCGCGACCGCAGCTTGCCGGCGGTAACAGGGCCCACGCCCCAGAGCGCGTCCACGGGCAATCCCTGGAGGAAGTGTTCGACTCGTTCGGGCGCAATCACCGTGAGGCCATCGGGCTTTTGCCAGCCGGACGCGATCTTCGCGAGAAACTTGTTCGGCGCGACCCCCGCCGATGCCGTCAATCCGGTCCGGTCGCGAATCTCGGTCTTGAGTCGCCTGGCCACGTTCATCCCGAGCGATTCACCCCACGCGTTCTCGGTGACGTCGAGATAGGCCTCGTCGAGAGACAGCGGTTCGACCAGCGGCGTCACGCTGCGGAAGAGGTCGAAGACCTCCTTGGAGACCGCCCGATACTTGGAGAAGTCAGGGTGCACGATCACCAGCGACGGGCAGAGCCGCACCGCTCGTGACATCGGGATCGCGGATCGGACGCCGTATTGGCGCGCCTCGTAGCTGGCCGCGGCCACCACGCCGCGCTTGTCGGGATCGCCTCCGACGGCGACCGGCCTGCCGCGCAGGGACGGATTGTCCCGTTGCTCGACCGACGCGTAGAACGCGTCCATGTCGACGTGAAGAATCCGCCTCATCGCCTACACTCGAGACGAACCACAGAGACACAGAGGACACAGAGACTTCTTGCCTTTTGAGAAGAGGCCTCTGTGCCTCTGAGCCTCTGTGGTTCGTGACTTAGGTGGCTGTCGCCGGTAGTGCATTGGGCTCAAGAATCGGTTGATCCGAATCCGCCGCGCGTCGGCTTGCAGGCGTCGGTGATTTCGGTCCACGACACGCGGGGCGCGGCAAGGACGATGCCCTGCGCAAGCCGGTCGCCGCGGCGGATGCGGATTCTGGTGTCGGTGATGTTCAGCACCTGTATCATCACCTCGTCTTCCGGCCCGCAGTAGTCCGGATCGACGATGCCGACGCCGTTGGCGACGACCAGACCGCGCTTGAGCGGGGTGCTGCTTCGGGCGAAAATTCCAAGGAAGTGCCCGGTAGGCACCTCGATCACCAGGCCCGTGCGCACCAGCGCCACCTCGCGCGGTCGGACGAGCAGGTCGTGCGCCGCGGCCAGATCGAACGCCGCCGATTCTTCGGTCGCATACGTGGGGAGGGGAATAGTGGAATCCAGACGTCTGATCTTGAGCCGCATGGGGGGAGCATACATCCCTCGTCCGTATCAGTGGTGGCGGAGACGGCTCGCGGTCGCCATCGTCGCGCTGTTCCTGCTGCCGACGGCACGCGGGTGGAGCCAGGATCTCGCGGCGCCGCTGCCGCTGGACCCGGCCATCCGCACGGGCACGCTTCCCAACGGACTCACGTTTTTCATCCGCAAGAATGCGCGTCCGGAAAAGCGCGTGCTGCTTCGCCTGGCGGTCAAGGCCGGCTCGATCGACGAAGCGGACGATCAGCGCGGCCTGGCGCACATGCTCGAACACATGGCGTTCAACGGCAGCGCGCATTTCAAGGCGGGGGAGCTGGTCAGCTACCTCGAGTCCATCGGCGCGCGTTTCGGTCCGCACGTCAACGCCTATACAAGCTACGACGAAACGGTCTACATGCTCGACCTGCCGACCGACCGCGACGGCGTGTTACGCCGTGGCTTCGAGGCGTTGAGCGACTTCGGTGGACGCGCGACGCTCGATACCAAGGAGATCGACAAGGAGCGCGGCGTCGTGATCGAGGAATGGCGCGGCCGCCTCGGTGCCGGCACGCGCATGCAGCAGCCGCAGATGGCGGCGCTGTTCGGCAAGTCGCGCTACACGGATCGCCTCCCGATCGGCACCCCCGAGACGCTGCGGGCGTTCAAACCCGATCGCCTGCGTGAGTTCTATCGCAAGTACTACCGTCCCGATCGCATGGCGGTAATCGTCGTCGGCGACATCGATCCAATGGCGATGGAAGCGCTCGTTCGCGAGCACTTCGGCACGTTACGGGCTCGCGGCAAGGGTGCGCGTCCAGTGTCGTCTATTCCTCCGCATGCCGATACGCGCTACGTGTCGGTGTCCGACCCAGAGGCTCAGGGCTCGTCGGTCTCGATCATCCACAAGCATCCGATGCAGACGCTTCGCACCGCCGCGGAGTATCGGCAGTCGCTCGTCCGCGGCCTGATGCACCAGATGCTCGGCGCCCGCTTCGCCGAGATCGCCCGGCGGCCCGATGCGCCATTCCTGCGTGCGGGCTCGGGAGACGACGAGTTCGGACGCACGGTCGAGGCGTTTTCAGTGTCCGCACGAGTGCAGGACGGTGGCATCGACAAGGGTCTTGCCTCCCTGGCGGAGGAGCTGTCGCGCGTGCGGATGCACGGATTCGGCGAGGCCGAACTGGAGCGCGCGAAGCGGTCGACGCTGGCGGCGTACGAGCGCGCGTATAACGAACGCGACAAGTCGGAAAGCGGCGGCTACGCGTCAGAGCTGGTTTCCTACTTCCTGGCTGGCGACGCGGCGCCCGGAATCGAAACGGAGCTGCAACTGGCCAGGAAGTTCATCCCGACCATCACGGCGCAGGAAATAGGGACGCTGGCTCGCCAGCTCGTCGCCGATCATGACCGCGTCGTGCTGGCGACGTCTCCGCAGAAGGACGGACTCGCGCCCGCGACCGAGGCGGCGCTCAAGGCGGCATTGAAGTCAGGTGAAGACACGCCGGTTACCGCATGGCGCGACGAAGTGTCAGGCAAGGAGCTGATGGCGAAGGCGCCCACGCCGGGCACCATCACGTCGCGCCGCGAGATTCCCGAGCTGGGCGTCACCGTGCTCACGTTGTCCAACGGCATTGAGGTCTGGTTGAAGCCGACCGATTTCCGCAACGACCAGGTCATCTTCACTTCCTATGCGCGTGGGGGCACTGCCACGGCGTCACGCGAGGATTATCTCGACGCGACATTCAGCACATCGCTCATCGGCATCGCCGGTGTCGGCGGGTTCACGCCAGTGGAGCTTGGCAAGCTGCTCGCCGGCCGAATCGCGAGCGCGTCGCCCTATATGTCCGACTACACCGACGGCGTGTCGGGTTCCAGCACGCCGAAGGATCTCGAGGTGGCGTTGCAGCTGACGCATCTGTTCTTCACGGCACCGAACGCCGATCCCTCAGCGATCGATCTGATGCGTCGCCGTCTCCAGGCGAATATCGCCAATCGCGATCAGAGCCCCGGCTCCGTGTTTGGCGATCGGGTGCGCAGCATCAACACGTTGGATCACTACACGGCGAAGCCACTGCGTGCCGAGGATATTGCCAAGCTCAATCCCGAGAGGATGCAGGCGATCTACAAGCAGCGCTTCGCCAACGCGGCCAATTTCACGTTCTTCTTCGTTGGGGCCTTCAAGGTGGACGACGTGGCGCCACTGCTCGCGACGTACCTCGGTTCGCTGCCGTCGAAGGGCAGCCGCGACGCGCAGACCGGTCAGCTGCATCTGCAGTTCCCCGCGGCCGTGCAGCGCGAGACGGTCAACAAGGGACGCGAGCCGCGCAGTCAGACGATCATCAGCTTCTTCGCCAACACCGGACTGGAGGAGCTGGAGGTTCATCGCTTGCGCGCGGCGACCGGCATCCTGCAGAACCGGCTGCGCGACATCCTTCGCGAAGAGCTCGGCGGAACCTATTCGGTGGGCGTGGGATATTCGGACACGTCACCCGAGCCCGGTTACGGCACGACGAGCGTCCAGTTTGGCAGCTCGCCGGAGAACGTCGAGAAGCTGACATCGGCGGTGATGACCGAGCTGGATCGTCTGCGCCGCGAAGGGCCGACGGCGGCCGACGTCGACAAGATCAAGCAGGCGGAAAAGAACGATCTGCAGACGTCATTGCGTCAGAACGGCTATTGGTTGAACTCGCTGCAGACCATGCATCTGCTGGGACGCGATCCGCTGCGGATCAATCAGCGCATGGAGCGCGCCGACTCGCTGTCGGTGGAGAACGTGCACGCCGCGTTCAAGAAGTACTTTCCGTCGGAGCGTTACACGGTCGTGACGCTGATGCCTGAGGCGTCAGCACAGCGAACGGCTTCGAATAAGTAGCTGGGTAGCTGGGTAGCCAGGCGGATGGGTCGTGGGCATTTTGCGGCCTGGGTCGGAGAATCATTTCGCATTCGAGAGGGTGCTTTTACCCAGCAACCCATCTACCCAGCGACCGAGCTACCTGACGCGCCGAATCGCGGCGTACAGGCCGGGCACCGCCAGCAGCGTGACCGGCGTCGACAGCGCCAGGCCGCCGATCACGGCCAGTGCGAGCGGCTTCTGCAGCTCCGCGCCAGACCCGAGGCCGAGCGCCAACGGCAGCAGCCCGAACAACGTGCAGAACGTCGTCATCAGAATCGGCCGCAGCCGGATGCGGCCGGCGTGCGCGATCGCGCTGGCCAGCGGCTCACCCTCTTCATGCAGGCGCTCGGAGAAATCGAGCAGCATGATGCCGTTCTTGACGACGAGGCCGATCAACAGAATCAATCCCATCGCCGACGAGACGTTCAGATCCGTGCCGGTGAGCACCAGCAGCGCCAACGCCCCGGCGAGCGACAACGGCGCGGCGAGCAGAATCAGCAGCGCCGGCACCCACGCCCGAAACTGAATCACCAGGATTGTGAACACGAGCACCGCGGCGATCCCGAAGACCATCAGCAGCTCGCGAAACGCCTGACGCTGTGATTCGTACTGACCGCCGATCTCGTAGGTGTAGCCGACCGGAAGTTTGAGCGCCTGCAGCTTGTCGCGGATTTCCGCGGACGCGCTGCCCAGGTCGCGTCCTTCGAGACGTGCGGTCACCAGTCCCATGCTGCGGAGGTTCTCGCGCAGCAACTCGGCCTGTCCGTTCGACCGTTGCAGGTGCGCGACCGCCGTAATCGGCACGAGCGCACGATCGCCTCCGCGAATGAAGGTTGTGGGCAGCTTGTCGGGATCGAACCGGAACTCGTTGGGAAAGCGCACGCGCACGGGGATGCGCCGGTCGAGCAGTCGCAGGTCCGTGGCCACCTCGCCGAGCCAGGCCGCCGACAGCTGATCCGCCACCTGCTCGACACTCAGTCCGAAACGGCCGGCGGCGATGGGATCGACGGCCCATGTGACTTCTGGATTGCCGCGCTGCATGCCGACGACGTCGACGATGCCGTCGATCTTCTCGAGCAGGCCGACGACCGGCTCGGCAAGCTGTTCGAGGCGATCGGGATCGTCGCCGAAGATCTTGACTTCGATCGGCGTGGGCGCACCCTCGAGGTCGCCGATGATGTCCTGCTGCAGTTGAACGAACTCGATCTCGGTCAGCGGCGTCGCTTCCTGCAGCTTGGGCCGTAGATCCGAGATGATCTCCTCGGAGTTGCGTGCGCGTTGCGACCGCGGCTTCAGCCGCACCAGGATGTCGCCCGTGTTTTGTGCCGTCGCAAACAGCCCAAGCTCCGACCCGGTCCGGCGCGAGACGGCGGCGACTTCCGGCACCTTCAGAAGGACTTGCTCGATCGCGCGAACCTGCCGATCGGTTTCGTCGAGCGCGCTGCCGGCCGGAGTGAGATAGTCGACGACGAACCCACCCTCGTCTGCCGGCGGCAGAAAGCCAGTTCCAACCACGAGAAACAGACCGACAGTCGCGGCGGCCAGCCCGATCGCGGCGATCGCGGCGAGCACGTGGTGCGTGAGCATGACGCCCAGCCAGCGGCCGTAGATTCGATCGAGTCCGCCTTCGCCAAGGCGGCGGAGGACCGGGACGGACCGGACCGGCCGTGCGAAGGCGCGGCGCGCCAGCATCGGCACGACGGTCACCGACAGCCCCAACGACATCAACACCGCTACGCTCAGGCTGAGCGACAACGCGCGGAAGAACTGACCGGTCACCCCGGAGAGAAGGCCGAGCGGCGCAAAGACGACGACGGTCGTCAGCGTGGAGCTGACCAGCGGCGCCATCAGCTGCGACACAACATCAGCCACCGTGGCACCCGTTTCGGCAGCCCGCCGATGAATGTTCTCGACGACCACCACCGCATCGTCGATGACCAGTCCGATCGCGACAGCCAGTCCGCCCATCGACATCAGGTTGATCGAGCCGCCGAACACGCGCAGGAAGACGAAGGTGGGCACGACGGCCAGCGGCAGCGTGATGGCGGCAACGACGGTAAGCCGGACGTCGCGCAGAAACACGATCAGCACGACGATGGCCAGAACACCGCCGACGAGGATGGCGTCGCGTACGCTGGCGATCGAATCGGAGACGAACTCGGCGAGGTCGTAGACCTTCGTGATGCGCAATCCCGCCGGCAGCGTGCGCGCCAGGTTGGCGAGCGCTGAATCGACGCCTTGTTTCAGCGTCAGGATGTTGGCGTCGATCTGCTGCGAGATGCTGATCGAGACGGCATCACGCCCGTTGCCGGTGATGAGCATCGTCCGATCCGGCGCGCCGGGCACGACGGTGCCGATGTCGCTCACTCGAATCGCCGCGCCGTTCTTCTCGAGCACAGGAGCAGCGCCGATATCGTCGACGCTCTTCCACAGGCCCGACGCCAGCGCCAGATGCTGCTGTCCGCTTTCCGCATATCGTCCGACCGGCAGCAGCGTGTTCTGGGCCTTGAGCGTGTCCGCGACGTCCGCCACCGTCAGCCCCGCGGCAGTGAGCTTCGCCGGATCGAGTACCACCTCGATCTCGCGTGAATCGCTGGCGAGGACTTCGATGCGGCCGGCCCCCGGGACGCGAGCAAGCTCGGGCCGGATCACGTAATTCGCATAGTCGTACAGGTCCGGGGTCGGCAGCCCTCCGGTCATGCTCAGGATGAACACCGGGAACACTGCCGGCGTGAGCCGTTCGACGGTCAGTTCCGCGTCGGATGGAAGGTCGTTACGGATTTCGGCGACGCGGTTCTGCAGCTGCTGCAGCGCGAGGATCATGTCCGTGGCCGAGTCGAACTGCGCGGAGATTTCCGCGGCGCCGCGGATGCTCCGCGATCGCACGCGCCGGACTCCAGGGACTTCCATCACCGCCTGTTCGACGGGCCGCGTCACGGTGAGCATCATCGACTGCGGTGGCAGCGTTCCGCTGTGCGCGATGATGACGATGCGAGGGAATTGGAGCGGCGGGTAGATGCTGCTGGGCAGCGTGAACGCGGTAATCACGCCGGCAGCGAACAGCGCGCCCGCGACCAACCCGGCGGCCCGGGCGTGGCGGATCGCCGCCGCCGCAACGCTCATTTCTCCGCGGCCTCGACGCTGATCGCGGCGCCGTCAGGCAGTCCGGCCTGACCGCGCACGATCACCGGTTCGCCCGCCTGCACTCCGGACCGGATTTCGGCGTGCATGCCGTCGCTGAGGCCGAGCATCACCGCGCGTCGTTCGGCCTTGTTGGCCGCCGCTACGAAGACGAATATCTCCTCGCCTTCACGGACGATTGCCGTTTCCGGCACGACGACGACGTTGGCATGCTGTTCGGCGTCGATGTCGACTTGAATCGGCGTACCGACGGCGAGCGTCACGGGATGCGCGAACGCCAATCGAACGGGCGCCGATGCCGTGTCCGGCTGCACGGCCGTCGGACGGGAGACGACCTTCAACACGCCCGCATCCTCGTCGGGCACGCCCGCGAGTCTTGCGGCCGCGCCGACGGCCACGCGCGCCACGTCGGCGAGCGGGATTGCGGCGCTGACCTCGAGACGACGCGGATCGATGACGCGCAAAACGAGGTCGGTCGCCGTCGGCTCGACGAAATCGCCCGGGTTATGCGCACGGCGCGCGACGACGCCGGCGAATGTCGCGCGCACGATCGCGCGGCCGGCCGAGGTCTCGGACGCGGCGAGGGTCCCGCGTGCTTCGGTCAGGTTCGCTTCCGCTTCCGCGCGATTGCGATCCGCTTCCTCGACTTCCCTGCGGGCGGCGATGCCGCGGTCAAACAGATCATGCGCGCGCGTCTGCGCGGCACGCGCGTTTTCGAGACGCGCTTCCGCGCGCGTCACTTCAGCACGACGCGTGGCGGTGTTCGCCGTCAACGACGGAATCTCGAACCGGACGAGCACGTCGCCGCGCTGGACGCGGTCGCCCTCAGCTTTCGGTATCTCGGCAATCCTGGCAGGCTCGGGAGCAATGACGGCGAGATCCGCACCGGGAGCCGGAGTGACGATGCCTGTCGCGTGGATGACGGCGCGGATGGTTCCGCGCTGCGCGGGTTCCGTGGTGACGGGGACAACCGTTTCGCTCTCGACTTCCTCTGGCGCGCTCTGGGAGCAACCGCCCATGAGCAGGAGAAGGAGCAACCACGAAGGCCTGGCGACAGAGACGAAGGACACAGCGCGGCATCGCCGCAACCAAACATGCCGCGCTGTGTGAGCGGACCAGCGCTGGCACGAACGTGACACTAACGCGCTCACGATTCTTTGCCAAACAAACACATTTCGGCGCGTTAGTGTCACGAGGAACTTCACGGCAGCGGTGCCCCCACTGCGCGTTCGAGATCGGAAAGCGCGTTCTGAAAGCCGGCTACCGCTTCGAGCGAGCGCAGGCGCACGTCGCGCGAGCTTTGCAGCGCCAGCAGATAGGCGGCGATGCCCGTCTGGCCCAGACGGTAGGAGTCCTCGGCGAGGCGCTCGACCTCGAGGGCCTGCGGCACGATCTGGTCGCGATAGCGCAGATACTGTGTGCGTTGCGATTCCGCCAGAACGGACGCGCCGACGACGGCGCCGGTCACGCGGGCGAGCGTGGCGTCGCGCTCGGCGGTGAGCTGAGCAAGCGTCGCCTGTTCGAGGGCAACACCGGCGCGATGACGAGTGAAGATTGGAAGCGCCACGCCGACGGAGGCGCGCCATCCGGTGTTGAATTCCGGTTCGGCGCCGTGCGTGATCATGCCTTCCGGTGTGACGTCCGGCGTTTGCAGCGCCCGCGCCAGCGCCAGCCGTGCGCGCTGTTCCTCGAGTCGACGGTCCAGCACCAACAGGTCGGCGTTGAGGCTGCGGGCCTGTGACAGCGCCGCAGCCGCCGCGGGCGCGGCGGACCCATCGAGGCTGGTCTCGAGTGTCATGGTGGCGTCGAGCCGCAGGCCAAGGAGCGCGTTCAACGCCGCGCGCGCGGCCGTGGCCGTTCCAACCGCGCCCACGGCTTGGTTGTCCGCTTCGGCCAGCGCAAGCTGCGCCTGCAGCACTTCGAGGCGTGGAGCGTCACCGGCGTCGAAGCGCTGCTGCGCCGTGTCGCGCAGGCGAGTCGCCAGCATGCGCAGCTCCTCGGCCAGGGTGACGCGCGCGTCGGCAATGAGGCGATCGAAGTACGCGCGCCGAACGTCGGCGCGTACCTCGATGATCGTTTGCGCGATCTGGGCCTCCGCCGTGCGCAGGGCGGCCGTGCTGACAGCGATGCGCCGGGACCGCTTGCCTCCGAGCTCGAGCGGGAGCGACACGCCGTAGGCTTGTGTCGGTGTCTCGCGTTCGAGCTCGACACGCGCCTCCGGATTGATCCGCTGCCGGGCGACCGCAATCTCCGCCATCCCTATGGCGCGCCGCGAACGCGCCGCGACGATCGCCGGATTCACCGCCTCGGCCCGCGCCAGTGCCGCTTCGAGGGTCAACGACGTGGGCACGTCCGGCGTCTGCGCCGCGATATCGCCGGCCAGCGCCAGCACGACCGCGGTGGCGATGAGTGGCTTCACTCGGTAAGGATGCGCCAACTCTGTATGGCGGCTCAATGTTCTTCGGGGCTAATGGCGTCCGTCGTGCCCTTCGCGGCCGCGCGATATACTGCTCATTTCGTCATGCAGTACATCTACACGATGAAGGGGCTCGGGAAGGTTCATCCTCCCGATGCGGTGGTCCTCAAGGACATCTGGCTGTCGTTTTTACCGGGCGCGAAGATCGGCGTCCTTGGTCTGAATGGAGCCGGCAAGAGCTCGCTCCTCAAGATCATGGCGGGCGAAGACACCGAATTCATCGGCGAGGCATTTCCCGCCGACGGGATCAGCGTTGGGTTTCTGCCACAGGAGCCACGTCTCGATCCGACGAAGGACGTGAAGGGCAACGTCGAAGAAGGCGTGGCGGAAATCAAGGCGCTCCTCGAGCGTTACGACGAGCTGAACATGAAGCTCGGAGAGGAGCTGTCGCCCGAGGAGATGGACAAGGTCCTCGAAGAGCAGGGACGCCTGCAGGATCGCATCGATGCGGTCAACGCCTGGGACATCGACTCGCAGCTCGAACTGGCGATGGACGCGCTGCGCTGTCCGCCCGCCGACGCCGACGTCAACACCCTGTCGGGCGGCGAGCGCCGGCGCGTCGCCCTCTGCCGGCTGCTGCTCAAATCGCCAGACCTGCTGCTGCTCGACGAGCCGACCAATCATCTCGACGCCGAGTCGGTCGCCTGGCTCGAGCGCTTCCTGAAGGAATACAAGGGCACGGTGGTCGCCGTGACCCACGATCGCTACTTCCTCGACAACGCGGCCGAATGGATCCTCGAGCTCGATCGCGGCTCGGGCATCCCGTGGAAGGGCAACTACTCGTCGTGGCTGGATCAGAAGCAGCAGCGCCTGGCCCAGGAAGAAAAGTCGGAAAGCAAACGGCAGAAGACGCTGCAACGCGAGCTCGAATGGATCCGCCTGGCGCCGCGCGCCCGCCAGGCGAAAGGCAAGGCACGCCTCAACGCCTACGAGCAACTGCTCAACGAGGACACCGCGCAAAAGATCGAACAGGTGGAAATCTTCATCCCGCCAGGTCCGCGCCTGGGCGATGTCGTCGTCGAAGCGAGGGGCTTGCGCAAAGCCTACGGCGACCTGCTGTTGATCGATGATCTGAGCTTCACGCTGCCGCGTGGCGGGATCGTCGGCGTGATCGGGCCCAACGGCGCCGGCAAGACGACGCTGTTCCGCATGATCACGGGACAGGAGAAGCCCGACGGCGGGACGCTGCGCCTGGGCGACACCGTGCAGCTCGGGTACGTCGATCAGAGCCGCGACGCGCTCGGTCCGAACCACTCCGTCTGGCAGGAGATCAGCGGCGGGGAGGACGAGATCGAGATCGGCAAGCGGAAGATCGCGTCGCGAGCCTACGTCTCGTGGTTCAACTTCAAGGGCGCGCAGCAGCAGCGCAAGGTCGGCACGCTGTCGGGTGGGGAGCGCAATCGCGTTCACCTGGCGAAGCTGCTTCAGCGCGGGTCCAATCTGCTGCTGCTCGACGAGCCGACCAACGATCTCGACGTCGACACCCTGCGCGCGCTCGAAGAAGCACTCCTCAACTACGCCGGGTGCGCCGTCGTGATCAGCCACGACCGGTGGTTCCTCGATCGAATCGCGACGCACATGCTCGCGTTCGAAGGCGACAGCCGCGTCGTGTGGTTCGAGGGCAACTATCAGGATTACGAAGCCGACCGGCACCGACGGCTGGGTGCCGAGGCCGACACGCCGCATCGGATCAAGTACCGGAAGCTCACACGGTAGGCCGGACCTTGTCGGGTCCGGCGGTGACTGCGAATTGAGGAGGTGTCGATGACTCCCGAACAGGCAAAGTTTCTGGCGGAATACTTCGCGAACGTCTTCGACCAGGAAGGGCCGACGACGACCAAGGTCCTGAAGGCGATTCCCGACGACAAACGCGACTATCGGCCCGACGAGAAATCGCGCACGGCATGGGAGCTCGCCAAGCACCTGGCTGTCGGAGACATCTGGTTCCTCGACAGCATCTGCGATGGCGCGTTCAATTTCGATCCCGACGCCGAGAACAAGGCGACGGAAGGGTTGAAGACGGTCGGCGACCTCGTCGAGCTCTACAAACGGGAATACCCCAAACGCATCGCGCGCCTGCGCTCGACCTCCGGCGAGCAGCTCGCCAAAGACGTCGACTTCTTCGGGATGATGAAGCAGCCGGCCATCGCCTTCGTCAGCTTCGCCAACAACCATGGCGTCCATCATCGCGGTCAGCTCGCCTCGTATCTGCGCGCGATGGGATCGAAAGTGCCGTCGATCTACGGCGGCAGCGCCGACGAACCGTTCCAGGCCGCGTAGAACATTTGTGATTAGTGATCTGTGATTTGTGATTGATCTGCGATTTGTGATTTGCGATCGGGTGAACTATCTGTGAATCATCAATAGTTCACAAATCACCGATCGGAAATCACAAATGAATCACCAATCACTAATCGCTAATCGCAAATGAGTTTCCCGGACCTCCGCTCGTTCATCGATCGGCTCCGCCGTGACGACGACCTCGTCACGGTGGAGGCGCCCGTCGACCCCGCGCTCGAAGTCGCCGAAATCCATCGGCGAGTGATCGCCGCCGGCGGACCGGCGCTGCTGTTCACGAACGTAAAGGGAGCCGACTTTCCCCTCGTCACCAATCTCTTCGGTACCGCAGGTCGCGCAGAGCTCGCGTTCGGCGAGCGCCCGCTGCGGCTGATTCGCCGTGTGGTGGAGCTCGCCGAGTCGCTGCTGCCGCCAACGCCGGGAAAGTTGTGGTCGGCACGGGACGTGGGTCTGGAGCTGTTGCGGGTTGGCACCCGACGCGTGCGCAATGCCCCGGTCACCGAACGCGTCTCGGCGGACGTGAATCTCGGTCGGTTGCCGATCATCACGTGCTGGCCGGAGGATGGTGGTCCATTCATCACCCTCCCATTGGTGTACACGACTCATCCCGAGCGGCCCGGTCACAACCTCGGCATGTATCGGATGCACGTCTACGATCGGCGTACCACGGGCATGCATTGGCAGATCGGGAAGGGCGGCGGCTATCACTACGCCGTTGCGGAGTCGCGCGGCGAGGCGCTGCCGGTCACGGTCTTCGTCGGTGGGCCACCAGCCTTGATCCTGTCAGCAATCGCGCCGCTGCCCGAGAACGTGCCCGAGCTGATGCTGGCGTCGTTGATCGCCGGTCAGCGCCTGCCGCAGATTCACGGAATCGGGACACACCCGCTCATCGCCTCCGCCGAGTTCGCGTTGATCGGCCGTGTGCCACCACGGCTTCGCCGGCCTGAAGGTCCATTCGGCGATCACTACGGCTATTACTCGCTGCAGCACGATTATCCAGTGTTCGAGATCGAGCGGCTCGCGCACCGCGCGGACGCCATCTATCCTGCCACCGTCGTCGGGAAGCCGCGACAGGAGGACTTCTTCATCGGCGACCTGCTGCAGGAGCTGCTCTCCCCGCTGTTCCCGCTGGTGATGCCCGCTGTCGCGCGGCTCTGGTCGTACGGCGAGACCGGCTATCACTCGCTGAGCGCCGCCGTCGTCAAGCAGCGCTACAAGCGCGAGGCGATGGCGAGCGCGTTCCGCATCCTCGGGGAAGGGCAGCTGTCGCTCACGAAATTCCTCTTCGTCACCGATCGTGACGTCGACTTGAAGAATTTCACGCGCACGCTCGAGCACGTGCTCGCCCGTACGCATCCCGAGACCGACCTGTACGTGTTCTCCAACTTGTCGATGGACACGCTCGACTACACCGGGCCGTCGGTGAACGAGGGCTCGAAAGGCGTGTGGCTGGGACTCGGCGATCCGGTTCGCGACCTGCCGCGGGAGTTCAAATCCGCGCTGCCGTCTGGCGTCAGCGACGTGCGTGTGTTCTGCGGAGGGTGTCTGGTCGTGGGCGGTCCCGAGTATGCGGCCGAAGCGGGCGCGGCGGCTCGTCTGGCCGCCGATCCCGCGTTCGCGAAGTGGCCGCTCGTCGTGCTTACCGACGACGCAGATCGGGCCGCGCGGAGCGAGATGAATTTCCTCTGGACCACGTTCACCCGATTCGAGCCCGCCGCCGACATCCACGCCGCCCAACGCCGCATTGTCCGCAACCACATCGCCTACAGCGGCCCCGTTGTCATCGATGCGCGCATGAAACCGGCGTATCCAAGGGAGCTCAATGCCGACCCCGACACGGCCCGGCTCGTGACGCAGCGCTGGAACGAATACTTTCCCTCCCGAAAGGTGGCGATGGGCGATTCTGAACGCGCCCATTTGGACTAAGCCAAGGGCGCTCGACTCCGGCATGGCGAAGTGAGTTGGGAGTTGGGAGTCGACGGGTAATTGGGGAGTTGGAAGTTGGCAGTTTGGCGTGGGAGAATCACGGTTCACCCCGATGTCAGAGGCACGTCTACAGGTCAGCGACCCGCAGGGCCGTCGCGTCGTTCCAATCAGCAAAGAGCTGTTCACGATCGGCCGGCGCACCAACGCCGACCTGCAGGTCGTCAACAGCGACGTCTCGCGCGAGCACGCCGAGATCGCCAAAGACGACGCCGGGTTCCTGCTGCGCGATCGCGGTTCCCGCTACGGCACATTCGTCAACGGCGAGGCGATTACCGAGAAGCGGCTGGCGCACGGCGATCGAATCCGCCTGGGTCGGACCGACCTCGTCGAGCTCGTGTTCCAGATCGAAGGCGAGATCTCTGCGCTGGGAACCGGTACCTCCGACTTGAACGATCTCCGCCAGATGGCGGCGGTCCTCAATGGCCTGCGCGCGCTCGGATCGGGCCGGGTGCTCGAGGAAGTGCTGGTCCTGGTCCTCGACTCGGCACTCGACGTGACCAAAGCGGATCGCGGCTTCGTCATGCTGCCCACTCCCGAAGGGGAGCTCGAGTTCCGGACGGCGCGCGGCCGCGGCCACGTCACGCTGTCGGGGACGTCGTTCGCGACGAGCGCAAAGATTCCTCGCGAGGTGTTCCGCAGCGGCAAGAGCCAGATGGTCGGAGACCTGATGGACGGCGATTTTGCCGCCAATCACGACGGGACGATCGCCGTCGGGATTCGCCACGTCCTCTGCGTGCCGCTGCTCGTCACGCCGATGGGAGGAGACGCGCAGTCGGGGACCGAGCGCGTCATCGGCGTGCTCTACCTCGACGGGCGCGAGCGATCGCGACTGCTCTCGCGTTCGACTCAGGAATCGCTCGAAGCCTTTGCCACGCAGGCGGCGCTGGCGATCGAAAGTGCGCGCCTCTATGCGGAGTCGGCCGAAAAGGCGCGCCTCGATCGCGATCTGCGCGTCGCCGCCGACATTCAGCGGGCGCTGCTGCCAGAGCCTGCCTATCGTGGCGCGTTCAGCGAGCTGGCGGCGACCAGCATCCCGTGCCGGACGGTCGGAGGCGACTTCTTCGATTACCTCGAGCTGCCTGACGGCGGGTTTGCGTTCGCGCTCGGCGACGTCGCGGGCAAGGGGCCGCCGGCGGCGCTGCTCGCCGCCACCGTGCAGAGCAATTTCGTCGCCCACGCACCCGTCAGCCAGGATCCGGCCGAGGCGATCTCGCGCATGAACAAGTCGCTGCTGCGCCGGGCGATCGAAGCGCGATTCGCGACGATGTTCTATGGGGCGATCGGGAAGGATGGGGTCCTGCAGTACTGCAATGCAGGGCAGGAAGCGCCGGCCCTCGTGCGCGCCGACGACATCGAGTGGCTGGAGATCGGCGGGCCGGTGATCGGCCTCCTCGATTTTGCCACCTACGAACACGGGACGTGCACGCTGCAACCGGGCGATCTGATTCTGGTCTGCAGCGACGGCATCACCGAAGCGCGCAACATGGCGGGCGAGGAGTTCGGCCGCGATCGCTTGTCGGACGTGCTCACCACGGCTCGCGGCGCCACGCCGGAAGCGGTGCTCGACCGCGTGATGGGCGCTGTCCGTGTCTTTTCTCAGGGCACGCCGCAGGGAGACGACCTGACGGCGCTGGTGATTCGATACAGCCCTCCGGCGTCGTGATCGGCGTAGCCGGTCGAGCATCACTTCACATAAGATCGCCGGGAACGCCCCGCGGCAGATGCGGCAGGCCCGCCTTCGCCAAAGGCGACGACGCGCCAAGCAGGAGGATGAATGCAGATTGAAGAACGGCAGAGCGGCGAAGTGACTGTCATCAAGGTCAACGGCGACATCACGCTGAACAAGGGCGGTGACGTCCTCCTGAAGGACAAGGTCCAGAGTCTGCTGCAGCAGGGCAAGAAGAAGCTGCTGCTCGATCTCGGCGGCGTGTCGTACGTCGACAGCGCGGGCCTCGGTCAGCTGGTACAGGTGTACGCCACGGCCAAGAACCATGGTGGCTCGCTCAAGCTGCTGAACCTGACCAAGCGGCTGAAGGATCTGCTGGTGGTGTCGAAGCTGCTGACCGTATTCGACAGCTATGACACGGAAGCGGATGCGATGGCGAGCTTCGGCGCGGGCGCGTGAACGAGGTCGATCGGTAGGCCGGACCGTGTCAGGTCCGGCTCCTCAATTCAGTGCGTGCGGAACGGCGAGCGTGAACGGCGCAATCGTCGCGTCGAACTGTTCGCCGTCCGCCGTAATCATCTGATAGCTGCCCTGCATCGCGCCCACTTTGGTTTTCAGCGGACAAAAGCTGGTGTACTCGAACGCTCCGCCCGGCGGCAGCACCGGCTGCTCGCCCACGACGCCCGGACCGGTGACCCGCTGCACCTCGCCTTCGGCGTCGGTGATGATCCACTCACGGGAAATGAGCTGCGCCGTCGTCGTTCCGGTATTGTCGATGCGGACGTGATACTGGAAGACGTAGGTGCTATCGCGCGGTGAGCTCTTGTTCGGCAAGAACTCGCTGCGCACACGGATGCGGATGCCTCGGGTCGTCGTATCGCTCACGGTGCTTCCTGGGTTGCTAGGTAGCTGGGCGGACCTATCTACACAGCAACCCAGCTACCAAATCGTGTCCGATCATTCTATATGGCTGCTCCGATGAGTCTCCGCGGCGGCGGAACCGGCGAGCATATGCGCCGTAGTACAGTGCACACACCACCGATGGATCCTCGCAAGAAAAAGGTCTCGGCCTCGGCCGCCTGGCGTGAAGCGCGCGAACTGGTGTGGGCGCATCGCCGGCGCCTCGGTCTCGGCCTCGCGCTGATGCTCGTCAGCCGTCTCGCCGGTCTGGTTCTGCCGGCGTCGTCGAAATGGCTGATCGATGAAGTGGTCGGCAAGCAGCGAACCGATTTGCTGGGACCGATTGCGCTCGCCGCCGGTGCCGCGACGCTCGTGCAGGCGGTGACCTCGTTCGCCCTGTCACAGATCCTTGGCGTGGCGGCGCAACGCGCCATCACCGACATGCGCAAGCGCGTCCAGGCGCAGGTGATGCGTCTGCCCGTTCGTTACTTCGACTCGACGCAGACCGGCGTTCTGGTGTCGCGCATCATGAGCGACGCCGACGGCATTCGCAATCTGGTCGGTACTGGTCTCGTTCAGCTCGTTGGCGGTCTGGTGACGGCGGTGATGGGTCTCGCGATCCTGTTCTGGCTGAACTGGCGTCTGACGACGATCACCATCCTCGTGCTCGGTGCGTTCGGCGGCGGCATGGCTTACGCGTTTCGCACGCTGCGGCCGCTGTTCCGCGAGCGCGGCAAGATCAACGCCGAGGTCACCGGTCGGCTGACCGAAGCGCTCGGCGGCATTCGCATCGTCAAGTCGTACACGGCGGAGAAGCGCGAAGAGATCGTCTTCACCAAGGGCGCTCATCGTCTGTTCCGCAACGTGGCGAAATCGATGACGGGCGTGTCGGCGACCACGGCCGGCAGCACCGTCGTCGTGGGAATCGTCGGCGTGCTGATGATCTGGCTCGGCGGGCGCGCGATTCTGGCCGGTCAGATGACGCTCGGCGATCTCATCATGTACATCTTCTTCATCGGCCTGGTCGCCGCGCCGCTCGTGTCGATCGCGTCGATTGGGACGCAGATCACGGAGGCGTTCGCCGGGCTCGACCGGATCCGCGAAATCCTCGACATGAAGACGGAGCTCGACGAGGATGCCACGCGCAGCGCCGCGCCCCGCATCAAGGGCGACGTCGCATTCGACGGCGTGTGGTTCGAGTACAACGAAGGGCAGCCGGTGCTGCGTGGCGTGTCGTTCGATGCCGCCGCCGGGACGACGACGGCGCTGGTCGGGTCGAGCGGTTCGGGCAAGAGCACGCTGATCAGCATCGTCATGGCGTTCAACAAACCGCTGCGCGGCCGTGTGCTGATCGACGGGCGCGACCTCGCGACGCTCCGCATCGGCGAGTACCGGAAGCAGCTTGCCTCCGTGCTGCAGGAGAACTTCCTGTTCGACGGCACGATTGCCGACAACGTCGGCTATGCGCGTCCAGGCGCCACGCTCGAGGAGATCAAGGACGCGTGTCGCATCGCGCATTGCGACGAGTTCATCAGCCGCTTTCCCGAGGGTTACAACACGATCGTCGGCGAGCGCGGCATCAAGCTGTCCGGTGGGCAGCGGCAGCGCGTGTCGATTGCCCGTGCGATCCTCGCCAACCCGCGCATCCTCATCCTCGACGAAGCCACATCGAGTCTCGACAGTGAGAGCGAGCAGATGATCCAGGATGGTCTGCGCCGCTTGCGATCCGGACGCACGACGTTCGTGATCGCCCATCGGCTGTCGACGATTCGCAGCGCCGACCAGATTCTCGTGCTCGAGGGTGGCGAGATCGTCGAGCGTGGATCGCATGCGCAGCTCCTGGCGCTCAACGGGCGGTATCGGCAGCTCTACGACAAGCAGTACAAGTTCGAGTCGGACCTGTTCATCAATCCGGGTGAAGACTTCACGCCAGAGCCGGAGAAGCCGAAGGTCACCGCCAGGATCGGGACCGCCATCTGAGGACCGTATGCTTCCAGGACTGGTGATCGACAGCGTGTTGTCGGGCATCTTCGGCGGGCGCCGGAAGCCCGGACGAAGGGCGCTTCGTTATCTGACGCGGGGGACCGGCGGAAGCCTGTGGTCCAATCCGCAGACCATATTGACGGCGGCGGGGCTGGCGTGGGGTGTGTACGAGACGATGCAGGCGGGCAGCGCGGCGCCGACGCCAGGTTCGACGACCGTGACGGATACCGGCTCGTTTGCGTCGCCGGCATCTGCGTCGCCCGGTGGCGCGCCGCCGCCCGTTCGGGCGGTGGCGAACGCGGATGGCAGTGCGGCTGCGACGACACCGCCGGCCGATGACACGATGCGGCTGGTCCGTCTGGCAGTCTCGGCGGCGCACGCTGACGGCACACTGGGCGACCAGGAACGCTCCGCGGTGATCGAACAGTCGAAACGGGCAGGCGTCGGCGACTTGATCGAGCGTGAGTTGCAGTCACCACGGCCGTTGAAGGAAATCGTGGCCGGCGTCAGCGATCCGGCCGCCGCGGCGACGCTCTACACGCTGGCATTTTCGATCGTGCGGGCCGACGAACAGGTCAGCGGGTCCGAACGTATCTATCTGGCGCAGCTTGCTCATTTGCTGCGTCTCGATCCCGACCACGTCCAGGCACTCGAGAACGGGGCGGCGAATCGCATCGACACGGTCGAAGACGACAAGGCCGCACAGGCGTAGGGCCGCCTTGAAATCGTAGGGGCAGCCTTTAGGCGGCCCACAGCGGAGAAGACGCATGGCAGATCAGTGGTACATGGCGATTGGAGGCCACCAGGTTGGGCCGGTGTCGCAAGACGACGTGATCACGAACCTGCGCAACGGCACGATCGACGGAAACACGCTCGTGTTCACGGCGGGGATGTCCAATTGGACGCCGCTCAAGGACGTTCCGCAGCTGGCGAGTTATCTTCGCGGCGCGCCAGGCCCTGGCGCGGCGGCCGCGCCTGCACCGCCACCGATCAACCCCGGACGGCGGGCGCACGAGATTGACTTCCGCGTCGTCGGCAGCGAGATGCAGTTCGTCGAAGTGGAGCTCGATCCGGGTGAGAGCGCCGTCGCCGAGGCCGGGTCGATGATGTACATGACGCCGGGCATCTCGATGGAGACGGTGTTCGGCGACGGAAGCCAGTCGCAGCGCCCAGGCGTCATGGGCGCTCTGCTTGGGGCAGGCAAACGGTTGATCACGGGTGAAAGCCTGTTCATGACCGTCTTCACGAACAACGCGTCGGGCAAGCAACAGGTCGCCTTCGCGGCGCCGTACCCCGGCAAGATTCTCGCGATGGACCTGCAGCAGCTCGGCGGCGAGCTGATTTGCCAGAAGGATTCGTTCCTCTGCGCCGCTCGCGGCGTGTCGATCGGGATCGCGTTCCAGCGGAAGATCGGCGTCGGCCTGTTCGGTGGTGAAGGTTTCATCATGCAGCGACTGTCCGGCGACGGTCTCTGCTTCGTCCATGCGGGCGGTACGGTCACCCCCATCGATCTTCAGGCGGGGCAGAACCTTCGCGTCGATACAGGATGTCTGGTCGCGCTGCAGCCGTCCGTCAGTTACGACATTCAGTTCGTCGGCAAGATCAAGACGGCCCTGTTCGGTGGTGAAGGATTGTTCTTCGCTCTTTTGAACGGGCCCGGCCGTGTGTGGCTGCAGTCGCTGCCGTTCAGCCGTCTGGCCGACCGGATCTACAAGGCCGCACCGTCACGAGGCGGCGGCCGCATGGAAGAAGGCTCGATTCTGGGTGGCCTCGGCGATTTGCTCGACGGAGATCGGTAATTGGCTGACGTGCAGAGCTACGCGAACCACGCCCATCGTCCGACCGGATGGTCCGTCGCGCTGTTCCTGGCCTTTCTCGGCGAGCTGCTGGTGCTGTGGGGATTTCTGACCTCGCCGATGACGGCGATGAACGTCGGTCTCGTCCTGCTGGGAGCAGGCGCGTTTCTCGGGATCGCATTGATTCGCCGGTTTTCGCTGCGACTGCAGGACCGGATCATCCGCGCCGAGATGGATGCGCGACTGACACGCCTGGGTCGGCGCGACGCGTTCACGCAGCTGTCACTGGGTCAGCTCGTCGCGCTGCGATTCGCGTCCGACCTCGAGTTGCCGACCCTGATCGATCGCGCGATCGCCGAACGGCTGACGCCGGACCAGATCAAGCGGGCGGTCACCACGTGGCAGGCCGATTTCATGCGCACGTAAGGGCGTCACCTTCCATCGATGCCATGACAGCGGAGGACCGAGACGCCCTGCTCAAGGTCTTGCACGCCCATGCGCAGACCATTGCGATTTGCGAGGCGTGCGCCGCAACCACCCGCGACCTGGCCACCGAGGTCGCACGCGGCGGCATGCCGAAGCGCGACGATCTGCTGAAGACGATCGAAGAATCCGAGCGCGTGCTCACCGACCTCGCCGACGTCCGTCGCGAGGTGGAACGTCTGATCCTCGCGCTGACATAACTCTCGCGCTCCGGTTCCGCGTTCCGGGTTCCAAGTTCCAAGTTCCCGTAGCTCCATGTTCCGGTTCGGGCTCGGGAGGTGGTTGAAACGGGAACGGAGCCCGCTGGAAACTTGGAACCGGGAATTCGGAACACGGAACGGCAAGTTACACTTTGCTCCGGAGAATGACCGTGAACGTTCACCGCGCGTTTATCGCATGCGTGCTGCTGGCGTGTTCGACTGCGGCGCATGGACAATGGCTGAACTATCCGTCGCCGGGAATTCCGCGGTTGCCGGACGGCAAGCCAAACCTGGCGGCGCCGACACCGAAAAGCGCGGACGGCAAGCCGGATCTCGCCGGCGTCTGGACCAAGGTCGCGAGCAACCAGTTGGATTACTTCTACGACCTGGCGAAGGACCTGCCGCCCGACGCCGTGGTCATGACGCCGTGGGCGAAAGCGATCGCACAGCAGCGCGAGGCACGTCGCCACGTCGATGATCCATTTGGCTATTGCATGCCACCCGGAGTGCCGCGCATCAATGTCACGCCGCCGACCGCCATCAAGATTCTGCAAACGCCGGCAGTCACCGCGTTGCTGTACGACCTCGACACGGGACCGACGTTCCGGCAGGTGCACACCGACGGACGTCCGCTGCCGACGAATCCGGAGCCGACGTGGCTCGGCTACTCCATCGGCCACTGGGAAGGCGACGTCTTCGTCGTCGAGACGTCCGGATTTCGCGACCGAGGCTGGATCGATACCAACACGGCGCGCCCGCACAGCGACGCGTTGCGCGTGACGGAGCGGATTCGCCGTCTCGACGTCGGACGACTCGAGATGGTCATCACGATCGACGACCCGAAGGCGTTCGTGAAGCCGTGGACGGTAACCGTGCCCTTCAGGCTGCTGGCCGATTCCGACCTGCTCGAGGGGTCCTGCGAAGGCCACGACAGGACGCTCGAACATCGGCGAATCGATCCGCCACCGCTCGAGCCCCCCAGTCGATAGGAGACTCCGTGCGCCCAAGCTGGCTCGCCGGCCCGAAGGCGGGCAAAGCCAACACTGCAGTCTAGCGAGGTCTGAGGCCAGCCTCGCCAGATCCTGTCGGACACTCAGTCCACCCAATGATGCGGCGCGACCTTCCGCCTTCGCCAAGGCTACGGCGGACAAGTTTATGGTCCGCGACGCACAAGCCAGTCCGGCTAAGGCGGACACTGCGCACGAGGATCGTCAATAATTGACGGATGCGTACGCCCGTCACGTTGGTGACGGGTGCCGGCGGCGAGATCGGGCATGGGCTCATTACGCGGCTCGCCGGCGCCGGCCGCCCGATCGTCACGCTCGACATCGCTCCGCTCGAACCGGCGCTCAGCCGGCTCGTGGTACGTGAGTTCACCGGCTCCATCAACGATCCGTCACTTCTCGAGCGCCTGCTCGCGCAGTTCGAGATCGACCTCGTCTTCCACCTCGCCGCGCTGCTCTCGACGCGTTCCGAATTCACGCCGACGACCGCGCACCAGGTCAACGTCGACGGCACCCTCAACTTGCTGGAGTTCGCACAGCACGAGGGCGAGTCTCACGGTCGGCCGGTCGTCTTCGTCTACCCGTCATCGATCGCGGCGTACGGCCTGCCGGATCTGGAGACGAAGACGCAAGCCGGCAAGGTGCGCGAGGACGACTGGAACACCCCGCTGACGATGTACGGGTGCAACAAGCTGTATTGCGAGCACCTCGGCCGGTATTACGCGCATCACTACAAACAGCTGGCGGCCGACACTGTTCCCCGCGTCGACTTCAGGTGCCTTCGCTTTCCGGGTTTGATCTCCGCCGCGACCGTGCCGGCGGGCGGCACATCGGATTACGCGCCGGAGATGATTCACGGCGCGGCGAGGGGTGAGTCGTACGCCTGCTTCGTGCGTCCCGACACCAGAATTCCCTTCATGATCATGCCCGACGCGATCGAGGCGCTGATGCAGCTGGCCGCGACGCCGCGGGCGCGCCTCACGCGGTCCGCGTACAACGTGTCCGCGTTCAACCCGGACGCGCAAGCCATCCACGACGTCGTCGAACAGGCATTTCCGCGCGCGCGCATTACCTGGAAGACGGATCGAAAGCGGCAGGCCATCGTCGACTCCTGGCCGGCGGATGTCGACGATGGAGCGGCGCGACGCGACTGGAAGTTTGCGCCGCAGTACGATTTCGATCGCGCGTTTGCCGACTACCTGATTCCGCGCATCAAGGAGCGATACGCCGCATGATCGGAGTCGAGATTGCCAGGCCCGGCGGCCCCGACGTGCTGACGTCGTGCGAGCGCCCCGATCCATCGCCAGGACCAGGCGAAGTCCTGATCCGCGTAGCGGCCGCCGGCGTCAACCGTCCCGACGTCATGCAGCGGCGTGGAGCGTATCCACCGCCGCCTGGTGCGAGCGATCTTCCGGGGCTCGAGGTCGCCGGTGAGGTGGCGGCTGTCGGCGATGGAGGTGGCGACTGGAAGCCCGGCGATCGCGTGTGCGCGCTGGTCGCCGGCGGAGGATATGCGACAGTGTGTGTGGCGCCGGCGCCGCAATGCCTGCCGATTCCAGCGAATCTCGACTTCGTTTCCGCCGCCGCAATCCCCGAGACGTTCTTCACCGTGTGGACCAACGTGTTCGAACGCGGCCGGTTGAAGGCCGGCGAAGACGCGCTGTTCCATGGCGGGTCGAGTGGTATCGGCACGACGGCCATCCAGCTGGCGCGCGCGCGTGGGTCGCGTGTGTTCGTGACCGCCGGGTCGGACGAGAAGTGCCGCGCCTGTGAAGCGCTGGGGGCGGCACATGCGATCAACTACAAGACGCGCGACTTCGTCGAGGCCGTCCGCGAGTTGACGAACGGTCGCGGCGTGGACGTGATTCTCGACATCATCGCCGGCGGCTACGTCGCGCGGAATCTGTCGGCGCTGGCGGTGGATGGCCGACTCGTACAAATCGGCATGCAGAGCGGCGAATCCACGGTTGCCGTCGATCTGTGGCGCATCCTCTCTCGACGCTTGACGGTGACCGGCTCCACGCTGCGGCCTCGATCGGTTGAAGAGAAGGGCCAGATCGCCACTGCCCTGCGGCGTGAGGTGTGGCCGCTGCTCGAGAGCGGTCAGGTGAAGCCGGTGATCTACAAGACGTTTCCACTGCGGGACGCCGCGGCCGCCCATCGGCTGATGGAAGCCAGCGATCACATTGGGAAGATTGTGCTGATTGTCTAGCCGGGCCTGACAAGGCCCGGCCTACCGCGTCGGGCCTGACAAGGCCCGGCCTACCGTGATTGCCCCTTGTGACCACAGAGCGCCTCTACACTCCGCAGTTCTTCCTGGCCTGCGCGTTCTGCTTCAGCGCATTCCTGGCCGCGTTTCAGCTCTATCCAACCGCGCCGTTTCGAATCATCGCGCTCGGCGGGAGCGAAGCGGTGGCCGGCATGTTCCTCGGCATGCTGACGTACGCGTCGGCGGTCGCGGCGCTGTTCACAGGTGCGGTGGCCGATCACGTCGGCAAACGGCGGATGATGATCGTCTGCTCGTTGGCGACGGCTGCTTTCTCGCTGAGTTACGCATTCATTTCGAACGTCTGGATCATGCTTGCCGTTGCGGGCGTGCACGGCATCTTCTGGTCAGGCATGCTGTCGTCGGTGAGCGCCTACCTCGGCGACATCATCCCCGCTCATCGTCGAGCCGAGGGAATGGGGTATTACGGGGTGTCAACGGTGCTGGCCCTCGCGCTCGCTCCAGCGGTGGGACTGTGGACCTATCGCTTTGGCTGGAGACCGGTGTGCCTGTCGGCGGCCACCATCGATCTGGCGATGGCCGGTATCGGCTACGCGCTGCCAAGCACCGACACGCCGCGCGCCGGTCGGGTGTCTCTCCGGGGCACGATCGAGTGGCGCGTGTTCGCACTCTCGGGAACGCTCTTCCTCTACTACTTCGGCTATGGCGGAGTGACGAGCTTCGTCGCGCTATACGCGACGGCGAACCACGTATCGCCGCCGGGCATCTACTTCACGATGTTTGCTTCGTCGGCGATTGCCACGACGCTCGTTGCCGGTCCGCTCGGGGATCGCTTCGGACACACGCGACTGTTCGTGCCCGCGCTCGGTTTGATCGCGATCGCGTATGGCATCCTCGCGTTCGGAGGGCAGCGGACGTTGTTGATTGCGTCCGGATTGATCTTCGGTCTGGCGTTTCGTGCCGGCTACCAGCTGTACACGGCCCACGTGCTGCACCTGGTCGAGCCCGATCGGCGCGGCGCGGCGTTCGGCGGGATCATCTCCGCGCTCGACACCGGCGTGGGCACCGGCTCAATCGCGATGGGCTGGATCATCGACCACTACGGCTTTGGGCAGGCCTTCGGAACCGCCGCCATCCTCGCCGCCGCGGCGATTCCCTATTTCCTGATCGCCAATCGGCGGTTCATGTCGAGGGGACCGGCGGGTCCGCTCCGCGGGACCGAACGCGATTAATCTGCATAAACGACGGAACGGCGACTGGTGTGCGCCTTGACGACATCGGTCGTGAGCCGCTTACTGAGATAGACCTTCGAGTCGCGGTTGTCGCGCGAGTTGATCTCGTACTTGATCACGTCGAACTCGAGCTGGTCGAGCGTGCCGCGCATGTCATAGAAGCGGTTCTTGGTCTTCACCACGACTTCGTGAAAACCGGCCGAGTGAGCCCACGCTTCTGATTCCTCGGTGAGCGCCCGGAAGTGGCCCTGCCCGCGCCAGTCGCGCCGCGTTCCACCGATCCAGCTGTAAAGCACCTTTCGATCCTCGAACTGCACGCAGTCACTGAGCCGCGCGACGAGATCCACGAGCTTCGGCTCGCGTTCCGGCAGCCGGATCTCGTGCACGACCTTGAACGACACAGGGACGACCATGCCGGGGTCGTCGGGCAGCGGCGCTTCCGCCATCAGGATCAGGTACTCCCGATCGCGAAGGCGGTTCATGATTTCCGTGGCCGTCTTTTTTCGCGGAAACTCGCCGAAATACTCTTCGATGTACTGGATTTCCAGCGCGCCGGTATCGAGGGGGTACTGTTTGATCAGGTATTCCAAGGCTGGTCCATTGTATCTGAGCCGGCGAAGGCGAAACTACGATCACGCCCGCTCGGCGGTCGGCTCCGGTTCATATCCGAGATTCGGCGCGAGCCACCACTCGACTTCGGTGACGTCGACGCCCTTCCGCTGCGCGTAGTCCTCCACCTGATCGCGACCGATGCGTCCGATGCTGAAGTATTTCGCCTCCCGGTGCGCGAAATACAGCCCGCTGACCGAAGCGGGCGGCAGCATGGCGCAGCTGTCGGTCAGCGTGATCCCCACGCGATCGGCCTGCAGCAACGCGAACAGCTTCCGCTTCTCGCTGTGGTCCGGGCATGCCGGGTACCCGAACGCCGGCCGAATGCCTCGATAGCGTTCGTGAACGAGGTCGTCGGCGGTGAGCTGCTCGTCCTGCCCGTAACCCCAGTCGCGTCGCGCTTGCGCGTGCAGATATTCGGCGAACGCCTCCGCGAGGCGGTCGGCCAGGGCTTTCACCATGATCGCGTTGTAGTCGTCGTGGTCGCGTTCGAACGCGGCGGCGAGCGCATCGGCTCCGACTCCGGCTGTCACCGCGAACGCCCCGACGTGATCGCGACGTCCGCTGCCGGCCGGCGCGACGAAATCGGCGAGTGAACGGCTCGGCACGTCATCGCCGATGCGCTCCTGCTGGCGGAGCATGTTGAAGCGCAGGCGGACCTGAAGGTCCGCCTCTACGGCACCCGAGGCATGCGTGGCGGCGTCCTCGAGGCGGCGTGCCTTCAGGTCCGTCGCTTCATAGACCACGATGTCCTCGCCTTCGGACTCCGCCGGCCAGAAACCGTAGACGCCGCGAGCCGTAATCAGCCGTTGGCTGACGACGCGATCGAGCATCGTGCGGCCGTGCTCGTACAGCTCGCGTGCGGCGGAGCCGTACTGCGGGTGATCGAGGATGGCGGGGAAGCGGCCCTTCAGCTCCCACGCCGTGAAGAAGAACGTCCAGTCGATGAACGGCACGAGCTGCGACAAGGGCATGTCGTCGATCACGCGCAGGCCCGTGAACGATGGTGTGGGAATGTCGGCCGTCGGCCAGTCGATGCGCGTGTGGTTTCTCCGCGCGGCGGACCAGGGCAGGAGCGGTCTCCGCTTGACGCCGGCGTGCTGCTGTCGCACCCGCTCCTGCTCGTCGCGATTTTCCGCGGCGAACGATTCGCGCTGCCCTTCGCTCAACAGTGTCGTGACGACGTCGACGGCGCGCGACGCGTCGACGACGTGGACCACCGGACCCGAGTACTCCGGTGCGATCTTCACGGACGTGTGCGGTTTGCTGGTGGTCGCGCCGCCGATCAGCAGCGGCACCCGCATGCCTCGCCGTTCCATCTCGCGGGCGACGAACACCATCTCGTCGAGCGATGGCGTGATGAGGCCGCTCAGGCCGATCACGTCGGCGCGGTGCTCAGTGGCCTCGTCGAGGATGCGGTCGGCGTTCACCATGACGCCGAGGTCAATGACCTCATAGTTGTTGCAGCCGAGGACCACGCCGACGATGTTCTTGCCGATGTCGTGGACGTCGCCCTTCACCGTGGCGAGCAACACCGTCGACCGGCGCGGTGCGTCCGTCTGCGCCTGTTCCTGCTGCATGAACGGGAGTAGATAGGCCACCGCTTTCTTCATCGCCCGCGCGCTCTTCACCACCTGCGGCAGGAACATCTTTCCGGCACCGAACAGGTCGCCGACGATCTTCATGCCGTTCATCAGCGGCCCTTCGATGACGTCGAGCGGACGCGCCAGCGTCTGCCGCGCTTCTTCGACGTCCTGTTCCATGTAATCGACCACGCCGTGGACGAGGGCGTGCGCCAGGCGCTCGGTGACCGTGCCACGCCTCCAGGCGAGGTCGGCCTCCGTGCGCGACCCCGCGCCCTTGACCTGATCGGAGAACCGTACGAGCCGCTCCGTCGCATCCGCGCGCCGGTTCAGGACCACGTCTTCGACATGCTCCAGGAGGTCGGGAGCGATGTCCTCATACACGACCAGCTGCCCGGCATTGACGATGCCCATGTCGAGGCCGGCTTCGATCGCTCGATACAGGAACGCCGAATGAATCGCTTCGCGGACCATGTCATTGCCACGGAACGCGAACGACAGGTTGCTGATGCCGCCACTCACCTTGGCACCCGGACAGGTCGCCTTGATGGCGCGCGTGGCTTCGATGAAGTTGATCGCGTAGTCGTTGTGCTCCTCGAGACCGGTGGCGACAGCCAGCACGTTGGGGTCGAAGATGATGTCGCGCGGATCGTACCCGGCGCGGTCGACCAGCAGTCGATAGGCGCGCTGGCAGATCTCGACTTTGCGTTCGGTCGTGTCCGCCTGCCCCCGCTCGTCGAACGCCATCACGACCACCGCCGCGCCGTACCGACGGACGAGCGCGGCTTTGTGCAGGAAGTCCTGTTCGCCTTCCTTGAGACTGATTGAGTTGACGATCGCCTTGCCTTGAACGCACTTGAGGCCGGCTTCGATGACGCTCCACTTCGAGCTGTCGATCATGATCGGCAGTCGCGCGATCTCGGGCTCGGTGGCGACCAGGTTGAGAAAGTGCGTCATCGCCGTTTCCGAGTCGAGCATCCCTTCGTCCATGTTGACGTCGAGGATGTTGGCGCCACCACGGACCTGGACCAGCGCGACGTCCAACGCCTCGCTGAACGCGCCGCCCATGATCAGCCGCGCGAAGCGCTTCGAGCCGGTGACGTTGGTCCGCTCGCCGATCATGAGGAAGTTGGAGTCGGGACGGATCGTCAGCGTCTCGAGGCCGGCGTATTGCGTGAACCGATCTTGTCGTTCGGATCGTTCGGATCGTTCGAGTCGTTCGGATCGTTCGCGCTCGTCGTTGGAAGGCAGGAGATGGGAGTTGGGCGTTGACCGCGGCGGCAGCCCTGCGACTGCCGCGTCAATGGCGCGGATGTGGTCGGCCGTCGTGCCGCAGCAGCCGCCGAGGATGTTGACGAAGCCGGACCGGGCGAAATCGCTCAGCAGCGCCGCAGTCTCATCGGGCAGTTCGTCATAATGACCGAACGCATTCGGCAGCCCCGCATTCGGGTAGCAGATGACGAACGCGTCGGTGAGACGCGACAGCTCCGCGACATAGGGACGCATCTCCCGGGCGCCCAGCGCGCAGTTCAAGCCGAGGCAGAACGGCCGCGCGTGGGCGATCGACACGCAGAAGGCGTCGAGCGTCTGCCCCGACAGCGTGCGACCGCTGCGATCCGTGATCGTGACGGAGATCATCAGCGGGACGTCGACGCCCCGCGACTCGATCTCCTCGAGGCTGGCCGCGATGGCCGCCTTCGCGTTCAGCGTGTCGAAGATCGTTTCAATCAGCAGGACATGCACGCCGCCGTCGACCAGCCCACGCACCTGCTCGCGATAGGCCGTTCGCATCAGATCGAACGTCGACGCGCGCAGCGCCGGGTTGTTGACGTCCGGCGAGATCGAGAGCGTCCGATTGGTCGGCCCGATCGCGCCGGCGACGAACCGCGGCCGGTCCGGCGTGCGTTGCGACCACTGGTCGGCGGCGGCGCGGGCGAGCCGCGCCCCCTCGACGTTCAGTTCGTAGGCCAGCGCCTGCAGCCCGTAGTCCGCCTGCGCGATCGCCGTGCTCGAAAACGTGTTCGTCTCGATGATGTCGGCGCCGGCTTCGAGATAGGCGTGATGGATCGAGGAGACGACATCGGGCCGCGTCAGGATGACGAGATCGTTGTTGCCTTTGAGATCGTGCGTGTGTCGCCGGAAGCGCTCTCCGCGGAAGTCCGCCTCCGTGAGCGCACGCTGCTGCACCATGGTGCCCATGGCGCCGTCCAAAAGGAGGATGCGTTGCGACAGAAGGGACTGCAGATGCTCGCGGACTGAGGACGACACACTTCATTATCGGCTCGAACGCGGCGGGTCCGCTCACGCCGAACCCGGCGGGTCCGCTGGCGCGGAACCCGCCCTACGGTGATTGGCCGGCGGCACAGGACATCCAGAGAACGTCTTAATTGTCGTAATACAGATAGAACTCGTGTGGATGAGGCCGCAGGCGAATCGGGTCCAGCTCCTTCTCGCGCTTGTAGGCGATCCACGTCTCGACCAAATCGTCGGTGAACACGTTGCCGCGGGTCAGAAACGCGTGGTCCTGCTCCAGCGCATTGATCGCCTCCTCCAGCGACCCGGGTGTCGTCCGGATGCCCATGTGCCTCATCTCTTCGCGCGTCATCTCATAGATGTCGCGATCGAGGGGATCGCCGGGGCTGATCTTGTTGTCGATTCCGTCGATCATCGCCATCAGCATGGCCGACCAGGCGAGATAGCCGTTGCAGCTCGGATCCGGACAGCGGAACTCGAGGCGCTTGGCCTTCGGGTTCTTCGAATACATCGGGATGCGGATCGACGCCGAACGATTGCGGGCCGAGACCGCCAGGTTCACTGGCGCTTCGAAGCCGGGCACCAGGCGGCGATAGGAGTTGGTCGTCGGCGCCGCGAAAGCGAGAATCGCCGGCGCGTGTTTCAGCAGGCCACCGGCGGCATGAAGCCCGATGTCGCTCAGCCCGGCGTAGCCGTCACCGGCAAACAGCGGCTTGCCGCCCTTCCACAGCGAGGTGTGCGAGTGCATGCCGCTGCCGTTGTCCTCGAAGATCGGCTTCGGCATGAACGTGACGGTCTTGCCGTGGCGCTTCGCGACGTTCTTGCAGATGTACTTGTACCACATGAACTGATCGGCCATCTTCAGCAGCGGCTGGAACTGCATGTCGATCTCGCTCTGGCCGGCCGTCGCCACCTCGTGGTGATGCGCCTCGACGACGATGCCGACCTTGCGCATCTCGTAGACCATCTCGCCGCGCAGATCGTGATACGTGTCGGTCGGACTCACGGGGAAATATCCACCCTTGAAGCTCGGCTTGTATCCGAGGTTGGGCTCCTCGTGCCGCCCCGTGTTCCACGCGCCTTCGACCGAGTCGATCTCGTAGTACCCCCGATGCTGGTTCTGCTCGTACCGCACTTCATCGAAGATGAAGAACTCCGGCTCCGGCCCGATGAAGCAGGTGTCGGCGATGCCGGTTTCCTTCAGATACTCTTCGGCCTTCCGCGCGACGTAGCGCGGGTCGCGCGAGAACGCCTGTCCGCTCACCGGGTCGACGATGTTGGCGATCACGCTGACGGTCGGCCTGGCGAAGAACGGATCGATGCGGGCAGTGTCGGCGTCGGGGATCGCGAGCATGTCCGATTCGTGGATCCCCATCCAGCCGCGTATCGACGATCCGTCGAAGCCGAGGCCTTCGGTGAACGTGTTCTTGTCCAGATGGTCGATGGGGAACGAACAGTGCTGCCAGCTGCCAAGCATGTCGACGAACTTGAGATCGACCATCTCGGCCTCGTGCTTCTTGGCCAGCGCGAAGAAGTCGTCAGGCGTCATCGAACACCTCCAGATCATGTGTTGATGTGGAGATCCTTGATTTTCGATGTGCGGGCGGCCGACGGAAGGGGAGCACGGGAAAGCGAAGCAACACTCGAAAATCAAAGATCGAAATCGAGCCGAGCATAGCGGATCTGGCCCGCCTCTTCAGCGGCCATATTTGTCTGAAGAACCAAAAATCGATTCAAAATTGTCTGGATCGACTGGGTCGCCCGGCAAAAAAGATCCGTCACGGCCGTCGGCGACGGCTGACCCGTATTGCGAGCCGCGAAGTGAATCCGGGATAATTCGGCATTCCGCTTCAGCCGAGTGGCACGCGCCGAATCGCCGCCGGCGTCTTCAATCAGCCGCATCTTGCGTAGGAACGAAAGGACATAGCGTCACATGGGATCTGCAGCACTGGCCGAAGCCGCCAAGAGTATTCGTGACTGGTCGCTCGCCGACCGCACTTCGTCGGCGCCCGCCGTCAAAGCCGCCGACGTGTTCGGCAGCCTCGTGTTCAACGACAAGTTGCAGAAGCAGCGGCTGCCCAAAGCCGCGTACAACGCATTGCGCGCGACGATCACGCGCGGCGAGCCGCTCGACGCCTCGACCGCCGACGCCGTCGCCAGCGCGCTCAAGGACTGGGCGGTCGAGCATGGCGCCACGCACTACACGCATTGGTTCCAGCCGCTGACCGGCATCACCGCCGAAAAACATGATTCGTTCCTCGCGCCGAGTGCCGACGGCACGGCGATCGCCGAGTTCCGCGGCAAAGAGCTGATCAAGGGCGAGCCCGATGCGTCGAGCTTTCCGTCCGGCGGCATGCGCAGCACGTTCGAGGCGCGCGGCTACACGGCGTGGGATCCGACGAGCCCGCCATGGCTGCACGTCAACGGCAACAACACGACGCTGGTGATCCCGACGGCCTTCGTGAGCTGGACCGGTGAGGCGCTCGACAAGAAGACGCCGCTGCTGCGCTCGATGGACGCCGTGTCGAAGCAGGCGGTGCGCGTGCTGAAGCTGTTCGGGTCGAGCGCCGAGCGCGTGTTCTCGACCTGCGGCCCCGAGCAGGAGTACTTCCTCATCGATCGCAACTTCTATTTCGCCCGCCCCGATCTGATCAACGCCGGCCGCACGCTGTTCGGCGCGGCGCCGCCGAAGGGGCAGGAGATGGAGGACCAGTACTTCGGCTCGATCCCCGAGCGCGTGCTCGCGTGCATGGCGGAAACGGAGATGGAGCTGTTCAAGATCGGCGTGCCGGTCAAGACGCGGCACAACGAGGTCGCGCCGAGCCAGTACGAGATTGCGCCGGTGTTCGAGAACGCCAACGTCGCCGCCGATCATCAGCTGATGATCATGGAGCTGTTGAAGAAGATCGCGCCCAAGTACGGCCTGGCGGCGCTGCTGCACGAGAAGCCGTTCGCCGGCGTGAACGGATCGGGCAAGCACAACAACTGGTCGCTCTCCGACGAGTTCGGCAACAACCTGCTCGGCCCCGGCGACACGCCGCACGACAACGTGCAGTTCCTCGTGTTCTGCGCCGCGGTCATCCGCGCCGTCGACAAGTGGCAGGGGCTGTTGCGCGCGACGATCGCGCACGCGGGCAACGATCATCGTCTCGGGGCGAATGAAGCACCACCCGCGATCATCTCGATCTTCCTCGGCGACATGCTGACCGACATTTTCGACCAGATCGAAAAGGGCGGTGGCGCGAAGTCGACCAAGCAGGGCGGCATCCAGGATCTCGGCGTGAGCGTGTTGCCGAAGCTGCCGCGCGATGCGGGCGATCGCAATCGCACCAGTCCGTTCGCATTCACCGGGAACAAGTTCGAGTTCCGCGCGGTGGGCTCTTCGCAGAACATCGCGTGGCCCAACATGGTGCTGAACGCGGCGATGGCCGACTCCCTCGACGGGATCGCCAGCGAGCTCGAAGCGGCGACGGCCAAGGGCGAGGATCTGAACAAGGCCGTGGGCAAGCTCCTGACGAAGATCATCAAGGAGCACAAGCGGATCATCTTCAACGGCAACAACTACGCGGCCGAGTGGGAGAAGGAGGCGAAGAAGCGCGGTCTCCTCAACCACAAGAACACGGTCGATGCGCTCACGGAGCTGGTCAGCCCGGCAGCGGTCGACCTGCTCGATCGGTTCAAGATCCTCAACAAGCGCGAGGTCCACGCGCGGTACGAGGTGTTCCTCGAGAACTACAACAAGACCATCAACATCGAGGGGCAGCTCGCGGTCCTGATGGCGAACCGCTACGTGTTGCCGGCGGCGCTCGAGTACCAGAAGCAGATCGGGCAGAGTGTCGCCGCGGTGAAGGCGGGCGGCGGTACGAGCGTGCAGGGCAAGAAGCTGCTGTCGACCTACACGAAGCTGGTCGACAAGTTCAAGGCGCAGGCCGACGCGCTCGAGGGGGCGCTCGGACACAGCAGCAACGGCTCGGCGGAGAAGCACGCCAAGTACATGCGGGACAAGGTCGTGCCCGCGATGGCCAAGCTCCGGGAGCTCGGCGATCAGATCGAAGTGCTGACGCCGCACGAGATCTGGCCGCTGCCGACGTATCGGGAAATGCTGTTCGTCAAGTAGGCCGGACCTTGTCAGGTCCGGTTGGCGCGGGCAGTAGGCAGCGGGCAGTAGGCAGTAGGCAGTAGGCAGTAGGCAGTAGCCAGAGGGCCGGCGGAAAGTACTCCGCCGGCCCGTTGTCTTTTTGCCGACCGCTTTCTGCGGACTGCTACTCCTACGACCAGCCGGTGGCGCGCTCGATCGCGCAAAGCGCGAGAGCCGCTTCAGCGCATCGGTCTTGTCCGACCGATCGACCCGCGCCTGCGCCATCGCTGCATGCAGTGTGTCGATCGTGCGGTCGTAGGTCGCGCGATCGACCGGGAACGGCTTTCCGTCCTTTCCGCCGTGGGCAAAGGTGAATCGCGCGGGATCGCGCGTGCTCGCTGGAGTGCCATAGATAATCTCCGAAACAAGGGCAAGTGCCCGCAGCGTCCGTCCTCCGACGCCCTCCAGACCAAGCAGCGACTCGTAATCGGCAGGTGCGCGGTCGTAGGTCGACAGCAGCACCGAGTGCAGATAGGTTCAAGGTCTCGCCGCGCGCGTCGGAACAAATCGCCTGGTGCGGCGCGTTGACGAAATTTGTCAGCGCCTCCGACAGCCAGTGGTAGCGCCGCGCGGTGCGCGTGCGATCGCTCATGCCCTGTTGCACGACGCACCAATGACCGCGGCGCGTGAAAAAGAACGCGTGATGACAAAGCTGGTACCCATCCTGCACGGCTGCACTGTCGACCTTTGCGGCCATACGGCTGGCATAGAGAAGCGGCCGCGGTTCTACGGCGAGTCGTTCGCAGCGATCCAAAATTTCGGTTGGCGTCTTTCGTGAGGTCGCGCCTTTTCCACCTTGGGCAAACACGCCGAGCTCGTGCTCGATAGGGCGCAGGCCTTCTTTGAGCGCGCCGGTGACGGTTGTGGTCACGCCGCTCGAATGCCAAGGACGGTCCGCGAATGCGGACCGTCTAGACAGTGCTGGCTAGTCGGGTCGCTGCGCGACCCGACCGCCCAGGACGCAGCCGAGTGCCTGGAACCAGAACGGGTCCGACAGACGACGCAGCAGTTCCTCGGGACCACGATCGGCCACGATGTGGGTCGCGATCTCCCGGGCCAGGCGCGTCATGCGCGAGAACAGCCAGGCCGGCGCGCGGCCCGAGTGCAGCGGCAGGTTGGCAAAGCCGGTGCGACGGGACATGTAAGGACTTACGGCCAGTGTAGACTAGGCAGTTGCGGCTGCGGGCCGGGGCTGTCACTTTAGGGAGGCCGCGCCTTGTTGGGCGCGGCGGTTAGAGCGACCGACGGAATGAGCATTCTCGAACGACTGCGCCCACTGCCCCGCTGGAAGCACGCCGATCCCGCCGTCCGCGCGGCAGCGGTATACGAGCTCGGGCCCGAAGAAGGCGATGCGCTGCGTACGCTCGCACGCGAAGACGCCGAGGCACGTGTGCGTCGGGCGGCGGTCGCGCGTCTCGACGACCCTGGTGTGCTGGCCGATATCGCCCGCACTGATCCGGATGAAGACGTCAGGAGCGAAGCCACCCGCAACCTCGCCGGTCTCGGTGCCGAGGCAGATGATGCGGGACGGGCGACCGAGGTGGTTCGCCACCTGGTGTCGCTCGGCCGGTTCAAGGAAGCCGTGGTCATCGCTCGCGAGAACCCGACGCCGGCAGTGCGCACTGCCGTCGTCGAAGCGATCGAGGATGCGCGGTCGCTTGGCTCGATCAGCCGGCATGCGCCCGACAGCGCGACCAGACTCGCTGCGCTGGCGCGAGTGACGGACCACGACGAAGTAGTCAACGTCGCGCTCAAGTCCGAACACACCGACAGCGCGGTGGCCGCCTTGGAGCGCATCGATGATGCGGAGTCGCTTGCGGCGATTGCACAGCGCGCCCGCAACAAGGTCGCGGCTCGGCGCGCGCGCACCAAGCTGCGGCAGATCGAAGAAGCCGCGCAACCGGCGCCGGTGGAGCAGGTCCGCTTGAGCGCGGAGGATCGCCAGCGCGCGCTCGATCTGCTGCAGCGTGCCGAGGCGCTGGTCACCGTTACGGATCCCGACGAAGCGGCCGCGTCGTTGTCGTCGGTTCGCCTGGCGTGGGCCGAGTTCCAGGCGGACGTCGTTGTCGACGATCCCCTCGTGCAGCGGTTCGAGGCCGCGAGCGAGGCGGTCCGCGAGGCGATCGCGGAGCGACAACGCGAACGCGCCGCCGAACACGAGCGGGCGCAAGCGCTGGCTCGCGAACAGTCGGATCGTGTGGCAATCGTCCAGGAGATCGAAGCGCTCTCCGGTCCGACGGCGCCGGACCGCATCGCCGAGCTCAAGGTCCAGTGGGACTCGCTGCCGCCGATGCCGTCGGAATACGCGGCCTCGCTCAACCGCCGGTTCCAGGACGCCTGTCGCGCGTTTGAAGACGCGGAGCGGCGCCGACGCCTCGCGGAAGCGGCCGCGGGTCGCCTCGACACGCTGGCCACCGAGCTCGAACAACTCGTGGCGTCGGAACAGCCGCTCGAAGAAGTCGTGGCGCGGTGGCGCGGCCTGCGTCGCGATGCGGACGTCCTGCGCGAACACGCGATCGCCAATCCGCTGGCCGCCGAGCGGCTGGAGCGCGCGATCGCGGCGCTCGAAGAGAAAGAGCAGCAGCACCAGCAGCTCCGTGCGAAGCAGGAGCAGGACAATCTGAAGCGGCTGCAGCAGCTGTGCAAGCACGTCGACACGCTGGTCGCGAACCCGCAGTTCACGTTGAAGGCGGGCGACCGCGCCTTGCGCGACATCCGGGCCGCACTCGAGGAGCGGCTGCCGCTGCCATCCAAGAGAGATCGACAGGAGATCCAGGCGCGTCTCGAAGAAGCGCGGGCGAAGCTCGCACCTCGCGTTCAGGAGATGCGCGACGCCGACGAGTGGCAGCGGTGGGCGAACCTGCAAGTGCAGGAGGAGCTCTCGCGCGAGATGGAGGCGCTGAAGTCGGAGGAGAACCTGGAAGTCGCCGGCCGTCGCATGCGCGAGCTCCAGAACCGGTGGAAGCAGGTTGCCCTTGCCCCGCGCGCGCAAGGCGAGGCCATGTGGCGGCGTTTCAAGACAGCGCAGGACGAAGTGTTTGCCCGCACGTCTGCGTACCTGATGGCGCAGAACGAGGAGCGGCGCACCAACCTGACCAGGAAACAGGCACTGTGCGAACGCGCCGAGGCGCTTGCCGGTTCGACCGATTGGGTGAAGACGGCCGCCGAGATCCAGCAGCTGCAGGCGGAATGGAAGGCGATCGGACCAGTCACGCGGGGACAGGAAAAGGCGATCTGGGAACGGTTCCGCGGGGCATGCGATCGCTTCTTCACGCGGCGGCAGGAGGATCTGAAGAAGCGGAAGGACGAATGGGCGGCCAACCTCACGCGCAAGGAGGCCCTCTGCGAGAAGGCCGAGGCGCTGGCCGATTCAACCGAGTGGGACGCCGCGGCGGCGCAACTGAAGCAGTTGCAGGCGGAATGGAAGACCGTCGGTCCCGTGCGCAAATCCAAATCGGAAGCGGTGTGGCAGCGGTTCCGCACGGCGTGCGATCGCTTCTTCGATCGCTACAAGCATCGCGATCAGCTCGCGCTCCAGGAAAAGGCGGCCGCCCGCGACGTCGTCATTCGCGACCTCGAGGTGCTGCTGCCGGCCGAAGGCGCGGAAGCGAGTCCAGCCCCTGAGAATCTGTACGCGACGATTCAGCAGGCGCGCGTCCGCTGGCAGCAGGCGCCGGAGTTGCCACGGGCGGTGCAGCAGGATCTCGCCGTACGCTACCACCAGGCACTCGGCCGCATCGTCGCGACGTGGCCCGACGCGTTCGCTGGTACCGATCTCGATCCCAACACGACGCGGAAGCGCATGGAGAAGCTCGTGGCCCGCGTCGAGGAGCTGGTGCCCGCCCAGGCCAAGGCGCAGGCGGCGCTTTCACCAGCCGAGCTCCTGGCGCAGCAATGGCGCGAGCGGCTCGCCGCCAATACGATCACCGGCGGGCGCGCGGCAGAAACAGAGGAAGCGCGCTGGCGCGCCGCCGAGCAGGAAGTCCGTAACGCGCAGGCGCAGTGGATGCGTCTGGGCCCGGTGCCGGCGGAAGTCGCCGGACCGCTCAACGAGCGCTTCCAGCGAGCAGTGCGCAGGTTCTACGACCAGCGCCGCCGCGCTTCATAAGCTGCCACCCCGTCGATTCAGCTCTCGAAACAGCCAGGCGCGGGCAAGATCCCACTCGCGATGAACGGTGCGTTCCGAGACGCCGAGGACGGCAGCGGTTTCGTTCACCGCCAGGCCACCGAAGAAACGCAGCTCCACGAGCCGGCTCTTTCGGCTGTCGATCTTCTCGAGGGCGGCGAGCGCTTCGTCGAGGGCCAGCAGATCCTCGCTGCGATCCGGCGCTCCTCCTGCTTCGCTGAGTGACACCAGGACGGCATCCCCGCCGCGCTTCTGGCGTCGCCGGGCGACGGCGTGATTGACCAGCACCCGCCGCATGATCTTCGACGCCACCGCGAAGAAGTGCGAGCGGTCCTGCCAGTCGACCGCGTTCCAGTCGATCAGTCGCAGATAGAGCTCATTGACCAGTGCGGTGGGCTGCAGCAGATGTCCCGGGGATTCCTTACTCAACTGCAGACGGGCGAGCCGGCGCAACTCCGACTCCACGACCGGTGCCAGCCGTTCGAGGGCCCGTTCGTCGCCACCGCGCCAGGCCTTCAGCAGTTGCGTGACTTCGATCGGGCCCGGATTCACAGTCTCACCGTGCGACAGCTGCGGGCCCGCTCACGGCGCGCAGCGCTTCCGCCAGCGGTGGAAGATCGCGATCCGCATCCTTCCAGGTGGCGAGGAATTCCCGATACAGCTGCTGCGAGTGCGCGACATCGCCGCGCAGCGCCGCTGCGCGGGCGAGCTCGAACGTGGCGAGCGGGTAGAGCGGCGAGATCGGATCCTGCTCGCGGTGATCGAGGATCTTGCGGAGCTCGGTCGTCGCCTCTGGGAGTCTCTGCAGACGCAGCAGCGCTCGAGCCCGCAAGTACTGTGGCCAGAACTCCCCGGCAGCCTCGTACTTCACGGCCGACCGCAACCCATCGGCCGCACGCTGTGCATCGCCCTGCTGCAATGCGGTCGCTGCGCGGATCACCGGCACCCATAATCCATTCACGACCGTATCGCGTGGCCGCTCGCGGATCATGCCATCCACGAGTCTGGTCGCGTCGACGACGTGGCCGCACCAGGCCAACGCCAGGCCGCTCATCGTCATCGAGAGCGAATTGCGCTCGATCGACAGCGCCTGTTTCGTCGTCGCCCTCACGTCGTCGCACTTTCCAAGCGCAGCCTGGCGAGCTGCACCCTGCGCCAGGAGTCCGGCAGCGGAACCATCAGCGTCGGCATCGTTCACCGCGTCGACGATTCCCCGGAGGAATCGCCGCGACTGCTGGAACTGTCCGCGAGCGGCGGCAGCCGCGCCTTGCCAGGCGGCCGCGTTGGACTCCAACCCTTTCCGGACCGCCCACTCGACCTCGCGCGACATCCCCGCCTGATCGTCCTTGACGAACGCGATCCGAAACAGGCCCTGATGAAAGGACGGACTATCGAAGCCCCCGGCTGCGGCCTGACGATAGACGTCGGCGGCCTCGTCGAATCGGCCGAGACGGATGAGCGTGTTGCCGAGAACAGCGAATTTGCTGCTCGAGAGCGGTTCCAACCGGGCTCCGGTGCGCGTATGCGGCAGGGCTTCGTCGAATCGCCCCACCGTGTTGTAGGCGACCGCCAGGTTGCTCGACGCGGAACCGTCGCGCGGATACAGGGTCCGATGCAATCGAAGCGTCTCGATCCGCTTGTCGACCTCGCCGGTGACGCGTCCGTAGTACTCCTGGGTGATGCTGAGCCGTTCGCGTTCGCTGGCGTGGCCGCGAAGGGCGTACGCTCTCGCCCCGGCTTCAGCGGCCAGAGCCGGTTGCCGCGTGTTCACATAGCCGATGGCGAGGCCGTAGTACGCGCTGGCGAAGTTCGGGTCCAGCTCGATCGCATGGCGGAAGAGGCGGATCGCCTCCACGGTATTTCCCTTCACCCGTTCGTGACGGCCGAGCGAATACGAGCGGAGCGCGTCGAGCGATGGCGTGGTGGCATCGAGGAGCGCGTCGAACTTCCGCAGCGAGCCGACCGATTCACCGAGCTTCTCGCGCAGGTCGGACGCCGCTCGCGAGAGCGCTCGCAGCACCGCTTCCTTCGCATTGGCTTCCGCCTGAACTCGCGCGATCGTTCGGCCGCTTTGCGTGTCGGTCGCCGTCAGCGTCATGACGTAATGGTTGCCGAGTGGAGCGATGGTGCCGACGACGAACGCCTTCACCCCTTTCCGTTGGCAGATCTCACGCGCGACCGGCGCCGTGACCGGTTCGTCCGGAGACCGGCGCATCAAACGAAGTGTCGCGCGAGATTCTTCTTCGGGAAAGATGTCCAGCCGTGGACTCTGCTCCAGTTGCACGGCGAGGCCTTGCTTGAGTGTCAGGTCGAAGACGGGATCGTTGGTCTCGTTGACGAAGTCGGCCAGCAGGATGCTGTCGCTGTCCGACAACGGGGGAGAGACAGAAGACCAGCGCCACAGACCGGCGGCCGCCAACAGGCTCGCCGCCACGGCCGCCATCGCGACCCGCTGTGCGACGTTCTTCCATGGTCGGCCGCTCGTCGACATCGCGTCGAGGTCGCCGGCAAGCTGGCCGATCGTGCCGTAGCGCGTGTCGCGATCCTTCCGCAGAGCCCTCTCCAGGATCGCATCGAGAGGAGAGCCGGACGTGGCAACGGGCTGCGGATCGAGCAGACTCGCAAACACCTCAGAGGGAGTGGCGCCCGGAAAGACAGGACGGCCGTACGTCATTTCAAAAAGCACAGCTCCGAGACTGAAAATGTCCGTCCGGCGATCCAAAGGCTCTCCGCGTGCCTGTTCGGGCGACATGTAACGCGGTGTGCCGGTGATGTCGCTGTCGTGTGCGTTCCGGTGCGGAGGTTCGCGGTCCGGTTCCCTGGCGGCGTCTGTGCGGGCAAGGCCAAAGTCGACGACCTTCACCAGGCCGTCGGCGCGGATCATGATGTTTTCGGGCTTGATGTCCCGATGCACGATTCCGGCGTGGTGCGCCGCGCCCAGCGCGGCAACGCACTGGCGAGCGATGTCGAGGGTCTCGGGCACCGGCAACGGCCCACGCGACAGGCGTTCTCGCAGAGTGATGCCGTCGATCCACTCGGAAACGATGAAGGACAGGTCGCCCGATTCCCCCAGATCGTGGACCGTCAGAATATTCGGGTGATTCAAGGCGGAGGCGGCGATCGCTTCGCGACGGAAACGCGCCACGCGCGACGCGTCGTGCGTCCACTCGGGCGGCAACACCTTGAGCGCGACTTCACGTTCGAGCCGGGTATCCAGCGCACGATAGACGCGGCCCATGCCGCCGGCACCCGCTTCGGCGAGCAGCCGATACGGACCGAGCGTCTCTCCCACTGCCGGAGTCGGCGGAGCCGCCCCGAGCTGTAATACCTCGACCCGCATCTCCTCGGACAGGAATCCACCCGCATCGTCACGCGCATTCAGCAACGACTCGAGCTCGGCGCGCAGTTCCGGATCGCCGGAGCAGGCGTCGTCGAGCAACTGCCGTCGCCGCTCGGCGGGTTCGGAGACGACGCGGTCGTAGATCGTCTCCAGCAACGTCCAGCGTTCGGGTTCCATGTATCCGGGTTGAGTCCGAGGCGCCACATTTTACCAATCGGGTGTTGCAGCCGGTGTCGACCAAAGTTTTCCGAGCACGCCTGGCAGTTTTCAGCCGAGTTCGTTGCTTCCACCAGTAGTGGGCCGTTCGCGCCCTGTTGAGCCCTTCACAACCGAACGTTGTGTCCGTCTTCAGGCGGACCGGAGAGGTGGAAATCATGAAAGCTGTTGGAATGCGAGGCATCGCCGCCACGATCGCAGGACTGAGCATGGCTTTGCTCGCCACCGGAGTGCTGCACGGCGCCGAGACGGTGGTCCATCAGAGGTCGGGTGGCAGCAGTGCGTATGTGGAAAGCTACGGGTGGGACGCCTGCAGCGACCGATACGTGCTTGCGAATCCTTCGACCTACCAGATGGTTTCCAAGGCGGCCGGTGGCAAGACGACGGTGACCGATGCGTCGATGCTGAACGCGTACGTGTTCGCCAACAACTGGTGCACAGGAGCCGTGTCGTTCGCCGAGTTCGACGCGATACCACTGACCGAGCCTCAGTTTCAGCTCGATGCGGCCTTGAACCAGGCGACGCTGCAGGGCGCTCTGACGGTGTCGTGGGGCTACACGTTCGACGAAAACGGCAACTACATCGATCTCACTGGAGCGCCGATGTCGTTCGCGATTCAGTGGCAGAGTACCGGGACCGGCCCGACGGCGCACACGCCGACGCACTTCCGAGGCGGCAGCGCGGTCTCGACCGTGAACCAGACCGGGACGACCGTCGCCGCAATCGCATCAGGGTTCGTGTCTTCGGCCTTCAGCAGTGCGACCATCGCCAACGACTATCAGTACGCGGTGCTGAGTCGAAACCTGAAGGTCTCGACCACCGTCAAGCGGAGTGTGCCGATGATCATTCCGGCTGGCAAGACGGTCTCGCTGACCAGCGCCACGTTGAACGCCTGCGACCCGCTGACCTACGGCTATCAAATCAACGACGGACCGCTCGTGCCGGTCGGCAGCAAGGGTTGGACATGCACGAGCCAGCCGGTGAGCGATGTCACAATCGGCCCGTTCGCGACCCGGAGCGTGCTGCGTCTCTACGTCTTCGATCAGAGCGCGTACTACTGCTCCGACTATCCCACCAACTACACGTTCTTTTCGGACGGCCTGCATGGTCTGGTCACCGGGAGCGATCCGTGGCAGGTCGACATCATGGACAGCGGCGAAGGTTGCACGTCGCCGGCCGATCAACTGCGTCTGCCTGATGCGCCGGGTCAGGGCAACCTGAACGTCACGGTCGTGACAGGCCCCTGAGGGTGCGGCGGTTGGGAATCAGGGCGGGCGAGCCGCAGTCCTGATTCCCAACATTCGACGCGGACGGGCCTATCCTTGACATCGGCGTCCGACGATGTGACTCTTGGTTGAGCCGGTCACATGTCGACACCGAACCCTCATCCTCGGGCCGTTTTCGACGCTCACAACGACGCGTTTCGCGCTCTACGAGTGGCTCGCGAAGCCAACGATCGCGCGGTGGAAGCGATGCGCGCGGTCACCCGAAATCATCGCGGCATGACTGGGCACTTTCGCGCGACCGCGGAGAACATCAGCGCGATGGCGGAGAATATCAGCTCGATGGCGGAGAATATCGGCTCGACGGCGGAAGGGATGGACTCTGTGCTCGATGCGCTCGCGGCAGCGAACAAGGCACAGGACGATGCCATCGTCGCGGCGCTCGCCGCCAACCGCGCGGCGATCGATTGGCTCGAGTCGAGATAACGTCCTCACCCCTCCAGATACGTGTAGCCGTGTAAGCCGTCCTCGTAGAACCGGAGCAGACGCCCCGCGCCCTCATAATCCAACCGGCCGTCGCGAACCGCGGTCTCGACGTCGGTTCGCAGCTTTCCGAGCAGCATCTCCGCGTCGAACTCCACGTAATCGAGCACCTCGCGCACGGTGTCGCCCTTGATCAGCGCGTCGAGGCGGGCGCCGCCGTTGTCGTCCATGCTGACATGGACGGCGTGCGTGTCGCCGAACAGGTTGTGGAGGTCTCCGAGGATCTCCTGGTAGGCGCCGATCAGAAATACGCCCAGGTAATACGAATCGCTGGTGACGCGGTGCAGCGGCAGCGTCTTCTTGACGTCGCGCCGGTCGACGAATCGATCGAGCTTGCCGTCCGAGTCGCAGGTGATGTCGCCGAGCACGGCGTGGTTCGCCGGCTTCTCGTCGAGCCTATGGATCGGCATGACAGGGAAGATCTGCTTGATCGCCCAGCTGTCGGGAATCGACTGGAACAGGGAGAAGTTGCAGAAATATGTGTCCGACAGCTGCTCGTCGAGGTTCTGTAGATCCTCGGGGACTTCGTCCATCCCCTGCGTGATGCGCTGCAGCTTCGTCAGGATCGCCCAGTAGATGTTTTCCGCCAGGCTCCGCTGCTCGAGGGGCAGATAGCCGCCGTTGAACAGGCTCAACGCCATGTCGAGCGCCTGCTGCGCGTCGTGGAAGGCCTCGAGCGCGTTGCGTGCGCTGACGTTGTTGAACGTCTCCACGAGGTCGTGCAGCGGCTGCTCCCATTCCTGGATCGGCGTGGTCGGGACCTTCTCGTCGCCGAAGCCGGAGACGCCGAGCACGTTGAACACCAGCACGCTGTGATACGCCACCACCGCGCGGCCGCTCTCGGACACGATGGTCGGATGCGCCACGCCCGCCTCGTCGCACACCGTCTGAATGTGATAGACGACGTCGTTGGCGTATTCCTCGAGCGTGTAGTTCATGCTCGATTCGAAGTTGGTCTGCGAGCCGTCGTAGTCCACACCCAGGCCGCCGCCGACGTCGAGGTACTGCAGGCCGGCGCCCAGTTTCGCGAGCTCGGTATAGACGCGGGCCGCCTCGTTGAGCGCACCTTTGACGATGCGGATGTTGGTGATCTGGCTGCCGAGATGGAAGTGCAGCAGCTTGAGGCAATCCTGCATGCCGCGAGCCTTCAACTCCTCCAGCCCACGCATGATTTCGGTGACGGTCAGGCCGAACTTCGATCGGAACCCGGCGGAGGACTGCCAGCGGCCGCTGCCGCGCGAGGCCAGCTTGACGCGCATGCCGATCTGCGGCCGCACGCCGAGTTTGTCCGCGGCGTCGAGAATCAGCCCGAGCTCGGTGTACTTCTCGACGACCGGAATGATGTTGCGCCCGATCTGCAGCGCCAGCATCGCCGCCTCGATGAACTCGGCGTCCTTGAACCCATTGCAGATGATCGGCGTCTCGTTGTCGGCAATCGCGATGACCGCGAGCAGTTCGGGCTTGGAGCCGGCTTCCAGGCCGAAGCGATACGGCTTGCCGAAATTGAGGACTTCCTCGACGACCTGCCGCTGCTGATTGACCTTGATCGGATAGACGCAGCGATAGCCCCCCTGGTACTGATGCTGGGCAATCGCGCCTTGAAACGCCGCGTGAATGTCGCCGAGGCGATGCTTGAGGATGTCGGTGAAGCGGACGAGCACCGGCAGGCTGATTCCGCGCAGCTGCAGTCGATCGACCAGCTCTTTGAGGTCGATCGCCCGCGCCGGGTCGCGCGTCGGATGAACCTCGACGTGCCCGTCGGCGTTGACAGAAAAGTAACCGTTGCCCCAGCGCCCGACTTCGTAGAGCTCGCTGGCGTCGTGCACGCTCCACGCGCGCGTCGAGGAGGTACTGGTAACCGCCGCGGCGCGGCCGTTGGTGATCGTGCTCATTCCGTGATCATGATAAACGCCTGGAGGAAGAAACCGGGTTTAATTTTCATACCGACTCCGAGAAAATGAAACCGGGTTTCGTGACACGCGCATGACGGAGCGGGTGCCGGCGATCAAAGTGGTGCTGCTGCCGAAGGACACCAACGCCTACGGTACGATTTTCGGCGGTGTGATCCTGTCGAACAT
>Ga0081539_10000751_pt1 | contig 64434 bp, 46 predicted proteins | sample TabmetS4T2R2_FD_71023 | JGI IMG/M metagenome (GOLD analysis project Ga0081539, IMG submission 71023) | Tabebuia heterophylla rhizosphere microbial communities from the University of Puerto Rico - S4T2R2 | ecosystem: Host-associated > Plants > Roots > Rhizosphere ...
AATCGATTCCGATATATTGATCTGTCATGGGCCGTCCTCCTCTCAGCCCGGTGGCCTGCGTTGGTGGAACTCGCATGCTACCGAAGCTGGCCGAGAGACGGCCCTTTCATCTGATCACGGAGGATCGGGACACGGAGCACACAGCGCCGGATTGTGGGGGTCGCCTTCAGGCGGCCCCTTTTCAGCGCCCGACCGTGACCGTGACCTCCTCGTCGCTCGTCAACGCGCCATCGTCCGCACGGGCACGGAGGACATAGGTGCCCGGCTCGGCGAATGTCGCGCTCACGGTGTACTTGCCGTCTGCAGGGACCGGCGGTGGCGCCCAGATCGGTGCCCACGGAGAGTTGGCCCCGGTCCGTGTGTCCTCCCAGGTCTTCACCTGGACGGGATCGAACGTGACTTTGCCCGCTCCACGATAGACGAACCACGCGAGGTGAAGACCAAGGTTCTTGCCGACGGTGATGCGCGACGGTGGCAGCAGATTGATGTTGGGACCGCCCGGACGACCCGGGCCTCCTCCGCGTCGTCTCGGCACGCCGTCATCGGTGACGATGGCGGTCAGCGAGATCGACTGACCGACTTTGGCATTCACCGACTTCGGACCTTGGATCGCGATGACCGGTGGCTTGTCGGCGCGAAGTTCCGGATTGCTCGTGCCCGCGCCGAGCGCTCCGGTCTCCGACATGAGGTCGATGTTCTCGATCAGCAGGTCCGTGCGCAGTGACGCATACGCCTTCTGCGGCGTCCCGCGCGTCGCCAGGGTCCAGATCATTTCCTTGTTGCCCCAGTCCGCTGGCACCCGCACGCGGAACATGAACCGGTTGCGACGCGGCTGAAAGTGCGTCGGCTGTCCGCGATCGGGTCCACCGGGTTCGATGCTGTTGTCGGGGCCGATCGGGACGTCGAGCTCCTCCTGCCAGTTCTCGTTCATATAGCCGAACACGAACGTGAACGAACCGTCGTCGTTCTTCTCCCACCCCTCGAAGGCGGGCCACACGGGCTGACCGCTGGAGTAGGTCTGCGCCGCGCCGCGGATCGGCAGCAGCCACGCGAACGCGATGAGAATCAGCGCGCTCGTTTTCGCGGGCCATAAAGGCCCCCGCCGCATCCCTTTGAGGATCACGCGGGAACTCCAAAAGATGCGGCGCGGACCTTTATGGTCCGCGAAACCTTCACTGCGCTGACCCCGTTGGCTTGCTCAGAATCGCCGGGCGAACCGTGTTGCACAGCGGACAGCCGATGATGACGTCCTCGGTGCTCGACTGCCGGCGCTTGATCATCTCATCCTGGAACTGCTCATCGCTCAATGCGACGCCCTGACCGAGATCGATGAACATGTTCGCGACCGATCGATTCCCGGAGCCCTGCCAGTTGCGCGAATCGGGCACGTTGCGATTCGCCGGTGAGTTGTCCATGTAGCCGATGATGTGAAGGATGGTTCCCTTCGGCAGCAGGGGAGCCGCATCGTCCGCATAGTCGTAGCCACGGACCCAGTTGTGGTCGTAGCCGGAGCAGGTCAGCGTCTGAATCGTGTAGCCCCAGATCGCCTCGAGACACATGCGCGATCCCGGCGCGTGCAGGTGCGGTTCGAACGACGTGATCTTCGTGTTCTCCTGCAGCACCGTGTAGGCGTGGAGCTGCTGATTCGCCTCGTTCGGGCGAATCGAAATGTCGACGCCGTTGCCGAGGCTTCGGCTGCGCGACGCTCTGACGGTCGGCTGATATCCCTTCGGGTGGAACTTGAATCCGATTTCCAGGTGCGCCTTCGTATCGCGCCCGTTCGAGTGGAGATGAATGGAGCTGGAGACGATGCGCTCGCCAGCCTTCAGCAGACGGCCGCCTTCGGGCGGGAAGAAGTCGGCGCCGCGACCCACTTCGTGGACCGGCCATGCCGTGTTGGTGCCGCCGCCTCCACCCTGATCGGTGCCCCAGATCATGTGGTGGAACACGAACCGGCCACCCACCGTCGCACGCCCGCTCGGATCCTTGCTCGGAACGTCGTTGATCTCGCGAACCTGCAGCGCGGCGACGTAGCGGTCTTCCGGCAGACCGGTTGGCACTGCGTCGATCTCACCCCACCAGTCGGGGGCGTTCGCTTTCACGACGAGCTCCTGCGTCCTCACGATTAGATCGGGTGGGCCGATCAGCCAGGTATTGAGATCGTCGAATTTGCGCGGGGTAGGCATGTCCGCGGGATTGCCGAGCGGGGCGCCGCTGTCGGCCCACTTGCCGATCATCGCGACTTCGGCTTCGGACAGCGAGGGGTCGTTCTTGTATTTCTGGATGCCGATGTTCTTCTCGATGTACCACGGAGGCATCACGCCGCGATGCGGGCCCAGCGACGTACGCCGCTGCATCGCGCGCGCATACGGACGCGCGTCCTCGTAAGTGGCGAGCGACATCGGCGCGACGCCGTCAGGCCGATGGCAGTTCTGACAGCTTCGCTGCAGGATGGGCGCGATATCGCGCGCGAAGGTCACGTCCTGCGGAACGTCCGCCGGAGCGGCATGGCCCACGACCCGCGCGGCGAACGCCGCGGCGACAAACACGAGTCCCATGCGTTTGACCACGCTGCACCTCCAGAAGATGAGGTTCTATGATCGCGCCGCGCCGCGCAGGGCGCAAGTCTCAGCAATATTGCTGAATTGCGGCGCATTGATTCCTGGCCGCCGTGTCCGCTCAGCTTGAACGGCCGTCCTGCAGGCCGTACAACGCAAGTGGCCCTCGTTCAATTTCCACTGAGCCCCGGGGAACCGTCATGGACGTGACCTACGCTGAAATCGTCGCTCGCCGTGTGCCGCTCGCTCCCGACGAAGCGGTAGCGCTGGTCCTCGCTGCGTCGCGCGCACGCGAGGAGACCGGCCATGGTGATGGCGCATTGCCGCCGCTCGATGGCATTGTCCTGAATGGCGACGGCACCGTCACGCTGGCGACAACAGACGCGACCGACGGCGATTGCGTAGGGCAGCTCGCACGGCTGCTGCACTCGCTTCTCGTTCCCGACACCATGTCGCGCCGGCCGGTTCCCGGCCCGCTTCTGCTTGTCCTGGCGCGGGCGGCCGGCGAGATCGATCTGCCGCGTCCTTCGGCGACCGAGTTCGAGCGCCTGCTCTCTCGATACGGCGTCGCCAATCCCACGCTCCTGGCGTCGATCCATCGCCGATGCGTCGCCGCATGGACGCCCACCCGCGTTGAGGTTGGCCGAAGCGATGCGGTGCGTGCAACCGCGCGTCCGGTGTCGGTCCCGATGCTCGATCATTCTCGTGCGCGCGTGCATGCGGCGATGGCGGTCGCGGCTGCCGTACTGATGGTGATCGTCGCAGCGATGTCGTTGTATCGATGGATGGAGCCGCGGACTCCGATCCGCAACCGCACCGCGGTCACCGACGACGCGGCACGGCCACGGCCTGCAGCCGGCGATGGCGCTACCGCTGCCACGAGTCCCGGCAGTCGCCCGAACACCAGAGCAGACGACACGCGTTCCAGCGTCCGGCCGCCACGGGCGAGTAGGCGTCCGTCATTTCCTGCGAGCGTGGGCGCGGCGATGCCCGTGCCGTTGCTGACAGCCGCGTCCGTTGGCGTTGATGTGTTCTCGCCTTCGTACGGAGACGACCGTGCGCTGTTATTCCACGCGGGACGAGTTCATTCGGCGCTGATGCGTGCATCGTTCGACCGCGCGGGCGATCCGCGTCTGTCGACAGTGGTCCAGGACGGCGCCGCCAACTACCACCCGGCGCTTTCGCCCGACGCAAGGTGGCTGGCATACGACTCGGACCGCGACGGTATTCGCGGCGTCTACGTCGCTCATCCCGATGGAACGAATCCCCAGCGAGTCAACGGCGCGGGTTACGCGGCGGTGCCGCGATGGTCGCCGGATGGTCGGAAGCTGGCGTTCATCAGGGCGGAACCACGTCGCTCGCGGGTGTGGAACGTTTGGGTGCTCGATCTGACCTCCCGGCGCATGACGCGCGTCAGCGGGCATATGGTCGGCCAGGCGTGGGGCGCGTCCTGGTTTCCCGACGGGAATCGGATCGCTTACAGCGTCGAAGACCGGCTGGTGATCGCTGACTTGCGCAGCGGCGCGAGACGTGTGGCACGGTCGCCCATGCGCGGTCGCCTCGTGCGCACGCCGGCCGTATCGCCTGACGGACGATCGATCGTGTTTCAGGTGTACCACGACGGTGTGTGGCTACTGGACGTCACGAGTGGCGCGATGCATCGCGTGCTTGCCGATCGCGCGGCAGAAGAATTTGCCTGGACGCCGGACGGCACCGCGGTCGTCTACCACACACGCCAACATGGGTCCTGGTCGCTGTGGCAGTTGGCGGTGAGCCGCGCGGGCGGCGCGTAATCGTTGCGAGTATGTCGGCGTGAGCGCGACAAACACATCGTCCAAATGTCGGCCTGCGTGAACGCGCTCAGGAATTAGAGGTGCCGCCGGCGCCGAGCGGCCGCACGATAAGGAGCACGAGAATGGTCATCAGACGGATTGGTCCGATGTCACTCGCGAAGATGGCGGCGGTACTTTACGCAATCATCGGGGTCCTCATCGGCGCCGTGTTTTCGTTGGCGGCGATGGCGGGCGCGTTCGCGGCGGCAGGAACCGATGCCGGTCCCTTTCCGATGATCGTAGGAACGTCGGCGATCGTGATCGTTCCTGTGTTTTACGCGTGCCTCGGGTTCATTGGCGCGCTCATCACGGCCACCTTGTACAACGTGCTCGCCAGCAGCGTTGGAGGCGTGGAGATCGACGTGGAGTAGAGGCCGGCGGCGACGTTGCGTGCAAGGTGGCGTTTGGAAGTTGGGAGCTGACGTGTGTATCCTCAGCGCATGAAGCGACGGACCGGCACGGTACTCCTCGCCACCGCCGCGCTCATCGGCGCAGTGACGGCGTTGATGCACGCGCAGAGCTCGCGCACCGTGCAGGACGGCGTGTTCACCGATGCGCAGGCGGCTCGCGGGCTGGCGTTGTACGCGCAGCGATGCGCCTCCTGTCATGGCGATGCGTTGAACGGCGCGCAGGGTCCGCCGCTCACCGGCGCTCCGTTCGTGAGGCACTGGGAAACGGAGCCACTCTCCACGCTGGTCACCAAAATCGAGAAGACGATGCCGCTGGACACGCCGGGGCAATTGGCGGCGCCGCAAGTCATCGACCTCGTAGCGCACCTCCTCAAGGCGAATGGCTTCCGAGCGGGTGGCGTCGATCTCGCAGCACCGGATGCAGCGCGCATCGGATGGCCCTCTCGACCGACGACGTCTGCCGCCGCTGCGCCGGCGGGCTCATCGCGCGTGTTTCAGCCGGTCGGCAATGTCGCGCAGCTGATGCGGGGCGTCTTCTTCCCGAACTCGAACTTGATCTTCACCGTGCAGACGCACGATCCGGCGGAAAAGCCCCCGGCGCCGAAGCCGGACGCGCAGGCGAATGGTTTCTCGTGGGTCGACTGGGGCGCCGGCATCTACGGTGGGTGGCAGCTGATCGACAACGCCGCGATCGCGATCGCCGATGTGTCACCGCTGCTGCTGACGCCCGGGTTGCGCTGCGAGAACGGCAGGGAGGCGCCGGTGACCGACGCCGACTGGATCAAATTCACGCAGCAGATGATGACGGTCTCGAAGCAGGTGTATCGGCTGTCGCAGTCGCGTAATCAGGAAGCAGTGTCCGATGCGACCGGCGATCTCTCCGATGCGTGCCTTGCGTGCCACCAGGTCTATCGAGATGCACGAGGGGCTGGCCGCGCTCCCGACTTGAACGATCCAGCGAACAAAGCCTCGCGCTGCATGCACCGGTAGCCGACTGCGCACGTCTGGTGCGAGGTCCAGCGTCAATCCCATTTGCAACCGCCCACGGAGGGACCGTGCGTTCTTCGCGCATTCTTCTCGTCTGCACAGCGAGCGGATGTATTTGGCGCCCCGCTTACCGCACGCTCATCCACGGTTCAGGCGCGACGTCGCTCGAGCGAGGGCGGTACTTCGTGGTCTTTCAGAGGTCGAACTCAGGCAGTTCTCGAATATCGCCCGGGCACTTGGGTACGATTGGCTTGGCGGTTGCGCCCGCATGCGGACGCTAAGTGATCGGGACCTTTCTTCGCAGAATACAGCGCGCGTGGAAGTGCTTCGTTCGCACCGGTGGAATGCATTTGCTCGATTACGCCACGGGGCGGTGCCGCTACTGCCACCGTGAGTGGCGTTCGCTTTACCCGCCGAGACCACGGCGTCGACCTTGTCGACGTCGTGCACGTGAGCCGGGAACGTCGTATCAATTCTTCGGCTTTTCCGCGCCTTTTCGCCAGACGGGGATGGTGACTGGCGTGCGGCGAGCGCTCCGTCTTATCCTGCGCCAACAATATGCGCACTCATCCGATCGCATGGCTGCTGACGGCAGCGCTGGCGACGCTGGCGATAACCGTGTTGATGCCGACACTGGCGTTGGCGCAGACCGACTTCGAGGGCGGCTGGGCATCCATCTATCACGAAGATCTGCCGGAGCGGCTCCCCGGGCCCGAGCTCGGCGACTACATGGGGTTTCCGATCAACGACGCGGGACGGTTGCGCGCCGACAGCTACGACGCCGATCGCATCTCCATCGTGCCCGAGTATCAGTGCCGGCCGCATGGCGGCGACTACCAGATGCGCGGGTTGTCGAACATGCGCATCGACGCCATCCTCGATCCGGTCACGCAGCAGCTCGTGGCATGGCACACGCGCATGGGATTCCAGGAGATGGAGCGCACGATCTGGATGGACGGGCGCCCGCATCCCGACGACATGGCGGCGCACACCTGGTCGGGGTTCTCGACCGGGACGTGGCAGAACAACATGCTCAACGTGTACACGACGCATCTGAAAGAGAACTACATGCGTCGCAACGGCATCCCGCGCAGCGACAAAGCGACGTTCACGGAGCACTGGATGCGGCACGGCAACTATCTGACGATCGTGACATCGATCAACGATCCGGCCTTCCTCACGGAACCGCTCGTGCGCAGCCAGACGTGGGTACTCGATCCGGGACAGCGGATGGGTCGCGATATCTGTGAGTACGCCGAAGAACTGCCTCGCGAGCGCAAGGACTATGTCCCGCATCACCTGCCGGGAACGAACGGCTATCTGACGGAGGTCGCCGACTGGTACGGGCTGCCGTCGATCGTGCTGCGCGGGGGTGTCGAGACGATCTACCCCGAGTATCGATCGAAGATGCCGCAGCCCGAGAAGCCGAAGCTGGTGTGCGACCGGTACTGTGACTGCGGAGCCGGTGCGAATGGAGGCTGCCTGCTGGCGCCGACGCGGAGAGCGCGGTGATGTCGATTCGAATGACGGCGATCCGTGCCACGACTGCGTGCGGCATCGCGTGTGTATCGGCGATGTGCAGCGTATGGGCGCAGCAGGTGCCACCGCGTCCCGCGGCGGAGGCACAGCTGCGCGTCTATCCGGTGCAGGGTGCGGTGTCGGTCATTGCCGGCGACGGCGGCAACATCACCGTGCAGAACGGCAGGGAAGGGACGCTGCTCGTCGACACTGGCCTGGCGGAGAACGCGGGTCGCCTCGTGTCCGAGGTGCAGGCGCGGTTCAAGGGTTCAGTGATGTGGATCATCAACACTCACGTGCACCCGGATCACGTCGGCGGCAACGAGGCGTTCGCCAAGGCCGATGCCTCCAAGCCGGTGAACTTCCTCGGCGCTCGACTCGACGGATCGCAGCCGCTCAAGATCATCGCGCAGAGCAACGTGCTCGCGCGTCTCGTCTCGGAAGCCGGCGACGGCACGCGGCTGAGCGACGTCGCCTTGCCGCGGGACGAATACGCCACGCCGTTCAAGGACATGCGCTTCAACGACGAGGCGGTGGTGATGCACCACGAGCCGAACGCCCACACCGACGGCGACACGCTGGTGTACTTTCAGAAGTCCGATGTGATCAGCACCGGTGATCTCTTCACGCCGGGCGGCTATCCGTTCATCGACGTGGCGCGTGGCGGCAGCGTCAAGGGAGAGATCGCGGCACTCAATCACATCCTCGACCTCGCGGTTCCGGGTCACACGCAGGAGGGCGGCACGTATGTAATTCCGGGACACGGCCGCATCTGCGATGAAGCCGACGTCGTCGAATACCGCGACATGGTGGTCATCGTCCGCGATCGCGTGCAGGACCTGATCAAGAAGGGCATGACGCTCGAGCAGGTGCAGGCGGCCGCACCCTCTCGTGATTACGACACCGAGTATGTGACCGCGTCGAGCTTCGTGAAGGCCAACGACTTCGTCGCGGCAATCTACCGCAGTCTGATGGGAAAGCAGTGATCATGAAGCGGGCGCTGTCGGTATTCATTCTGACGATCGGGTTGGCGGGCGGTGTCACGGCGCAAGGCCCGCCGGCGGGTGCTGCGCCGCAGGGCGGGCGCGCCGGCGGGCCGCCGACGGCACAGACGCCGCGAACGGGCAAAGGCGCCGCTCCGGTCGACTTCGCCGGCACGTGGGTGTCGCCGGTGATGGAGGACTATCGCTGGCGGATGGTGACGCCGCTCAAGGGCGATGCCGCGAGCATTCCCTATAGAGAGGACGCGCGCAAAACGATTGACGCCTGGGATCCGGCCAAGGACGAAGCGGCCGGTCTTCAGTGCAAGGCGTATGGCGCACCGGCGCTGATGCGCATTCCCGGTCGCGTCCGGATTTCGTGGCAGGACGAGAACACGCTGAAGATCGAATCGGACCAGGGACGACAGACGCGATTGCTGCACTTCGGTCCCGGCGATCCGCCTGCGGCCGCGGCGACCGCGGCCAAAGGGAGCTGGCAGGGCTACTCGGTGGCACGCTGGGAAGCGCCGCAGGCGCCAACGGCCGCGGGGCTCGCGCTCGGCACGTCGGCGCGCTGGGGGACGCGTTCGCAATCACTCGAAGTGGTCACGACGAATCTGCGCGATGGCTACCTGCGTAAGAACGGCGTCCCGTACAGCGACAAGACGAAGCTGACCGAGTACTTCGATCGGTGGACGAACCCCGAAGGTCAGGAATGGTTCACCGTGACGACGATCGTCGAGGATCCCGTCTACCTGGAACGGCCGTTCGTCACGACCACAGACTTCCGCCGCGAGTCCGACGACTCGAAGTTCAGCCCCACTGCCTGCGCGGCGCGTTGATGGAGCCGCGCCGCGCAGACTCCCAAATCTCTGACGCTGGAGCCAACCTCCAATTCCCAATTGCGTCGGGAGTTGGAGCCAGGTTCGAGTTGGGAGTTGGGAGTTGACGTTGCAAGCTAGTGCTTCTTCAGGAACGCGAGCACGGCGCGGTTGAATGCGTCGGGTTGTTCCCATGACGCCGCATGCCCCGCGTCGGGGATGACGAGGAACTCGGCGCCCTTGATGTGTTGTACGAACATCCGCGTGACAGGAGGCGGGGCGTACATGTCCGCGCCGCCGGTCATCAGCAGGGCAGGGCGCGTGATCTTCTCGAGCGCGGTAAAGGTCAGTCGATTCTTGAGCGGCTGGGCCGGGACTGGGTTGCCTCGACCGGCGCCCTGGGCCTCGCCGGAAGGAGGCCCGCCGGCGCGAGAGCCGTGCTCGATCTCCAGCCATCGCCGCGTGCCTTCCGGGTCCGCGGCACGGTAGTTCGGGCTCAGCTCGCGAAGATGCGCGGGCATCGCAAGAAATTCCGGTGGTCGCAGTTCCGCTCCCAGCTTCACGAACGCCTCGTCCTGCACGCCGCCGATGCTGTTGGCGACGACGAAGCTGCGCAGACGCTCCGGATAGGACAGCGCGAAATCGAACGTGACGAATCCGCCGGCAGCGGATCCGACGAGGTGAAACTGCTGGATGCGGAGCTCGTTCATCAGCGCCAGCAGATCGTCTGCCGCCGTACCTGGCTGCGGTCCGGTGGCATCGATCTCGGTGCGTCCCCAGCCGCGCCGATCGATGGCGATCGCGCGATAGCCGGCTCGCGCGAAGGCGGTCAGCTGGTTTTCCCAGATCTGGCTCGTGCCCGTCGCCGGATGCATGAACACCACGGCCTGACCCGACCCCCCAGTGTCGCGATAGAAGAGGCGAACGCCAGGCAGCGACGCATGCGCCTCCCGGATCGCCGGCAGTGCTCGCTGTAGTTGGCCGGCCACGATCGCGGCGCAGCCCATGGCCAGCGCGATGGCAATACGGATGCTCATAGCCCTCTCAGTCGAGGGGCAATTATCGCGGATCTGCGGGATCGCTCACGCACTTGTGGTCGATAGCGAAGCCAACCGCGGTGGGTGGCGTCGGGTGGGGCCGCCCCGCCCGCCGCGCAGCCGCCTCCCCGTGGCACGTCTTTCCTGGCGGCGAGGACGGGTGGGGCAACCCGACGACAGGACCCGCCGCGTCATTGCGAAGCGAAGTCCGGGTTAGGCCGCGCTCGAGCGGGCGGTGATCGTGTCCTGGTCGGGGATCGCCTGCCGGAGCCAGGTCCGAAGAGCGCGCACCAGCGCCTCGGGCTCGACAGGCTTGGCGATGTAGTCGTTCATGCCGGCCTCGATGCAGCGGTCGCGCGAGGCGGTGATGACATCTGCAGTCAGCGCGATGATGGGCACGCGGCTGGCCGTCCCCGTCATGCGCCGAATTTCGACCGTCGCCTCGAACCCGTTCATCTCCGGCATCTGGCAGTCCATGAAGACGAGATCGTAGGGCAGCACGCGGATCATCTCGACCGCCTCGCGCCCATGTGACGCGACGTCGGCGCGCACGCCGAACTTGGCGAGCAGCATCACCGCCACCTTCTGATTGACGGCGTTGTCCTCGACGACGAGGACGCGCGCTCCGGATCCGCTGAACTCGCCAGGCTTCCCCTCCGTCGACTCCTCGCGGTGTGCGGCATCGGCGATCGCCGCCTGGCTCGTACCGAGCGGCCTGAATCGTCCATATTTCCGTTCGCTCGCCAGCGTCAACGCCTGCAGCAGCCGTCCCCGGCGAACGGGCGTCACGAGGCGGACATCGACGAAGTCGGTCGGCGCCGTCTTCGTGCCCTCGCTGACCGAAGTGTGCAGCACGCAGACCGTGTCCTCGAGCGGCCCTTCCGATTTGATCGCTTCGGCGAGTTGTCGCCCGTCCATTCCCGACATGCGCGATTTGGCGATCACGACGTCGAACGGATCGTCGGCGGCGCGCGCCGCGCGCAGCGCCATCAAGGCATCGGTGGCGGAGGTGATGCCGGCGCGGATTCCACAGGCGGCGATCTGTTCGTACAGGACGCGGCGGCTCATGTCGTTGTCGTCGACGACGAGCACGTGCAGCCCGGCCACCTCGGGAAACTCGATCGGACGATTCGCGTGCGCCATCGCCGGGTCGACGGTCAGCGGCAGCGTCACCCTGAACGTCGAGCCCACCCCTTTCTGACTGTCGACGTCGATCGCGCCGCCCATCAGCTCCACGAGCCGCTGCGAGATCGCCAGCCCCAGTCCTGTTCCCCCGTAGCGTCTCGTTGTCGATGTGTCGGCCTGCGTGAACTTCTCGAACAGCATGCCGATCTTGTCGGCGGCGATGCCGATGCCGGTGTCGGCGATCGCGATCGTCACGGGGCCGCCGTTGTCCTGCGCGGTATCCGCGGAGATCACGACGTGTCCCACGTGGGTGAACTTGACGGCGTTGCTCGCCAGGTTCGCCACCACCTGACGGATGCGATCGGCGTCACCGACGAAATGCGTCGGCATGAGCGGCGAGAACCGCACCAGCAGATCGATGCCGCGCTCGGCGGCTTTGGGCGCGACCATCTCGGCGACTTCCTCGAGCAGCGTCCGCAGATCGAAGGACACGGGATCGATGTCGAGCTTGCCCGCCTCGATCTTCGAGAAGTCCAGGATGTCGTTGATGATCGTCAGCAGCGCCTGTCCCGAGTGGCGCACGGTTTCCGCGTAGTCGCGTTGCTCGGGCGTCAGCTCGGTGTCGAGCAGGAGACCGGTCATGCCGATGACGCCGTTCATCGGCGTCCGGATCTCGTGGCTCATGTTCGCCAGGAAATCGCTCTTGGCCTGGGCCAACGCCTCGGCCCGTTCGCGCGCCTCGTCGAGGGACGCCAGCATCTCCCTCTCCTGCGTGATGTCGAGCACCGCGCCGACCACTCGCATCTCATTGCCGTCGCCGTGTTCGGCCATGGCGCGGGCGCGATGCCAGTGGATCGAGCCATCGGGCCGGATATTCCGGAACTCCAGAATCAGCGATTCGGATGTCGTCAGGGTCGCCCGGGTGATCTTCTGGACGAACGTCAGGTCGTCTGGATGAATGAACCCGACCACCGCCGACAGCGGCAGCGACTCAGCGTCCGGCGAGATCCCGTTGAGGGCAGCCCAGCCGGGCGAGAACGTGACGCGGTTCGTCGCCAGATCGATGTCGTAGATGCCGAAGCCCGCGGCCTGTTCGGCCAGCCTCATGCGCCGCTCGTTGCGGCGCAGCGCCTCGAGCAGCTCCTTCTCGCGGTGCCCATCTGCCGAGCGCGCCTCGATCAGCGCGCGGGCGGCCGCCAGACGTCGCCCGCTGCGGATCCATCCGAGACTGCACACGATTGCCGCGAGCGCCACCACCCCGAACAGCCACACCTGCACATCAAGCTAATCGGCAGCTGTAGCGAAAACGTGAAAACCTTACTTGCCGACCGGTCCGGGCGGATCGATCTTGCAAGGCGTGGGGTGCCACTTCGATCCGTCGCGTTCGAGCTTGAAGTTGGAACTGGTGATGAAGGGGAGCTGCAGATATTTCGGATCGTCGACCACGGTGCGGACGATCAGCCACGTGTCTCCGTTCGGATACGTGATGCGATCGAAGAATTCGGAGACCACGGCATTCTCGCTGTAGGGAAGGCCGTTCTTGCGCAGATATCCTGCGCGCATCATCGTCGTGACGACTTTCAGGGAGCCGCCCTTCGGCACTTGACCGCCAACCAATCCCTGTTCTCGAAGGCGGTTGGCATTGTTGCCACCGGTCCTGTCTGCCGGCGGCAGCGACGGCAATTCCCATGCGGCCACCGAGTAGCCTTGCCAGGTGCGCTCGCCACTGGGGGGCGGCGTTCCGCTGAAGTGCAGCAGACGGGTCTGCGTGCCTGCATCGACATCGACCTTCAGCGTCGTGTCGTCCTGCCATGTGATGTGCAGGTGTCCCGGCATACGCATGATGTTGCCGACGCCGAACGGCTTGCACGCGTTGCCGCTCGCCTCGTCCTGAGCGAGATCCCACGCATCGGCAACCCTCTTCGCTTCGTCCGTGTACGGCACGCTCTCGTAGTCACCTTTGGCCGGCGTGACCATCCGCCATCGCCAATCCTCGTTGACGACCGAAACCCAGTACCCGGTGAGATCGATCGGCGCTCGTGCGCGCGCGGTCGGCGGCGGGCCTTGCTGAGCGAGCAGGGCGGCGCTCGAGGCGATCGCGATAAAGAGGGCGATCGATGACAGTACGAGAGAGCGGTTCATCCCAATCCCTTGTGTGATGCGGGGCGGGCCTTCATGGCCCGCCTCGCGGACCTAACGGCGGGGTCCCCGGCGCGCACGCTTGCGCGCTGGGGTGCCAATGGTCCGCGCCGCTACCCCAGAGCAAACGTGTTCTATCTCGTCGATGGACGGCGGCCTCGTGTCGAGAGGTCCTTGTAGACCGCTTCGATGAACATCGCCGTCGTCCATGGGCCGGTCGTCGACCCGTAGCGCAGGTCGTAGTCGAGCGTCGGTCGCGCGGCTGTGATCTGATCGACGGTCAGGCGACGATCGATCATGTCCTGCACGCGATCGCGGATGATGGTGACCATGTCGCGATACTCGAGCACGTCGGCCTCATCGGCGACGCGGCCATGTCCGGCGACGACGTAGGTCCCGCCCTCCTGCTCGTGCTGCGGCACGGCGAGGTCGAGCAGTCGATTGAGGCCATTGATGACGCCCTGCACGCCGCCGCCGTTGGCGAGGTCGATGACAGGGTAGTTCGTCGTCACGAAGAGGTCTCCCGCCACCAGCACGTCGGAGCGGCGGAACAGCACGATCGAATCGCCGTCGGTGTGAGCCGCCGCGTCGTGAAACAGCATGATCGGCTCGTTGTTGAAGAAGAAGTCCTTCGACGGTGTGACGTAGCTGTCGGTCGGCCACGCGGCAGTGGGCGCCAGCGTGCGTTCTCCGGCAGGAGCGCTCATTCTGGTCAGCACGTTTTCATGGGCGACGATCGGTGTCGGATTTCCCTGCGTCGTGCTGCCAGCGTTTCCAATCACCTCGTTGCCGCCCGTATGGTCGGCATGGAAGTGTGTGTTGACGACGTAGCGAATCGGCTTATCGGACAGCTTTCGAATCGCTGCCAGGACCTTGTCCGCGTACATCGCCAGACCAGTGTCGACGACGAGCACACCCTCATCGCCGGTCTGCACGACGATGTTCCCGCCGGCGCCGACGAGCAGATCGACGTTCCCCTGGACGTGAAACACGCTGATGTCGCCGCTGCGTCCCCACGCCGGGCCAGGAAAGGTGTCCCGGCCTTGGGACTCGACGCGGACACAGACCGCCAGGGCAAACATCAGCGTGATCCCGACGACGATTCTGCGCGCTGTCACGATTCCCATTACCTCGTGGGCTTGGGCGGAGCAGGCAGGGTATGCAGCTTGTCGATGTACTCCGGATACATCGTCTCTGCGCCGCCGTTTGCCGCGTCGACCGGGATTCCGTGCCGGTATGCGTACTCGCCGAGGAACGGACTCTTACCCGGCAGGTAGTGCGGCACTTGATCGCGCGGACGATCGGCGACCTCGTCGACGTACTCGCAGGGCCACAGCCAGTCGCCGCGCGTGCGGTCGTTGAAGACGAAGTCCTCGCTTCTCACCAGCGGCTCGGTGAGGACGACCGGATCGATCCACTGCACGACGTGGGTCAGGGTGTCGCCGTGACGGATGAAGTGCTCGACCATCGTCGACGCGTCGCTGTTGGGCACGCCGTTGCGGCGGACCCATTCCTGCTTGATGTGCGTGGTCGTCACAACCAGGATGTCGCCGTCCCATTGGCCGGTCGCAAATCCCATCCACGTGTGCGGTGCCCATTCCGGCGGGTGCGGCCGCCCGTCCATCCAGATCGTCCGCTCCTGTTCGTAGGTGTCGATGTAGTTCTTGATTGCAATGAGCTTCTTGGTGAACGGATCGCGTTCTTCCCAGATCCGCAGCTGGTTCGGTCCCCGGTAGATGTACGGCGAGATGTGAACCTTGCACTGGTGCTCGGGCAGCGTGAGCCGCGAGGCGTTCCAGGTGTCGGCCGCGAGCCTGGCGCCAGCCGTCAGCGGCAGCCCGGTGTAGTCGCCTGGCTCGGGACCGGGAATGCGATCGGGGTGATCTTCGTGATAGCGGGGCGTCCATTCGCCGACCAGACTGATCTGGGCCGACGCGGAACACACGGTGCTCACAAGGACGACGACGCAAAGGGCAGCAATCGTGGCTGCCTGACGAGCACGCATGGGTCCTCCGGGCGACCCATGCTACTGCAGTCCTGCTACAGCCGGCCGCTAAAGAAACGTCAAATTGCCGCGCCTTGAACGGCCGCAGTTCTTCCCGGTGCATTCGTATGTACTCGGGAGCGGCCTTAGGGACGACCGCAACGGGCACGTTCAACCTGTCGGCCGGTGCCTACGTGGTCGAGGCGCGCGCGACGTTCCAGGTGCAGTAAAGGGGAAAATCGACCGCGAAACCTGTATCATGCGCTCCGTACGCAGGAGCGTGTATGAGAACCGGCCCTCCATCCGCGCTCGCGACCGCGCTGGCCAGCCTGGCGATCGCGAGCGTGTTCGGCGTCCTCGTGCTCGCGCAGGCGTCGTTCAACGCCTCGTATCAGACGACCGACTTCAGCGGCGAGTGGTCCGAGATCCCGAACGAGATCGGTTTCACGGCGGAGCTGTACGACTATTCCGGATTGCCGGTCAATGCCGCCGGCCGCATGCGCTTCGATACGGGCGACATCTCGGACTGGTCGATACCGGAATTCGTCTGCCGTCCTCACCCCGGCGTCTACAACTGGTTCTATGGCGGCGGCAACCGCATCACCAAAGAAGTCGATCCCATCACACGGGAGCTCACCGCGTTACACATCCAGTTCTTCCGCGCACCGGATCGTCCCGTCTATATGGACGGCCGCCCGCATCCACCTGAATGGGCGCCGCACACGTGGGCAGGGTTTTCGACGGGCAGGTTCGACGGCAATACGCTCGTCATCACGACGACGCATCTGAAGGAAAGCTACATCCGCGCGAACACGGCGCTCTTCAGCGAAAAGTCGACGGTCACCGAATGGCTGATGCTCGACGGCGACATCATGACAGTGACGACGCTGCTCGAGGACCCGGTGTACATGGAGGAGCCGCACCTGCAGTCGATCAGCTTCCGCCGCAACATACATCAGGAACTGCCGTTCTTTCCCTGCACGGTCGGCGTCGAAAACGTCGTCGAGGGCTTTCCGCATTTCCTGCCAGGCAAGAACCCGTATATCGACGACACCGCGAAGAAGCTGGGAGTTCCCGTCGAGGCGATCAAGGGTGGCGCGGCAACGTTGTATCCGGAATACCGGCAGAAGCTGAAGGCGATGATGAAATGACGCGGCTCCTTCTCGTCAGCGTGTGCGCTGCAACTGCGCTGATCTCGCCGGTCGTCATGAGCGCGCAGCAGCGCGCCACCGAATTGCACGTGCTGCCGATCCGCGGCAACGTCTCGATGATCGTCGGCGGTGGCAGCAACGTGACGGTCTCGGCGGGCGTGGACGGCGTGCTGCTGGTGGATACCGGCGCTGCCGCAAGCGCGGATGCGATGCTGGCCACGGTCAATGAGATCGGTCTGGCGGCGGGCGCCCCGGCGCGCATGACCACCTGTGTCGGACCGTCGTGCTATCAGGCGGGCAGCCTGGGACCATTTCTTCCATTTGGTTGGATGGGCCCCTCCTATAACGCGGTGATCGGATCACCGAAGGCGGCCAAGCCCATTCGCTGGATCATCCAGACGACGGTCGATTCGGAGCACACTGGAGCCACACCGAGAATCGCCGCCGCCGGCATGACGTACAACGGCGGCGAAGCGGGACGTCTGGTGGGCGAGAAAACACCGGCGACCGTGCTCGCGCACGAGTTCGTCCTGAAGCGCATGACCGAGACGAAGGTTGCCGAAGCGGGCTGGCCGACCGAGACGTACTACATCCCGACGTACAAAATGAGCCAGTACATCAACGGGGAAGGGATCCAGCTGTTTCACGCACCCGCGGCGATCACGGATACCGATACGATCGTCTATTTCCGGTTCTCCGATGTGATCAGCGCGGGGGATCTCTTCACGCCTGGCAGGTATCCGATGATCGACGTCGGCAAAGGGGGTACGGTGCAAGGCGTGATCGACGGGCTGAACAAGATCATCGACATCGCCTTTCCCGAATACCGGCATCAGGGCGGCACCATGATCGTGCCGGGTCACGGGCGGCTCGGCGACACAGCGGATGTCGCCATCTATCGAAACATGGTCGTGGTGATCCGCGACCGGATCCAGGATTTGAAGAAACAGAGCAAGTCGCTGGCGCAGGTGAAGGCGGCGAAGCCGACGCTGGATTTCGACGGAATCTACGGGTCCCCGGACGCATTCGTCGAGGCGGTGTATCAGAGTCTCAGGTAGCTGGGTGGATGGGTAGCTAGGCAGTTGGGTCAGAACACTTGTCTGAAGGCTTGCCGGAGGCCATGAGCAAGACAAGCGTCGTTACCCAGCTACCTATCCGCTCAGCAACCCAGCTACCCAGTTGCAGGAGGATCGCAATGACACGGAGTGTGCCAGTCCTCGTGTTCCTCGGGGCGTTCCTGTCGGCCGTGACGACGTTCGCGCACCACTCGCAGTCGGCGCAGTTCGACACGAGCAAGCAGGTGAAGATCGAGGGCACGCTCGTACAGTTCCAGTTCCGCAATCCGCATACGTTCGTCCAGGTCGAGGCGCCTGACGAGAACGGCGTCGTGCGGCGATGGTCCATCGAGTGGGGAGGAGTCGGGCTGCTCACAGGTCAGGGCGTCACGCGTACGACGCTGAAGTACGGTGACGTCGTGATCATCACCGCCCACCCGTCGCGGACACCGAACGACTACAAGCTGCACATGCTCACGTTGAAGCGAGTGTCCGACGGCTTCGGGTGGGGAACGAGGCCGGGCGAAGTGGTGGACTGAAATGCGGCGCGGACCTTTACGGTCCGCGCTGGCGGGCCATGAAGGCCCGCCCCGCATCCGTTTCGATCCCATGTCTACTCGACTGGCTCTGATCGTTCTTTTATCACTCGTGGCTCCGCTGTCGCTCCATGCGCAGCGCGGGCGCGGGGCTGCACCGCCGCAGACGCCGAAGGACGCCGCGGCGATCGATCTGACGGGCACGTGGACGGCTGTCATCAGCGAGGACTGGTCGCTGCGGATGCTGACGCCGAAGAAGGGTGACTACGTCCGGATGCCGCTGACGCCGGCCGCGCGCAGAGTCGCCGACGCGTGGGACCCGGCCAGGGATGAAGCGGCGGGCGAGCAGTGCAGAGCGTACGGCGCCGCCGCCGTCATGCGACTGCCCGGTCGTATCCGCATCAGTTGGCAAAGCGACAGCGTGATGAAGATGGAATTGGAAGCGGGCACGCAGACGCGGCTGTTCCATTTCGGTCCGCCGCCTGCAGGCGAAGCGACGTGGCAGGGACAGTCAGTCGCGGAGTGGCAATACACGCGCGTGCCGCCGCGGACGGGCGAGTTGAAAGTGACGACGAACCACCTCCGCCCGGGGTATCTGCGCAAGAACGGCGTGCCGTACAGCGCGGACACGACGATGACCGAGTACTACCACCGCATGACCGCGCCCAACGGCGACGTCTGGATCACCGTCGTCACTGAAGTGAAGGATCCGACGAACCTGACTGACCCGTTCGTCCAGAGCACGCATTTCAAGAAACTTCCCGCCAACGCCGCGTTCAAGCCGGAGGCGTGCGACGCCCGCTGACTCCGAATGACAGCGCGGGCACCCCGCGCCCCCAAAAAACATCAAATCTCAGCGCGTCGAAGACCTTTTCCGATTGCCACACCAGCAGTCGACTAGAATACCGGCCGGTTCGGCGCCCGCCTGGCGTTGTCCAATCTCGAGGAGAGATACACGATGCATTGTCGCGTCCTGCTGCCGCTGATCATGGCGTCTCTGTTCGTCTGTTCCGCCAGCGCGTACGCGCAGGCGACGATGACCGGAACCGTCCGTGATACGTCCGGCGCGGTCCTTCCCGGAGTCACAGTAGAGGCCTCCAGTCCTGCGCTGATCGAGAAAACGCGAACCGCGCTCACCGACGAGACCGGACAGTATCGCATCGTCGACCTGCGGCCGGGGGTGTATTCGATCACGTTTACCCTCGCTGGATTCAACACGCTGACGCGTCGCGACATCGAGCTGGAGGGGCAATTCGTCGCGACGGTCAATGCCGAGATGCGCGTGGGCTCGATCGAGGAAACCGTGACGGTGACGGGCGAGACGCCGATTGTCGACGTGCAGAGCATCCGGCGTCAGACGATCATCGGCGGCGACACGGTCAAGGAACTGCCGATGGCGCGCAGTTACGGAGCGCTGCTGCAGATGAACCCGGCCGTGTCGGTGGGCACCGGCAACAATCAGGACATTCAGATGACACCTGGCAACCAGGTGTTCGGCGGACCTGGTGGACGGTCCAACGAAGGACGGGTGCAGCTCGATGGATTGAGCGTGGGATCGGCGCTCAATGGCGGCGGCGTCTCGAGCTATCTGGTCGAAGTGGGCAACTCGCAGGAGGTGGCGTTCACGACGTCGGGTGGGCTTGGTGAAGCCGAAGTCGGCGGACCGTCCGTGAGCATCGTGCCACGCACCGGCGGAAACACGGTGAAGGGCACCGTCTATGCGGCCACGGTTCGCGACTGGATGGTTGGCAGCAACCTCGATCAGGACCTCATCGCGCGCAACTTCCAACGGGGCGGCGACGTGATCAAGTTGTGGGATCACAACCTCACGATCGGCGGACCGGTGTTCAAGGATCGGCTGTGGTACTTCGCCGGCATTCGCGACGAGGGCACCTTCCGGCAGATCCCGAACATGTGGGCGAACAAGAACGCCGGCGACCCGACGAAGTGGACGTACGAACCGGACAAGACGCGACCTGCGGTGCAGGCCGGGAGCTGGACGGCGCTGAACGCGCGATTGACGGCACAGGCCACACCGAAGAACCGGTTCAGCGGATTCTGGGACGAGCAGTTGCCGTGCGAAAGCGGCGCAGCCAACGAGGACGTGGAGCAGGCGTGCCGTCAGTCGACGAACGATTACATTCTTGCGGGAGCGCCCGGATCCTCGACGCCATCGGCGAGCGCGGTCAACGCGCCGGAAATTGCCGGCTATCGCGGGCACAAGTCGTACGGTCGCGGCGAGTATCAGCGCGTGCAGCAGGGCACGTGGTCGTCGACCGCGACGAGCCGCCTGCTGCTCGAGGGGGGCATCGGCACCTTCGGCACGCATTTCGGCGGCAGTCAGGTGCCCGGACTCGACCTGCACGACTTCGTTCGCGTGGTGGAGCAGTGCACGGCCGGCTGTCCCGTCAACGCCAACATCGCCGGGCTGACGTATCGATCGCCGAACTGGGGCAGCAACGTCGGCAAGCAGATCAACTACCGCGGCTCCGCATCCTACGTGACCGGCGCACACAGCATGAAGGTGGGCTACACCGGCGCGTTTCACATCTACAACGTGCGCAGCTTCACCAACAGCCAGAACCTCGTGTATCGGGTCAACAACGGGATTCCCAACCAGTTGACGCAGACGTTGAATACGTTCACCACACGGAACCGCACGCGTTCGGATGCGGTGTTCGTCCAGGATCAGTCGACCTTCGGACGATGGACGCTGACAGGTGCGCTGCGAGTCGACTACGCACGCAGCTATTTTCCCGATCAGCAGATCGGTCCCACGCGTTTCCTGCCGTCCGCGGTACTCCTGCCGCGCACGACGGGCGTCACCGGCTATAAGGATCTGTCGCCTCGCGGCGGCGCCGCGTGGGACGTGTTCGGCACCGGCAAGACATCGATCAAGCTGAATGTCGGCAAGTACCTGGAAGCAGCCACGAACCAGGCACTGTATCTGGCGCCCAATCCGATCTCGCGCATCGCCGGGACCTCGGCGACCGGTGTCACGCGCGCGTGGACCGATGCCAACGGTAATTTCACCCCGGACTGCGACCTCATGGTGCTCACCGCTCAGGACCTGCGCGCCGTCGGTGGGGACGTGTGCGGTCAGGTGAGCGACCTGAATTTCGGGCGTCCGCTCGCCGTGAGCGACACCTACGATCCGGGCGTGCTCGGCGGATGGAGCGTCCGTCCTGGTGACTGGCAGCTTGGCGCATCAGTTCAGCAGCAGCTGCTACCGCGCGTGTCAGCGGAGCTCGGGTACTTCCGTCGCTGGCTGACCAACTTCGCCGTCACCGACAACCGCGCGCGCAGCGTCAACGACTACAGTCCGTTCACGATCGCGATCCCGACCGATTCCCGGTTGCCGGGCGGCGGCGGTGGCACCGTCGCTGGGTTGTTCGATGTGAATCAGAACGTGGCGAGCGCGGTCGACAACTACGTGACGCTGGCCCGGAACTACGCGGAGCAGTCGCAGCGATACAACGGCATTCTGCTCAACGTGACCGCGCGCCCCACCAAGGGAATCACGTTCCAGGGCGGGATGAACACGGGAAAGACCGACACCGACAGCTGCGCCGTGCGGGCGCTGTTGCCAGAAACAACACCGGTCAATCCGTGGTGTGACACGTCGACAGGATGGGTCACGCGGGTGACCGCGCTGGCCGCGTACATCGTGCCGCGCGTCGACGTGTCGCTCGCGGCGACGATGCGCAGCGATCAGGGCGCGCCGCTCATGGCGAACTACGCGGTGACCAGTGCAGTCATCGCGACCTCGCTCGGGCGGCCGCTCTCGAACAGTGCGCCGAACGCGACGATCAACATCATCGAGCCGGGCACCTTGTACGGCGACCGCATCACGAATGTCGACGTTCGTGTCGCCAAGGTCTTGCGCTTTGGCCGGACGCGAACGAACGTCGGCGTCGATATCTACAACCTGCTCAACGCCAATCCGGTGCTGACCTACAACCAGACGTATTCGCCGACGAGCACGACCTGGCTGACGCCGACCTCGGTGCTCGCGGCGCGCTTCATGAAAATCAGCGCGAACATCGACTTCTGATCTTCTGATGCCTACGGTCTTCGGCCTTCGGCCTCCGGGCCTGGCCGTTGGCTCGATGATGAAATCTTCCGGGTGGAAGATGCTGGTGGCTTCAGGCGAGGGGTATTACATCGGCGTCGCGAGCCCGTTCACACAGTCGCATCGCGTGAGCGGCGTCGCCGTGGTTCCACTCGACGATCCGGATGCACGCCTCGAGGTGCACATCGCCTGGAAGAAGAGCGACACGTCGCGAGCGATGCGCGAGTTCGTGCGCTCGGCGCCTGCGGCGTTTCCACCGAGCGCGGAGGCGACGCGAAGCGGGGCGGCCTAATCGCCGCGTCGACGACGAGCGGGGAGAGAATATCAGCCCAGGAGGGCAGGCATGTCCATCGTCGACGATTTGATCGAGAACCTGGTCGAGCGCAATGCCATCGATCTCAATGGCACCTTCACGATCTCCGTGATCGACAACGGCATCAGTGTGAAAGGCCACGTCCGTTCCACGCTCAGGGATGACAAGAAGAAAAAGGAGCTCCTGAAAACCGATGCCCCGATCGATATGCAGCTGACGGTCGGCACGATCGTCATTCCGCTGCCGGAGATCAAGTGATGTCTGACGTCAATACCTTCATCGAGACGATCGGCCAGGATGTCAACGCCACGGTGCTCCCGAAAGTGGGGCCGCTGGCGGAGAAGCTCACCGCCAGCGTCAGCGAGTTCGCCACGGGACTGATCGAGGATCTGTTCCAGCGGTACAGGCCCGAGCTGAATGGCGAGCTGCATGCCCGGCTCGTCCCCGGCGCGATCGAAGTGACCGGTCAGGGCGTACGGTTGGACGTCAAGCGCCGCGACACCGGCGCGACGGTCTCATCACTCGACATTCCCGTGTCGGTGCGAATCCGCGTCGACGATCTCGCGCTGAAACTGCAAGACACCCAACTGCGCCTCAATGTGATCAAATAAGGCGCTTGCTGGATGGTGAGTAGTGGGTCGTGGATGGTGGTTGTGATTGGTCGTGCTACCTGGTTCTCTATTCGTTACCCACGTAACCACTATCCACCACCCACCACCCACCAGCTAGCGCAGCGGGAGGTTTGCCAGTTCCCAGGCGGCGATGCCGCCGGCCAGTTCGCTGACGGTGTAGCCGTGCTGCTGTAACAGGCTTCCGGCAATAGAGGAGCGATAGCCGCCGGCGCAGTGGACGAGGAGCGGGCGGTCCTTCGGCAGTTCCGCCAGCCGCTCGGTCAGGTGATTCAGCGGCACGTTCACGCTGCCGGAGATCGACTTCTGCTGATACTCACGCGGCGCGCGCACATCGACGACCATCGGCGGGTGAGATCCGTTGATGCGCTCCGCGGCGACTGATGCGCTGATCCGTTCGGTCGTCGCGGTGAGCTCCGGGTGCTCGGCGAGGGTGAGGAGGCCTCCTGCGAGGTAGCCGAGCACGTGATCGAACCCGATCCGACCCAGGCGCATCGCCGCCTCGGATTCGTGTCCCGGCCCGGCGATGATCGCGAGCGGTCGTTCGCGATCGAGGACCGTGCCGGCCCACGTCGCGTACTGGCCGTTGAGCCCGATGTTGATGCTGCCTGCGAGATGGGCGGCAGCGAACTCGTCCGGCTCGCGCACGTCGAGAATCTGCCCGCCGACGTCTTTCAACGCGAGCACGACCTCGAGTGACACCGGTGTCAGGCCGCGTTCGAGCGTCTCATCCAGCGTGGGACGCTCCTTGGCGTTCAACACCGCGTCGTACGTGAAGTACGCCGGCGCGTCAGGTTGGTCGGCCGTCACCAGATCGATGAACGCGTCCTTGGTCATCGGCTGCAGCGCGTAGTTGTTCCGGCGCTGTTCGCCGATCGTCGTGGACGTCTCCTTCCCGAGGGCCTTCCCGCACAGCGAACCCGCGCCGTGCGCGGGAAAGACGATGCTGGCGTCCGGCAGCGTCAGCAGCTTGGTCCACAGCGAGTCATAGAGTTTGCCGCCAAGCTCGTTGGCCGACCACCCAAGCGCCGCGCGCAGATCGGGTCGCCCTACGTCACCTACGAAGAGCGTGTCGCCGGTGAGCACGGCATACGGTTCGACGGCACTGCGATCGAGATCGAAGACCTGAATCGAGATCGATTCGGGCGTATGCCCGGGTGTTTCGAGTGCCTGCAGCCTAACTTGTCCGAGCTCGATGCGGTCACCGTCGGCCAGCGGTGTGAACGCATATTCGGCCTTCGCCGCGGCGCCGAGGTAAATCGCGGCGGCGACGCGATCCCGCAGTTCCAGATGTCCGGCGATGAAATCAGCGTGCAGATGCGTGAGGACGACGTGACGGATCGTGAGGCGGTGCTCCGCGGCGAACGCGACGTACTGATCGATATCGCGCTGCGGATCGATGACCGCGGCATCGCGACTGGTCTCATCGCCGACGATGTAGGAGGCGTGGGCGAGGCATCCCAGATAGAACTGCTTGAGAATCATCAACGGCACCTTCGAATGGAAAGGCGTCCCAAATTGCGAACAACAGGCTACCTGTGTGCAGACTTCTACACCTCTCCAGATGTAGGTGATCGTCCGATCGTTCGAGTTATCACAAATTGGTTAACCCTGCAGTAGGCAAAGCAGTTGCACAGTTCAACAATATCGGCTGGCTCCCCCCAGCACAAACGTCCGGTTCGCCGTGCGACCCTGACACGACGGCGCTCGCGATCTCCGACGTGCGTCGGGCCAGCCACTTTCAACGTGGGAGTGGAGAAGGAACCGAAAGAGCATGCTTGGTTTCGCGCTGGCCGGCGCGCTCGCCATGACCGTAACGGTCATGGCTGACGTGGAGGACTTCGACCCAGAGACAGGTACCGGTTTCGTCGGCAAGGGCGATGTGCAAAGTGCCTTCGGATGGAACAACGAGGAAGCGCAGTTGCACATTCCGGATGTGACGTTCTCTGTAGAACTGGTTCACACGAAAAACAGGGGTGTTATCTCACCAAGAATCCGCCGCCGGGTTCGGTCCCTGTGAGTTATCGCCATCACTCTCAAACCGGGATAGGCGACATCGCCTGGGAATCCAGGATTCATCACCAAATCGACGGCATCTGGCTGCTCGGGTACTATCCACCAGGCATCGAGTGGGGCGACTTTGACAGGCCGGTCGATGACGATGGCGTCGCGTCCCAGGATGGCTGTAACGGGTCGCACCCTGCATTCGCCTGGATCGACGAGGGGACAACACTCGAGGGTCTGTTCGTGACGTTCGACGGCACGAGCGTGAAGATCTTCCCCGAGGACTGATCGACCTTCGACCCTGCACCTCGAAACCGACATCAACCCGGTGCCGCGTCTCGCGGCGCCGGCGTTCCCAGTTCCTCACACGATCCGCCGGTGCGTAGCAGACCTACGTGCTACGACTGCGTCGACTTCCAGATAACAACCGCACGCCGCCCTCAAGTCTTCGCATCGCGGCCCCCTTTTCCTGGTAAAGCCAGACCGGCCGTCGGCAGAGGGCGCACAAGTCGAGAGGCTTCAAGTAATTGCCGGTGACACATGCGATTTCGATCTTGTTGAGCTGCCTTCTTGCACTTCGGCAGACCAGAACGCATTCACCTCGCAGATTGGAGACCCAGAACCGTATGAAGCCATTCAGTGCTACACGAATCGCCCTCGTTGCCGGATCGCTCCTGGCGAGCGCGCAATGGGCCGGGGCTGCGCCCCCCTCGACCCCTGTGACCATGCAGATCACCGTCACGCCGCAGCAGTCGGTGAACGGCGTGATCCCGACCAATCCAGGCAACAGTCCGAACGCGGTTTACGAATATTCGACGATTGCCGGCGACTCGCTCAGCGACAGTATTCCCGTCAACATCTGCCTCACGAGTCTCACTGACGACGGAACGCTGAGCGCGTGGAGCGTCAACATCGACGTCGGCTCCGACGTCCCGGCCGGCAATCTGTCCGGAGTGGACGCATCGCCGTCGCCGGTCACCTTCTCCAAAGGCGACGCGGTGAATACGTGCAAGGTGTCGACGATCACGATCGCCAGCGATCCGCTGCAGGACATCAGCGCGGGAATCGACTACAACAAGAACATCCAAATTACGTATGACAACCCTCCGGGGAAAGACGACGTCGCAGTGAATCTCGACGGGCTGACGCACGTCAAGATCATGGTCACGGTCAACCCCGCCTTGGGGCCGACCTGCTTTGCCACCGATTCTGAATTCAACTTCCTGTTCGCCTGCGACGGCACAACCGCGATCACGTCCGGCACCGCCGGCCGATTCGCGATCGTTGCCAATCGCAAGAACGTCGAGGTCGCGACGAACCCGGGTCAGTTCTACTACAACGTGCTCTGGAGGAACTCGTCAGGCTCGCCGGTCACCGTGAACGTTGCCTTCCTTCGCGCTGGTGTCGTGCCGAACGGGACGCAAGCCATTCATGCCGCCGTTTTCCCGGCTCCCTTCTCGGGTGCCGACCTGGCTGGGTTCAACGCGGTCAACGACGCGATTCCGGGAGGCAAAGCCGATGCGATCTCCGGCATCACGGTGCCGGCGGGCTGGACCCTCTGGGTCGACTATCACCTTGAATGGGCTGGCCTCGGCAAGGTCGCTCCCATTGGTGCGTCGAACAGCTGCAGCACGGCCAATCAGGGGTGGACGGTCAGTGCGACGCTGACGACCTCGACGGGCGACGCGATCGGCGGTCCGTGCATCGCCGGTGGCACGGGCTACCTGAAGAAGTAAGAAGGGATCAGGCTCCCCCCGAGTCTCCCTCCAACGCTGTCGCTCGGAAGGATGTTCCGCGCGACGAGAAGTCGCTGGGTAGCCTGGTGTCGGCCGGATCGCCACCTCGCTACTCAGCGACGCTTCCTCGGTTTCGGTTGCTGGGCAGATGGGCCGATGGGCAGACAGGCAGATAGGTAAATGCACTTGTCTTCCGATTTACCCAGCTACTCAGCCACCCAGCAACCCAGCAACCCGGCTACCTAGAGCAACTCAGCGACCCAGCTACCTACTCAAGCTTCGATACACCGCCTCCACGAACATGTCCGTTGTCCACGGACCCGACGTCGCGCCATAGCGTGAATCGTAGTCGCGCGTCGGCCGCGCCCCCTTCACCTGCGCCAGCGTCATGTGCATGTCGAGCATCGCGCGAATGCGATCGCGGACGATCGTGACCATGTCGCGATATTCGAGGACGTCGAACTCGTCGCAGATGCGACCGTGGCCGGGGACGATGTAGGTCCCCCCTTCCTCATGATGCGCCGGCACCGCGAGATCGAGGATCCGATTCAGCCCGGCGATGACGCCCTCGACGCTGCCGCCTTTCTCGAGGTCGATCACCGGATAGCTGTCGGTGCGGAGGATGTCGCCCGTTGCGATGACGTCGGAATGGCGGAAGAAGACCAGGCTGTCGCCGTCGGTGTGCGCCGAGGGGATGTGATACATGAAGACCGGCTCGTCGTTGAAGTAGAACTCCTTCTCGTCGCCGACGAACGTTTCAGTCGGCCATGCCGTCGACGGCAGGCTGCTGACGCGCGAGAGCACGTTGTCGTGCGCGATGATCTGCACCGCGTTCTGCGACGCGCCTGGCGTGTTGATGATCCGCCAGGTCGCCAGCGATCCGAGCGCCGCGGCCAGCGGTTGATTACCGACGACGTGATCGGCATCCGAGCTGGTGTTGAGCAGATACCGAACCGGCTTGGTCGTGGGCGACAGCTTCCTGATTTCCGCGAGGACTCGATCCGTCAGCGCGCCCGGTTTGCTGTCGACCATCACCGCGCCCGAGTCGCCGACTTGCACCACCACGTTCGCGCCGCTGCCGGCGAGCAGATAGACGTTGCCCTGCACACGCAGGACCTCGAGCTCGCCGCGGTCAGGGTTCGGGGCCTGGCTCGCGCGCGGCGCTTCGGCGCGGCTCATGGCTCGCGATTCACCGGCCTGCAGCGCACGTCGGTATTCGGGATACATCACCTCCGGCCCCCCGCGAGTCGCGACAGCGGGTGCCCCCGTCTTGCGCGCGAAGTCGAGCAGGAACGGGTTCTTCCCCGGCAGGTAATGTGGGACCTCGCCTTTCGCTCGACCGGAGATCTCGTCGACGTACTCGCACGGCCACAGCCAGTTCCCGCCGTCGTCCTCGGTGGCGAGCGCGAAGTCGGTCGTGCGGATCATCGGCTCGGCCAGATACACCGGATCGGTGATGATCACGGCATGCGTGAGCACGTTGCCGTGGCGTGAAAAGCGCTCGTAGAGCGTCGCCTGATCGCTCTCGGGTACGCCGTTGCGGCGCACCCACCCTTGCTTCAGATGCGTGGTCGTGACGACCAGCACGTTCCCTTCCCAGCGGCCGGTCGAGAATCCCATGAAGGTGTGGGGTGCAAACGCCGAGGGATGCGGCCGTCCGTCCATCCAGATGGTGCGCGTCTGCTCGTAGGTGCTGATGTAGTTCTTGATCGCGACCACCTGCTGCGTCATCGGATCCTTTTCCTGCCAGATCCGAAGCTTCAATGGGCCATGGAAGATGTACGGCGCCACGTGGACGCGGCACTGATGTTCCTGCAGCGTCAGCCGGGAGGCGTCCCAGCTTTCCGCGAACAGCCGCCCGGCGTCATTGATCGGCAGGCCGGTGTAGTCACCGAGGTCGGGTCCAGGCCCGCGATCCTGGTCGTCTTCGTGCCCGCGGTACGGATTCCAGACGCCGTCGAGCAGCGTCTGCGCGGAGGCCGCGGTTCCCGACAACATCGCCGCGCAGAGCGCAAGCGCCACGGCGGACCCCTTGATCGAGCTCATTTGCCACCTCGTGATGCGGTCATTCTTGATCGAGGGTCATGGATTCCGGAATGCTGACGGTTTCGACTGATGTTTCGCGCAATGGATATCTGATAGGCTCTATGCTTCCCGTCTTAATCCACAGCACGGCACCCGCTGGGGCAGAACCCTGGAGATGGACATGTCCGACCGAGTCTCGCCGCGGATGCGGCGTCCTGGCGTCGTCAGAGCCCTCTTCACCGCAATCGTTCTCATAGGTTTTGTTGGTCCTGTCCTGCGCGCCCAGGACAATCCGCTGGCCCGCCGGTGGGCCGACGCACGGGTACAGCTCGAAGAAATCAATTACCGGTTGCAAATGCGGGAAATCACGGCGGACCAGGCAAAGGTCCAGACCGCCGCTGCCAACACGGAGATCCGTGCGATTCAAACGACGCTGCGCGCGTTGCCGAGGGACGCGCAAGCAGACATCGGGCGTCAGCACGAAACGCTGTTCCAGGCTCGCGTCGTCCCCTTGCGACAGCAGTGGGCGCAAGCGCTGGCGGAGCTCCGCGCGGCCGACCAGGCCACATTCAACGAGCAGTCGAAGCAGCTGCTGGTCGACGCCGAAGCTGCCGGGAAGCTGCAGGCGCAGCGCACGCTTCTCAGAGAGCGCGCGCAGGCCGGCGGGCTGTCGCAGGGCGAGCTGGCACGCGCCGATCAGCAGGCCGAGCAAGAGGTGCTGTCGTTCTCCCGCAAATACGCGGCGCTCGACGCCGAGCGGGCGCAGCTCGGTCAGCGGCCGTACTGGGTCGCCACGTTCACCCGTGCGACGGCCAACTACGCGAACCAGGCGCTGGCCACGGGTCGACTGCGGCTCCGCCTCGACGACACCGAGACCGAGATCGGCAAGGATGCGCACCGGGCCGCGGATGTGAACCTGAGCATCCAGCGCTCGCAGTACTTCCTGTCGCAGCAGGCGATCACCCAGCCCGCCGCGCAGAGCGCCATCACGACCGCACAGACGCTCTTGAACACGCTGACGCAGAAATATGCATCAGGGCCGTCGGCCGGTGACTTCCGCGAACGTTATGTGCGTCTGGTTCAGGAGGGGGCGGCCGCACAGAAGCCGCAGTGGGAGCGCGATGCCGCTGCCGCGAAGGACGCGCAGCGACAGCAGCAACAACAGCAACAGCAGCAGCAAGTGCAACTGCAGCAACAACAGCAACAGCAACAGTCGCAGGTACAAACTCAATTCCAGTCCGGGCGGGTGACGCAGGAGCCTGGTGGAAGCACCACGCTCCAGACACCCACCGGCCGACGAGCGGGCAGTGGCCAGCGCCAGCAGCCACCCGGACGACAGGCGCGCGGTCGTCAGGAACCGAGCTATCCCGACTTCCCGCCGCGACCCGCGCCAGCGGCAGGTAGCGGTGTGCCTTGGACGATCGTGATCGTGGTCCTGCTCGTGGGTGGGACCGGGGCAGGCGTCTACGTCCTGCGTGCGCGAAAGGTACCTGCAGCGCCACAGTTCTCGGCTCCTCCCGCGATTCCAGTGGTCACCGATCCCCAACCGCCGTATGCGTCGCCGGCTGTCGAGGCGCGGGTCGCGACCGTGGCGTCGGCGCTCGAAGCGCCCGTGAGCGTGAAAGAGCAGATCTTCTTCGAACAGCGCGAGAAATATCAGGCGCGCTACAACGACGCGCAAGACGAAGTCACCGCCGCCACGATGGCGCTCTCGCAGCAGGCACCGCTGCTCGCCACAGCGCACGAGAATCTCGCGCTGCTGGCGGATTCGCTCTACGACCGCGTGCGCGCCTTGATGATCGCGCGCTACGGCGGCGCGACGAAGGCCTTGAGGAACGCGGCGCTGTTGATGCCGATCTGGCGGCTGTTCAAGCGCAGCGGGCTGCTCCTCAAGATCGTCATCGGGATTTTCATCTACTGGATGGTGACCACCGTCCTCGCGAGCGTCGTGACCGGGGCGCTGGGGGCCGCTCTGATCATCTATGGCCTCTATGTGGCCGTCGCGTTCTTCATCGAGCGGCATCTCGTACTGAAGTCGCCGCTCGCAACGCTGAAGAAGAACGCAGCGGAGTTCAAGAATCTTCGTCTGTCCTATATCTTCGGCGACCAGCGCGCTGAAGTCGTGGACGGGAAGAACGCGGTGCGGGGCATCCGCGTGTTGTCGATGGACAAATCGCCGAAGGCCCACGACGAGTTCTTCGATCCGTCGGCGGGGACCCCTGGCTACATGTTCGCCGTCGCCAACCTGGCCGGCTACAAGCTCGAGCTGAACAACCCGCCGGTCAGGACTGCAACGACCGCCAACCCGTTCATGGCGGAGCACGGGTCGCTGCTCGACGAGGCGCTGTCCGGCGTCAGCGAGTTCTCTGCCGCCACATTGCCGCCGCTGGCGCAGTACGGCCAGGCCCATTGGCGCAAGGTGCGCGCGGCAAGCCAGCTCCCGCAGCTCGAAGCGCTCGTTCGCGACGTCGATCGCATCGAGAAGCTCTGGGAGGACACCCACGTCGCCGACGATGTCTTCGAGATGGTGTTCCGCAGCATCGACATGTTCAACATGCGCGATGCGGCCACTCCGCCGGGACTTCTGCTCTATGGCGCGCCCGGCAACGGCAAGAAGCATCTCGCGCGCAAGATCGCCGAGACGCTCTCCGCGCGCTTCGAGCAGGTGAATCCCTCGAAGCTCTCCTCCGCAGAACAGATCGAGGCGCTGTGGACGTCCAGCCGTGGCAGTGACCCCGTTGTCCTCTTCATTCCCAACGCCGAAGCGGTGTTTCCCAGGCAGAGCGACGGCACCAGCGCACACAACACGCTCGAGTGGATTGCCGAGTGGCAGAAGCACGAGCCGCGCGACAGTCGCGTGTGGGTCGTCATGACCACGCAGAGCGCCGACAAGCTGGACGACGCGATCGTCAACTATATCGGCCAGGACTCGAGAATCGAGATCAAGGCGCCCGACGCGGCCGGACGGAAGGCGATCTTCCAGGCGGCGTGCCGTCAGTATCAGGTGGCCATGCCGCCCGATTCGATTCTGCGCGCGACCGGCGGGGCCTCCATTCAGGATCTCCGCCGCATCGCCATGGCGGCCAAGCGCGCGGCTGCGCCGCGCCAGCCCGACGAGACGCACTGGCAACAGGCCAATCGCACGGTCCGCGGCGCCGTGAACGTCGACGAGACCAAGACCTGGGACCGGTTGATTCTGCCGCCGGCGATCAAGCAGCAGCTCCAGGCGGCGTGCAAGATCCTGCAGGACGCACCGGAGTTCATCAAGAAAGGCGCGAAGGTCCCGAACATCCTGCTCTATGGGCCACCGGGCACCGGCAAGACGGAGATCGCGCGCACGATCGCCAACGAGGCGGGCGTCAACTTCGAGGCGAAGAACGTCTCCGATCTCAAAGGCAAGTATCTCGGCGAATCGGGTCAGAACGTCAAGGACATGTTCGCCAAGGCGCGGGCCAAGGCCCCGACCATTCTGTTCATGGACGAGATCGACGGCGCGGCCAAGGCCCGCGGCTCCGAGGGAGCGGACAAGTACACGGAGGAGATCGTCGGCGAACTGCTGGCGCAGATGGATGGCGCGACCAAGAGCGACCGTCCCGTGTTCGTCCTGGCCGCCACGAACCTGCCGGAGTCGATCGATCGGGCGATTCTCGAGCGCTTTACGCGCCGCATCGAGATCCCGCTCCCCGACGAGGATGCGCGACGCCAGATTTTCAAAGGCGCGCTGCAGGGCAAGCCGCTCGCGCCCGGACTCGACGAAGACGCGCTCGCGGCGGCCGTCGCCAAACGGACGGACGGATTCTCCGGTCGCTCGCTCGTGCGCCTCGTCGAAAACACCATGAACCAGGCGCTGGCGCAGGCGTCGTCGGCCGACGAGTTCTACGTAACGGCCGCCTTGATCCTGCAGCTGGTCGACGAGCTCCGCGCCACCGATAGCGACAAGGTCGATCCGACGGCGCGATGGGACACGCTCGTGGCGGCGCCCGAGACGATGGTGCAGCTGAAGCAGTTGAGCGACGCGGTCAAGCACATGGAGACGTTCCTCCGTCAGGGGATCGATCCACCGCGCGGGGCTGTCCTGTGGGGGCCGCCAGGGACGGGCAAGACGCAGATCGCCAAGACGCTCGCCAACGAGAGCGGCGTGCGATTCATGTTCCGCACCGGCGCCGACCTCGGGCGTACCTCGCAGGACGTGCGCAAGGTGTTCGACGCGGCGCGGGCCAAAGCGCCGTGCATCCTGTTCCTCGACGAGTTCGAGAAGGCCGCGCAGTCGCGCGAGAAGGGCGGCGATTCCGAGCTGGTGACCGAGCTGCTCGCGCAGATGCAGGGCGCGAAGAAGGCCGACCGCCCGGTGTTCGTGCTCGCGGCGACCAACTACCTCGATCAGATGGACGACGCGATCCTGTCGCGGTTCACGTATCGGATCGAGATTGCGAATCCAAAGGTCGAGGAGCGCGAGAAGCTGTTCACCATCGCGCTCGGCCGAACGCCACGCGCCGAGTTCGATGTGCAGGCGCTGGCGGCGGAACTGGCCAGGAAGGGTGGCGGCCTGTCGGGACGCGACATCAACGACGTGGTGGTCCGTGCCGCGCAGGCCGCCGCGCAGCGGGCGCTTCTCGCAGGGACGCCGGACAAGGTCACGCTCACGCCCGAGGATCTGGTCAGGGAAGTCGAGTCGCTCGTGAAGACGCGCAGCGACTCCGTCGATCCGACCGCGCGCTGGGACACGCTCGTATTGTCGGAGGCGACGATCAAGACGCTGAAGCAGATCGGCACCGCCGTTCGCAACATCGAGGATCGACTGAAGCAGGGGATCGAGCCGCCGCGAGGGGCCGTGCTGTTCGGGCCGCCGGGAACGGGCAAGACCCAGATTGCGCGCACGCTGGCCAACGAGAGCGGCGTGCAGTTCCTCTCGGCGACCGCGGCAGACGTCACCGGTCAATACGTCGGCGAGTCGACGCAGAAGGTCAAGAAACTGTTCGCCGACGCGCGCAAGAAGTCGCCGTGCATTCTGTTCATCGACGAGTTCGAGAACGCCGCCGCATCCCGGACCGGCTCGCGCGGCAGCGGCTTCGCCGAAGAAGTCGTCACGCAGCTCCTCGCCGAGATGGATGGTGTGAAGTCCACGGGCCGGGCGGTGTTCGTCCTGGCGGCGACGAACCATCTCGAACGCGTCGATGCAGCTGTGCTCTCGCGCTTCACCTACCACGTGGAGGTGCCGAACCCCACGCCGGAGCAGCGCGAGCGGCTGTTCGAGATCGCGCTGCGGAAGTATCCGCGCACCGACTTCGACCTGAAGGCGATGGCGGCGGAGCTGGCCAAGCGCAGCGGCGGCATGGGGGGGCGGCAGATCGGCGACCTCGTGAAGAAGGCCGTGCAGGATGCGGCACAGCGCGCCGAGGATGCGGGCACACCCAACGACATCGTGCTTACGCAGGCCGACCTCCTGGCGCAGCTCGCGCCGAAGGGACGGGCCGTCTCCGACGACGAACTGGAGAAGGTCTGGACGGAGATCGTGCTGAAGCCGGAGACGAAGGCGACGCTGCTGTCGATGATTCGCCTCTTCAACAGCGGCAGCAAGGCGGCGCCCAAAGGGCTGCTGCTCTATGGACCGCCCGGCACCGGCAAGACCGAGATCGCGCGCATGCTCGCGAAGTCGACCGGCTGCCAGTTCCTCGCCACCGATCTCACGAAGCTGAAGGGCGCGCACGTCGGCGAGAGTGGGCAGCGCGTGCGCGAGCTCTGGGAGAAGGCTCGCTCGAATGCCCCCGCGATCATCTTCGTCGACGAGTGCGACGGCGTCTTCGCCCGCCGCGGCGGCACCAGCACCGATTCGTTCGTGGAGGACATCACCAACGCCTTCCTGCCGATGTGGGATGGCCTCGAATCGAGCGGCCAGATCTGGGTCGTCGGCGCGACGAACAAGCGCGATCGCATCGACGAGGCGATCGACTCACGTTTCGGCGAGAAGATCGAGATCGGTCTGCCGGACGCGCCGGAACGGCTCGAGCTCCTGAGGCTCGAGCTCCGGAAGCTGGAGTCGACCATTACCGTGCCCGAGTTCGTCGGCCGTGCGACGTCCGGGTTCGCCGGCCGCAACCTGTCCAAAGTGGCCGCCACTGTGTTCCGGATGGCAGCCCAGCACGGCGGTCAGGCGACCGACGAGATGTGGCGTCAGGTGATCGGACAGTACGCCACGTCGACGAGTGACGTCGTCGACGCCGGCGCGCGGTGGGACACGCTGGTGCTGCAGGAGCCGGTGATGAAACGACTCAAGCGGATCAGCGAGATGCTGAAGCACGCGGAGGTGATGCGCGAGCAGGGACTCGAGCCGCCGCGCGCGACGCTCCTCTTCGGACCACCGGGGACCGGCAAGACGCAGATCGCGCGGACGCTGGCCAACGAGAGCGGTCTCAACTTCATCGCCGCGGGACCCTCGGACCTGAAGGGATCGCATCTCGGCGAGTCGGGAAAGATGGTGAAGGAACTGTTCGAGCGTGCCCGCTCGAAGCCGACCGTCCTGTTCATCGACGAGATCGAGTCATCCGCCGCCGCACGTACCGGCGGCCGTGCAGATCAATACACCGTCGAGATCGTCAACGAGCTGCTGACGCAGATGGACGGTGTCAAGAAGGCCACCGGAACCGTGTTCGTCCTCGCGGCGACCAATCATGTCGATCAGATCGACGGGGCCGTGCGCTCGCGGTTCGAGGACAAGCTCGAGATCCCCAATCCCGGCGCGGAGGAGCGACAGCGCATGGTCGCGACGTTCCTGGCGAAGCGGCGCGTCGACTTCGAGGTCGAGGCGGTGGCCGGGGAAGTCGCACTGTTGACCGAGGGACTCAGCGGACGCGATCTGATGTCGCTCGTGCGCCGCGCCTCACAGGCGTCGATGGATCGGGCGCTCGACGCAGGGACACCGGGCAACGTGGTGATGACGCGCGGCGATCTCGTCGGCCAGCTGCCGGCAGGTGCATAGGCGCCGACATCGACGCACAGCAGACAACGACAACGTGACGAGGACGTTATGACCGATCGCTTTCCGCTGAGTCGTGTGGCCGTCGCGATGTTGGTCGTGCTCGCATGCGCCTCTCGCGCGAGCGCGTTCGACTACCCCATTCACGTCGACATCACCAAAGACGGGCTCGCCAGGGTCGTCGAGGAATTCATCCGCGGTATGGGACAGTCGACCGCGCGCGAAGACCTGTCCCGCGCCGCTGGAACCCGAACGACGACGTTCACGCCGAAGGCCATCCAGGAGATCACCGACGCCAACAAGGCGCAGGACACTGACGACTGCGGAAACAAGGAGGACCGCAACATTCCCGCGCAACCGTGTAGTGCGGTGGTCGGGGGAGAGCGCGGATCGGCGCTGTGGCATTTGAAGAACGAGCCGCCCTGGGAGCACTTCGACGGCGAGGAAATCCAGCGATCCAGCGATGCCATCCTCAACGCCCGACGCGAGATCATCGCCCTGCTCGGGCGCGGGCAGTTCATCGGCGCGCGCAAGCGCCTGGGTCACGCGCTTCACGCGATTCAGGACTTCTATTCACACACGAACTACGTGGAAATGGGCAATCGCAGTCCGAATATCGATCGGCGGATCGGCGCCGGGCTCGACTCCTTTGCGAGCGGCCTGCCACGGCTTGCCGCGCAGAATGAACCGACGTGCCTGCAGGGTGAATTTCTCTTCACGAACGACCTCAAGACGAAGCTCACCAACATGCTGCACGACAACCCCATCGGCGACGTCGAGCGAGGGCGGCAGATCGCCGACGCGCTCGCCTTGCTGACTCGAATGCTGAACGATCCGAAGGCCATCGGGCTCACCTCGGGTTTCTTCAGATTTACTCAGATGTTCGGCGATCCCGACGCCATCAATGCCGCTGGCAAGTGTCGTCACGGATACGACGCCGTCGATGGTCAACCGCTGTCGGGTCAGCCAGGAATCAACAAGGACAAGCCGGGTCGAGACTACCACGGCCTCGCGCGCGCCCTTGCGACCGACCACACGTCGAATTTCATCGTCGGCGTCTTTGGCGCGATCCTCGGCCAGCCGAACCTCACCAAGGACCAGAAGTACGCGGCCATCGTCGGCTTGATGGGATATGAGTCGCTGACGATGATGACGAGAGTCACGGTCGGTATTCCCGGGGCGCCGAACGGCGAGTCGTGGGACACGGCCATCGCGGGAGTCGCCCGGCTCTTCGTGGAGGGGATCCGCGGAATAAAGAACATCCAGCCCGATATTTACGTGTGCATGGAATCGACCACCGTCCCCGGCGTCTGCCTCCCGGTGTGCGACGATGCCGACTGGAGCAACGAGTTGGCCGCATACGTCTGCTCGCAGCCGGTTGACCTCAATGGGTGGGGCACGCGTGTCGAGCCGGACCTGCGCGTGCTCGTCCGCGAGGTGGATCTCGGCGAGCCCAAACGCGTCATCGCCAACTTCCGTGTCGAAGACCCGCGCGCATGCGATCCGTTCTGCTCGTACGAACTGGAGCCGGGACGTGACTACCCGCGCCCGGTGTGGATTCGTTTCGAAATCAAGCCGGTCAGGGAGTACGGGGGGCCAACACGGCCGCGCCGGATCCTGCCTCCCGCTGATGCGATTCCGATAGCGAAGCCTGCATCGGCCACCTCGACGCCTGCATCTTCGACCGCAACGCCAGGGTCGACGACGACACCGACGGCCTTGGTCTCGAGTGCCACGACGGAATCATCTCTCCCGCCATCGACGACAGCCATTTCTCGATCGACGACCACGGCCGCTGGCGCCGCCGCGCCGCTGCGAAGCCCGGAGGGAATCGACGCTCGTTTGTCGCTGCGCGATGCCGACAGCTGCACTGGCGCCGACGCCTTCTACACGGGCACCGCTCCCGCGTCGCTCGCCGGCGCACAGGGCGCGCAGCTCTATCAGATGGCGGCGTTCTCGATGGCCATTGGTGATGCGGCGGCGAAGCAGGCCGTGTTGAATGCGATCCGCGCCAAGGTCGGTGACGACGCGTTCTACACGGCGATGACCGCGGTCATCGCCGATCCCTTGCAGTCGCAGACGCTCGTCACCGCGTACCAGAACACCGCGCGCAGTGTGGCGCAGAAGATTTCATCGACTGGATTGGCCAGTCTGCTGGCGGCGCCGGTGCCTCCGTCGGCGCTGCCGGCGAACGTCGACCGCTGGATTCTGTCGCGCCTCTCTTCTCCCGCACTGGTCTCGAGCGCGATCGATCTCATGTCCGGGTCGCGCCCGCTCACGGCCGAATGCACCGTCAACGAGCTGGCGAAGCAGGGCTTCACCGCCGCCGTGGTCCCGTGAACGCCGTTCAGCCGGTTGGAGTCACGGAGTCGGGAGCGCGCCCATGAGTGCGCGCGACTGGCACGGTGTCGTACTGCCGTCGCATGTGTGCGAGCAACTGGACGACATCGCGCGGGCGATGCAGGCAACCATCGGCGATCCGGATGCCGTTCCGGTCCGAGTGCTCCTCTGGGGGCCATCGGGCGTCGGGAAAACCGAAATCATGGGCGCGTTGTCCCGGCGTCTCGGTCTCTACACCCTCTCCGCCGCGCCTGCCGACCTGAGTGGCTCGTTCGTCGGACAGACGTCGATAGCTGTGAAGAACCTGTTCACGCGCGCGCAGGCGAAGGCTCCTGCGCTCCTGCTCATCGACGCGTTCGACGACAACTTCGCCGTCGACGAGCGCCTCGCCGAGCGACGCTCTGCGTTCTTGATGGAGCTTGATGCCGTCCGGCAGGTCGGTGCCGTCAACATCGTTGCCGAGGCGATCGACCCGGAGAAGACGGACCGTGCCGTTCTCGCCCGTGATTTCCGTTTGGTTGAAATTCCGTTACCGGACGAGGAGATTCGCCGCAGGATCCTCGAGCGTCAGCTGAAGGTGTACGGCGTCCACCTGGATCCGGACGTGGACGACGCCTGCGCGGAGCTCGCCGTCCTGTTGGCCGGAAAAAGCGGTCGTGACCTTCATGTGCTCGTCCAGCGCGTCGTGCAACGGGCCATCGAGCAGGCGACGGAGGCCGGCCGCACCATCGACCAGGTTGTGTTGAGTCGGGAGATGCTCTTCGACGACAAGACGGTACGTGAGACGAGCGCTCGGTTAACGCCGCGCGCGAGCACGGTCGATGGCCGCCCAGCCGCGGAGAGCTCGTGGCCGAACGGTCTCGAGTTGGCCGCAGAAAGCCTCGAGTCGGCACGTCGACTCGTGACGATGCTGCGGAATAGACAGAAGTATGTCGACCTTGGGATCACACCACCTGGTGCCATCCTGGTCTGCGGTTCGACGGCTCCGGCGACAACGGTTGCGCGCGCGATTGCGCAGGCATCTGGACTGGCGGTACAGGAGCATTGCGCCAGCGACGTCCTGCTGCGTGAGTGCTCGGAGCCGGGCGCATTCCGTCGAGCGCTCGGCGATGCGTTCGCCGCGGCGCCCTGCGTCGTCCTCGTGTCCGACGTGGAGCGTATGCTGCCGCAGCGCGGCTCGCCGCAGTGGTCACGCGGCATCGAGTCCGCTGTCGCCGAACTGTGGACGTCGTTCCGCTTGCACCTCGATGCGCTGCGGCGCAGCCCTGGTTCGTACGTGCCACTATTCGTGACGAGCGACGACGTCGACACGCTGGACACGTCCATCGCAAACCACATCCCGGTGCGCCTGTCGATCGATGCACGCGACGATGTGCGTCCCGGCGACATTCGTACGGTGGGAACGTAAGCATGGAACAGACGCGACCGCCCGATCCGCGCACGCGGCCCGCTCCCACGCAGGAGCGCACACGCACTGCCCCCGCGCAGCCCGCAACCGCGCGACCAAACGTTCAACCGACCGCGGCGCCAGTCGTGCAGGGGCCTCCGCCCGAGAACCTGACGATCGCGCCCGCGGTATCCGGTTCCGAGGCTGGGTCGTTGGCGTTCGACTGGGAAGCGGTGACGATGGGGTCGAACAGGTCGTACGCGTGTGCCGTCAGCACAAGTGACGCGGTCCAGATCTCCGTGACGATGACGCAGGGAATGTATCGCCGCAGTTACGGCGGCGAGGGTGTCGTCAAGACCGGTCCCGTGCCGCCGGCTCCTGTGGGAACGGAGGGCTCGATGACGGCGCGCAACGAGTCCACGGGCGAGTCGGCGACGTATTCCTGGCGGTGGCAACCGAAGTCGGTCACCGCTCCACCTGTGCGTCCGGGATCTTCACGCGGTGGTCTGCTGGGAAAACTGTTTTCTCGCGGCAAGACTGAAACGCAGACACAGACGAAACAGGCCCTCTCAATCGCACAGCGACTCGGCTCCCGCGCGGCCCTCGCCGTCACCGTGAAGTTCTTCGGTCAGGCGGCCACGGGCCAGCGCTTCGCGTTCCTGCTCGACAAGTCCGGTTCCATGTCCGGATTGCGATGGCAGGCCTGCACGACGCAACTGACCACCGCCATCCGCGCCTTGCCGCCGCATGTGGAATTCGTCGTCATCCTCTACGACCTCTCGGTCAGTATGGCTCCGCAGCAGAGCGGCTGGCTGAAAGCCGACCGCGCCGAGATCGATGGCGTCATGAAGTGGTTGTCCACTCAGAAGCCTGGCGGTGGAACGTCGGCGATGCCGGCCATCGAACGCGCCTTTTCGTTTGCCGATCCGCCTGACGTGATTTATTTCCTGACCGACGGCGATGTCCCTGAGAACGCGCCGGAAATCTGTGAACGCGTCCGCGGAAAGGCACCGACGATCATCAATACGATCGCTCTCGAGAACGACTCCGGACGCGACGTGCTCGTCGCGATCGCCCAGCAGACCGGCGGCGAGTTCATCCTCATCTCGAACGCGGGAGCCGCCGGAGCATGACCGATGGCGCACGGAACAAACCGCGCACCGCTCCGCCGCCTGCGCGTGAGCGGCCTCGTGAGCGTGCCGCGCCGCCGCCGCAGGTGCCAGCGCCCGACTCGCTGAAGCCCGCACCGACGGCGGCGAAGAAGGCCGTGCAGCCGGGACTGCAACTGGATGCGGCAATTGTCACCGTGGCGGTTTCCGAGCCGAGCGTCCGCATCGAGAAGTTCTGGGTGGAAGTGGACGGACACCTGCCATGCGGATTCGACGTCGCGACTCGTCCCGCACATGGTCTCGAGGTCGTGGTCGAACAGCTCGCCTACCGCAAGACCTACACCGGCACGGGAACGCTGAAGACGGCGGTTGTGCCTGTCGTGCCGATCGGTACCAAGGGCCGCATCATCGCGCGGGACACGACGACCGGCGAGACGATGGAACAACCGTGGACCTGGCGCCCTCGAGGTGGCCGCGGCGGGTTCTTGCAGCTGATCAAACGGCTCCTCTGGAAGGGAGACTGATCGGTGTCGTTCCGACGGACGCACGCGATCGCGCTGCTGTGCGTGGTTGCCGTCGTGATGCCGGTCGCAGGGGCGGCACAAGCACCGCGTCGCGTGGCGCCCCGCGCCGGCTACACCTTCCGCGACGAGCAGCGCGTCGATCGCTTCGTCGTGCAGCGCTGGGCGAGCCCCGATTCGCCGAGCGATTCCCCATCCGGGGAATGCGAGTGCATCACGCTCGTGTTCGACGGTCAACGTGAACTGCTCAATCTCGGTGAGTTTTCGGGAACCCAGCGGGTGTCCGCCCTCGCCGACGTGACCGGCGATCGGCAAGCCGAGCTCGTCGTCGTCACCCATTCAGGTGGAGCGCACTGCTGCGAGAGCACCGCGATCTATTCCATCGACGGGACGACGGCAACCCCGCTGCTGTCGGTGATGACGGACGATTGCCTGGGTGAGCTCGTCGACCTGGACGGCGACGGACGCGCCGAGTTCCAGACATGTGATGCGGGCTTCGGCTACGAGTTCTGTTCGTTCGCCTCCTCGCCGATGCCGCCGGTGGTGTTCACGTACGAGCCGTCGCAGCGCCGTTTCGTGCTCGCTACACGCCGGTACGCGCGTCGCCTGCCGCCTCCACGCGAGGCCGACGTCAAGGCGGCGTTCGATACCGCGGGCAAGGATCCGGAGCTGCTGCGCTGCGCGGCGCTCGGTCCAGCGTTACACGCGATCTACACGGGGACCATCGACGATGGCCTGAAGCGGTTTCGGCAGCTCTATCGTGGGAACGATGGGCCCGTTGTCGAAGCGAAGCTGCTGCAGCTGGTTCGCGCCAGCAGCCTGTGGATGCCCCAGTAAGCCTCTTGGGCCGCCTGAAGGCGGCCCCTTACGATCGATGCCTTGGGCCGCCTGAAGGGGGCCCCTACTTCGCTTCCTTGGCTTTCTGCGCGCGCTCGAAGCGGGAGGTCGTGATGTAGTTGCGAATCGCCGTGTTGCCCTCGTGGCAGTTGTATTCCCACCACTGGTAGCTGTTATCGAGCTTTACTGGAAAGCGCGCGGTCCACGGCCGCGTCAGGATCACCGGATCCTCGGTCGTGATTTCGTAGAGGAGGAAGTCGTTGTTCACCCGGCGGATCCGCTCGGTGGTCTTCATCTTCTCGCTGGTCGGAATGCGATTGCCCGGGGGCGCGCCGACGGTCCCGATGTTGGTCATCGGAGCGCCCGCTTTGAAGTTCGTCGTCTCGATGACCAGCGTGGTGCCTTCCCAGTGACCGCGTGAGTCGCCGAGCCATCCCTTGATCTCGGGAGAGACGTGCGTGCTGCCGTCGAGCGGAATGACGCGCGCTTCGTGAATCATCTCCATGTTCAGGACCACGTAGCCAGGCGCCTGCAGGATCTCGATGCCGTTGTTGTAGCGATACGGGAACATCGACGCCGGCATGCCGCGGGTGATGCAGCGATCCCACGTGTCGAAGTCCTCGGGCGCGTCCCACGTCTGTGACTCGCCGGGCAGCGCCCAGCTGCTCTTCATCTGCGCGGACAGGCGTTTCCCTTCGGCAGTCAATTCCGGAAGTTTGCCGTTCGGCGGATCGACGATGAGGGACGTCTGCCGTTGCGGATACGTCGGGTCGACGACTCCGGCGAGCAGCGCCTGACCGAAGTTGCCTTCGCTGAGCGCCTTGGTCGCGCGATCGGGCTGGCCGGCTGCCGCCAGGCGCTGTTTGTACTCCTCTTCGGTGAGGAAGGCTTTGTTGAGATCACACGGTGGGGCGTCACCGCGGCCTCGCGCGCCACCGCCGGCACAGCGCTCGAGCGGCGTGCCGCCGACGTAGCCGATCGGCCACATGCCTTGCAGATCGGGATCGCCCCACGGCGTCTTCGGATGCACCCAGCCTCCCGGGGTTGCGATGAAGTGGTTCGCTTCACTCGGTTTCTCCCCCGGAGAGCCCTGACCGCTGACGGTCGTCACAAAAATAGCCGCGGCCGCGACGCCGGTCAGCAGGCGGGCAAGGGCGCGAAGAATAGGGTGCATTGGTTCAATGTACCGCGCCGCCAGCAACCCGGCAACGGAGATCGTTCGAATCGTTCGGGTACACTTGTCCTATTGATGAGAAACACGTCCTCATTTGTTCCTGTTCTAATCACTCTCGTTCTTGGCGGATTGCTTCACGGTTCGGCAACAGCGGCAGCGGGTCAGGTGACGACGCATGAAGATCGGCGGCTGCCCGCGGTACGCGCACTCGGTCACATCGAGGTCGATGGACGGCTCGACGAGGCCGACTGGGGACGCGCACCTGTTGCGAGCGGATTCATTCAGAACGAGCCGCGGGAAGGGATGCCGGCAAGTGAAGACACCGAGGTTCGCATCCTCTACGACGCCGACGCGCTGTACATCGGCGTCTTCGCTCGAGACGACGAGCCGACTCGCATCATCACGACCGAGCTGACGAAGGACTTCAATCGCGCCTCCGGCGACAGCTTCGAGGTGGTGATCGATACCTTTCACGATCGGCGCAATGGCTACATGTTCGCCACCAATGCGCAGGGCGCGAAGTGGGATGCGCAGATGGTCAACGAGGGGCGCGAGATCAACGAGAACTGGGACACCGTCTGGCAGGTACGCACACGCGTCGCCGAGACCGGCTGGTATGCGGAGATCGCAATTCCATTGCGGACGCTCCGCTTTCACGACGCCGATCCGCAGACGTGGGGAATCAACTTTCTGCGGCGGATCCGTCGCAACAACGAAGACACGTTCTGGGCGCCGCTGCCGCGCATCTACGACTTGCAGCGCGTGTCGCAGGCTGGCACGCTCGAAGGGTTGCAGGGTCTGCGTCCCGGCAAGGACCTGCGCGTCAAACCGTATGTGCTCGGCAGCTCAGGGAAGTCGGCTCAGACGAAGGTGGGCAACGATGCCGACATCGGGTTCGACGCGAAATACGGCGTCACCAGCGGGCTGTCGTGGGATTTCACCGTCAACACCGACTTCTCGCAGGTCGAAGCCGACGAGCAGCAGATCAATCTGACGCGTTTCAGTTTGTTCTTCCCGGAGAAACGCGACTTCTTCCTGGAGAACTCCGGCGTGTATGAGTTCGGCGGCACCGGCGGCGTGTCGGGCGGCGGCGACGGCAGCACGGCGGGAGGCGCGGCACGCGGCCCTGCGAACAGCGTTCGCGATCCGATCCTGTTCTTCAGTCGCCGCATTGGACTGTCGGACTCGGGGCAGTCGATCCCAATCATCGGTGGGACGCGGCTCACCGGCCGCGCGGGCGCGTACAGCCTTGCCGTCTTGAACATCCAGCAGGACGGCGCCGCCGCGGCGAGGTCGACCAATTTCACCGCGCTGCGGCTGCGCCGCAACGTCCTGGCGAATTCCGATATCGGGCTGCTGTTTCTGAACAAGGACGTTGCCGGACCGCACTACAACCGGGTCGCCGGTGCCGACGCGAATTTCCGATTCTTCCGCAATCTGAACATCAACACCTATGCCGTCCAAACGATGTCGCCGGAGACGGCGGAGTCCGACGGCCGCGGTGTGATGACGCGCGCAGCGGTCAGCTATCGCGACAGCTTCTGGGACGTGCGGTCATCGTACGGGAGGGTCGGCAAGGGCGCGAACGACGAATTGGGCTACATCGAGCGGCCCGGCACGACCAAGGCGAGCCACCGCTTCAGCGTCCACTGGCGCCCGGAAGCCGTGTCGAGCTGGGCCCGCGAGATCAACCCGCACGTCGATTACAACAGCATTTCCTACGTCGACGGCGCGTTGCAGTCGCGCTATGTGGATTACCACGTGCCGATCAATTTCCAGAACGGGGCCTGGCTCGAGACGGGGGCCAATGCGGTGGTCGAGAACCTCATCGCCCCGTTCGTCATCAGCCGTCGTCGTGGCATCACGATCGCGCCTGGTCGCTACGATACGCTCGAGTGGCTCTTCACGGCGCGCTCGGACGCCTCTCGGCCCGTCTCGCTGAGCGGACGCTGGGGAGTCGGGGAGTTCTACGACGGATACAAACAGAACTACGCGATAGCCGGAGCGACGCGCGTCGGGAGCCATCTGAACGCGTCGCTCAATCTCACGCGCAACCAGATTTCGCTCCGCGGCGGCCGCTATTCGACCAATCTGATTACCACGCGCGTGGAGTACGGCTTCTCGACCCAGGCGTTCGTCAACGCGCTGGTGCAGTACAACACCGACGCCCGCGAGTGGAGCTCGAACATCCGCTTCAACGTGATCCATCGTCCGTTGAGCGACTTCTATCTGGTGTTCAACGATCGACGCGACATCGACGGGCGTGGCCTGATCGACAGGGCCGTCATCGCGAAGATGACGTACATGGTTGCCTTCTAGTCGTTCGGATCGTTCGGATCGTTCGGATCGTTCGGATCGTTCGAGGCAGAGGGGTGTGAACGAGAACGACTCGAACGCCGAACGTCGATCGCCGATCGCCGAATCGCCGAACGCCGAACGCCGAATGCCGAACGTCGAACGCCGAACGTCGAACGACCCGAACGATTCGAACGTCGAACGACCCGAACGATTCGAACGACCCGAACGATTCGAACGACCCGAACGACGGCGTTAGAGTGTGTGTTCCCAGTTCGAGAGCAGGATTCGAAGACTGCTGGCCCGTTCCAGGGCCTGCGCGACGCTGAAGTGCGACTCGGTCAGAATCACTTCGCCCTCGAGGGTCAGCGTCAGCACGAACGTCCCGTAGCCGTCTGGAACCATGTTGCACACGACCAGGCGCTTCGAGCGATTGCTCACCGACCAGATCTGCGTCTTGTCCATCGCGTGGTGGGAGCCGGTCACGATCGGGTACTCCGGCGCCATCTATTCAGGTAAACGTCCGACCCCGGGGAAAACAACAGTCGTGGTTGCAGGGCAGTGCATCCGCCTTTCGCCGGGGCTAGGACGGGACGACAGCACGGTTTCGCCAAAGGGCTGCGATGGATGAGTGCGTGTCTAGTCCATTTCACCTCAAATTTTCTTGACATAATGGACATGCCCGCGTAGAACCCCTAAAATCGCTTTTATAGGTCTCGACCGGCAGGGACGGGTCTGTCGCGCCCTGCCGCCTTCCACGAACGCCGGTTGCGGACAAAGCAACGGGGGGCGAGTTGAATAGCAAACTGCTGTTGATTGCGGGTGTTGCGGCCACATGGATGGTCGTGGTCTCCGCCCAGACGACGCAAGTCGCGGCCCCGGCCGCTCCACGCGCGGCCACGTCCGCCCGCCGCGTTTCCGCGCAGGCGGCTCCGCAGGCGACGGCTGCCCCACGTCCGGCTGGCGCACCGACAGCTGATGCGACGACGACCCGCGCGCTCATGGATCAGTACTGCGTGGTCTGCCACAACGCGCGCCTCAAGACCGCCAACCTGCTGCTCGACCAGCTGGACCTCACGCATCTGGCTCAGCACGGCGAGATCGGCGAAGTGGTCATCCGCAAGCTGCGCGCAGGCCTGATGCCGCCGACCGGCATGAAGCGGCCCGACGCGGCGACGATGGAGTCGATGATTCGGTGGCTCGAGGGTGAGCTGGACCGCAACGCGACGACGTTCGTGCCTCCGCCGGGTCTCCACCGCTTGAACCGCACCGAGTACGCCAACGCGATCCGCGATCTGCTCGCGCTCGAAGTGGACCCGACCAAGTTCCTCCCGCCGGACGACTCGACCCGCGGCTTCGACAACATCGCGGGCGCGTTGACGATGTCACCGGCGCTGATGGAGGCCTATCTGTCGGCGGCTGGGAAGATCAGCCGCCTGGCAATCGGCGACGTCACCGCCGCCACGCAGCTCGTTTTCGACGTGCCGCCTGACACGGCGCAGAACTACCACATCGAAGGTCTGCCGTTCGGCACGCGTGGCGGCATCCTCATCAAGCATCAGTTCCCGGTCGACGGCGAGTATTCGTTCAACGTCAAGGGCATCACCGGATACTTCACGCGTGTCCTCGGACAGATCACCGGTGAGCAGCTCGAAGTGCTGGTCGATGGCGAGCTCGTGAAGCTCTTCGACTGGGAGAAGGAGATCAAGAACACGACCGGCAACGGCAAGTCGACGCCGCGCGTGCCGATCAAGGCTGGCCTCCACACCGTCGGCGTGACGTTCCTGGCCACCAACGACGTACCGGGCACGGAGCTCAATCGCCCGTTCCAGCGGACGATGAACACGCCTGGCGAGATCCCGGGATACCTGTTCTATCCGCACGTCGGACAGGTCACCATCGAAGGTCCCTACAACGTCGTCGGCGTCACGGATACGGCAAGCCGCAAGAAGATCTTCTCGTGCCGTCCGACGAGCGCACGTGACGAAGAGACCTGCGCCCGCACGATCGTCTCGACGCTCGCCAAACGCGCGTTCCGCCGGCCGACGACCGCGGCCGACTTGAACACCTTGATGGAGTTCTACAAGCTGGGGCGCGAGGAAGGCGGCAGCTTCGAGGACGGCATCGAGGGCGCGCTGCAGCGCATCCTCGCCGACACCGAATTCCTGTATCGCGGCGAGGCCGAACCCGCGGGCGCGGTGCCCGGCAAGGCGTATCGCATCAGCGACCTGGCCCTCGCGTCGCGACTCTCGTTCTTCCTGTGGAGCAGCATTCCGGATGACGAGCTGATCGATGTGGCGGCGCAGGGACGACTCAAGGATCCGGCCGTGCTCGCACAGCAGGTGCGCCGCATGCTGAAGGACCCGAAGGCAGAGTCGCTGGTCAACAACTTTACGGGACAGTGGCTGAGTGTCCGCTCGCTGAAGACGGTCGAACCCGTGACCAACCTGTTCCCCGACTTCGACGACAACCTGCGCGCGGCTTTCCAGCGTGAGATCGAGCTCTTCTTCGGTGCGGTCGTGCACGAGGACCGCCCGGTGCCCGAGCTGATCGACGCCAACTACACGTTCGTGAACGAGCGGCTCGCGAAGCATTACGGCATTCCGAACATCTACGGCTCGCAGTTCCGCCGCGTCACGCTGCCGGCGGACCTCGACATGCGGCGCGGGTTGCTTGGGAAGGGCGCGTTGCTGACGGTCACGTCTCAGGCCGCGCGCACGTCGCCGGTCATGCGCGGCAAGTGGTTCATGACGACGTTCCTTGGCGTCGAGCCGCCGCCGCCACCGCCAGGTGTCGATACCTCACTCAAGGAAAAGACCGAAGGCGATGCCGCCGGCAATCAGAAGATTCCGACGATGCGTCAGATTCTCGAGAAGCATCACGCGGCGCTGACCTGCGCGACGTGTCATCGGACGTTCGAGCCGATGGGCCTGGCGATGGAAAACTTCGACGCGACCGGTGCGTGGCGGACGGAGGAGGAAGGTCAGCCCATCGATAACACCGGTATCCTCGCGGACGGGACCAAGCTCGATGGAATCACCAGCTTGCGCACCGCCCTGAGCCGGTATCAGGATCAATTTGTGAGGGTCGTATCCGAGAAGCTGCTGACCTATGCGCTCGGGCGCGGCCTCGAGTATCAGGACATGCCGCTGCTGCGCACGGTCGTGCGTGAATCGGCAGGTAATCAGTACCGCTTCTCATCGCTGGTTCTGTCGATCGTGAAGAGCCCGGCGTTTCAGATGAACATGAAAACGAGCGGCGTCGAGCAGACGCGCGCCTCGAAATAGCAGGAGCCGACGCGCTATGTTTCTTACGAAGAAGCACATCTCCCGACGGACCGTTCTTCGCGGTGCGGGGGCCACGCTCGCCCTGCCGTTGCTCGAGTCGATGATTCCGGCCGCGACCGCCCTGGCACAGACGTCGGCCGCGCCCAAGCCGCGTTTCGTCGGCTGCTTCGTGCCGCATGGTGCGGCGCCCGGCTACTGGGTGCCGAGCACGGAGGGCGCACTCGCCGAGGAGTTGCCCTTCAACTGGAAGCCGCTCGAGCCGTTCCGCAAGGACACGGTCATCCTGAGCGGCCTGCATTCACGGTCCGCGGAGCCGCCTCCCGGCGTGACGGGCGCGGATCACTGGGTTGCGGCGGCCTTCATGTGCGCGGTGAAGCCCAAGAAGACCGCCGGTGCCGACGTCCAGTGCGGCACCACCATCGATCAGTTGATCGCCCAGAAGATCGGCACGGACACGCTCATCCCGTCGATGCAGCTGGCGGTCGAAGATCCGGGCTCCAATTCGAGCAACTGCGGCGAGGGCTACAGCTGCACCTACACGAACACGATTTCGTGGGCGACGCCGACCTCGCCGCTGCCCATGGAGCTCAATCCGCAGATCGTGTTCGAGCGGATGTTCGGAGACGGGAGCACGCCCGAACAGCGCGCCGCGCGGCGGATGCGCGACCGCAGCATCCTCGACTCGCTGACGACGGGTCTCGGTCGCCTGCGCAAGGACGTCAGCGCGGCCGATCGTGAGCGGCTGGATACGTACGAAGAGAACGTTCGCGAGATCGAGCGGCGGCTGCAGATCGCGATGAAGGCGTCGGCGGTGGCGCCCGAGGATTTCGACGTGCCGGTGGGCGTGCCGCAATCCTTCGATCAGCACATCAAGCTGCAGTTCGATCTGCTGGCGCTCGCGTTCCAGGCCGACATCACGCGCGTCGGAACGCTCCTGTTCGCGCGCGACCTGACAAATCGCACCTATCCCGAAAGCGAATCGCCGACCTCGTCGTTTCACGGCGTGTCGCATCACGGCGAGGATCCGCGCCGGATCGCAGACCTGTCGAAGATCAACCAGTACCACGTGAAGATGCTGGCGCACCTGGTTGCGAACCTGGCGAAGACGAAGGACGGCGACGGGACGCTGCTCGATCATTCGCTCGTGCTGTTCGGCAGCAACATGGGCAACTCGAATCAGCACGTGCACTACGACGTGCCCCACGTCCTCATCGGCGGGGCCAACGGCAAGCTGAAAGGTGGTCGCCACCTGGCCTATCCGTCGAAGACGATCCCGACGGGCAACCTGCTGCTCAGTGTGCTCGACAAGTTCGACATCCATCAGGACAACATCGGGGACAGTACGGGGAGACTGGAGAATTTGTAGGGCTGGCTGATTCCTGGCCCAGCCCCTGAATCCTGATACCTGATACCGGATTCCTGACGCGGAGACGTGATGGTGATGAAGCGCGTAGGCCTGAGCGTGATCGTGATGTTGGCGTTGACCCTGGCCCCCGTGCGGGGGGCGGGGAAGAGCGACGTCGCGGACGCCGCGATGCGGGGCGACAAGGTCGCTGTCCAGAAACTGCTGGCGCAGAAGGCCGACGTCAATGCGCCGCAGCCGGATGGCGCCACCGCGCTTCACTGGGCCGCCTACAAGGGCGACAAGGAGCTGGCGGACCTGCTGATTCGCGCCGGGGCGAACGTGAAGGCTGCCAATCGCGAAGGTTCCACGCCGTTGTGGCTGGCCAGCGTCAACGGCGATGCGGCGATGATTGCCGCGTTGCTCAAGGCCGGTGCCAATCCCAATGAGAAGCTGCCGCTTGGTCGCACGCCGATCATGATTGCGGCCCGGACCGGCAACGTGAAGGCGCTCGAGGTACTGGTCGAGGCTGGTGCGGACGTCAACGCCAAGGACACCCTTCGTGGAACGACGCCGCTGATGTGGGCGGCCGACGAGTCGCACGCCCCCGCGGTCCAGTTCCTCATTCAGCACGGTGCCGACATCAACGCCAAATCGAACCCGGCAACGCGCGGCGGCGGACCTGCACTCGGGAAGGCCGGCGATCCTCGCAAGGCCGTAGCGGCGCAGGGAGCAGCGGTCGCCGCGGGACGCGCGCTCGATCTGACCCAGTTGCGCGATGTCTCGGGCGGCGCGGGCCTCGGACAGCGCGCACCGGCGAATGGTCAGCCCAATGCGCCCGCGGGAGCAGCGCCAGCGGCGGCCAACAACGGCGCAAACGCCGCTGCGGCACCAGCGGCGGCAGCTGGCGACGCCAATGACGATGCCTTCGACCAGGCGGCGGTGGGATTCGTCCGCACGCGTCAGCAGCCGAACGATGGCGGACAGCTGACGCCGCTCATCTACGCGGCGCGCGCAAACGATCTCGAGTCGGTCAAAGTGCTGTTGAACGCGGGCGTCGACGTCAACCAGACATCGGGCTATGGCTGGAGCGCGTTGCTCGTTGCGACGCAGAACCGCTACTACAAGCTCGGAGCGTATCTCCTCGAGCGTGGCGCCGATCCGAACCTCGCGAACAAGGGTGCATGGACGCCGCTGTATATCGCCACCGACAACCGCAACATCGAGAACGGTGACTATCCGGTGCGCAAGCCGGACATGGACCATCTCGACTTCATCAAACTCCTTCTCGACAAGGGCGCCAACGTCAACGCCCGCGTCAAGGACAGCACCGAGACACGTACCGTCTTCACGAACCAGTGGCTGGACGAGAACGGGGCGACTCCATTCTTCCGCGCCTCACAGTCCGGTGACGTGGATCTGATGAAGCTGCTCCTGGCGAAGGGTGCCGACCCGAAGATTCCAACCGTGCTCGGCGTGACCCCACTGCACGTGGCGGCGGGGATCGGCTGGGTCGAAGGGATCACCTACGAATGGTCGCCGAAGTCGACGTTCGAGGCCGTGAAGATGTTGATCGATCTCGGGAGCGATGTGAATGCGCAGGCCGATACGGGCCGGACTGCGCTTCACGGCGCCGCGCACAAGGGTCGTACTGACGTGATTCAGATCCTCGCGGACCACGGCGCGAAGCTGAACACACGCGACTATGGCAACACCGACAACCGCGGTGGCAAGCTCGCGATACACACGTGGGAGCCGGTCGATTACGCGGATGGTCTCGTTCGCGTCGGCGTGCAGTCCGCCATCCCACATCCGGAAGCCGGGGCGCTGCTGCGCAAGCTGATGACCGAACAGGGCCTGCCTGCTCCGCCCATGGGTCGCACGCTGGAATCGATCTGCATCACCGAGGCGTGCGACTCGGGGAACTAACGCATCCGCGTCAACTCCCAACTCCCTTACGCTGATCCAACGCCCAACTCCCAAACGTTGGGAGTTGGTTCGGGCGAAGCGGGTTGGGAATTGGGAGTTTACGGCAGCGGGTGTGCATCTGCCGCAGCGTGAAGGTATTTCACTGCGACCACTGCGGCCATCTCCTCTTTTTCGAGAATGTCGAATGCGTCAGCTGCCATCATCAGCTGGCGTTCCTGCCCGATCTTCGCGTGGTCGGATCGCTCGACCGGGACGCGGACGGTTCGTGGTCATCGCCGCTTCCGCGAGCGGCCGGCCGTGCGTATCGCCTCTGCCGCAACTACACGGACAATCAGGTGTGCAATTGGGCCGTGCCGTCGGATGATCCGAATCCGCTGTGCATGTCCTGCCGCCTGACGCGCGTCATCCCCGACCTCACCACGCCGGAACATCGCGCCGCATGGTATCGCCTCGAAACGGCCAAGCGTCGTCTCGTGTTCACGCTGACAGGACTGGGTCTTCCCGTCCGCAATCGCGAGGACGACCCGGAGCACGGCCTGGCGTTCGAATTCAAGGCGGACCCGCCCGATCCCGAGGCCCCGCGAATTCTGACGGGTCACGCTGGCGGCGTGATCACGGTCAACATCGCGGAAGCCGACGATGCGGAACGTGAACGACGCCGGGTCAGCATGCACGAACCCTATCGAACACTGCTCGGTCACGTCCGTCACGAGGTCGGGCACTACTATTGGGAGCGACTCGTTGGCGATGGAGCGGAGCTGGAACAGTTCCGCGCGGTATTTGGCGACGAGCGCCGCGACTACACGGACGCATTGCGCCGCCACTACGAATGCGGTCCACCGCCGGACTGGCAGATGCGCTTCGTCAGCGCGTATGCCGCTGCGCATCCGTGGGAGGACTGGGCCGAAACGTGTGCGCACTATCTCCACATGGTGGACACGCTCGAGACGGCCGAAGCCTGCGGGTTGTCATTGTCGCCGCGGCGGCGTGATGAGCCTTCGCTGAAGCAGGTTCCGTCCGTTGCCGGCAACGCAGTGAGCTTCGAGCACCTGCTCGAAAGCTGGTTTCCCGTGACGTACGCGATCAACAACCTCAATCGCTCGCTCGGTGTGGCTGATGGCTACCCGTTCGTCCTCGCCGATCTCGCCGTCGCGAAGCTTCGCTACGTGCATCGGCTCGTTGCAGGAGCCCGCGAGGGTCGGCACGATTCCAACACCGACGTCCGTTAGGATGCGGGGGCGACATTCCTGTCGAAGCTCTTCCTCGTTTCCCACATTCGTGTACGTAGCTGTCGCAGCCGTCCGAGATCAACAATAGCCGGAACGGCGAGTCATGACGTGAGGTTCATCCAATACGAACCAGGGCGGTTCTTCGACGAGATGTTCGAAGCCGGCAGTGTGCCCCGATCGTACGCGCGCCCGCTGATCGAATTCATCGACGCGCTCCCCGAGGGCGAGCTGGTTCGTCGTCAGCGTTCGGCCGAACGCTCGCTGATGAAGATGGGCATCACGTTCAACGTCTACGGTGACGGGGCGGGCACCGAGCGCATCTTCCCGTTCGACCTCGTGCCGCGGATCGTGTCGGCGGCGGAGTGGGACACGATCGAGCGCGGGCTCAAGCAGCGCATCTTCGCGTTGAATCTGTTCATCGACGACATCTACCACGACCAGACCATCATCAAGGCGGGCGTCGTTCCCGCGGACGTCATTCAGTCGGCACAGGCATTCCGCTCGGTGCAGTGCTCGGAGATGAGGCCACCGCGCGGTGTCTGGTGCCATGTGACTGGGACCGATCTGGTCCGGCACGAGGATGGCTGCGTCTACGTGCTCGAGGACAACCTGCGCTGCCCGTCCGGTGTGTCCTACGTGCTCGAAAACCGCAACGTGATGAAGAGCACGTTTCCGCAGCTGTTCGAATCGACGCGGATTCGCCCCGTCCACGAGTATCCGAGCAAGCTGCGCGAAACGCTCGAGTACCTGACTCCGTCGGGCGTCGATACGCCGCGGGTCGTCGTGCTCACGCCCGGCGTCTACAACTCCGCCTACTTCGAGCACTCATTTCTCGCGCAGCAGATGGGCGTCGAGCTCGTCGAAGGGCGCGACCTCGTCGTCTCGGACGGCCTCGTCTGGATGCGCACGACGAGCGGCTTCGAGCGGGTGGACGTCATCTACCGCCGTATCGACGACGACTTCCTCGATCCGTCGACGTTCCGATCCGATTCGATGCTCGGTGTTCCAGGGTTGATGGACGTGTATCGGAACGGACGCGTGGCGTTGGCGAATGCGCCGGGCACCGGCGTTGCCGACGACAAGGTCGTCTACGCCTACGTGCCGAAGATCGTGAAGTACTACCTGGGTGAGGACATCATCCTGCCCAACGTGCCGACCTACGTCTGCGCCGCCGACTCGGATCGACGCTACGTGCTGGAGCACCTGCCGGAGCTGGTCGTGAAGGCGGCGAACGAGTCGGGCGGCTACGGCATGCTGGTCGGACCGCATTCGACGAAGGAGCAGCAGGCCGATTTCGCCGATCGGATACGCGCGAACCCGCGCAACTACATTGCGCAGCCGACACTGGCGCTGTCGCGCGTGCCGACGATCGTGGACGATGGCTTCGACGGCCGTCATGTCGATCTGCGTCCCTACATCCTGTACGGGAAAGAGATCTTCGTCCTGCCGGGCGGCTTGACGCGCGTGGCCTTGAAGAAGGGCTCGCTCGTCGTGAACTCGTCGCAGGGCGGCGGCAGCAAGGACACGTGGGTCATGGCCGGCGAGCAGGGCGGCGACAGCGCGGGCACCGACAAGGTCGAGGCGGCGATGCGGATCGGAGGACAGCAGTAGCCATGTTGGCCCGCGTTGCCGAGTCGATCTACTGGATGAGCCGCTACATCGAGCGCGCCGAGAATGTCGCGCGGTTCATCGATGTCAATCTCAATCTGATGCTGGATCTGCCCGTCGGCGGCGCGCAGCAATGGCAGCCGCTGGTCGACATCACCGGCGACACGCAGGAATTCGCCGAGCGATACGGGACAGCGACGCAGCAGAACGTCATCCAGTTCCTCACATTCGACACCGACAATCTGAACTCGATCGTGTCGTGCTTCCGCGCGGCGCGCGAGAACGCCCGTTCGGTGCGCGAAGTGATCTCGTCGGAGATGTGGCAGCAGCTCAACGAGGCGTATCTGCTGGTGAATGCCGCCGCGCCGTCTGGGCGATATTCCACCGATCCTCAGGAGTTGTTCGCATCGGTCAAGCTGGCGAGCCACACGTTTGCCGGGATCACCGATGCCACGATGACGCATGGCGAGGGGTGGCACTTCGGTCAGCTGGGACGTGCCCTCGAGCGCGCGGACAAGACGTCGCGGATTCTCGACGTGAAGTATTTCCTGCTGCTGCCGACGATCCAGGACGTCGGGACAACGGTCGACGACATTCAATGGGCCGCCGTTCTCCGCTCGGCGAGCGCGTTCGAGATGTACCGCAAGCGCCATGGTCGCATCTCACCGCGACGGGTGATGGAGTTCCTCCTGCTCGATCCGCAGTTTCCGCGCGCCATTCACTTCTGCCTCAATGCCGCGCGCGAGTCGGTGCACGCCATCTCCGGTACGCCACGCGGCATGTTCCGGAACGCGGTGGAGCAGCTGTTCGGCAGCATCTGCTCGGAGCTCGCGTTTGCGCAGGTCGATGAGGTGATCGCCGGCGGTCTGCACGAGTACCTCGATCGCCTGCAGACGCGGATGAACGAGCTCGGCTCCGACATTCACGAGACGTTCTTCGAGCCTCGCCTCGCGCCGCCCACGCGGCGCAAGGCCCGTCCGCAGCCGGTCCGGGGGTAGGGCGCCGATCCACGATGGCCATTCACGTCGCGCTGCACCACAAGACGCATTACCGGTACGACCGGCGCGTATCGCTGTCGCCGCAGATTATCCGGTTGCGTCCGGCGCCGCACTGCCGGACGCCGATTCTCAGCTACTCGCTGCGCGTCGAGCCGGCGAAGCACTTCCTCAACTGGCAGCAGGACCCGCACAGCAACTACCTCGCCCGCGTGGTCGTCCCCGACAGGACCGACGAGCTCCTGATCGAAGTCGATCTCGTGGCGGAGATGGCGGTCTTCAATCCGTTCGATTTCTTTCTCGAGCCGTCGGCCGACACGTATCCGTTTCAGTACGAGGAGTGGCTCGGCAAGGAACTCGCGCCGTTTCTCGAGGTCCGGGCGAACGGGCCGCGGCTGCAGGAGTTTCTGACAACGATCGATCGCAGTACGAAAAGAACGGTCGACTTTCTCGTCGAGTTGAATCAACGGCTCTCGAAGGAGATCGGCTACATCATCCGGCTCGAGTCGGGCGTGCAGGCGCCGGAAGAGACGCTCACGCTGCGCAGCGGATCGTGCCGCGATACCGGATGGCTTCTCGTCCAGATCCTGCGTCATCTCGGCCTCGCCGCGCGGTTCGTGTCCGGATACCTGATTCAGCTCACGCCGGACGTCAAGGCGCTCGACGGACCCTCCGGGCCCATCGCCGATTTCACCGATCTCCACGCATGGGCGGAGGTGTATCTGCCGGGCGCAGGATGGATCGGATTGGATCCGACGTCCGGCCTGATGGCCGGAGAGGGACATATTCCAGTTGCCGCGACGCCCGATCCGTTCAGCGCAGCGCCGCTCACCGGAGGGGTGGAGGAGTGCCGCTCGGAGCTGACGCACGAAATGGATGTGCGGCGGATCTACGAATCGCCGCGCGTGACCAAACCCTATTCCGAAGACCAGTGGGCCAGCATTGAAGCGCTCGGCCATCGCATCGACGCCGACCTGAAGGCTGGTGATGTTCGCCTGACGATGGGTGGTGAGCCGACGTTCGTGTCGATCGACGACATGGATGGCGCCGAATGGAATGTGACGGCGCTTGGAGAAAAGAAACGGCAGCTGGCCGGTGCACTCCTCAAGCGACTGCGGCAGCAGTTTGCACCGGGCGCGTTGCTGCACTACGGCCAGGGAAAGTGGTATCCCGGCGAGTCGCTGCCGCGATGGGCGCTCGGGTGCTGGTGGCGTCGTGATGGTGCGCCGATCTGGCGCGACGACTGCCTGCTCGCGGATGAATCGGTGAACTACGGTCACGGCGTCGAGCAGGCGCGACAGTTCATCGAGACGCTCGCTGACGGTCTCGGCGTCGAAAGCGCGAACGTGCAGCCCGCGTACGAGGACGTCTGGTACTACTTGTGGCGCGAACGCCGCCTGCCAACCAACGTCGATCCATTCGACTCCCGGCTCGACGACGAGGAAGAACGCGCACGATTGGCGCGCGTCTTTCAGCAGGGGCTCGATCGCGTGGTCGGATACGCGCTACCGCTGCGCCGCTATCGCGGTCGAGCAAACCGGCAGTGGGAGAGCAGCCCGTGGTTTCTCCGCGGTGAGCATCTGTTTCTGATTCCCGGCGACTCGCCGATGGGGTTGCGGCTTCCGCTCGACTCGCTGCCGTGGGTCGCGCCGGAAGACTATCCGGAGATCCCTGAGGCCGACCTCCATCAGGTGTGGCGGCCGTTGCCATCGGTCGAGCGATCGACAGCGCCGCGGGCGGCCGCGGTGACGCGGCAGGTCCCGGGTGATGGCACCGACTTTCCCAAGAGCGAGCAGCCACCAGCGCGTGGGAAATCAGCGGCGAGCCTTATTCGGACCGCGCTCTGCGTGGAGCCTCGAAACGGACGGCTTCACATCTTCATGCCGCCAGTCTCGGCGACGGAGGATTACCTCGATCTAATCGGGCGAGTCGAGGAAACCGCGCGCACGCTGGCGCTGCCGGTGATCATCGAAGGGGCGAAGCCCTCGTCCGATCCGCGGCTGCAGCATTTCTCCGTCACGCCGGACCCCGGCGTCATCGAAGTCAATCTGCATCCGGCCAATGACTGGGCGGAGCTGGTCGATCGCACGACCACGCTGTACGAGCAGGCGCGCCAAACGCGGCTGGGCACAGAGAAGTTCATGCTCGACGGACGTCACACGGGCACGGGCGGGGGCAATCACATCGTGCTCGGCGGACCGACGCCCGCTGACAGTCCCTTGCTTCGCCGTCCGGATCTCCTGCGCAGCCTGGTCGGCTACTGGCACAATCACCCGTCGCTGTCCTATCTGTTCTCGAGTCTGTTCATCGGACCGACGAGCCAGCATCCGCGAGTCGACGAGGCGCGGAACGATTCGGTCTACGAGCTGGAGATCGCGTTCGCGCAGATTCCGCCTGGTGAACGGACGACTGCTCCCTGGATCGTCGATCGGGTTTTCCGCAACATCCTGGTCGATGTGACCGGGAACACGCATCGCGCGGAATTCTCGATCGACAAGCTCTATGCGCCGGAGACGAGCAGCGGGCGCCAGGGTCTGATGGAGCTGCGCGCGTTCGAGATGCCGCCGCACGCGCGAATGAGCCTCACGCAGCAGTTGCTGCTGCGCGCGATGGTGGCGCGATTCTGGCGGACTCCGTACGATCGCACCCTCGTGCGGTGGGGCACCGAACTGCACGACCGGTTCATGCTGCCGCATTTCGTGGCGCAGGACTTCCAGGACGTGCTCGACGAGCTGCGCCGCGACGGCTATCCGCTGCAGCCCGATTGGTTCGCGCCGCACTTCGAGTTCCGGTTCCCGGGTTACGGCGCCATCGCATCACAGGGCCTGCACGTGGAGCTTCGTCAGGCACTCGAGCCGTGGCACGTGATGGGCGAAGAGGGAAGCGCGGGCGGCGCGGTTCGCTACGTCGATTCGTCCGTCGAGCGGCTGCAGGTGAAAGTCGCCGGCATGACCGAATCGCGGCACGTCGTCGCGTGCAACGGGCGTCGTGTGCCGATGCACCCGACCGGGAAACCCGGCGAATTCGTCGCGGGCGTGCGCTACCGCGCGTGGCAGCCTGCCAGCGCCCTGCATCCCACGATCCCGGTTCACACGCCTCTGGTGTTCGATATCGTCGACACCTGGAACCAGCGGGCAGTCGGCGGGTGCGTTTATCACGTGGCGCATCCCGGCGGACGCAATTACGATACGTTTCCAGTGAATGCGTACGAAGCGGAGAGCCGCCGGCTGTCGCGATTCTTCACGGGCGGCCACACGCCTGCCTTCATCGACGCCCCGGCGGAGGAGCGCAACCCTGACTTTCCGTTCACCCTCGACCTCCGGCGTCAGGCTGCGTCACGGGTCAGCACTGCGGACCTGCGACCGAGCGCCGATTATTCCCGGTGACCAATAACCACCAACCACCAACGACCAACCAACCGCCAACCACCATCCACCATCCAGCCTGGCGGTTCCTCGAGGGCTACAACCAGTTGGATGGGGTCCACGACGAGATGGTGGCCAGGGATGGTCGCGCCTATTCGTTCTGCGCCCCGTTCATCGAGTCGGTCGAGGCGCTCGGGCGTCACGAACTCGCGTCACGCTGGGAGAACGCCAAGCGGACGATTCGCGATAACGGTGTCACCTACAACGTGTATGGCGATCCGCAAGGTGTCGATCGGCCGTGGACGTTGGACATGGTGCCGCTGCTGATCGGACCGGACGAATGGACGCGACTCGAACGCGCGCTGTTACAGCGCACGCAGCTGCTGAACCTGCTGCTCGCGGACATCTACGGTCCGCAGCGTGTACTTCGCGAAGGGCTGCTGCCGCCGGCGCTGGTGCTCGCGAACCCGGCGTTCCTGCGACCGTGTCATGGCATCGCGGTTCCGCGCGGCGTGCACTTGCATCTGCACGCGATCGACCTCGGACGTGCGCCAGATGGTCAGTGGTGGGCGCTCGCCGATCGCACACAGGCACCCTCGGGTGCCGGCTACGCGCTCGAAAACCGCATCGTCCTGTCGCGCAGCTTTCCGGAAGCGTTTCGCGACTGCCGAGTGGAGCGACTCGCGTCGTTTTTCCGTGCGCATCGAGACACTGTGACGGCCATGGCGCCGGCCAGGCGCGACACTCCCAAAGTCGTCTTGCTGACGCCGGGTCTGCTCAACGAGACGTACTTCGAGCACGCGTATCTCGCGCGGTATCTGGGCTTCTCGCTTGTGGAGGGTGGCGATCTCACCGTGCGCGACGGCCGCGTCTTCATCAAGACGCTGGACGGCCTGCACCAGGTGGACGTGATCTTCCGCAGGCTCGACGACAGCTACTGCGATCCGCTCGAACTGCGCGCCGACTCCACGCTCGGCGTGGCGGGTCTGGTCGAGGCGGTCCGAAGCGGCAACGTGGCGGTCGCTAACGCGCTCGGTTCGAGCCTCGTGCAAAGCGCAGCGATCGCGCGATACCTTCCGGCGCTGTGTCGATCGCTCCTCGGTCAGGAACTGCTCCTGCAGTCGGTGCCCGCGCGCTGGTGCGGCGACGCCGATGATCTGCGCTACGTTCTCGAGCACCTCGAACGGATGGTGATCAAGCCGACGTTCCCGGTGGCGTCGCGCCAGCCGATTTTCGCCAGCACGCTGACGGTGGCGCAGCGAACAGAGCTCGCCGACGAGATTCGTGCACAGCCGGCGTTGTTCGTCGGGCAGGACGAGCTCGCGCTCTCAACGGCGCCCGTGTGGACCGGCCAGAAGCCCGAGCCACGTCCCGTGGTGCTGCGAACCTATGTCGCCGCGGCCGGGGATGGCTTTGCGGTCATGCCGGGCGGTCTGACGCGCGTCGCCGCGTCCGGAAACACACCGATCGTGTCGATGCAGCGTGGCGGCGGAAGCAAAGACACGTGGGTGTTGACGGAAGGTGCGGTGAGCACCGTCTCGCTGCTGCCGCCACCGGCGATCACGTTTCACCGCGAGCGGCGATCGACGGATCTTCCAAGCCGTGTCGCCGACAACCTGTTCTGGCTCGGTCGCTACGCCGAGCGTGCAGAACATCTCGTCCGGCTGCTGCGGAGTCTCGTCGCCTGCCTGACCGGTGAGGACACGACCGAAGACACGCACGAATTGCGGACGCTGCTGCACGTGTTCGTCGAGCTCGAGCTGCTGCCGCCGCGCGTGGGGGAGCGTATGCCGCTTCGCGAGCTGGAACGTGAGCTCGCGATCGTGCTCTTCAAGCCGGGGCAGCACATGATGCGGCAGACGCTGGACGACCTGCGCCGCATTGCGACGGCGGTGCGCGACCGGCTGTCGCTGGACACGTGGCGAATCCTGAATCAGATCCGTGAGGACTTCCGGTTGCGGCATGGGCGGATCCAGCTCGATGACGTGCTCGCGCATCTGAACCGCATGATCACCGACCTGGCGGCGTTCAGCGGCATGGAAATGGAAAACATGACGCGGGGCCACGGCTGGCGATTCCTCGACATCGGTCGCCGGCTGGAGCGCTCGGTCAACACGTCGCGACTGCTGCGCACGTTCCTGACGGCCGATGCGTCGCATCACGCGACGCTTGGACCGCTGCTCGAGCTCGCCGACAGCGCCATGACCTACCGCCGCCTGTATTTCGCGCAGCCGCAGCTGGCGCCGGTGCTCGATCTGCTGCTCGCCGATGCGAGCAACGCGCGATCGCTCGCGTTCCAGCTCGAGGTGCTGACCGATCACGTGGAGCGGCTGCCGCGCGAGAACGGTGCACCGTCACCGACACGAGAGCAGCGGCTGATCGCACACGCGGCCGCCTGTCTGAAAGAAGCGGATCTCGATGGGCTGGCGCGTAGCGACGGTGAAGGCAACTACGCGCCGTTGGTGGCACTTCTGCGCACCATAGACGACGACGTGCGCGAGCTGTCGGACACGCTGACCCACTACTATTTCAGTCATGCCGAGCTGCGTGTCAGCTGACGCGTCGTCGATCCTGTACGACGTCCTGCACACCACGCGCTACTCGTATAGCGAGCGGGTGTCGGTGTCGCACCACGTCGCGCGGCTCACGCCTCGAATGCTGCCGCACCAGCACGCGCTCGAGCATACGCTCGCCATCGATCCGCCTCCAGCGATTCAGGCCACGCACATCGACTATTTCGGGAACGTGATGACGTTCTTCGCCATGCAGGGACCTCACACGGGCCTGAGCGTGTCCGCTCGCGGCCGTGTGTGCGTCACCGCACCCGAGCTGCCGGTGCCCTCGGAGACGCCGCCCTGGGATCGGGTGACGTCCCGCGATCTCCCGCTCGAGGCACTGGAGCTGACGTTCGATCCGCTACCGGCCCGCGTGCTGGCTGATGTGTGCGCGTATGCACGTCCGTCGTTCACCCCGGGCCGTCCGCTTCTCGAAGCGGTCATCGATCTGACCGCGCGCATTCACCACGACTTCACATTCGATCCGCAGGCGACGACCGTGGCCACGCCTGTCGCTGAGTTCTTTCGCACGAGGCGCGGCGTGTGTCAGGACTTTGCCAAGGTCGAGCTCGCCTGTGTGCGGTCGCTTGGCCTCGCGGCTCATTACGTCAGCGGATACCTGGAGACGACACCTCCGCCTGGCAAGCCGCGTCAGGTCGGCGCCGACGCGTCACATGCGTGGCTCGGAGTGTACTGTCCGGGGCACGGATGGATCGACGTCGACCCGACGAACAATCTGCTGCCGTCGACCACGCACGTGACGCTGGCGTGGGGACGCGACTACGCGGATGTGAGTCCGGTGCGCGGTGTGATTCTCGGCGGCGGCGAGCACTCGCTCGACGTCAGCGTTGCGCTCGTGCGCGCGGAAACGCCGGTCGCCAGCCAGTCTCAATGAATGCGGCGCGGACCGACACGTGTCCGCCATAGCGGTTCGCCCGCCAGCGAGCCGCTAGCCAGCGCTGCTTGGTCGGCCTCTCCGCGGTCCGACGCGGCGGAGGCGGATGGTCCGCGAGCCGCGGTGACCTCGATCCAGCTACCGCGGCGGGAGCCGTCGCATCAAGTAGCTGCTGACACTGCTTCGATCACCTTCTGCGGATTGTCGGACGCAATCACCAGACGATTGCGTGTCGCCAGATAGCTGTAGCGCACGTTGATGTGCGCGTCCGCGATCTTCTGAAAAACCCTCGCCGCCGCGCCTGGTTCATCGGCGACCGGCACCAGCACGACCTGCTGCTGCTGGACCACCTTGAACCCGCCGCTCTGCAGGCATTGGCGCAAATGGTCCAGGTCGGTGGCGAGCACGTGGACCACGCCATTCATCTCCGCGTAACCGTCGATGTTGATGCCCGATCCGCTGACGCAGCTGATCGCCCGGGCGAGCATGCCCGGCCGATCGTCCTCGAGCGTCACGGCCAGATCCGCCGCCAGATGCGCCATGATCCCTCCACTCGTAAGCGCGCGGATGCTACCACGGCGCGGACGGATGATGAGTACTCTTCGCTGGCCTGGGGGTGTCGTTCGGATCGTTCGGGCGTTCGAATCGTTCGAGCGCACAGATGCGGCGCGGCCTTTATCGTCCGCGAGGGCGACAAAAAGATGCGGCGCGGACCATGGTGCGCGACAGCGATTGAAGAATGTGTGGGCGGTTTCTCGGGATGCGGCGCGGTCCGCGAGAGCGAACGGTTGCTGCAGCTCGGACTTTCGGGATCCGCGAAAGCGAAGGGAAGCTGCGGCGCGGACCTTTATGGTCCGCGAGACGCGGATCACAGCAATGGGAACATCGTTCCCGAATGGGGATATTGTTCCCATCGCTCGACGAGACGCGCTCGCACGGGGTTGTCGAGGACGTAGCGAATCATTTCTTCGGTCTGTTGATCAGAGCGCATGACCCAATCGTGATATCCCTCCTGCCAGAGGCCGTAAATCAGGTGCCGCCGACGCGCGGCGTACTCCGCTCGCTGTTTTCCAATTTTCACGAATCGCCGAAAATCTGATCGGTCATCGGTGCCCTCGACGAGCAAATGCACATGGTCTGGCATGAAGCAATAGGCGAGCAGCGCAAACCCCTCGTCGTCCGCCGATTTACGAAATTCTTGCAGGGCGTCGGTGACGAGCGCGACGTCCATAAAGCGTCGCTCGCGACCGCTGGTACAGAAGGTGACGAGGTATCGATTTGGCCCTCGGTATTCAAAGCCATCAACCCGTCGCGGGCGGCGCAGAGTCACCCCGCCGCGCTAGGCAAAACGCGCGCCCAATTTTCGCGGACCATAAAGGTCCGCGCCGCATCTGGAGCGCGTTCCGGGAGCTCGCGCGGACTACTGCCCGCGCCGCAACTGGAGTTGCGCCGGAAAAACCATGGTCCGCCCGGGCCTCGGTCTCGCCTCGCGGACCATAAAGGTCCGCGCCGCAACTGGAGCTGCTCCGGAAAAACCATGGTCCGCATCGCGCCTCGGTTGTGCCTCGCGGACCATAAAGGTCCGCGCCGCATCTGGAATTTATCTGGCTTCGCGGATCTGATTGAGGACGATGGCGGGGCGGTCGCGGGCGAATGACTGCAGGAGAGCGATCCCGCGATC
>Ga0081539_10000752_pt1 | contig 64385 bp, 47 predicted proteins | sample TabmetS4T2R2_FD_71023 | JGI IMG/M metagenome (GOLD analysis project Ga0081539, IMG submission 71023) | Tabebuia heterophylla rhizosphere microbial communities from the University of Puerto Rico - S4T2R2 | ecosystem: Host-associated > Plants > Roots > Rhizosphere ...
CGGGGACGCCCTTGATCGATCCGATTACTTTGTCGAGATGCTTGACGTCGAAAACTTCCACCGTCACTTCGATGTGGCCGCGTTCGTCTGACGCGACGGACGCGCGCGCGTCGCGAATGCCCGTCTTCATGTCGGAGATCGCCCCCGTGATGCCCGCTATCATGCCGGTGCGGTTCTCGGTAATCGCCAGCAGTTTGACGGCGTACGCCGTCTTCTCCGGGCGTCCCGCCCATTCGACTTCGACGATGCGTTCGCGATTGACCATCAGTTGGCTAACGTTCTTGCAACGCGTCGTGTGCACCGCGACGCCTTTGCCGCGGGTGACGTAACCGATAATTTCCTCGCCGTGAAGCGGATTGCAGCAACGCGCGCGCGTGACCATCAGGTCGTCGATGCCGCGCACGACTATCGAGTCGTCGCCGAGCCGAATCAGACGCTTGACGGCGCGCACCCCGCTGCGCAAGCGCGACTCTTTTTGCTTGTCGAGCTGTTCGAACTGTTCCGGACCGAGATACTTCGAGATGACGTTGCGCGGCACGAGCTTGCCGTAACCGATCGCCGCCAACAGATCGTCGACGCGCCCATAGCCGTAATCGCTGGCGACCCGTTTCATGTCCTTGTCCGTGTCGCTCAAAACCTTCTTGGGTGACAACTGGAACCGCGCGGCTTCTTTTTCGAAGAGCTTGCGGCCGATCTCGATCGACTCGGTGCGTTGCTGCTCGGCGACCCAGTGGCGGACGCGATTGCGCGCGCGCGAGGTGACGATGAAGTTCAACCAATCGCGCGACGGATGTGAATTCGTCGTCGTGATGATCTCGACCACGTCGCCGTTTTGAATCTGCGTGCGCAGCGGGACCATGCGGCTGTTGATACGCGCACCGGTGCAGGTGTTACCGACTTCCGAGTGAATCATGTAAGCGAAATCGACCGGCGTCGCGCCGCGCGGCAACTGGATCACCTTGCCCATGGGCGTGAAGGCGTAAACGTCTTTGGGATAAAGATCGAGCTTGAGCGAGTCGAGGAAGTCTTTCGAATCTTTGACCTCCTGCGTCCACTCGACGAGCGATCGTAATGCCTGCAACGCCTGATCGTCTTCGCGCTGGCCGCGTTTTCCTTCCTTGTATTTCCAGTGCGCGGCGACGCCTTCTTCGGCGATCTGATGCATCTCCTCGGTGCGAATCTGCACTTCAAACGATTGCAGGTTAGAGCCGATCACGGAGGTGTGCAGCGATTGGTAGAGGTTGTCGCGCGGCGTGGCGATCCAGTCTTTGATGCGGCCGGGCACCGGTTTCCAGTTGTTGTGGACCACGCCGAGCGCCGCGTAACAGTGCCGCACTTCGTTGGGCGTGATGATGCGAGCGGCAACCAGATCGTAAACCTGATCGAGACTGATCTTCTGCGCGCGCAGCTTCTTCCAGATCGAATAGAGCCGTTTCACGCGTCCTTCGACGCGCACGAACGGCACTTCGGCCTCGGTCATCTTCTCTTCGATGCGCGCGGTGACGGCGGTCAGGAATGCCTCGTTTTCCGGACGACGTTTTTCGAGCTGTTCGGCGAGCTCACGATAATCTTCCGGATGGAGATGGCGAAATGCGAGATCCTCGAGTTCGCCGCGCAACTTACCCATTCCGAGTCGATGCGCAATCGGCGCGAAGATTTCCATCGTCTCTTCCGCGATGCGCTTGCGTTTTTCGGTGCTCAGGTATTGCAGCGTGCGCATGTTGTGCAGCCGATCGGCAAGCTTCACGAGGACGACGCGCACGTCGTCGATCATCGCCAGCAACATCTTGCGGACGTTTTCCGCCTGCTGCTCCTCGCGCGAGATGTTGCTGATCTGCGCGATCTTTGTCAGGCCGTCGACGAGGTGCGTGATCTCTTCACCGAAGAAGTGACGGATCGTGTCGAGTTCGACGAGCGTGTCTTCGACAACGTCGTGCAGCAAGCCGGTGGCCACCGAGACTTCGTCGAGCTTCATGTCGGCGAGAATGTTCGCCACCTCGAGCGGATGGACGAGGTACGACTCGCCCGACGCGCGCTTCTGGCCTTTGTGTTCTTTGGCGGAAAAGAGGTAAGCGCGACGGATTAGATCGAGGTCTGCCTGCGGATGATTAGCGGAGACCTTTTCGACAATATCTTCGATCCGGATCATGTAAACGGTAAAAGTATAACAAAAAGGTGATGTCGCGACTGAAAGCCGGACATCACCCGTAAGTGTCTGCGGAATGTGGAGGGGTTAACCCTTCGGCGGCGAAGCTTGCTGCCGCGCCTCTTGCTCTTCTTTTCGCTTCTCTGCCGCCGCACTGAGCTCGGTGGTGCGCTTCAAAGCGACTTCGTATTCCTTCTGATACTGCGATTTCTGCTCCGCCTGTCCGTCCATCTCGGCGAGCTTCGACGCTTCGAGCAGCAGGTTGGTCTTGTAAGACCAGGCCGATTCGTTATTCGGATCAAACTTGATCGCGTTCTCGGCCTCGGCTAGCCCCTGCTTCACGCACATCTGCGCCTGGTCGAATTCTTTTTGATCCTTCGGCTTCTTGTAAGAGACGGTCGCCTTGTTGTTGGCGGGATCGACGGTGGTTATCTTGTTGGTCGGCAACTCCGTAATCTTGAACGAGCAGTCCCAGTCTTTACTCGCCAGCACTACGTAAGCTTCGGCACGCTTCGTCGGTTCAGTCGTGTCGCTGGCGGCCCGGGCGCTGATCCATTGCCGCAGTTTGTCGTCCTCCTTGATGGCGCCGTAAAGGTAAGCGATCGCCTTGTACGCCTCCTCGTCTTTCGGATTCTTTTCGAGAAGCTTTTGGTACGCCTCAATCGCTTCCTGGGCTTTGGCGACGTTGTCGGGCGACTGAACGCCGGGGCGATACTGCGCGTGAATCGTCCGCGCGATGAACATCGGCGCGGTCTTGTTGTTCGGGTCCAGTTCGGCCGCTGCGCGTGAATGCTGTTCTGCCTCAACGAACCTGCCTTCGCGGTAGGCGCGCGCGGCCTCGTTCAACTGATTCTTTGCCCTGATTCGATTGACGATTCCGCAGCCTGAGCTAGTGGCAACAAGGATCGCCAAAAGGATGACGATCCCGGTCTGAGCGAGTTTCATTTATCCGTGACTCCAATATTTATTAAGGCAGATCGTCTACCTGTAATCCCACTGGATTTGCGCCGGCGCCCTTGATGGCATCGATCACTTTCACGACGTCGCCGTAGCGCAGCGCGCGCGGTGCTTTGACGAAGACGGTCTTCTCGATGCGCTCGTCTTCTTTCAGGTCGGTGCGATTTTCCATACCGATCTTGTAGGCGCGTTGATCCTTTCGCTGTTGGAAGGTGAGCGCCAGTTTCTGGGCCAGAGGCGTCGGGTCGTTTACCGATCCGAGTGAGTCCTGGTTCAGTTTGATCGACATGTCGGGCGCGATCGAGACCACCAGCGTCAGCGGGTTTGGTTTCAATTTGCTCAGGTCTTCGTTCGGATCCCGCTGCGTCGGAATGTCCGCCTGAAAACGGCTCGGCTTCAACGGCGTGACCACCATGAAGATGATCAATAGCACCAGCAACACGTCAATCAACGGCGTGACGTTGATATAGGGCACTGCTGTCGTACCCTTTTTCGAATTATCACCACCACCCATCGCCATACGGAATTTCTCCTCGTTCTAAGAACTCTTACTAAGCTGCCGGGGCTGCTGCTTTCCCGCCCTTTTTCTTATCAGCCACAAGCCCGATCTTGTCGACTCCGAGTTTTCTTACTTCGTTGATGACATTGACCACGTCACCGTAGCTGACGCCGACACCGCTCTTGATGTAAACGATGCGGTCCTGTTCGTTCTTGATCTTCTGCAACATCGCGTCGACCTTCTCAGTCAACTGCTCGCGTTGCACCCGGATTTTGCCGAGGTAGTATTCGCCGTCGTTCGGAATCGAGATCACGATCGACGACTCCTTGATGATTCGCGGATCGACGTCCGGGTTATTCATGTTCTTCGGCAAAGCGACCGTAATACCTTGCTGGAGAAACGGCGTGACTACCATGAAGATGATCAGCAGCACGAGCATGATGTCGACCATCGGGGTGACATTGATCTCAGACTGTACGCCGCCGCTACCGCCACCACCTGACATTCCCATAACAAATCTCCTTTTCTCACCGGCAAACGCCGGTGCGGCCTATGTTCGCCAGGGCCGCACCTCAGGGTTCACCATCCCGCGTTTGTTTGACGCGTAATTCCTTAAGCCTTCAACTGCTTCGTGCGGTTCTTGATGAAGTAGTCGACCAATTCCGAGGCCGAGTTGTCCATCTCGACGACAAAGCCATCGACCTTGCCCGTGAAGTAGTTGAACAGCCACACAGCGGGCACCGCCACGAGGAGACCGAGAGCGGTGGTAAACAACGCTTCCGAAATACCGCCGGCCACCGCCGCGATACCGGCTGACTCGGCGTTCTTCATGCCGCGGAACGCGTTGATGATGCCGAACACCGTTCCGAACAGACCGACGAACGGAGCGGTCGAACCGATCGTCGCGAGACCAGAAAGGCCGCGTTTGAATTCGGCTGTCTTGATCGCGATTGCCCGTTGCAGCGCGCGCTTCGAAGCTTCGATTTCGTCTCCTGAAATGTCGGACGACTGTTCGTGAGCACGAAACTCCTGCAAGCCGCTGCTGACGACCATCGCCAGATGCGATTTGCGGTGCTTGTCGCTGATATTGATCGCTTCCTCGATGCGATCATTCTTGAGCGCCTGGGCGACGCGCGGCGCAAACTCGCGCGACTGCTTCTTGGCGGCGGAGTAAGTCAAATAGCGCTCGACCATGATCGCGATCGAGTAGACCGACATGATCAGCAGAACGATAACGACGGCGATAGCGACGCCGCCCATGTTCTTCACCATCTCGGTCAGCGTGAACGTGTTTCCGGTATCAGCCGCCGGACTGGCCGCGGCTTCCTGGAACAGTAAGAAAAGGCCAAGCGCCTTTGCTCCTAAAAGACTCGTTAAAATTGTCACGGTGAACCCCTCCAAAAGGTTATTTAGATTAATACAAGCAGAGAAGCCGAGACGGCCTACGGTAACCGCGGCGACACGGACAAAAGTTCTCCGCAGTTACTGAGCCACGAAGTTGTACTGGATCACTCCGGTAACTTTAACCGGCTGTCCCGAAAGCTTCGTTGGGGAGAATCTTGCCTGCCGCGCTGCCGCCACCGCTACCGCCTGTAAGAGCGGGTGACCGGAAACGGCCTTCGCGGACACCACAGTGCCGTTTTCATCGATCAGCACCTGGACCGTCACTGTGCCGGATGCATGTGCGGCTCTGGCGATCGGTGGATAAGCCGGCTTCGGCAAGCTGATGGCTTTGCCGTTCAACACGCCGCCCGAGATCGGAGCGCGTGGCGGAGTAGGACTGGGCGCGGCCGGCGGTGGAGGCTCGTCAGCAATGTTGACTTTCGCCGGCGCCGTTACGACCGTGCCGGCGCCTGGACCAGCGGGCATCGGTGCAGCGGCGTTGGAATCGGCCGAACCGAGCACGGTCGTCACGCCGCGTCGGACTGGCGGCACGTCGCTGGCTTTCGCCGAAATTTCCTTCGGTGGCAGTCTGCTTTCAGCAACGTCAGCCACGAGTTCCTTGCGAATGTCGACGTTCTGGTCCGGTTTGACTGGCTTTGCTTCCTGTTTCTGCTCCGGCTCTTTTTGTTGCTGCGGCACGGGCACGGGAGCTACAAGCGTCGTCAGCTCGAGTTCCTGTTCGGACAGGTGCGCGTCATACCAAAGAATACCGGCGACAAAGAAAGCCAACAGCAGCACGCCATAGATCAGCGCGGTGATGCCAATGAATGAGCCCTTTCGCGTTAAATCATCCTTATGCGAACTGGACTCAACTAGATTATCGAACATTGATCTCTATCCTCCGATTCCGGCGCCAAATGGATCAGGGGCTACGAAATTTTAAGCAGTAACTACCTCGCAAACGTCGATTAAAGTACCGCTTGAGTTCCGTCACTAATGAAGGGGAAACAGCAGCTTCTGCGATATTGAGCACACCGTTTTGATTGGAAGCCGCTGTGCGAGAAAACTCGCCGGCCCGCTCAACACACCGCCGCCGCGCCCAACTTCCTGAATTCACACACGCGGGGTCGACACTTGAGATATTTAATTGGCCAGCAACGCGCGCAGTCTAGTCCGCATGACGTTTCAAAGTCAAGCGCAAACTAGGACACCCCACCGGCCCTAATTGTTCCCTTTTGTCGGTCTTTGTAACTATAACTTTACGCCGGCGCGGCGATTCGACGCCTTCGCCGAAGCTTTGGCCTGAGTACGCACACCGCCTTTAACAGGCTGGTTGAAGGCCAAGGCTGCTTGTCGATTTGCCGCCTCGATCCGCTGCTCCCACCACACCATGATCGGACTCGCGATCGCGACCGAAGAATAGGTGCCGAAGACGATGCCGATCAGCAGCGCGAGCGAGAAGCCGCGTAACACTTCACCGCCGAACAAGACCATCGCGAGCACTGACAAAAACACCAGTCCGCTGGTGATGATCGTGCGTGACAGCGTTTGATTAATGGCGTCGTTCGTAATCTTGTAAAGCGAATCGCGCCGGTGCAGCTTACGATTTTCGCGAATACGGTCGAACACGACGATGGTGTCGTTGACCGAGAAACCGACGAGCGTCAGCAGCGCCGCGATCACTGTCAAACTCACTTCAAATTGAAAGATCGAGAAGAAACCGAGCGTCACGAGCACGTCGTGAAACACGGCGATCACCGCCGCCGCGCCGTAAGTCCACTCAAACCGAAACGCGATGTAGATCAAGATGCCGACCAAGGCGGCGAGGGTGACGGCGATCGCTTTGTTGCGTAGTTGCGCGCCGGCGATCGCGCCGACCGCGTCAGTACCGATGATCTTGTAAGCCGCGTTTTGATCTGCTTCCAGCTCAGTAGCCGCCGGTGCTTCTGCGCCAAACGTGTTCAGCGCTTCGCGCACCTTGATTCTGCCGTCCTGGCCCTCACCTTCCAACGGCACCTTGATCAGGACCGTATCAGGCTTGTCAGTTACCGGCTGCACCACCGCATCGCGAACGTTCTTGCTGACCAGCGCCGTGCGAATCGCTTCGTCACTGGGTTTCTGCTTGAACTTGACCGTGACGACCGTGCCGCCCTTGAAGTCGACGCCCAAATTGAAAGCCTGACCACCCGTCGCCTGCCGGACAATCGCGGAGGCCAAACCCGCCAGCATCAGCAGCACGGAAAGCCCGATAAACCACAACCGGTTACCTAACCAATCAACCTTAATATCGTGAAGGATCTGAAGCATGATGAATCTCTAAATACTGAGCGTCTCCACTTTCTCTTTGCGGCTTAGCTCCCACATGAAAATCGTCCGCGACACGTAGACGGCTGAAAACAGATTCACCAGCAGTCCGATGACGAGGGTCACTGCAAAACCGCGAATCGGACCGGTCCCGAACACAAACAGGAACAGCGACGAGATGATTGTCGTCACGTGCGTGTCGATGATCGTTATGAACGCGCGTCCGAATCCCTGGTCGACGGCAGAGGGAACGGTCTTGCCGGAACGCAGCTCTTCGCGAATACGCTCGAAGATGAGCACGTTCGAATCGACGGCCATGCCGATCGTGAGAATGATGCCCGCGATACCCGGCAGCGTCAGCGTAGCGCCGAAAACGATCAGGCCGGCCAACATCAGGATCATGTTCAGGATTAACGCCAGCACGGCGTTGATACCGGAGCCGCGGTAGTAAACCAGCATGAACAGCACCACGAGCGCCAAACCGACGAGCGATGCGCGCACACCGGCACGAATCGAGTCCTGACCGAGGCTCGGGCCGACGGTACGTTCCTCGAGATATTCGATCGGCGCCGGCAACGCGCCGGAGCGCAGCGTCAGCGCGAGATCTTCGGCCGACGCTTTGCTGAACCGGCCGGTAATCTGTCCCTGATCGTAAATCTGCGACTTGATGTAGGCGATGGATTTGACTTCGCCGTTGAGCACGACGCCCATGTAATCGTTGATATGAGCGCCCGTCCACGCGCCGAACTTGTCGGCGCCGGATTTCTTGAGCGAGAAATTGATTTCGAAGTCATCCGAGCGGCCGCCCTGCGTCGGAATCGCGGTCGCGTTTCGCAATTCGCTGCCGTCGATGATGGCCGGAACTTCAACGACCACCCACTGCTTCGGTTTCGCTTGATTCTGATCTTTGTCTGCGGAGAGTTCCACGCGTTCGCTGTAAGGCAAAACTTTGCGGTTCGGCGGCACGACTCCACCGCTGCCGGCCGCGGCAATCGCATCTGCCTCGGTAGTGTAGGTCGACGCGGGCGACGGACTTGACGAGCCGACGACGTGAACCAGCTCGAGTCGTGATTCACCCTGAAGAATGTTCTTGACGCGTTCCGGATCCTGCACGCCGGGCATCTGCAACAGAATCTGGTGGGAACTCTGCGCGCCGTGCGTTTGCAGGGTCGGTTCGGCGATACCGAGAGCGTTGATCCGGCTGTCGATGATGTTCAGCGCCTGCGTGGTGGCGTTGTCGGCAAGCGTGCGCTCGGCGGCTTTCGTCATCGTCCAGACCATCTGCGAGCCGGACGCGCTGTAAGCCCAAACTGAGGTGTCGCCGAGTTCTACCTTCTTCTGAACGGCCTCTTTGATCTCCTGGGCCTTCGCGGGATCGTTTGGTTCCAGAATGACGCGATAGCTGCCGCTGCTGGTGTCAGCCTGGCCGCCTTTGACGTCGTAGCCCGCGTCCTTCGCTGCGTTCTGCGCCGCGACGAAGTTTTCTTCAGTCAGCCGGCGCAAAAACTCCTCGGTCTTCACGCGCATCACGAGGTGCGAGCCGCCCTGCAGGTCGAGACCGAGATGAATGTTGGAAGCGAGCGTAGCCTTGATGCCGCTCCACTTGAAGTCGCTGAGATGAGGACGGCGGCGCGGACCGATTACGAGATAAAGTCCAAGGATCGTGACTACAACGATGATGATTGTGCGTTGGAGGAGGTTCTTTTTCTTCATACAAACTGCGTAAAACTACGTTGCCGGCTTTCCTTCCTCGTCGATGGCCGCGATTGACGTACGCGCGATTTCCAGGATGGATTTGTCGGCGCTGCGGATGAGAAAGCTCGCATCTCGGACCGTCGTAATCACGCCGATCACGCCGCCGGTAGTGACTATGCGATCGCCAATCTTCAAGTTGGCTATTGTTTCCTGAAGTTGCCGCTGCCGTTTTTGTTGAGGCCTTATTATTAAGAAGTAGAAAACCAGGATGATGAGCAGAATGGGCAGCATCGAAAATAACCCACCTGCACCGGTCTGAAAAATCAGGAAAGTATCCATTGGCTACTAAACAAAGCGACGCGGCCAGCTCGCGAACCTCTATTCACCATTCGCACCCAGCCGCTCGGTGAACTCTCGCCGAAATTTTGGGAAATCGCCAGACCGGATAGATTGCCTCACGCCTCGCATAGTGTCAAGGAAGAAGGCCAGATTGTGGTGGGTCAAGAGAATGCTGGCCAGCATCTCGCCGCTCAGGTAAAGATGCCGCAAATACGAACGCGAATGGCGGCGGCAGACCGCACAGTGGCACGACTCGTCCAGCGGCCGCTGATCCTTCGCCCACTGCGCGTTCTTGATGTTCAACTTGCCGCGCGAGGTGAAAGCCTGGCCGGTGCGGCCGTTTCGCGTGGGCAGGACGCAGTCAAACATGTCGATGCCGCGCGCGACCGACTCGATGAGATCTTCCGGTGTGCCGACACCCATCAGGTACCGCGGACAATCGCGCGGCATTCGCGGCGCGACGTCGTCGATCACTTCAAACATCACTGACTTCTCTTCACCGACGCTGAGCCCGCCGATGGCATAACCGTCAAATCCGATCTCGACGGTTTGTTCGAGACTGCGCCGACGTAGATCAAGGTGGCTTGCGCCCTGCACTATTCCAAATAGCGCCTGGTGACCGCTTAGTTGCGGGATTGACTCGTGGCGTCCCATGTCAGCGCCTTCGATTTGAAGCTGATCAAAAGCGGATTTTGATCGTCGCGCCCAGCGCGTCGTCAATTCCATGCTGCGTTCGGTCTCTTCGTGCGTCGCTTGTCCCGGCGCACACTCGTCAAAGGCCATCACGATGTCCGAGCCCAACGCCGCCTGCACTTCCATCGATACTTCCGGCGACAAAAACTTCCGCGAACCATCGACGTGCGAACGAAATTCCGTTCCGGCTTCAGTAATCTTCCGCAGATCGCCGAGACTCCAAACCTGGAATCCGCCTGAATCCGTCAGCAGCGCACGATCCCAGCCGATGAAACGATGCAGACCACCGGCGGCTTTGATCACGTCGATCCCGGGCCGCAGCCAGAGGTGATACGTGTTGCCGAGAATGATTCGCGCACTGAGGTCGGGCGATTCGAGCTCTTCGAAACGAATGCCTTTGACGGTCCCGGCGGTCCCGACGGGCATAAACACCGGCGTCTCAATCTCACCGCGCCGCGTCGTAAGCACACCCGCTCGCGCTTCTCCGTCCTGAGCTTCGACTCTGAAATTGAGTGCAAAAAGAGTTGACTTCATGCTGAAACTGCAATAAGGTGCGCCGCGCTTTCTCGAAACGGCTATTTCCCCCGAGCCATGATGAGAATCTTATTCATACTCTGCTGCGTCGTCGCGCTGGTCCTTATCTTCTCTGTCTCCGGTCTAACTCAAGACTTTCCCTCGCCTGCCGCCCTCAGTTCAAGAATCGCAGAATTAACTCCGCCTGACAAAGACGTCCCGGACAATCCGATCGTTCTGGCGGACGAAATTCGCCGCATTAACGAGGAGCTCGGGGAGACCCGCAAACAGCAAGATCAGCTGCAGAAAATGGTTAAGAACCTGAGTCGTGAAAAAGAGGCGGCGGGCAAGACGCTGCAGGATATCCGGGCGTTGGATTGTAATGGTTCTCAGCCGAATCTCTCCCCGCTGATGGATGAGATTGACCGGTTAGCTCATTCAGCGTTGGCGGATGCGGCCAATGACGAGGTCGGCAGTCCCTGGGCCGATCTATCCACGGAAAATATCAGAAACCTGCCTCCCAAGGAGCGATGCGAGAAACTGAAGGCGCTCACCTCCAATCCGGACCTACAGTCGTTTATAGATAAGCAACAAAACGAATTTCAGGAGCTCGCGACGGAGATAGACCGGTTGGTCGACGCTTTGCAAAAGCGCCGGGCGGCGCTGCTCACACACAACCAGGTAGCCGAAACCAAAGAAGACATCTTTCAGTACCTCTGGGTGATAATCGGCGTGATCGGTTTACTCAGCATCGGCACGATTTTCGTCATCAAGACATTTCCACCCGATCTCCAGCAGCAATGGGTCGCTTCCGGACAAGTCATTCAGTTTGTGACCGTGATGATCTTGCTGAGCGTGATCATGGCCCTGGGACTCGCGTCGATCTTGAAGGAGAACACGCTCGGCACCCTGTTGGGGGGAATCGCGGGTTACGTTTTGTCGCAGGGCGTGGGAAGGGCAGCCGCTCAGGCGGTAAAGGAAGGGATCTTGAAAGGCACAGCGGCCGCGATGCCCTCGACAAACCCACCGCCGGTCGTGTCCGCAATTATGCCGAACAATGGTCCGTCTGCAGGTGGAACGGCAGTGGCCATCACCGGAACCGGGTTTGATTCAGTGAGCTCAGTGACGTTCGGTAACGTTCCCGCAACCATCAATCGCCAAACGAGCACCGTTATCGAAGCGACGACTGCACCCGGTTGTCAACCCGGCACTGTCGACGTTGTGGTCATTAATAAGGACGGCCAAAGTGTGACGTCGCCCGGCGGTTTCACGTTCGCCTAAACTTCAACGTTTCGTCTTCTTGTGTTTCTCGACAATCCGTAGCGGCGCGGCGAAGAAATCAAACTCCTCACGCAGACGATTCAACAAGTAACGCTCGTACGAAAAGTGTAAGCCGGGTTTTCCGCCGGAAGTGAACACGACGAACGTCGGCGGCCGCACGCCGACCTGAGTCAGATACTGGACCTTCAAGCGCGAATACCCGCCGCGTCCCGGCGACGGCGCGGTGCCGCCGCGCGGCTGCGCAATCGCACGTTCGAAGAAGTCGTTCAACTGCGACGTCGGTATCCGGCGATTCCGCGCCTCATCCGCGCGCGCCACCAGCGGCAGAATTCTTTCGACTCTTTGCCCGGTCAACGCCGAAATCGTAATCACCGGCGCCCACTCCAAAAACTTCATCTTGTCGCGCAAGCCGCGTTCAAACTCAGCCGCGGTATTCGTCTCCTTCTCCGCGACTGCGTCCCACTTGTTCACCGCGATAATGATGGAACAGCCGGCATCGAGCGCGTACCCCGCGATGTTTGCGTCAAGCGCCGTCACGCCTTCCACCGCGTCGATCAAAATGATCGCGACGTCGGCGCGTTCCAGACTCTTTCGCGCCATGATGACCGACAACTTTTCGGCCATCTCGTCAGTTTTTCCCTTGCGCCGGATTCCAGCGGTGTCAATCAGGCGAAACCTGCGCTCGGGCGTCTCGAGCACTGTATCGATCGCGTCGCGGGTCGTGCCCGCCACCGGCGAAACGATCACGCGATCTTCACCGAGCAGTCGATTCAACAACGACGACTTTCCAACATTCGGCCGCCCGACAATCGCCAGCCGCAACTCTCTTTCCGCATCCGTGTCTTCCGTGTCCGTCCGTGGCAACAACTCCACCACGCCGTCCAACAGCTCACCGATCCCAATCCCCTGCTCCGCCGATACCGGATACACGTCCTGAAAACCGAACTGATAAAACTCCGTGCTCTCGCTTTCCAGACTCGACGAATCGATCTTGTTCGCCGCCACCAGCACCGGCTTTCCCGTTCCGCGCAACAATCCCGCCAGCTCTTCATCGAGCTGCGTGATCCCTTTCCGCGCATCGACCACCCAAACCAGCACTCCCGATTCTTCGATCGCCTTTCCTGCCTGCTTGAGAATGTTCGCGGGAATTACCGCGTCATCGTCCGGCACGATGCCTCCCGTGTCGATCAACGAAAACTTCGTCCCCGCCCACTCGACCTCGCCGTAAATGCGATCGCGCGTGATTCCCGGCTCGTCGCCGACAATGGCGCGACGCTGTCCAATCAGACGATTGAACAGCGTCGACTTTCCCACATTCGGACGGCCAACGATGGCCACCATGGCGCGCTTGGATTCCATCAGCGGTCGATAGCTTACAGGGCGTTCTAATCCGGCATCAATCCGTGGTATAAGCCTCTAGTTTTCGAGTCTCGCTTTTGAAGGGAACTCCGGTATGAAACGGTTTTTGGCAATCCTACTTACTACGCTCGGTTTGAGCCTTTCTCTCACGGCACAGGAACACACCAGACGTCCACCGGCTACGGCTCCGGCCCGACCCGCAGCGACGCCCGCTCCCGCCGTCGATAACGGCGGCTGGATCCGCTTCAATTCGGTTCCCGGCCGCTTCTCGGTGTTGGTTCCGTCGACGCCGGAAGACAAAGCGGAAACGACCCCCAGCGATCACGGCGCGTATACGACCCACCTCTTTATCGTGAAGGACGATATCAACGTGTTTCTGATCGGTTGGGTCGATTACGATCCGAGCTTCAATTTCAATCGACAGGCGGAACTGGAAGCGAACCGCGATAATTTCGTCAACGGCGTCAAGGCGACGCTCACCAGCACACGCGCAATGGAGATCGACGGTTATCCGGCGATCGAGTTCACGGCGGACACGGACGACCGCACGTTCAAGTCGCGCGTGTACATGGTCGGCCGGCGGCCTTATCAGATCGTGATCGGTTATCCGAAAGGCAACGATCAGTTGGCGCCGGTTGGACGATTTTTCAATTCTTTCAAAGTAAGTCCGTAGCAAGTCATACAATTCGAGGACAGCGCTGATGAAGCGTAGAGACTTTCTGCACACAACCGCGGCAGCGAGTGTGTTGGCGATTGCCGGACCGGCGACTGTCGGCCGGGCGACTGCCCTTACTCCACCCGCTTTCGAACTCGACGAGTTAACCATCACGGAACTCCAACAAGGACTCCAGTCCGGGAAGTATTCGTCGCGTTCGCTGGTTGAGAAGTACGTCGACCGCATCAACGAGATCGATCGGAAAGGCCCGACATTACGTTCCGTGATCGAGCTGAACCCGGACGCCGAGTCGATCGCTGCGACGCTGGATCGCGAACGCAAAGAGCGCGGCGCGCGTGGTCCGCTGCACGGAATCCCAATCCTGATCAAAGACAACATCGATACCTACGACCGGATGATGACCACCGCCGGCTCGCTCGCACTCGTCGGCGCCAAACCCCGCCGCGACGCTTACGTGGCGAAGAAGCTGCGCGATGCCGGCGCGGTGATTCTCGGCAAAACGAACCTCAGCGAGTGGGCTAACTTCCGTTCGACGAAATCGTCGAGTGGCTGGAGTGGACGCGGCGGGCAGACAAAAAATCCGTACGCGCTGGATCGCAATCCGTGCGGCTCGAGTTCCGGATCGGGCGTGGCGGTTGCAGCCAATCTTTGCGCCGCGGCCATCGGCACCGAAACTGACGGTTCTGTTGTTTGTCCGTCGTCAGCCAATTCGCTGGTTGGGATCAAGCCGACCGTCGGACTCGTCAGCCGTACCGGAATCATTCCGATCGCGCACAGTCAGGACACTGCCGGGCCGATGACGCGAACGGTTACCGACGCCGCGATACTGCTTAACGCCATCGTTGGCGAAGACCCCGACGATTCGATGACCAGCCAGAGCCGTGGCAAAGGGACTGACTACACGAAGTTTCTCGATCGCGACGGCTTGCGCGGCATGCGTCTAGGCGTTGCTCGCAAGCACTTCGGTTTCAGCGAACGCGTCGACAAACTGATGGCCGAGTTGATCGCGGAGATGAAAACACTCGGCGCCGTCTTCGTCGATCCCGCGGACATTCCGACTTCGGGCAAGTTTGACGATTCCGAGTTCGAAGTTTTGTTGTATGAGTTCAAAGCGGACCTGAACACTTATCTTGCCGGCCTGAGGCAAGGGCCCCAGGTGAAGACGCTGGCAGACGTGATCGACTTCAACAATCGAAATCGCGATCGCGAGATGCCCTACTTCGGCCAGGACATCATGGAAAAAGCGCAGAAGAAAGGACCACTCACCAGCAAGGCTTATCTTCAGGCGCTGAACAAGAACCACCTGTTGACGCGCACGCAAGGCATTGACTTCATCATGCGCAAGCATCGCCTCGACGCGCTAATCGCGCCGACCGGCGGACCACCTTGGCCGACAGACTGGTTGAACGGCGATCACTTCACCGGTGGTTACTCATCGGCATCCGCAGTCGCGGGTTATCCGCACATCACCGTGCCCGCGGGTTACGTTTTCGGGATGCCGGTGGGGATTTCGTTCTTCGCCGGCGCGTACAGCGAAGGCAAGCTGATCAGGATGGCTTACGCTTTCGAACAAGCGACCAAGGCGCGCCGGATGCCGAAATTTCTACCGTCCGTGGATTTTTCCTCATGAAAAGGAAAACCGTCTACAGCGTTCACCCCGGCGTCCTGATGACGCAGAAGTGGATCAGCGAACTGAAACAGAAAACCGGCCGCACGCTCGAGGAGTGGCTCAAACACATCAAGAAAGAAGGTCCGCAAGACGAGAAGCCACGGCGCGATTGGCTGCGAGAGAAGCACGGCTTGAACACGATGATCGCGACCTGGCTGGCCGAATACTCCGTCGGCAAAGGGGCGGAAATGGCCGATCCGGATCTCTATCTCGAATCCGCCGAACGCGACGTCGACAAGATGTTCTCGGGCGGCAAGGCGCACCTGCGTCCGGTGTACGACGCGCTGCTGAAAGTGGGATTGAAGACGGGAAAAGAAGCGAAGGCGTGTCCGTGTACGACCATCGTGCCGCTCTATCGCAAACACGTGTTCGCGCAAATCAAACCGGCAACGCAAACGCGGATCGACATGGGCTTCGCGCTCGGCGACCTGAAACCGACCGGGCGTTTGATCGATACCGGCGGCTTTGCCAAGAAGGATCGCATCACGCACCGGATTCCGATCACTTCACTGGACGACATCGACGACGAAGTGAAACACTGGCTCAAAGTCGCCTACGATCGCGACGCCTAGAAATCAGCCACAGATTACACGGAGAACACAGATGCCGTCCTCACCTGGTATCGAACTCGGAAAACTCGGCGAGCAATACGCCGCCGCTTATCTCGACCAACTCGGCTACCGGCTCGTGGCCGCCAATTTCACGCTGCCCGTCGGCCGCAACCTGCGTGGCGCAGTCGTAAACGCCGAGATCGATCTCGTCGCCTACGACGGCAATACTCTTTGTTTTGTTGAAGTGAAGACTCGGGCGTCCGACTGGTTTGCGCCGCCGCAAGTGAACGTCGATCTGCGCAAGCGGCGGCAGCTCGCACGCGCCGCTCGCGCTTATCGACAGGTGTTTGAGCTCGAAGATGAACCCTTCCGTTTCGACGTGGTTACTGTCGTGTTAGCGGAAGCCGACTCGCCACAGGTCGAGCTACTCCGCAACTATTTCTGATCCGTGGTGTCCGGCCGCGATCGCGGCGGCGCGTTCTTCACGTACTTATCAAACCAACTGATCATCTCGTAAAGCACGTGCTCGATGCTTTCGCGCCCGGAGTAGCCGTGCGCTTCGTGCGGCAACATCACCAGCCGCACCGTCGCGCCGTTTCCCTTCAACGCCTGGTACATCCGTTCCGACTGGATCGGAAACGTGCCGGTGTTGTCGTCGGCTTCGCCGTGAATCATCAACAGCGGCTCGTTGATCTTCGAGGCAAACATGAACGGCGACACTTTCAGATAAAGATCCGGCGCGTCCCAGATCGTCCGGCGCTCGTTTTGAAAACCGAATGGCGTCAACGTGCGGTTGTAGGCGCCGCTGCGCGCGATGCCCGCCCGAAACAGATCCGAATGGGCCAGCAGGTTCGCTGTCATGAATGCTCCGTAGCTGTGACCACCGACGCCGACGCGCTCCGGATCCGTGACGCCCAGCTCGACCGCTTTATCGATCGCGGCCTTCGCGCTCATCACGATCTGTTCGATGTAAGTGTTGTTGACTGTTTCCGGCGTGCCGACGACGGGCATCGTCGCGTTATCGAGCACGGCGTAACCTTCCAGCAGGAAGAACAGGTGTGAGGGGCCGACGATTGACGTGGCGCGTTGCGTCGAGCCGGTGATCTGTCCCGCGGTGCTCGCATCGTTGAACTCGAGCGGATACGCCCAGACTACGGTCGGGAGCCTGGTTCCCTCTTTGTAGCTCGGCGGCAGGTAGAGCGTGAACGAACACTGCACGCCGTCTGCGCGTTTGTAAGTGACCAGTTGTTTCTTGATGCCGCGCAACTGCGGCGTCGGATCCGGGAATGTCGTCAACGCGCGTGCTTGCGTGTTGTCGCCGGTCGAACGCACAAAGTAGTTTGGCGCTTCGGTGGGCGACTCGCGGCGCGTGACGATCTGTTTCGCGTTGTCGTCCAGCAAAGCGATCGGCGTTTCGTAGGCATTGGCGTCGCTACGGAAGAGACGCTCTGCTTTGAGCGTTTGCAGATTGAAGCGATCGAGAAACGGCCGGTCGCCCTCGCGCGAGGCGCCCGCGCCAGCAAGAAGAATCGAATCGCCGTTCTGAATGATCGCGCGCTGACCGCTCATCACGCGCGTGATGGGTGTTCCCGGATCGTTGTAACGATCCTGTTGATTGCGGCTCCAGATCAACTTCGCGCCTGCTTCGGGTTTGTCCGGATCGATCAGGAACGTTCTCACCTGGCGCGTATCGCGATCGTAATCGGAAACGAAGAACAGGCCTTTATCGGTGAAGGCGCCGCCGCCGAAACGTTGTTCTGTTTTGAAGATCTCGACCGGCTGGCTCGTGAACGGCGCCTTGAGCAGCAGGATTTGATCGCGATGCGGCACTTTCTTTTTCGGATCGCCGCTGTCGAGCGCCTTGGCCCAAACGAGCGTCGCCGGGTCGGTCGGTCGCCAACGCGGTGAACGCGGCCCGGTGATCACGCCGTCGATCGGCACTTGATCCGCGAGCGGCAAGCTGGCGAGTTTGTAAACGAGTTTGCCCTTCGTATCCCAAACTTCGAGCTCTTTCGGAAACGCGAAATCCGGGAACAGGTAGGAGAACGGCCGGTGCGCGCGCGTCACAAGCAGGTGATGACCGTCCGGCGCGGGATCGATGTCCTGGAAGATCCCGGCCTGACCGATCGGAGTGACCTTGCCGCTCATCGCGTCGACAAACGCTAACTGCGACGTCGCGTAATACTCGAACAGGTCCTCGTCGTGCGGCGTCTTCAGCATGTCTTCGTAAGTTCTGACTGGTCCGGGCCGCCCGGAGCTCTCCTGCGTGTTTGGCTCGGGTGGGACGAGCGGTTCCGCAGGCGCAGCACCGCGCGTCGTCGGCACGAGTTGGACCACGAGCGTGCGGCTGTCGGGCATCCACGTGTATGGATTGCCGAGCACTGAATTGATCTGCACGCCTTTCACGTTGTGAATCTTGCCGGTGGCAGCGTCGCCCACCCACAACTCGACGCGATTCGCGGTGGTGTTCAGGAAGGCGAAGTGTTTGCCGTCTTCGCTCCAGTCGATACCGCTAATCTTGGCGCCGGGTGGAACCTGAATCTGCACTTCCGAACCGTCGGCGATGCGTTTGAGTGTGAGACTGACTGAATACTGAAACCGGTGCGGCGAGTTTGAAGCAGGATTGATACGCCGGCCGGCGAGTCGCAGCATCGGCTGCGAGAGATCCGCGAGTGGCGGATAGCGCAGGCCGGTCGCGAGAATGATGTTGTCTCGCGTTGGGCTGACGGACGCGCCGGGGGTGACGGGCGCGTTGAGAATGTCGAGCACTTCTTTCGGCGGCTTCTTATAACCCTGCTGCGCAAAGGCGGTAAGCGCCAATACAAAGATCACGGCCAGAGCCGGCAGTCTATGCTGAATTTTCATGGTGGACTCCTTCGGAAGTGGCCGGAAAGTTATTAGACGCAGGTATGCCGTGTCAAACGTATTTACGCTCACGGTTGGCGGCGGGGGGAGAAATGCATTCTCCTCCCGCTTCGTTACGCACTTTTTATCGGCAGCCTGGACCGGCGTGAGGCTTCACTTGACGCTGTGTTTGCGCCGCCTGCGCAAAGCTCCCGCTGCTCCAAGAACGCCCGTAGTCAACAGCAACAGGCTGGCGGGTTCGGGCACAGCCTGAAGCTGGGCGCGAATCTCGCCTCCGGGAAACTGCGAGGTGTGGACGTTCAAATAGGTCTGCCCGCTAAGCAAGCCGGCGATGAAAGCCGCTTGCGCTCCCGCGACAGTCCCGCCGTGAGCAGTGATGAAGGCGGGGTTGTATGTCGAAGCCAGAGTCAGGTCAAACGTCATCAAATACGTGCCGCTAGTGACGCCGAGCGGGAACCCCGGAAAAGTCGGGACCGCCGTCGCGACCATGACATTGGTTCCAGGCGGCGCGCAGCAGTGGATGTGAGAAGCAACCGTAGGGCTTCCCAAACCGGCAAACGAGACATTGACCCTGAGGAGATTCGTAGCGGTATTGAGCGTCACCACGGCCGTGCCAGTGCCGGCCGAACCAGTCGGCGGCACTTCCTGTGAGCCGGTTAGTGTGCCACTAAATACGAGTTGGTCTGCTCTTGCTACCGCGGAAAACATGCAGATGGTAACCAGAAGACCGAAAAGAGTGACTGTCTTCTTCATTTGTTTTTCTCCCCTTTTCTCGTCCTGAATGCGTCGTGCCGCAACTTGAGTTCACTGCGGTGACAGTCATTCGAGGGTGTGTCGAGGGCTGAATCAGCTTGGGCACGGTCGGGTTCTAACCAGCGTGATCGGTGCTGCTCTCTGCGCTACAAACAACGAGCGGATGAGTTCGCAATCGAGTCTCGTCAGGGACTCGGTAGGGGATGCTGTTTTTTAGGGGAAGGATTTACGCGGCCAACAGAATGCCACCTTTACCGCAATTAGTAAAGGCTGATTTCAAGTGGTTTCTGATCTGAGCACGTTGGTGGAGAACTGGCTTGGGCGCCGTAAGTTTCGGGCTAATGGCTCGCTTGACAAGCGGGTTTGAATCGCTAGAATCGACGTTGCTCCGAAGCGGGAGTAGCTCAGTGGTAGAGCATCGCCTTGCCAAGGCGAGGGTCGCGAGTTCAAGTCTCGTCTCCCGCTCCAGATATTGAGATTTAGGCGGGGGGATGGAGGATGAAAGCCCGCGGGCTTTCGAGTAAACTTACTTCATCTCCCCGCTTTCTGCGTTTGAACTTTCCGAGTGGCGGCGTAGCCAAGTGGTAAGGCAGAGGTCTGCAAAACCTTTATTCATCGGTTCGATTCCGATCGCCGCCTCCAGTAAACGCTCCTATCCCGTGTGTGATCGGCAAAAGCGAATCTGCCAGGTTTCTTTCGGTAAGAGGCGTCGCACGTTCACTTGCTGACCGCCACTGCCAGCTATATTGACTTGTACAGCTGGTGTATTGCGTGAAAGCTTGCGAACACGCGCAAGAGTCTCATCGTCGACACTTAATTCAGATTCAAACATCATAAGCCTAACAGAGCCGTCGTTGCTCGCGCGCGAAATCCCGTACCTCGGCATTAGGACGGGCGCGCCACCACTCGGATTCGGCAGAACTTCCCCTGGAGCTTTCTGCGTAAATACATTCCGCTGCCATTCATATCGCGTTCTTGTGAAGTGCGTCGGACAGCAATCCCCTCCCGTCATTCCGTCATCTGCAAATAGATTACTGCCGATTATTTTTTGTTTGCCGTATAGATCTATCGTTAACTCGCCGCCGCGAGCGAGGACTTGTCGTAGTCCGCCATCCGCGCGATCTCCTGTGCCGAATGCCCATAACAATTTCGGCTTTTCGTTATCCAATGCATAAATATAAACGTAGTATGGTATGGCGGACGCCTTTAGGGCGCTGCTGAGAACAGCAATAGCATCGTCTCTACCGTCGCCTGTAGCGTCCCCGTAGTCCAGGTACGCTAGCACTATGCGTTCGCAATTTTCTCCATCGCCAAACTCCCCGTTCTTTAGTGTGACGCTCTTCAGCGGTCCCGGACACACGGGCTCTGCCGGATACGTAAAATTGCCGAAGTCGATGGAACGTATGGAGAAGGACGCTGGAGTCTGCTGTGGCGCCGCAGTGGGAACAGGTGAAGTCTTTGTTTCGAATGAAGAACCACGATCAGCGTCTCTCATGGAACAAGCTGCCATCGTTAGGCAGAGCAGAAACAGAATTCGAAAAGTTCTTAACATCGGTAAAGACTTCATCGACAGCGATAATTGTGTGCTCTGGTGTTATTGCTTCAAGCAGTTAAAGAACGCATCATAGCCAGGACCCTCACGAGTGAACTCCGCAGCTCGAATCGCATAAGACGCGGGTTTTCTTGAACCAGCACGATAGAGACCCGCTGCGTCTGCGCGGCTTTTACTTCTCTGAACAACCTCAGCAAGTGCGCGAGCACCAACTATCAGACTCTGCTGCGGATTGCCATTGAAGCTCTGCGTTTCAGAAAACACGGTGCCGAAAGGGTTATACAAAGAATCTGTAAATGGCGATTTGTCGTAAACGGTGGTAGCAGTTTGCAAGGGTCCTACGTCCCAGCCCTTGTCACTTGGTCTAAAGTTACTAGCCGGGTTGTAATTGAAGGTAGACTCATGTCTCCAAGTAACAGCTATCAGCGTTGCGTCTACCCCCTCCAAAGCTGACACCCACAATATATCGGTTGCTTGGTTTTGGCCGGGCGCGAGCGATTTACCTAGTTTTCCCAGGCATTTAGCGTAATTCTTGGCAACCTGATTTTTCGCCCATTCTGCTAATCTTGCCGAACGTTCGGCGAGTGCAGGGCTCTGCGGCTGGAGGAACGTCTCCAATTCGCCGGGTTCATCGACCCAAGTATATTCACCGCCAGGGCCTGAATAAACTGTCCAGATGTTTGTAATAGGGTCCAAAACACCGTGAGAAGTGTCGCGCGGAACCCAGACCGGCTTGCGTCTACTCGGTGGCGCAAGGAGGGGATCGACGTAAGCCTTCTCGACGAATCCTATCCCCAAAAGTGCACCGCTGTGTTGCAATCCACCGGTACATAATCCGCTACACAACCCCGAAACGGGCTGTTTAGTTCAGGGATTCCATAGTAAGGCTCAAGCTTGCCAGCACTGCTTGGTGCGGGCCAACTGGGCGGCTTCACAGACCCGGCATTTGCACCCAACGGATCCATCTCAGGGCCGCCGCCGTATGAAATTCCGCTTGTGTCAACGCTCCGATTGCTAGCGCCACTTGCATCGTAGTATTGCCAAAGGACTGTGTTCGTTCCTCCGCCGGCGTATTGAATCGCCAGTACATTCCCCGCAGCATGTACAAAGGTGCGTTCCTTCGTACCAATCGCATTGATCTCGCTGATTACTTCTCCAATAACGGAACTGCGAATGTAATAAGTGAGGTCGTCGGTACTCCACTGATTCGTCTGCGGATCAAAGCTTTGTTGTGTCGCTATCAGACGCTGCCCGTCTCCATCAAACTGCTGATCAGTCTTATCCGTATTCGCGCCAAAGGAGGAGACCCTTCCTGCCGCATCATATTGATAGTCGGTAATACCACTGAGCACCCGTCCATCCGGATCGTAGCTCCAATACTGTCGCCGATTATTGGTGTACGTTTGATTGTCCGCGGTGGTGTGATCCCAGTTGCGTATCTCGTGCGAAGTGAGGTGGCCCAGCGCGTCGTAGGTCAGTGTTTCGTTGTACGGTCGATCATTGGATGCTGGTCCGCCTCGAGCTTCGTCTCCACTGAGGGCCTTTACTACGCGGCCAGTGTGGTCGTGTTGATACAAACGATCAAATTTGCTGTTCGTGACCAATTGATCATGAGTAAATTTGAGCCGACCATCGTTGTAGTACTCATACCCTTTCTCCATCACACCTGGAATTGCATACGACGACACGCGCAGATTCACATCATAGCCCACAGCAAGAGTATTCGAATTTCCATACGTCAACGACTTCAACGCACCGGAAGCACGATACTCCAAGTTCGACGCATACGACGAAACAGAAGCAAAATTTGCACCGGTGACTGCGCTCAGTCGTCCCGCGTTGTCATAGTTGTAACCCACCTGTGCGCCAAAAGGATCAGTGATGCTGGTGAGTTCGCCGGCGCGATTGTAGGAGTAGCTCAGGCTGAAACTGCCAAAGCCCGTAAACGTCCGAACTTCCGAGGTGAGTTGGGACAATTGATCGTAGGAGTAGGATACCGAGCCCGAGCCGTCACTCATCAACTGGCGATTGCCAACAGCATCGTAAGTAAACGACGTAGTAATCGTGGGGCTGCCAGATAGAGTAGATGTAATCTGCTTCACCAGATGGCGATTAGTGCCTGCATAACTGTAAGTAGTTACGGCGCCACGCGCGTCGGTGATTGTATTGACCGTGTCGTCAGCGTTGTAAGTCCACGTAGTGAAGGTGTTGGGATCCTGCTCAGGCACATGCCGGCTCTGTAACCGACCGTAACCATCGTAACCCATCGTCGTGGTTTGATACGTGGCGGCGCCTTCCGCACTTGCATATTGCCGCACCTCCGTCGCTTGATCGCGGACGTTGTAAGTAGTAACCGTAGCGGAGTAGACACTGCCACCTTGCCAATTGAGGACTTCAGTTTTTATCGATCGACCCAGCACGTCTGAATGGAGCTTCTGCTGCCGGCGTTTAGCCGTGCCGTTATCAATTGTGCCTTCATCGGTAACGGTCACGACTTCGCCACCGGCGCAACCGCAACCGGTGTACGAGACGGTTTTGGTTGTACCGTCCTGATTTGTAGTTACGAGCGGACGACCTTTCCAGTCGTACGTCTGCTGCGTGTAGACCCAACCATAGTTAACATCATCGCCAAGCGCCACCCAGTTATACGGACCGATTGGCGCGGCCGGTTGGGGAATGGTGATGCTCGTCTCCGTTGGATTTGATTCTTTGACGGCTCGGCCCATCGCATCATAGACCGTGAGCTGTGCGCTGTAGCGATTATTACTATCGGCCTTCGGATGATTCGTGGCGCTCGCAATCACGCGGCCGGCACCGTCGAAAATCTGGAGTGAATGCGCTTCGTCGGCGACCGAGTTCACCGTGCTGTACGTTCGTACATAGTTTGGACCATAGATGTAGCGCGTGTAAGCGTTATTCACCAGACTCGTAATTTGGTCCATACGTCCGACCGAGTCGTACGTGATCGTCTGTTCCGGACCCGGATGCTGCGGCTGTCCGCTTGGCAGGCCATCGTAATTTGGCTGCGGAGTCTGGCGGTAAGTCACCGCTCCCAAGTCGAAGTTGTACTTGAAAGTGGAATAGTAACCATCGGCATCACTCACCTTCGTTGGATATGCCAGCGTGGCCCAGGAAACGCCAACCGAAAAAGAGTCGGAGTAATCGATCGTCGTTAAATGACTGGAAGCATCCGTGGTCGAGACGATTGCACCAGCGGTGTTGTACTTGCTGCTGGTTGTTGTGAACTGAGCCAGGTTGTCAACGTTATAGCGCTTCATGCTGGACAGATTCCCGCGACCAACAACGAAACTACTCCCATAGTTCGTGTTGTCGTGCTGTACGGGAGCATCGGATCCCTGAATTGAGCCGGTCTCGTCATACTGATAACCAACTTTCGACGCCAATACTCCTCCGTTATTCACGTCACCTGCGTAAACCGCTTGCTCACTCACCAAACCGACAATACGGCGAGTCGTATAAGCGGAGTTCGTGTTGTAGGTGGTTCGTGTACTTCGCAGCACGGTCGTACCATCCGCCTGGTACTCGAAGACGTCCTGCGGAAACGAACAGCTCGTCGTATCTGGCAGAGAGATCTGGGTGTAACTGATCCGAACGCGTTTTCGATTGCCTTGTGGATCGTACGTGTTGACTTCCGACACTCGTGGATTCCACGGCCCGGGGATTATCGGATCACTGGTCCACGAGGTCATGATCTGGCGCTGTAGTGTCGCTGTGCTGTCGTAGGTTTCGGTTAATAGCGGCAGGGCCTTCTCTGAACCTGCATGGGAATAAATCTTCTGCGAAGTCCCGTCAGGAAAAGTCACCTGACACATTATTCCCGACTGCGTTGAGCCGTCCGGCGCCGGCATAGTCCAGGAAGCAGCGATTGGTTCGATGAACGAGGTAATTGCTTCCTGTTCGACTCCGCTGCTGTCGCGATTCCAGTACTTCGCCCAGTCACGGCGTAATGTGAAGCGCGGACACTCCGTCTGTGCAATCGTATTGTCGGCCGGCAGGTTGTAAGAGCGGTAATTGAGTAAGGTCACACCATCCTTCGCAATCCGGCTGATCTTCCAGACCTGTCTCCACGAGGTGTAATCAAATTCGTAGCGTGAGTTGTCAGCCAGTATTACCCGGCTGAGCACTTTCAGGGAGGCGCCGTTTTGCGTGCCGAGGGTGGTCAGGCCCGGAAAGTTTGTGCTGATGGTGAGATCAGGATTGCGGTACTCAAAAGACGCCCAGGTGTGCGGCACGTTTCCCGTCCACGTCTGCGTGATCGATGTCAAGAAGTTATTGCTGTCATAGTTGAACTTGATCGTGCGATTCAGCGTGTCTACGACCGTATCCACGCGACCGAACGACGTGTAGTTGATCGTGATGTAATTACCGTTTCGGTCTCTTATCCCCGTGCACTGCAGATCACCGCCCTGTAAGGCATACGACAACTGCATGCCGTCGCTCGTTTGCAATTTCATCGTGCTGGTATTGAACACCAGGTACGATGAGTTCACTGCCTGATAAAGATTGGCTGCAGGCCCCGCCTGCCTGAGTTCCACGCGACTTCCATCAGGCATCAGCAAAATATAGGCGGGTTGACCCATGAATACATTTGGTCGTAGCTGGAGGACGGGGAAGCCGAGGCGAAAACCGGGACTGGGAAACCCGTGATCCTCATCGAAAGCAATGTAAGAGCCGCTTTTGGTCCAAACCAGAGAGTTGTAAGCAAGCGATAGCCCCAGATCGAGTCCGGCACGCCCGGGGAGCTGGCCCAGCGGGATACTCCAGTTAAAGTTTCGCGATAAAGGATTTTCTCCGCCTCCGCCGGTCGCATTCATCGGATCGAGTCGCGCTGCTGGCGTCCAATCGTCAGCCGGCGGCTCATAGGCTTCGATCTCCGTAAGCCGGCTGTAGCCATCAGCCGCCGCATGGGTAAGAACCCGGATCTTGGTCGTGTTCACTGGCGCGAAAGTGAACCGACGCCAAATCTTGTTGTTGCCCGTGATGTTGCCGCCGTTTACCGTCACCCAGGCAGCCCCGTCCCAGTACTGCACCTCATAAGCCGTAACTCCCCACTGCGAAAAAGTCATGGCCTGAGTTGGTTCAGTGGACCCGCCCCAGTTGTCCTGCAGAGTGAAGACATCTATTTCGTCCAACGTCTTAGTCGTGCCGAAATCCACTTGCAGCCAATCGGGAAAACTATTTACCGGTGCAGCGTCGGCCCAACCACCGCCGTTGCCCCAGTTCAAACTCTTGCGATCGCCGTTAACTACACCGCTTGCTCCCCATCCCGAAGTCGCAGCCGAAGACGCCGTCGCTGTAGCACCCAGTGCAACGTTATAGCGCGGCGCCGGAGACGCGCTAGTCCACGCTTCGAGTTCGGTCAATCGACCCCATCCGTCACCGCTGGCATAACCCATCACGCGAATCTTAGTGGTGCTGATCGCCGAGAAAGTGAACTTACGCCAGACCAAATTATTGCTGCTGACACTGCCGCCAGGAATCGTCACCCAGGTAGTGCCGGTCCAATATTGCACGTCGTAGCTGGTGAGGCCGTAACTCGTGAAAGTCATCGTCGACGTGGGTTCGACCGGCGCCATGTAGTTGTTCTGCACAGTGACGACATCGATTTCCGTAATCGTCTTTGTGCCGTTGAACTGCACTTCCAACCAGGCGGGAAAACCTGGCGGTCTTAAATATGGATTCAAAGACTTCATGATTTTTGGGAATGCGGGAGCACAGAAGGCCAATGACTATCAAACTCCTCACGGTACAGTTTTGAATTCGTTTGCTCGCAGGGGCAATGTCTGAGGCGGAGCAGGATGGTTTCCACGCAAGGGCTGGCTCGTAGTCGATTATGGTTATGACCGTCGCCGTCACGGCCTTCCTGTCGAACCAGATGAGATTGATTTTGAATCGGTACACGAGCGCCGCCACTCGTACGAACTGAAGGGAGGTCTGCGCGAACTCGGTGCGTTCGTGGAAAGTTTAAATTTTGGATTGAGATATAACAACTACAAAGTACGTGAGTTTGAATTCGAGTCAGACGAAGGTGTAACCGAACTCGAAGCTACAGCCTTTAATAAGAACTTCAATTACTTTGCGAACTTCGATCATCGGCGCCGTGGCAAATTCTCTGGGACATTCGGGTCCTCTGGTTTTACTCGAGATTTTGAATCTGTCGGCAAGGAGGCCCCGGCACCGCGGACGAAGCAGCACTCGTTTGCTGTTTACGGTCTGGAACGAATTGACCTTGAACGAATAGGGTTTCAATTAGGTGCGCGGTTAGAGCAGAACGGATACCACCCCGAGGTAACTTGCCTAAGCGGAACTTCTTTGGCTTCTCTGGAAGTGCGGGAGTTCGCATTCCACTTTGGGCCGGCGGCGCAGTTATCGCGAATTACCAGCACTCTTTCCGGGCACCCGCTCTTGAAGAACTTTATAACCATGGACCGCATCCTGGTATTCTCCTATTCGACATCGGCAATCCGAACTTGGAGGCTGAGCAGGGAGATGCCGTTGATTTTTCATTGCGTCACAACACGCAACGCGTGCGTATCGAGGGCAGTGTCTATTATTACAAGCTTCGCAATTTCGTTTTTCCTGCATTCACTGGTGAAGTCGATGATGACTCACATCTTCGCATAGCTGAGTATACGCAGGGCAATAGTCGTTTCGTCGGAACGGAAGCAAGCATTGCAGCGAGAGTACTCGGCACTCTCTGGTTTAACGGCAAATTCGATTACACGCGCGCCGATGTTACAGAACAGAACAAGCCATTGCCACGAATTCCACCAGCTCGCGGCATGCTTGGATTAGAGTGGAGTTCCGAGCGTTCCGCGTGCAGCCGGAAGTAGTTTTCGTAAATCGTCAGGTTCGGGTTTTTGATCACGAGACGCCGACAGCCGGTTATGCCCTGCTCAATGTGAACGCTTCATACACGTTCATGACTGATCGCGTGGCACACGTTCTCACAATTAGTGGGTACAACCTGGGTGACGCGTTCTATCGCAACCACTTGTCCTTTATAAAAGACATTGCGCCTGAAATCGGCCGCAACGTACGGTTGACTTACAGTCTAAGGTTTTAGGTTGTTTGTACAATGCCAGCTAAGCACCTCAACGGCCAGTGATCGAACAAAGGCAACGTGCAAGCTCTTTCACCTGCACGGACATAGCAGTTTTCCGGTGGGTTTTAGGATAGGCACTAAGACATAGTTGGCAAGAGGACTGGTTATTAGGTATCTTATCTCCCCCGAACACATCAACCCCGACTCAAAACGCTGTTTTAATTGCGAGAACTGCTTTCGATCGTCGAAGCAGACGTGCGTACAATCACGCCAGTTTTATAGAACATATACATGGGAGGGGTACATGCGGACACGGAGGTTACTACTATTAATACTGGGTCTCACATTGATTGCGGTGGGACTCGTATTTCGAACAACTTTACCAGTCAGTGCAACTCAAAGCAGTCTCATACTCTCACCAAATTTTCAGCCACGGATTCTAAGCACTTCTGGTGAATCGCCGTTAGCACTGCGCATTTTTACGACCGCGGTCAAAACAGACAGCCAGGGACGCATCATCACGGGACCCACCAGCGATCCGGTCAAGAACATCGTCGGCGCTGAGCCGGCCGGTGAACGCGGCGGACTGCAGCGCTTTACGAAGATCATGTACGGCGCGAGTTATATCGACGGCCGTCCTGATCCCGGAACGCGCATCGATCCGAACAATCCGGTGGTCAAAAGCGGCAGCCAGGTTTGGCCTAACATCCAGCAGCCGTTTCGTAGTCAACCGCGCGCCATGGCTCTCACCGCCGACGGTTCTAAACTATATGTCACGCTTCCCGGAAGAGAAGGACATCCTGACTGGCGTGTCGCGGTTGTCAACACTGCGAACAAACGCGTCACGAAGTGGATCGATCTGAGACCGGGCGGAGTTACTCGTGGGCTGCGACCCATTGGCGTCCGCGTGGCACCGCTCAATACGAGTATTTACCCGGTTCAATACGTCGTCGTGCTGAATCAATATGCGAACTTTGCGAGTGTGATCGACACCACCAATGATTCCGTACTCGGCACCTTTGAAACGGGTTTCTACGGAGAGAAAGCGCTGTTCAATACTAATGGAACGCGACTGTACGTCACCGATCGATACAAGGATTCCGTTCACATATTTCGCGTCGACGCCGGACCGTTCTTTACGCAAATCGGCGAAGTGGCCACTGGAAACACTGAGCTCGAGCGAGCGAATCCTCGCGATCTCGATCTGAGCGCCGACGGCAAGACGCTTTACGTGGCCAACACGCTGGGCCATACCATCGCGGTGATCAACGTTGAAGGCGATGCAAACACCCTCGTAAAAGTAATGCCGGTGGGCGGACTCTCTACCGATGTAAAGATCGCTGGACGCTGGGGCGTCGTCAGCGGACAGGAAACAAATACACGACTGAACGAGCCGGAGAGCGGCCACGGTGTTCCTACTAAAAACGCAAACGGAATAGCCATCCGCAACAATGGCCAGCCACTCGGCTACCTGCCGGTGATGACTGATGCAACCAAAGCGACGACGTTCGACGATCTCGGTAGTGAGTTGAACATCTTCGACACGACTTCGAATCTATTTGTCTATCGCTACGTCGACGAAGGACGCGATATCTCTCAGCTTGTCACGCCGGGCCAGTATGTAGATCTCCACGATCACACGGACGCGCAAAAGATCGTTAAGGGTAGTGGTCCGGAACAGATGACGATTAAGGGAAACCTGCTCTTCGTCACCATGACTAATTCAGACAAGGTGCAAGTGTTTCGGATCAATCTTAATGCAGGTGATCCTTCCCAAGTACTCACGCCACTCGGTATTGAGTTCACTGGCGGAATCACGCCGCAGGGTATTGAGGCGGCCCCGGATGGACGCACGATCTATGTAGCCAATCTGCAAACCGAAGACATTTCGTTTCTCGGCGTCGATGCCAATGGTAATCTGCAACGACAGGGATTTCTGCCTGTTGGCGTAACACCTTCAACTCCTGATCCGGAAAAAGGCAGTAACGGGCAGGGATTGTTTGCGACTGATGAAGAGAAAGGTTTGCGCTGGTTCTTTTCGTCCGCATATTCCGACGACGGCCATAAGTCGTGCGGCTTCTGTCACTGGGACGGACGGCAGGACGGCTGTCAATGGAACGTTGCCGCGAATGCTGTCGGCGGCGTGAAGGTTTGCCCGCAGAACAAGGATATCTCAGACAATTGGCCCGAGTGGTATGAAGGCTTGAACAACGACTTCATGGCCTATGCTTCGGCGTGCAACGGCGAAGTTCTCTTAGGTGAGCGTGCTCCGACGCCGCTGTTCCCGCAAGCGAATCAGGTCGATCGCATGAAGGCTCGCGAGGATTACGTGCTCCAAAAGACGGAGGAAAACTCGCGCGCGATCGGTCGTTCAGATCTGAGCGGGAAGGCTTTTAAGGTCGGCTACTTCGACATGGCTTATCTGCAGATTCTCTGGTCGCAGAATGAGCGGCGGTTGTTGCCAAATCCTTTGGCCCAATTCCCGGATCTCGACCAGGCTGCAAAGATTGCGCGTGGAAAACAGATCTTCTCGACGAAGGTGGCCCAGGGCGGCGCCGGCTGCGCGGACTGCCATCACAATGGGAACAAGACCACGAATGGAGTAGTCGACGATACGTTCCAGGACTTCAATATTCATGAGCCGGGAGTGATCAGCGAGTCGACGGTCGATGGTGAAGGTCCGTTCTTCCGGCCAACCAATGATTACTTCTTCACGCGTTTTGCACCGCCGCAGGACGTCGGCACGCCACAGAATTTCAGCAGTCGTAATACGAAACACCTGCGGGCTTTTTGGGATAGCGTGCCACGCTGGTTGCATTACGGATTTGCGCACACATTGCGTGAGTTGTTGTTGCCGCCCGATTCGCCATTGCTGTTACCGGGCGAAAGAGGTTTCAATTTCCGTACTGTAAGAACGGATCAGCGTCGCGGCCCGAACAATCTTCCGACCGAGGTACCTATTACGGTAGCCGACCGCAGCGGAGGTTTCGCCGGCGACGGTATGGGACCGATTTATGTGAGCTTGGATAGCCCATTTGTAAACGGGGCAAATGGTCGCCCGTTGATTGATCGACTTGGCAGTAATAATTTGGCACCTTTGATAGTGGGTGGTCAGATCAATCCAGCTCTTGCAGCCAACAATGTGAGAGTGATTAAGGATACTCATGGGAAGACATCGCACCTATCGGCAAGCGATCTTGAGGCCTTAATTCTTTACTTGCTTTCGTTGGATGCAACTCCGAAATGACCCGTCAAGGTCATTAGAGACGAACCTGATTAATCGAATTGACGGCGGTGTGGCGGTGACGCGCTCAATCGCTGTTTGGGGCGCGGGGTTGTAAACTCGCGCCCTTTTTTTGACACCTCTATAAGAGCCTTGTGAAATAGTTACAATCGGGGGCATTCGTGAAGATCTTTGACGTCCCTGGATCCAAGCTGGTGGACGACGAGCCGGACTCAGCCACCTTCGACCTCGTCCTCAAGAACCATCCGACGTTCCTCGCCAACACTGGCCGATACTTTAAGAAACACAGGTGACGGTTTTTGTACCTGCCACCGAGATATATAGAGATACATAGAGATTCGCACTTAGTTGGACAAGCCTATATTTACTACTGCGTGTTAGTGTGTGTGTCTCAGTGATATGTACTCTGAATGGTCTGCAAAACCTTTATTCATCGGTTCGATTCCGATCGCCGCCTCCAAGTAACGTCTTCAATCTCACACAGTCGGTGGTGTCCCGGTGCACAACTTTCACGGATTACCGTGTCTCGATTTCCATTTTAGCCCCAAAGCAGTGAGAGCCGATCCGAGCAGCAGCAAAGATGCAGGCTCAGGCGCTTGCGTTATGTCGAACCTAAACCGATCAGCCGTGTTCGCAGTTACTATGCCGTGCGCCGTGAAGCTGAACACGTAAATGGGCATTTCATTTAGAGCGTTGATCGGGCCGGTTCCGGTGGCGTAGTAGCGCAACGAACCTTCAATCGTGTTTGTGGAAAGATTAATCGTGGCCGTGTACCCGACTCGGATCGACTGTTGGCCCAAGTACGTGATGCTCGCGGAGGTACAGTTGTTTGGGAATAGACATGAGCCGTTTGTGGTAGTGAATATCGTTTCGCCATTGAAGAAATGTGCGGAGAAATCAGCCGCCTCGAGATTGAAAGTTATCGTGTCAGCCAGAAATCCGATGTTATTGACTGCGATGAAGCTTCCTGAAGTGGGCGAGAGTGTGATCGATATAGGATCGGCTTGAACACTGCTACAGGAGACAACCAGGATGAAGATAGAAACACAAAGAGTTCGACTGAACATGGTGGCAGTCTCCTTTAGGTACTTGTAGCGTAAGCGGCTTATATCACCGTTCGCACTGCGGGTAAAGGTTCACCAGCAATCGCACGACGCGAAATTGCTCCTCGGATCCACGGCTTCTTATCAGAACTGGTCGCAGTATCCATCAGGGACCGAGAGGACCCCGAAAGGAAACGCGAACTCCTGAATCGGTCACGGCAGATCCGCGAAAGGATTGCAAGCCTCCGAGAACGGGAACGGCAAAATCCCGGACAGGATCCCGCCACACCGGAACCGGTTTTGATCGATCACCGTTAGTCCTGGTCTAAGTCCAATGGCAATTTTGCCGCCGAAAGAATTCAAACCCGCGATCCGACAATCGTCATTACATCCACCAGATGCCAATGGCGATGATTTGTGCGGAGATGATGGCCAGCCACAGTGTTAGCGTCCGCCGCATGCGGCGCTTTGCGCTCAAATACTCGTCGTCTCCCAGAGGAAAAGTGCCGAAGCGATAAAACCAGAGGATCGTCATCAGCAACGGCATCGCGGTCCAGAACAGAGTCAAGTAAAAGAGTCTCAGTGAACCGGAGATATATAGATCGGAAAAATAAATACCGGCGCCCAGCAATACGGCTAACACCGCAAACGCATTAAATCCGGCAATGCTATTTGCCACATCACAGGCCACCGTATTGAACACCACGGTTGCCGCACTACTCAGCGCATAAGGCTCGGGAATCTCTTCATAACAATCACGACACCGCCTGACACCTACCGTCACCAGTCTTTTGCAGTTCGGACACTCGACAAATGGCGTGTACCTCGCGCCCAGGTTCACCGCCACTATCGACACTTTCAAGTCTTGCCCCGAACTTAGTTTCGTGTCGCACAACTTACATTCTGCCGTGCCATGTTTTGAGAGCGCATGACAATGGGGACACTCAACAAACGGCTCGAGTTTGATACCTTTAAGAAGAGGTCGGATCATGCCGGCTGCAATCGCATCGTTAAGGACCGAAAGTGATATACTTCTATCGCGGAGTATTCCATGACGAAAGAGATCAAAGCAATTTACGAACACGGCATCATTCGGCCGCTCCAGCCTTTGGAGTTGCCCGAGGGGTCACGGCTCGACGTCATCGTGATTACTCACGAACAAGCTAAAGCTAACGGCAACGTTGCGGAAATGCTTGCAGAAATCGCGGCCCTGCCTCTCGAAGGAAACACCGATTCATTCTCAGGCCGCGATCACGATTCGATTTTGTACTCAAAAGAATAAATGATCTGCGTCGATACTGGCGCGTGGTACGCCTCACTAGTACCTGCCGATCCTAATCACTCAAGAGCCGTCGCGTGGCTTTCCACAAACAGCTCACCGTTGCTTACCACTGATTACGTGATCGACGAGACACTCACGTTGCTGAGAGCACGCGGAGAAAGAAAACGCGCCCTACTACTTGGCGCACGGTTTTTTCGCCGGGAGCTCGCAGAAATACATAAGGTCACAGCCTCAGACCTGACACTCGCGTGGGAAACATTCCAGCGGTTCAACGATAAAGACTGGAGCTTCACTGATTGCACTAGTAAAGTCGTAATGCAACAGTTCGGCATCTCTATCGCGTTTGCTTTTGACCATCATTTCACACAGTTCGGCATAGTCCAGGTCGTTCCGTAGGGATGCAAGCCCTAAAACAAGCTCGGCGTTTGGCCCACTTCTACCTCCACGTGGGTGATTAGATCCGCGGCGTCGTTTTCCACTGAGTTTACGTTACGGCTGACGGGGTACATCTTCATCAACGACGACGGAAAAGGCCTGAGCATTTTCAGTAACTCAACGCGATCCGTTCGCGAATCGAGCCAGGCGTCGTAATGTTCGGGAGACAAAATGGCGGGCATGCGGTTGTGAAGCTCAGCGACCAATTCGTTCGCCGGCGTCGTAATGATGGCGCACGACACGATCAGCTTATTGAAATTACGCCAGGTGTCCCACACACCGGCGAACATCCACGGAGCATCAGTAGGTGAGTGAATATAGAAAGGCCGTTTCTCTCGACCAGCACGCCGCCATTCAAAGAAGCCGTCCGCCGGAATCAAACAGCGACGCAGCCGAAACGATTCGCTGAAACTCGGTCGCTCCTCGAGCGTTTCCGCGCGCGCGTTGATAAAACCTTTTCCATCCGTGCTCCACGACGGAATCAATCCCCAGGCAAGCAACCGCCCCTCAACACCTTCTCCGAAATTAGCGATGGCCAACACGTTTTGCGTCGGCGCGATGTTGTAGCGCGGCGCGAATGAGATATCCAGGCTGCGTAAGCCCGGAAGCCTGATCGCGTCGCGAGAATGAAGCGTGTAGCGGCCGCACATGTATAAAACAATACGGTAGACGCGCATGCGCCACAACCGCAGAAAAATTCTTCACAACGATAATGGTTTGCCTCGCCGCCATCCCGCCTTAACAAACGCCGGCCGGAGGCTATCGCGTCAAATCAACGGAGTACGAAGGCTGCGGGTTGTTTTTGTCTCCCCACACCGCGTAAGCGCTCCAAGCGCCTTTCGCATCGATCTTGGCGCGCGTGTGAACGGTCACGACTTTTCTGTCAGGACTGAGGACGATCAAGTTATACGAAAGCGGGACGCCCGGAACCAGGTGAGACGGACTCGCTCCAAACGTACCCGCTCCCGTGATCTGAATCCTTCGACTGCTGTCGTACCGGTGAACTTCCTCGAGCGGCCGATGAACATGCCCGTGCAGAATAAGACGAAAATCGTTCGTCGCGAGCTGCTGTAAGAAGGCATCTTCGCTCATCGCCTCAGGCCCGGTCACCGGATGATGCCAGACGGCAATCTTGAACCAGTTCGCATACTTACTATCGAGCACCTGGTGCAATGCGTTCGCCAACGCGTCCATATTGATGTTAGCGCGCCCGTGGAAATGGTGGTCGATCTGCCAACTCGAATTAAGTACGAGGAACAGGATCCGGTCTTTTTCAAACGTGTGGATTATTCCCTGCTCGCCATATTCCAAAGGATAAGGACGACCGTAGATCTTTTCGTAGAAGGCACTGAAGTTGTCGAAGCGATTTTTGTAGCGCTGCTCGTTGCAAACCAGGTAACCGAGCTCACCGCTTTTGATGTGATCGGGATCGTCCTTCGCCGGAGGGTTTTTGAAATGCCGCATGAACCTGAATTCGTAAGCGGCTTCAGCGCTCTCCCAGTTCACGTCGTGATTACCGGGCGCGAGGATGATTCGATCGTTACTCAACTTGAACCGTTTAGCGATCGCATCGATCAACTGAGCCGCCGTCTCATACTCTGCCGCAGTGGCTGCATTGGTGAAATCGCCCGAAATGACGAGGTATTGCAGCTTCTTGATGTCGAGACCAGCCCTCATCAGATCATTCGTCAGCGCAATGTTGTGCTGGATCGCATTTGACTTGCCGATGTGTACATCGGAAAGGTGAAGAATGTTTATGTCGTCTCGCGAACGCTGCGGCCGCGGCACCCAGCGGGGAAAGATAAGATCGTAGTCCAGGTCCCACAGCTCGATGGATTGTTCGTCATCGGCCGCAGTCGCTAACATCGGCAACGTTGGGTGGAAGAGCACACACGAATACGGCCATTGAGCGGATGAGTCGAGCTCGGCAAATTCCCAGGTGTCGCAACGCCAGAGCCGCAGTCGATTGTCAGCGCCTTTAGTCGCCAGGAATTTACCGTCTGGTGAGAAGGCGATACCAAAAACCGAACCGTTATGTTTAGCTGGGAGCAAGGGAGGCTGCTTTGCTGATCTGGGATCCCAGACGCTGATGCTGCCGGTTATGGTCCCGACCGCGATTCGACCATCATTCGCCCACGCTACCTGGTAAAGCCTTTTTTTATTCGGCGAGTATGGCTCCCCGAACGGTTCACCCTCAGCATTCCAAAGGCGGAGGTTGCCGTCCCATGAAGCTGAGGCGAGCAGTTCGCCATCAGGTGACCACGCAACACTGAGTACTCGCTTTTTATGTTGCTTTATTTCATGAAGCAGAGTGCCTTTATTGACGTCCCAAATTCTGACTCCCGAATCATCTGAGCTCGTAGCAACCTTCGGCTCCTTGGCTGACCAGGATACGCCAGTGATGATGTCGGGCTGAGGCAGGGTGGCCAGACACTCTCCGGTGAGCGCATGCCAAATCTTCACGCTCGGATCGTCGGAGCTCGAAGCCAGCTTTGTACCGTCGGGCGACCAACTGACACCGGTGACCACATCAGAGTGCTCTTTCAATTCGACAAACGTTCCGTCTTGCCAATTCCAAATGCGGATGGTGGTATCAAAGGACGGGGTAGCGATCCTACTGCCGTCGGGAGACCAGGCGAAGCGAGAGATCTGCTGGTTATGTCTTTCGAGTTTACGGCGTAGAGTGAAACCTTTCGGATCTTGAGGATGCCGGGACATAAGAACCTCCTTGTTCGATGAACGACTGCGGGGTGACTACGACGGTCCTGGGAAAAAGATCGTCAAAGGCTGAGTAGCGGTAAACGTGAGAGGACATAGAGGACTCCAAAACGTTTGCGGGTGAGAGAAAAACTAGTCTCGTTCGGAAGAAAAGTCAACGGGGTAATCAGGTGTGGATTTAGCAATTGGGGCGTCACTTTCTTGAAGACCAGTGACGCCCCTTTCCGCTCTGGGCAGCGCGGGATAAAAATCGAATTAGCGGCTTTATAGCTGCCGTCAAGAGGCAAGGCAAGGCCCGCGGGAGAATGGCCTGATCTAAAACGATACAAAAAAATTTGCATCGTTAGCCCGGACAGACTTCACCCTTGCCGCCGAGTGGCAGTCACATTTCGGACCGGTGAGCGTTAGTACTGACTACCAGCTAAGGAATGTGAGCAATACGGTTGTTAACAGGTTCGTTTCGATTTGGCCTGATTCAGTTGTGTCATTCGTCCGGACTTCTCCGATTACCGGCGCAGGAGCAGTGCCGACAGTGGGGACATCGGCGGTCAGAGCTTTGCAGCCACAAGTCGGAATTTCTCCCGCGAATGCCGAGACAGCGAAAACGCTAGTCAGAACGAGCGTGGCAAGTATTCGGTTCATTGATGTTTACTCCTGTTTGAGGTTAAGGTAATACAAACTTTTTTGTATCAAAACGAATAACAGTAATGCAAAGGACTTGCAAGTCCCCGAGAGACAATTTAATATCCGCGTTGCAGTTCATTTTCCTCTCGAACACTCGAAAGGCTGGTTAGTCCAATGACGACTCTGGCGCAGCTGGACACCTCGCACCTTCCCGCCAATGCACGGGCATTGTTGCTATGCGACCGGGCCCTGGAACTTAAAGACAGAGGCGAGTTTGACGCCGCCCGAGAAGTAATGCGGCCACTCTGGAAGCAGTTAGGCGAACGGCCCGATACCGAAGGACTGAATCCTACTACCACCGCCGAAGTTTTGCTCTGTGCCGGTGTTTTAACTAGCTGGATTGGCGGCCAGAACCAAATTAAAGAAGCAGACGAGTGGGCCCGCGACTTACTCAGCGAGAGTATGCGCCTGTTTGAGGCCGAGACGGACGCCAAGAAAGTCGCGCAAGTGCGGACCGAGATCGCCTACTGCTACTGGCGAGCGGGTTCGCTGGATGAAGCGCGCATCTGGTTTACCGAGGCGCTGCAAAAGCTCATCATCGAAGGTAACGCCCGGGCGTATGCGTTGTTGGGTTTGTCGGTCGTCGAGTGGTCGTTGTCACGCTACGACGAGTCAATGAAAATCCTCACCGACAATGCCAAGCTTTTTCACAAGATCACCAGCCACAGCCTCAAGGGCTTCTATCACAATCAACTGGCGATGGTGCTGCGCAACGTTGCGCCGTCGCATAAGCGAGAGGCTTACTACAGGCGAGCGCTGCGTGAGTACGAAGCGGCCGAGGTCGAGTTCAAGCTGGCGCGTAATACCCTGTTTCGGGCTGACGTCAACAACAATCGCGGCTTTCTGCTCTTCAAGCTTTCACGCTTTCGCCAGGCGCATCAATATCTCCAGGAGGCGCGCCGGCTGGCCCTGATCGTGCGGAATAAAGTCGTCGTCGCGCAGATCGACGACACGCGCGCTCAAGTTTTCCTGGCCGAGCAGAGATACGCGGAAGCCGAAAGCGTTGCTCGTGCGGCGGTCGTGAGTTTGCGCAAGAGCGGGCATCAGGGTCTGCTCATCGATACGCTGATAACTCACGGCATCGCCCTGGCCCGACTCGGCAAAAACGAGAAAGCAGAATTCAACTTCCGGGAAAGCATCGAGCTCGCGCACCAGATGGGCGTCCTGAGTAAAGCCGGAATCGCCTCGCTGACGCTGATTGAAGAAATTGACGACCTGGAGCCGGCGGCGTTGGCGAGCGCTTACAAGCAAGCAGCCGAATGGCTGTCGGATTGTCAGAGCGAAGCATTACTGTCGAAGTTCAAGACAGCCGGAACGAAGTTAGCTTTAGAACTGCTGCGCGAAAAAGAAGCCGCCGAGACCAGCACTTCTTTCAACCTGCCGTGTGACTTCACTCAGGAAGTGTTGCGGTTCGAGCGCGCCCTGATACGTCAGGCACTTGCCAGAGTGGAGGGCGGACAGGTCGTCGATGCGGCGAAGTGTTTGGGAGTCAGTTATCAACGACTCACCCACCGCATCAAGACGCGGCATCCTGAGTTAGTGAATGAGCGGAGCCCAATCCGGCCGCGCCGGCGCTCCGTGCTGGTCTGAACTCACCACACACTTCCACCTGCCTCGCACTCAAACTGCTTGCATTGTCCCATCGATCTGCGTAAAGTGTGCCCGCTCTTTCCTGCTGTCCAGCCTTTCCGGATGAAATTCCAAAAATGGAGGCCCCATGCTCTCTCCCAACACGGGCGCAATCACGTCGCAAGTAACGTCTGATTACCGAGTCAATAATTACCTGATGGCCTGGGCACACACGCTGCTCAACACAAACCTTTTCCCTGTCGATCCGAAGCCAAGCTGGTTCGATGACGTCGCCACGGAGCTTGCCGCCACCAAGCAAATCACCAGACAGTGGCTGCACGAGGATTTCCCGAAAATCGCGGCGAAGCTCCCGCAAGTGCTGATCGAGTACGCCAACCTCTTCGACTCCGCCGTCAATGAGCTCCTGCCTCTGGTTGCCTGGAGCAATCCGCAAGGTGACGACCGGGAAACAGTTGCTGACATACTGGGGACACTCTACACGGCCGCCGATGCACGTCGCGCGCAAGCCCTCACCTGGCAAACCAAGGTGACTGCCTTTACCACCGCCGTGAAAAAATCTTCGGCAGACATGGCCGGCAAGGCGAAGAAAGTAAGGGAGACAATCAGCGGCGCGGACAAGGAGTTGTTGGCGTTGCAAGGTCGCATAGCCGAACTACAGCGCCGGCTCGGCATCACTACCACCGAAGCAAAGAACTCAATGACGGGAGCGGCGATGACGGGCGCCACGATCAGTATGACGATGCTGGCCTTTACCGTCGGCGCCGCTTCTTTCCCAGTTTTCGGACTGGCCGGAGCAATCATCGGTATCGGCCTCAAGGCCGCTGACGAAGCCGCGAAGAGCAAGGAGGTTTTGGCCCTGGTGCGAGAGATAGGCGAGTTGCAGGTAAAGCTCAGTGCGCAGCAGTTTCAACTTGCGGCTCTCGAATCGATTGCTACCTCGCTGGAAAACCTCTCAGACGTCTGCTCCGAAGCGCTCACCTGCATGGACGGAACCGTCCATCACTGGGACGACATCGCTAACAACCTCGCCGCGGTCCGCGAGCTGGTCCAGCAACCGCAGGTCGATCTATCTCGCCTCGCTGCTTTCAAGCAACTCCAGACACACGCCAAAAACTGGGAAATCGTCAAACAGCGCGCGGAGAAGATCCAGAATTCAGTGATGACGGTGGAAAAGACGATCCTCGTTGGACAGAGCGCCGCATGACGACCAACGACGCACTTACCCCCGAACCACCATCGCTCGCCTTCGATACTGCTACATTCGGTGCGGCGCTGCGCACGATCGCGAGTAACAGAGAACCGCTCATGCGGTACGTTGCAGCGGTCCGCGCGATCCCCCTGGGCGAACAGCCAATCGTTGTCCGCGGCGAGGTGGTCTCACGTTACGACGTGCTTTCCAAAAAACCGGAGCTCAAGAGCGCACTGTGGAATGCGCTGCATCGAGCGAACGATCTCGCCGGTCACATGGACACGCTGCACAACTGGGCGGCCGGCGGAGCGAACGGAGCGGTGGAACAGATCACGCCGTTGCTCGACTCCATATACAAAATTCTTGCGGCCGTGCCCGCTAGCGGCAGCATCAATCCTGCGGACCTCCCGCGTATCCGGCAGGAGATGCAACTGGTTTCTGTGTACGTGTGGATGGTACGGACGCCGATGCAACAGATCGGCGCAGGCATTAAAACTTTCCTGTCGAATATCTTTGTCGACCACGACACGTTCGCCGCCGGACCACTCGAGCTTCGCAAAATGAAGGACGAAGTCGGCCGGCAAATCAGCGACGAGGCGATGCCCCTGGTGCTGAAGCTGGAAACCAACGGAATCGGCCTGGCGATGCTCGAGGTAGGCAGAGCGTTTCTCGCCACGATAGATGGGCTGATTCAAGTCCTCGGAAACGCACTCGTCGGCCACGAAGCAATGCAGGGCGCAGCTTCGGCAGTGGGCGCGGCGGCCAACACCGCGTGGAGCAAGTATGAAGCCGCGGCCTCTGCCGTCTGGGCCGCCGACGCGGCGCAGATGAGCATCACGCTGCGCAAGCTGGAATTGACCGTCGCGATCGAGTCGTGGAAACAGTTCGCGGCATTCTTTTCAAAATCCAATCTCTGACTCCCGAAAGGAAACTATTTATGACGACACTCGCTCTCATTTCGACTAACGATCAGGACGTGTCAGTGAACACGGAAGGCGCTAAAAACATGATGGCCGAACAACTCGATAGTCTTTCGGTAGTCACGTCGTACGCGCACGCGATCGGAAACACGATTATCAATCCCGTCAGCGCGCCTCCCGAGGACTGGTTCAAACCGTTGGATAAAAACCTGAACATCGCCAAAGATCACGCGCGCGACTGGATCGGCGACATCGCCCCGAAGATCGGTTCTGAAATCCCGCAAACCATCATCAATTACAACAACCGCTTCACCGCCGCGACGAACGCCATCCTCCAGATTCTCGGCACCAAGAAAACGCTGACGAACGATGAGAAGCTGGAGATCATCGATTTGATCGAAGCCACGCTCGCATCATTGAATACTCAGAAAGCCAAAGTGGCCGACGTGCAGACCAAAATTCTGGCCCTCTCCCGCCATTTCGCAGATGACCACGACAACCTCACGAGCGGTCAGAACAGCGCGGCGCGCGCGGTCCAGCTTGCCGAACTCGAGCGGCAGAAGATTGAAAACAAGATTACTGAACTCCAAACCGAACTCGCAGACGCACGTCAAAAGGTAACCGTCTCGGGTATCGGTCTGGGACTGGGAATTTTTCTCGCGGTCGCCGCATTCGCCCTCGCTGTCGCGACCGGCGGCACTGGATTGATTGTGGCCGGCGCAGTGGGCGTAATCGGTGTCGGCACTGCCGCGACGTTCACCGGCATTTTCACCGCCAAGATCGGGAAGTTGCTGGAAGAAATCGCGCAGCAGCAGGGAGTGCTTGAAGACAAGAAGCGGCAGGTCACCGCGCTGAAAGGCCTGCTGCAAACGATGGATAGTTTGCGCGTCAATAACGAAGCGGCCAAAGTGGCTTTGACGAACATCTCCACCATGTGGAACACGCTCGGTGCGAAGCTCGAGTCAGTGCTGAGTGAGTTGAAAGAGGCGCAAGGAGACAAGGCGACCGCCGCGCTACAGCGAATGAATCTCAGGACTGCGCAAACAAACTGGACCGCTACTGCCGCGTGGGCCCAAAAGATTCAGGACCTCGCTTCGGGAACGCAACTACAGCCACTGTTGCAGCACCGGAGCCTGATGATCGCGGCGTAAGTTTGCGGTCGTTCGTGAAACTAGGACCTGCGGCCAACGATCTCCGCGGCTTCTTTTGAGGTGATGACTGGATAAACTTCGAACTCGACGATATCGCTCCACTTCGCCATCCATTCATCGAGCAGACGGCGGTCGTCCGTCTCCATCAGTTGAAAACACGTTTCCAGTTTTTCATCGACCCAGCTCGAGACGTATTGCAACCCTTCGGGAGCGAGCCGGCCGTGGTCGCGGAAACGTCGATACACCGGCAACGGATCCGCATCCTTAAAGTGCTCTACAACCATGTACAGCATGTGATTCCGTCAGGCGTGCTGCGATCATCCAGGATCTACCGCGGAGTTCCTGTTGAAGATGAAATCAAACCTCTTGCCCATGTACATTCTTTGCAGCGGCTTGCTCAACTTCCAGGCGCCGGCGTCGATTACAAAATGCGACATCGTGGCGCCCAGGATGGCTCCAAAGATGAAGTCGGCGACCTTCGACATGGCTCCGGACGACGCGACAAACTCGATCGTTTTCAAGTCGGTGCCGCGGTAGAAAACAAAGCCGAGGATGACCATGAACCCAAGCAGCTTCAGTGCGTTGGCGAGTTGCGCTTTGTGCCGGACGTTCTGTGGAGCGAAGTTCAATGACACGACCATCATGAATAGTATGTATTGCAGCCCGTGGGCCATCGCGTAACTGAAGAAAGCTACCGCGATATTCGTCGAGATGAAGACCGGCAGAAAGAAACACACCAGAGTGAAGTAAAAGACGGAAAGCAACGGCGTGGTCCGTTTGAAGTTCCTGACGTAAACGACGACGCTGGCGAGCAACACCGCGCCAAAAGCGAAGGTGCCGAAGCGATAAAGACCCTCGAACGGTTCACGCAGGTATGCTGGAGCCACACCCAATCCGAGAATCTTGAACGTTCCGATAATTCCACACCACGTCCCCAGCTCGATCATCAATCGTTCTGTTTGCTCGGGTTTCGTACCGCGCGTAGCTATCGAAACAAACGAATAGATCCCCGTATTTTGCCGTCCGTAGTGGAACGCCTGCCACGACCAATAAATTATCAACACGTACGCCTGCACCGGCGTACCACCGACGACGAAAATAAGTGCGGTGGCGAGGGTCAGCAGGAGCGGAAAATAGATGTAACGCCGCCTGTTGCTGTTAATGATTTCAGAAAAGTCTTTGTCGACGTAGAAGTAGAACGTTGCCGGAACATGGGCCGTGCCGAGAAAGAGCAACATCGCTTTCATTGCGCCGAAGCCGTACATGGCGCCTTCCAGACGCGAGCTCCACACGAAGAAAATCATCGGCAGCCACGTACTCACCAGCAGCCCGCCGAGAAAAACCGGTTTGAGCCGGGCAGCCGAAAAAGCAGCAGAAACAGGCTGTGGCGTCAGATTTCTCGCGTCTGCGGGTGCAAATTGTTCGTTCATCTTATCGGTGGAGCCGGCAGGTCCGGGTAAATATAGATTACTTCTCGTCAAAGCGCGACCGCTTTCGACGCGATCAGCGGCAATGGATCGGCATCCTCAAAGTGCTCTCCAACGATATAAAGCTTATAATTCTTTTCAACTATGGCATCCAAGGATCCACTGGCCACTGCGGGGCTTCCCACTTTCAAACGCGGCGACGTCGCGAAAGAGCCTCAGCCGATCGAGCCGAAATTTTTGCTACTCGTAGTCGATGACTCGGCCGACAATCTCGCAGTCATTAGCTTGAATCTTCAATACCAGGGTTACCGCGTCGTGACCGCCGGCAATGGCGAAGACGCCGTCAACGTGGCGACGCAAACGCAGCCCAACCTAATCCTGATGGACATCAACCTGCCGGGACTCGATGGCTTGGCTGCGACCCGCCGGATTCGAGAAATCGAAGGCTTGCACGAGGTGCCGGTGATTGCGATCACCGCGTTTGGTACTGAAGGTTTTCAACGCGCGGCGTACGACGCAGGTATCTCCGGCTACTTAACCAAACCACTGGACTTCGATCGCATGAACCAACTCGTCGCCCACCTCCTCTCCCCAGAAGGCTCCGGCAAACTTCGTTCATAACGAACGGAGTTGCACCGTGTCTTTGCTCATTGCGGCCGTAGTTTCCTCTTCATTCAACCCCAAGGCTGACGGCCCAGGAAAGGACGCTTTCTCTTCTGCATGATGTACGCCCGATGTTTTAACGAAGATGTTGATACTACGTGGAGACGCTTCAAGTCGGTTTAGATCAGTGGCAGAACTTCTGTCCAGATGATGCCGAAACACCTGCCGGCGCGACGCATAAAAGCAGTTCGTCGGCACGCAATCGATCGGCTCTATCTTGTCCGAAATCTTTCGTGCATCCGTCATCACCGGATAGTAGGGCAGGAAGCCTTCCTCGCAGGAAGTGTAGTCGAGTTTGATATTGCGCGTGTCGTATTTGACGCCGGCGACGATGCTCATATCGAAAACGATGCCGAGCTGAACGAGCAGGTCGAGCAGGTGAGGCGACGGCGCGATGCACCACGCGCCCGAACGAAACGACACGCAGCGACAATGTGGATCAACCTGCCTGAGTAAGTTCTCGAGATAGTCTTTGCCATACTGCAACATCTCGAGCGCTGCTTCGCGGGAGTAGTTGAGGATGGACCAGTCGCTGGTTAGTTTCCAACGTCCGTCGCTGTATTCGGCGTTCTGCCATTGCGGGTGAACGTGTAACTGAACGTCGTGGCCCTGCCGGTACGTTTCTTTTACCACCTCGTCCCATTCATCGGCGAGCGCCTTCAGTTTCTGGTGCTGGTCCTGGTGTTGCCGGAAGGTAATCTGTTGCATCACTTCGGCATTGAACGAGCCGTGGATGCCGAGGCGATCATAGATCCTCACGAGCCGGCGCAGCGGCTCAAACTGGAGCTGACGAACGTCACCCGAGCCGTTCCCACTCAATTCCCAGTCGTCAACCAAGGCGAGATGTATTGTGGTCATTCGTTAGTGCCACCCGCACGCGAGCCTGAATGTGCGGCATTATAAACGGGTGCGGCTCTTCTGTCGTTGCTCACGCGGTTGCTCAGGTTCGTTTGTTAACTGCACCTTGCATGAGGTCGCCGCTACGTGTCCCAGTGAGTCGCTTCGTTCAACTGTGACTTCAATCGTTCCAGGATTAAGGCCGGAGGTGTCGAGTTTCATTCTTGTGCGGCCTTGGCCTTCCACAATTCTGCCCGCACTAACAATCCACGTCGGTACCGCGGCGATGCCGTGAGGGTATACAGCTTTGAACGTTAACACTTCGCCTACGCCTGCGGGTGCTTTCGGACAGTCGAGAGATACGACAGGTACGTGTTCGAAAAAGGGTTCTACAAATACCTCCGGCCTGCGAAAGTAAGCAGGACATTGCGCGCGATCGTTGGGAACAGGAAAGTACACTATGCCAAAGATTCTGGTGTCGAATACTTTCAACCCGAGCCCGGATTTCTCGTCGATATAACCCTCGTAATTAATTCGCCGCATCGTCGGTCCGGGGGCTTTTTGACCGCTTAGAGACGCACAGGTTCGTTCGAGGATGTCACAAATTGTGATGATCCCCAGAACCTTCATCTAACTCTTCCACGACCTTGGGTAAACCCAATATTAGGTCTCTTCGTTGTCGGAGGGACCATGAGCTCACGTATCGCGTCAAACACAATCTTAAACTGTCGATCATACTTTTGCTCAAGATCCTCTAGTTTGCGCGCCAAATCTGCGTTGGCTGTCAACATCTGCCGCAGCCTGACGAAGGTTCTCATGATTTCGACGTTCACCGCTATAGCACGCTTACTGCGGAGCACTGTAGATAACATCGCAACGCCTTGCTCAGTGAAGGCGTAAGGTCGAAATCGCGGATCTCGATACTTTTGTGAACCGGTCACAATTTGTGACCGGTTCAGCTCTGTAAGTTCATCATCTGTAAGTTGAAACATAAAATCGAGAGGAAACCGATCGCGATTGCGTCGTACAGCCTGGTTTAGGATCTTGGTTTCAACTTCGTATAGGTCGGCTAAATTGTGATCAAGCATCACTTTTTCACCACGAATGAGGTAAATGGCCTTTTCAATTCGTTCGCCGGGAAGCGTTATGAGTTCTCTTTCCATGTGAGGTCTCCTTATGAGATAGCTAGTGGGCTGACTTGATCAACGCCGGCGGTGGGACCGGCGATCACAATCGAGCGCTTTAGGACCTAACTGGGTTGGCTAACAGCTCGCCTTCCACAACGGCAATTTGAGCGTCGACCATTCCGAACAGGTTCAACTCACCGCAGCGCGTAAAGGCGAAGTGCTTTACCGTGTGTGCGAGTGCTTCGGGTTCGCTTGAGGCCAGAAGGGTTCCCATTAACACCAACAGAGCACCGGCGGATTCCTCGCCTGCGTTGCAGATGATTTCTGCGAGAGCTTCGGTCTTTTTTCGACTTGAATTTTCATCGCCGGTTTCGGGCTTTAAATCGACTTCATCAGTTTCGAGAATCGAGTCGACTTCTTCTCTTTCGGCTGTTTGCGAGAAGTCGAATGTACCGCCAACGTCTTCCTCGGTACCGGAATGCCGCACCAATTCAGCAAGCCACGGATCGTTCGTTTCGAGGCCGTGACGAATAATCGCGCGGGTCTGCGGATCGATTGACTTGTCGTTCAGAACAGCCTCCGCTCCTCGTTTGAGCACATCGATAATAGTTGCGGTTCTGGTTGTTCGGTTTGCGTGAGGTGTCTGTTCGCGCGTTGATGCGCTAGTATCTTTAGACATATCTTCATCCTTTCTCTAGAAGGTTGAGGGTTAGGGTCGATTTCGTGTGGACGCACGAGTCGGCCCGCTTCTGTTTTTGAGGGGTGAGCGCACTATAGCACAAAGATTTTTGGTTGGGTCTTAAAATGCTGACTTAGCTGAGTTGTACCTGATTATTCAGTTAAAGAGCGTCACCATGAGAGGCCGCCTAATTTGCAAGCTCTGAAGACCCATGATAAAAACGCCCTATTCCTATCCTCAAGGAGACATCTTCATGAGCACGCCTATACTAGGAACGTTGGAAAAAGTTGACTTGCGCGTGGCTTGGACGAGCGAATGGAACGGATTCACGCCATGGCTGGCAAATCCGGAGAATTTAAAGCTGCTCGCCGAAACCGTAGGCGTTGATCTGGAGTTCGAAGCTCAGGAGAAGCAGGTTGGTCCATTTCGCGCTGACATTCTCTGTAAAAACACCATTGATGGTTCATGGGTATTAGTCGAAAATCAACTCGAGCGCACGGATCACACGCACCTTGGACAATTACTAACCTATGCCGCTGGGCTGGAGACGGTCACAATCATCTGGATCGCGGAGCGGTTCACTGAGGAGCACCGCGCTACGCTCGATTGGCTAAATGAGATCACAACCGATCGATTCATGTTTTTTGGGCTGGAAATTGAGTTGTGGCGCATAGGCGATTCCGCCATCGCGCCTAAGTTCAATGTCGTTTCCAAGCCAAACGATTGGTCCAGGTCAGTGCAAGACTCAGCCGTCAAAGCTAGTGAGCTTTCCGAATTGAGAAAAACACAACTGGAGTTTTGGACGGCATTCAAGAAGTACATGGAAGAACACAGTAATATCCGGTGCCAGAAACCGGCACCTCAGCAATGGATGAATCATTCTATTGGCAGATCGGGCTTTGGCCTTGCTTCCATTATCTCGTCATGGAGTTCAGTTACTCAATCCTGGGATCCAGAGCTGCGAGTCGAGTTTTCTGTCAGCTTGCCCAATAGTCATCGGTACTTCGAATTGTTAGAGGCACAGAAAGCTGAAATTCAGGCAGAACTGGGTCAGACTCTCACATGGTCCAGTGCGCCAGACAAGCGTACGTGCAAGGCATATGTTCGCTTGTCCTCAAACTTCTTAGATCGAGCAGAATGGGTGAAAGAACATGAATGGCTCCGTGCCAACCTCGAAGGCTTTTACCGTGTATTCGCGCCGCGAATCCGTACGTTGGAACCAACAGGTGAAGGTAACGGGTTCACCAAACACACGAACGATGCTCTAGCACCTTGACGAGATTTTACGTAACAGGGACTTTTGAAGGACCACGCCATAAGACCAGAATTTCCGTACCGGCAACTGATCGCTGCGCTTCTGTCAGAGTACCGGCTCGGAATCGTCGAACCTGCTCGCGTTGAGTTTAGACGTGACTGCGAAACTGAATCAGAACCGTTGACCTGCCGAAAGACAAAGATCGAATTTCCTACCATCGCTTCTGGTTTCTCGTGCCTGTAAACGTCGATGATCTGTTTCTGCTTGTCAGAGAGGTCGATCTCTGAAAAGTACCAGGCGCCGATCGCTACGTATTTTGTGTTGATGGTTGAAGCAGTGGTGTCGGTTTCAGGAGCTTCTTGTTCGGAGTTGTCTTCGGCAGAATCGTCGTCTGGTGCGTCTTGTCCGTTTTGAGTGTCGTCCGGATCGTCATCGTCGTACCAGCCGGGAAAGTCCTCAAGCTCGACGCCGTAGAACCGCAGAAACTCGCCGCCGACCATAATGCCCGTCACGCGGTTCTCGCCGTGAGCTTTCAAATATGCAGCGAGCGCTTTTACCTCTTGCCCGGTTTCGACGTTTGAGTCGGAGAGTGTTTGCCAACCATGCTCTGTGCCGCCGGCAAGTGGGCTGAAGTACGTCAGGTAGTTTGGGTAGGTTGAGATCGCGATCACTAAAAAGGGCGCGAGAATGAGAACGGCAAGCACGACCGCGAGCACTCGGCCGCGCTTGGGCGTCATGCTGCGTTTTAACGGAAACTGGATAACCGCGGAGATGAAGCCGCCGCCGAGGATCGCTGCGAACGGAAACATCGGCAGAAGATGGCGCACGCCGATGTTGAGATGTGAGGTCATCGTGAGCCCTAAGTAAGCTAACGCCGGCAAAACTGCGTAAAGCGGAACGTAGCGTTCGCGCAGCGAGCGGCTCTTGCGTCTGAACACCTGAACTAAGGACCACACGAATCCGCTGACTGAGGCGAGCAGAAACGGGATCGTGGTCTTGAGTGCGAACGCGACTGGGAAGTAGTACCACCAGCCTGTATCGGAAACCTGCCCGAACAGAAACGCCGGCCGGCCTTCACGGCTGTCCCGGATCACCATGTCGATGCCATAGACGAAGTAGCGCGGCAGCAGCGGCGGAAACGAAAACAAGCTCACGTGAAACGAGTAGAAGGCGATCAGGATCAAGTAAGCGGTGAGGAACACAAGCGAGACACACAGGGTCAGGGATAAAAACCGGGATTTTCTGCGGAGCAGTTGCAAGGTGGCCCAGGCGATTAGGATCGCAACTGTAACGGGCACGAGGACCACGAGCGAATACTTGGTTACGAGAGCAAGACCGAGTGCGCCTCCGAGTAAAAGCGCTCGCGGTACAAGCGCTCGCGCGGCCGCCGGCTGGTGCGTTGCGAGATCGTTAGTCAGAAACTTCTTGACCGCAATCACAAACAACACCAGCGCCAACGCCGAAGCAACATCGTTCTGCACGACAATCGCGTTGCCGATCACATTCGGTTCTGTGCCCAAGAGAAACACCGCAATCAGCGCCGCTGCCGGCCCAAACAACTCCCGCGTCAACCACCAAACCGCCGCCAGCAACAGCAACGGAATCACCAGCACAGGCAATCTTCCGTACCACGCGATCTGCTCAAACTGGTTCGCGTTCGCGGCGAAGAACGCTTCCTCGATCTTCACCATCCCGTCTTCCGGATCTTCCGGTGTCGCTGCTTGCTGCCAGCCCGGGGAGTCGAAAGGAAATTGCGGCTGCAGTCGCCAAAGACCCAAACCGCTCAGCAGTTTTATCAGCGGCGGGTGCTCCTGGTTCAAACGGTAGTCGTGAGTTAAGAGGTACGAATAGCCGGCCGGCATGTGCATCGAGTCGTCGATGAACAAGCCTTTTTGCGAGAGAAGCAGCAGCGAGACGACAAGAAATGCCAGCAGCATTCCCGCCAACACTGTTCCCTCCCCTGCACGACTCAGCCTGATCATGTTTGACTCACAGAAAGGTTAAACTGAAGGCGTTCGGTCTTCCAGTAAGCCACAAACGGGCACCCAAATGGAAAGCCAAGATTTGACGAGTCTCGCTAAATCCCCGGCGGAACATTTCGACGTCATCATCGTCGGCGCCGGGCTATCGGGAATTGGCGGTGCGTGCCATCTGAAGATGGAATGCCCGCACAAGAGCTTCGTCATTCTCGAAGGGCGCGACGCGATGGGCGGCACGTGGGACCTGTTTCGTTACCCGGGCGTTCGCTCCGATTCCGACATGTACACGCTCGGTTATCGCTTTCGCCCGTGGCGTGACAACAAAGCGATGGCCGATGGACCGTCGATCCTCAACTACATCCGCGCGACCGCCACCGAATTCGGCATCGACCAGGCGATTCGTTACAACCACCGCGTGCGGCGCGTCTCATGGTCGTCGCACGATGCACGGTGGATCGTTGCAGCCGAAACCGGGCCAGACAAAACGCCGGTCCAACTTACGTGCAACTTCCTCTATCTCTGCACCGGTTACTACGATTACGACAACGGCTACACGCCTGACTGGCCGGGCGTCGCACGCTTCCACGGCACAATCGTGCATCCGCAGAAATGGCCGGAGGATCTCGATTACACCGGCAAACGCGTCGTCGTGATCGGCAGTGGCGCGACGGCGATCACGCTCGTGCCCGCAATGGCCGAACGCGCGGCGCACGTCACAATGCTCCAGCGTTCGCCGAGTTACGTCGTGTCGCGTCCCGCCGAAGACAGAATCGCAAACTGGCTGCGTCGCTGTCTGCCGGATAACACCGCGTACGCCCTGGCGCGCTGGAAGAACGTATTGAATGCGACGTTCTTCTACAACCTCGCGCGCAAGCGCCCCGAACTTTTCAAGTGGATGGTCGCGAAGGGCGTGCGCAAGCAGCTCGCTGACGCATACGACCCGAAGCATTTCACGCCGCGTTACAACCCTTGGGACCAGCGATTGTGCTTCGTTCCGGACGCCGACCTCTTCCGCGCGATGCGCGACGGCCGCGTTTCCGTCGCGACCGACGAGATCGACACCTTCACCGAACACGGCCTGTTGCTGAAGTCAGGCGCGCAACTCGACGCCGACATCATCGTCACGGCAACCGGACTGGTGCTGAGATTGTTCAGCGGCATGCAACTCGTCGTCGACGAAACGCCCGTCGATCTGCCGCAGACGCTCGTCTACAAAGGCATGATGTTCAGCAACGTTCCGAACCTTGCTTTCGCCGTGGGTTACACGAACGCCTCGTGGACTTTGAAATGTGATTTGACTGCCGAGTACGTGTGCCGGCTTCTGAACCACATGGACCAGCACGGCTATGGCGTCTGCACTCCGCGCGTAAACGGTCCCGATGTCGGCAAACAGCCGGTGATCGATTTCAACTCGGGCTACGTGCTGCGCGCCCTGGACACACTTCCGCGTCAGGGGCTGAAGACGCCGTGGCGACTGCATCAGAACTACGTGAAAGACCTTTCGATGATGCGCTACGGCCGCGTTGAAGACGGCTCAATGGAGTTCCGCCACGGATTACACAGATGAACACGGAAGCGTGTTCACCGAGGTGGTTTCGGTGCGTGGTTGATGTTTGCTCGGCCAGAGTTTTGACAAATAGGCTGTAAGACGACAATGCCCTCTCGCTTCTGCGTGCGAGAGGGCATCGTTCGTTTTGCACTAAAGCTTGATTACTGCTTGTCGTACACCGCAGTGTTTCTAACTTTCTTTCCTTGAGCGTTCGTGGTGGTCGTCGTCACGGTGCGTGTCTTGCCATCGCGCGAGACGACGATACGACCGGTCAGATTCACTTTCCCGCCCTTCTTGCCGGTCAGGCTCAAGGTGTTCTTATTGATCATACGGTAGGCTCTGGTATCAGAATTAGGATCGCCGGTTACCGGATAGTCTTTCCCGTCGAACTTGCCGGTCCATTCGCTGTGGACGGCGCCGCCGTTTTCATCGGTGCCGTCGACGGTCACCTTGGTCTGATCACCAGCGGCTTCGTAAACAACCGTGTGATTCCTCGCTTTGCCGGCAAACTTTGATTTGCCCTCATTCAGTTTCCAGGTGCCCATCTGCGGGCTGTTCTGAAAGCCCAGCGCCACGCTCACAAAAACGAGGGAGATGGTTAAGGCAATCGTTCTTGCTTTCATGTCGTCCTCCAAAGAAGTTGTTTAGGTCGCCGCGCATTCTATGCCTGACGGTGCTCGGCTGCAATGAAGTTCTGTCCCGGAAACAGTCTGTGGTATTTAGTAGGCATGGCTGGAAAGAACCGTACGCGAGTGTCGGTGGCGACAGTCGTAATAGCCCACCTGATCGTCAATTTACTTCACGGAAACGCGCACCGGAGCTTAAGCGTGGGGCTGAGCGAGTTCCAGCAAGTGTACGTGGTCACCGTCATCCTGCTCGCGCCGTTAGTCGCACTCGCGGTGTGCTTCACCCGCTATATCAGGGCTGGTCTGTGGCTGTTGCTGGTATCAATGGCGGGTTCGCTAATCTTCGGAGCGTGTTATCACTACGTCATCATCTCTCCCGATCACGTCGCTCACCTACCTGTCGGCGACGCCCGCGAACTGTTTCGGACTACGGCGCTGCTGCTATTGATAACCGAAGCGCTTGGTGTGGTGGTGGCGGGGTTCGCCCTACTTCGTCGACGCGCTAACGAAGAAGGCGCATGAGCCTGAGCTCGCGCGCCCTCCTCTTACCTGAAAGATAACCGCCCCTACGTCGTCAGAGCCTTTTGCGCTTTGCTGCGAACGAAGGCGTAGTTCAACTGCGGAAGCGAATTGAATTTTGCGGCTTTGGTGAACGAGGCTTTGGCGTTAGTCGCATCGCCTTTGCCTTGGTACGCCAAGCCGGTCAGGTACAGGACGTCGGGGTTTTGCTGGTTCGCCTGGCCTAACTCCGCGATCGCCGTGTCGTAATTCTTCTCCTCCAACGCGATTCGGCCGGCGAGTTCGTGCGCCTGCTTCAGTTGGTTCGCATTCGTCGCTGACTCGGCACCTTTGCGAAACGTCTCGGTTTCGCTTTTCGCGGTCGCCAGATCCTTTTTCGCGATCGCTACGCGAGCGAGGTTGTAATGACTAAACCGCGCCGCGTTGTCTTTGTTCTGCTGCGAAACGTTTGCGCTGTTCGTGGTCTTCAAAGCCTCGTCGTAAGCCTTTTTGGCGTCGTCCGGCTTTCCCATTTCGAGCAGGATGTTGCCCTTCAACAGTAAGTCACCAGCCATCGCCGGCAGGTCGTTCGTCTTCTGACCCAACGCATACTGCTGCTCGACTGCCGCTAGCGCTTGATCCAGCTTACCACTGTCAGCCGCAACCACCATCTGGCCAAACAATGCGGTGCGTCGTTCGCCGTCGGTGCGCGCCTTCGCCGTCATCTTCTGCAACTCCGCGTTCGCTTCGCTCGACTTGCCCTGGTAAGTCAAAGCCGCTGCGATGCCGAAATGCGAGTTGAGAAAATTAGCATCGATACCTAACGCCTTGTTGTATTGCGTGATCGCCTCATCAAACCTTCCCATCTTCAACAGCAACTCCGCGTACGAATCGTAAGGGTTCGGATCGTTGGGAATAAGTTCGATGTATCGCTTGAACGCGTTTTCCGCATCGCCGTAGGCTTCGTTCTGGCGGTACGCGTAACCGAGAATGTTGTAGGCGGTGGAATAATCGGGCGCAATCTCGGTCGCTTTTTTGTAGTGGGCGATCGCCTGCACGAAGTCCTGTTGACCGAAATAGAAGCCGCCGAGATTGAAGTGCGCTCGCTCGTCGTTTGGATAAGCCGCCACGAGCTGTTCGAGAATCTCTTTCTGTTTCGTGGGGTTCGCGTTCGCACCTGCCTCAGTCGCCTGGATCAGCATACGTTCGCCGTCTGACGCCTTCGCCGAGAGTGCTAAGGCTTTGTTCAGATGATCAAAAAACTCTTTCGCCGTCGGCGAGACGTTGGCCCGATTTAGCTCGGCAAGGGCGAAGTTCGGATCGAGTGAGATTGCTTTGTCGAAATGAGCGATGGAATCGGTGATACGAAGTTTTTCCTGGAGGTCGCGACCCGCGAGATACTCCTTGCGCGCTTCTTCGGACGAAGTAGTGACTGCGATCTTGCCGGTGTTTGTGGCCGCATTAGACGCGGTCGCCTTGCTTGACTCAACCTGTTGGCACCCCGCAACGATCACGGCAGAAATAAGCAGGAGCAAATGTGCAAGAGGTGCTGAATGGTGTTTTCGCATTATGGGCTGTACTCCTTTTGGATAGACGAAAGCCGGTTGAAAAGACGGGGAGAAAGTCAGAGCAAACGCAGTTGGAGCAGACGCAGTTTAAGGAGTCGATTGGAACTGATTAACAGGTACGCAGAATAGTGGAGCGAAGTTTCGGCCGTCTACGGGATTGCGCGAGAAATAAGCTTCGTTAGCAAGGGCGTCTTTACGGAATCTCAAAGCGATAGCCTTTGCCCCGGATGGTCGCAATCCTACACCGTCCGTGAGCGACGGGTTCGATTCGCTCGCGCAGGCGGCGCACCAACGCGTTGAGCGCTTCGTCCGAGACACTATTCCCGGCGGCATATTCGCTGGCGTAAACGTTACTGATAATCTCGTCTTTGCTGCGCAAGCGGCCGGGTTCGAGGCAGAAATAACTGAGCAGCAACAATTCCTTTTTGGTGAGTGGAGGTTGGATGATCTCCTGGTTGACCCACACTTCGCCGGCAGTATCGATCCGAAGCGGTCCGGCCTGTATTTTGGTGGCGGCCGTCGCGCGAGGAGCAAAGTTCGTGACGTACTCAGCAAACAACGGCCCCAGAGCAATACGTTCGGCTACGATCAGTCGTTTGAACGTAAGCCGGTCGACCACCTCTCGTTCGACGTCGGCAAAGTTGCCCGAAGCATATTGTCGTAAGCCGGCCTTTTCTTCCTTGCTCAAACTCTCGTAGATCTTCTGGCACTCATGATTGACGCCCCGGTTGAGCAGGATGTCTTTGGGCGGAATCCGTTCGAGTTCGGTCAGTTCCAGGACACCACTGAGCAGGGCCATGATCGTGGCCTTAAGAATTCCGGGATGGCAGCCCGTCAACTCGAGCAACGTGCGGCGGTCTGCTTCAGACCAACGTTGTTCGTGACGTTCGACGATGTTATCTAACAAGGCCCGGGCGTCGGCGGCATCGTATGGGCCCAGCGCGATCACGTTGAGAGCCGATAACTCATAAAACTCCTCGCATTCTTTTGCCGAACAAAGGCGAGGCAGTTCCTCGCGGGTGAAAGTCACATAAGAAACACGCTGTTTGAATTCGTCGCGAACAAAACGAAGGTGCGCGAAGAAATAACTCGGAAGCTGCTCGTAAGCCTGGTCGAATTGATCGAAGAGAATCGCGACCTGCCGCAAAGCAGAAGACGCGAGCAGCAAGCGCATGGCTTGCGCAAACGTTCTTTTCCCCGCCAATTCACCGCCATTCTTGATTTCCCCGTGAAGTTCATCAAGCTGCGCGATCAATTCCGCGGGCACGCCGGCGCGGGTCGACTCGGTAATCAGACTTTCCAACAACAAGTCGTAAGCCGCCTGCTCACTTACTTGGCCAAGTGCGTTTGAGTCGAAACCGGCGATGAGGAAGTTGGTCCACTGCTCGTTGAAAACCGCCTCCCTAATCTGCGGCCGCTGGAGATAACGAAACAGATTGCTCTTGCCTACGCCACTGACGCCGACTACAGACACGGAGTCACCGAATCGCACGTGTCGCATAATTGCGGCGACCTGTTCCTGGCGGTAGCTCAGACTTATTTCTGACACGGTTATCTCGGAAAACAGGACTAGTGTTTACGTTCGGCGGACGTGTGTTCGGCTTCTGTGACCGCGCTAATTTTTAGTTGGATGGCGCGAATTGGGAAACGCCTTGCTCAACTCGGCTTCGAGAGCTTCCGCGGCGCCCTTGAGCCCTCGAAAGGTTATCGTAAATGACATGAGATCCGTAAGTACGTCGCAGTCTTTCTCCTGCAGGATGATCGTTTTCTTGCCCATGCCTTTAGCAATACCCAATGCCAGAGCGAGTTCAGCATTTGCGTATTGACTGTTTGGGGTCCCATCGGAAGCCAGGCAACCGACGACGAGTTGCATCTGGCCGAGTTTGAGGACGAAATCCTCTACATTGACTTGCTGCTCAACGGGAATTACCTGCACATTGCGTTGATGTACGTCGCGAAGGATCTCGGTGAGTCGCGGAGCGAGTTTCTTTTTCTGCCGCGGCGTGTTCGCGACCAGGAGTACGGCCGACCTGGGCTTCACCTTCACTTGCGCGAGCTTGGTTTTGAATTCCGGCTTCAAGTAGTAGAACCGGTTTTCCCACTTGTCTTTCTTCTCCAGAATTCCCCTGACGTGTTTCGTGAGTAGCACATGCTCGCTGGAGTATTCGTACAGCAGATCTCCGGAGATCAAAGGCGGTCGTTTCAGTTTGCTTTTTTGACGGATGAGAGCGAAGTAGGGTTTGTGTTTACCGATCGCATATCCGAGCTCGAAGTACACATTCCCGTTTCCCACGCTGATTTCATACAGACCCGCGTCCGTATCTTCGATCATCTCAGCCACGCGCAACCAGATGTTGCCACCCGGGTCGTCCAAAGGATGAACCACGTCGAAGCCTCGTTTCTTAACGTAAGCCGAAACGGTCAGATGCATGAGCTTACGATAAGAGGGCCGATAGTCGTGCGCGAGGAATACCGCGCCGCGTTTGTTGACGCTGGTTGACGAGAGTCGCTGGCAAAGCATGGCGGCCGAAAGCAGCGCGTGCGCTTTCGCCGGACTGTAGCTCTGTCCAGTGAGGCTGCCGGACGTGAACCCCCTGATGCCTTTGACGGCATAAAATAGTAGGGCCATGTAATACTCTCGGGTGGATTCGATGTCAGTGAGTTTAAATGCCTGTTGTCGGATAGTTTCGATCGCGCTCAATGCGCGTTGTTGTGATGGCGAGGGTTTTTCGAGAGAAACGGATTCCCGCAGACTGTTCGGCCGGAGTAACGCTCTTTCCAGTTCATAACGGGCACTCAGACTGCCGGAAAACAAAGTGAACTTGATGTCACTCTCCATCTCCGCAAAATCCCGCAACGCATGGCCGACTCCGGTTTTGTAAAAGTCGATTAATGAAGCGCCGCCGGTGTAAACGACGACATTGCCCGAATGTAGATCGCCGTGCGTGATTGCATACTGGTCCACTTCGGGAAAGAAATTCTGATGCGCACGCGAGCGCTTCGCCTTGTGCGGTTGACTGCTACATCTCGTTTCAAAACAGAATTTGATCGGGTCAGGTACGCGTAATTTCTGGTTCGCCAGGTTCAGTCGTCCGTTCAACTGCACTTCCAGCGAGCCGTCGCGGAGTAATTTGAACGCACTCGAGCTGCCGGAAGGATCCAGTAGCGAGTGAAAGGCGTCTTTTAGTTTCTGCACCTGATCGGGCGCCTGAAGATTGAGTTGGGCACGATACAGGACGTCCAGTCGCTGCTTCGGCGGCACTCGAGGTCGATGTTCGTACCAGTGCGCGCACGTGTCCTTAAATAGATGCGTGAGTGTCTGACATAAAGCCGCGTCTGTAACCTGCGAATTGCCGTAATGCTCTCGCAGCGTCGTAACTGACTTCACGTTCTTACCCACGAGGTCATAAGCAAGCGCACCGGTCTCCTGCAAAAAAACCGGACCATATTCGAGATGAGTACGCAGATAAAACGGAATGTAAGGGACCACGAATTCGTTGAAGTTATCGCATTCGGTCCTGATACTGTGTTCAGGACCGAATTTGGCCGCCAACTCCAGTCCTGGAACGTGCTTAAAGTAAGGGCGAACCATGGCCACTGTACAAGGACTGTAGCCCGGAGTAGTCGAGATAAACTTAATCAAGTTGGGCTTCTGTTTACCCGCCGAGAAGAGCATACAGCTCACGTGTCGCAGTGTTTGCACTGAGGCCGAGGGCGCCTTGTTTCCGTTGGAGCTCGCGCCAGGTGGTCTTCCGTTCGAACCTCTCATTTGCCTGACCATGGCTTCCCACGAAAGGCCCGGCTCGAGTTTGAGTTCGAGGTCCATGTTGATGACCGGCGCCTTGGAAAACGCCCGGTCAACACTATTGAAGATCTCCCGCGGCAAATATCTATGGCCGTCGATGAAATCGGAATACTTCAGGCCATCCGGATGTCTAACGTCAAGAACACTCCGCAGCAACTTCGCGGGGTTCGGCCAGCGCCAGGCGGTCATGAGGATCTTGCGCTCGATAGAAAGCTCGGCAAACAGATGTATGCCGCTGAAGTCGTCGAGCCTGAGATCATCCTCGAGTCGCACGTCGATCAGCGCGAGGTGTATCAGTTCCGCTTTCGCCTTGTTTAGCGCGTCGTCGGCACTCTCGGCGGTGATAACGTTGTATCCCAGGTGTTCGAGCGGTCTTTTCAGGAGCCGCCGCGTCTGCTCTCGGTTATCTACTATGAGTATAGTTCTCTTGCAGAGACACATGGATTTGCTTTCTGGATTTCGTGATCGCCGCGGCCGCTGTTACAACGTCGAAGACTGTTCGGCGATAGGAACGTTTAAGACGAAAGTAGTTCCGCGATGGCTGGTCTCTTTGAGCTTCAGATCGCCATTGACTGCGTCCAAGTACATCCGGCTCAGTAGCAAGCCGACCCCGAATTCATTCTCGTTAGGACTGGGAATGCGGCGTTGAAAGAGAATGTCGCGAACTGCCGGCTCGATGCCGCCGCCGTTGTCGGTGAATGACAGGTAAACACGTCGTGACTTCACCTGTCCGCTTAAAGTGATTTTCCCGCCCGGCGGCAACGCCTTGATGGCGTTCTGCGTCAAGTGCTTCAGTGCTTCCGCCAGCAGCCATTCACTTCCCATGACTAAAGGTAGTTTCTCCAGATTGTCTTCAATCTGGATCTGTTTCTTGCCGAGGTCAGTTTCGTAGCGCTGTTTGACGCCGTCGAAGACCTTTGCCAAGGACACGGGCCCCATTGTTTCGACGTCTCCCGGCGGAGTCGGAATGCTGGTAACGTTCGTCGAGTATTGAATCGCCTCTTCAAGACATTCTTTTGCCGCTGGGTCGAGGTGCTCGCTCCGCTTCTTCAATTCCTCCAGGGTGAGCGCGAGCCAAAAATTGTGTTTCTTTGCATCATGGGCCCAAGCCGACATAGCGTTGAGACTAACCGCTGCTAGTTTCGCCGTTTCGAAACGCCGCTGGACCTGTTCAAACATCCACGCGTGCTGGATTGAGAGTGACGCCTTATCCGCAACCAGCCGCAACAGGTCTTCTTCCATCTTTTCGAAAGAGTGACGGAAATGAAAGTGGAGCAACATCAAACCGACGAGCTGATCGCCAACCGCGAGCCGCAGCGCAGCCGTAGTCCTGGCCTGTAACTGTTGCGCGACCTTCGCGTAAGGCGCAGGGTTAATTCTGATGTGGTTTGCGCAGGCCTTTTCGAGCAACAACGAGGTCACGATCTCCTTCGTGCCTGGCGATTTCATTCTGGCGACGTCCGCATCGGAAATCCCTTCCGTCACTACCTCGTCTGCGATTCGCTCGGCCTCTGACTGATACAGGTAAATTGCCACGCTGTCCGCGTGCACGACGCCTTCTTTATCGACCAGGGCACGAGCTAACTTCTTCAAGATCGCCTGCAGATTCATCTCTTCCGTAACGTCCATGACGATGTCAGTCGCACTGCGAGTGGTTCGATACACGTTTGAATTGGCGACGGCGGAAGAGACCTGCCAGGCGATCGCCTCCGCATAACGTTTATGTGTCTCCGTGTAAGCAGCGGGTGTTTTGCTATCGATGGACAGCATGCCGATAGGCCGGTTCTCGCTCAACAAAGGCACGCCCAACCACGAGCGAATCTTTCCCGCGCAGTAAACGTCATGCTCGTCCCAGAAATGTTTGAACTTGGTGCGCCGGATATCCGGGTGGAGCACGGCGCATCTTCTTTCAATGACTTCCGTGTTGGGAAACTTACGGGTGAGCGGAAAGCTGAGACTCAGCACTTTCTTCTTGTCGGCGGCATCGAATCCTTCGCAAGCAACCACCTTCAGCTCATCACCACGCAGCAGTTGTAAGGAACAGGTATCGTAGGGAATCCGATTCTTCAAACCCGACAGCACACGCGGCAGCACCTCGTCGAAATCGAGCGTCGAATTCACGTCTCTGCCGATCCGATGAAGCGAAGTTGCGAAGCTGAAGAGCTCCCTGTTCTGGAGCGACGTTTCGAGATACTTTGCCAGCGTTCGCATGGTAACGACGTCTCTCTTGTCAAAGCGTCTGAAGGGATTCGCTTTGCCCCGATGATCCAGCTTGTTTTCGACCTTCAGCACCCCGATTACTTCGGAACGCTTGCCTTCTTTACGTTTGAGCGGAACGGCAAGCAGTGACCAACAATAGCCGGAGGGAATGTGAGCTTGCAGGCCTCGATGCTTGACTGCCGGATGTGCGGTCAGCCCTTTTCCATACTTATTAAACAGCCGGCCAGTGCTGGCAATGTAGCCGGTTAGCCCGTCCGTTCGCGAAATCTTTAGCGGCTTTCCGTGCCGTGAAGCAGCGGGCTTTGAACCGCTGGTGGCCTCCAGGCTCAAGTATCCCGGTTGCTTTTTAATGAACACGGCGGCAACTTCGGCGCCCAGCGAGGTGCGCGCAACTTTCGCCACTCGTCGCTCTACCTCTCCCGGACCCCACCCGGTGGCGTCCTCGTGCTTGAGCTCAAAAGTTCCAATAGCGGCCGGTCCCTCCGACAGAAGTTGTTCACGTTCCACGGCGAGAGCGGCCTGGGTCGCGAATGCGATCGCTGCCCTGGTGTTTGCTTCGGTGAACGTCGCTCGCATTGCACTTCGCAGCTCGCCCAGCGTAATGAGTCCGATCAATTCGCCTTCACCGCCACGTAGGGGCATAAGCAGAATGGAATTGAGCTGTCCTTTGAGGTCCAGGTGCTCCGCGAAAGCCGACAGGACCCGGGCGCCATATCGATCTTCTATAGTGAAAACGCGCCTGTCCTTGCTTTCCAGGATCTCGAACAACTTCGGATCTTTCAAAATCCGGCAGGTCTTCCCTTGTTGCGGGCGCCAATGAAGCTGCTTGTTGCGCCGCGCGGCATGAGACGCGTGTACGCGTAGTAAATCGTGCTTCTCGCGCAGCATGATGTGACAAAAAGTAGCCGGACAAACGTCCAACATCTCTTTGGCGATCGTCTCTAGGATTTCTTCCAGGCCCTTGGCGCCGACGATTGCTTCCGCCCGATTGGCGAGTGAGCGGGCGCGGCTGGCCATCATCGCGCTGCCCAGTCCCGCGGTGACTCGCTTCAGAATTCGCACGTCCCGCTCGCGAAACGCATTTTTCTTTTTACTTTCCACGTCGAGTACGGCAATCACTTTCTTGCCCACCATTACAGGTAACGCGATCTCAGAACCGAATCCCAGTCCGTGGATATAACCTTTCGCCTTAGTGACGTCAGGCTCAATGCGAACCTTCCCGTGCCTGGCCACCCAGCCGCTCACGCCGCGGCCGACTTTGATAGTTCGCGTACGTCTCGCAGGTAAGACGGCCTCGACCGCAACCGTTAGCTTCTTACCGTCGCAATTCATCAGCGTGAACGACTCGTACCCGAGCCGCTCTCGCAAAACGTGTCTGACTTTTTCCAACAACTTCGTGTACTCAACGTCGGAACTGAGCGCTCGTGCGATCTCCGCACCAGCTTTATCTTCCGCCGCCCGGCCGATGCTTTCGATCGCCGCGCCCGCATGACGAGCGAAATTCAAGAGGACTTTCTGCTCGATGTTTCCATAGATGCGTCCAGGTTTGTCACTATGAATTACCAGCACACCCAGGATCTTGCCCGTAGCAACAAGCGGAACACCCATCACGCCGGTAAGGTTCAAGTGGTCGAGTTCGCGCCGGCGAAACGGCCAGTGACGGTAATCACTCAACACGACCATCTTTTTGCGCTGTAAGACGGCCCGGACGAGTCCCTTGCTGTACTCTCTTGTTTTCAGCTTCAAAGACATTCCCTGAAATACCTCGAGGATCACCGTGCCTTTCTTCTCGGACATCAGGTAGATAGCGCCACCCGTGCTGTCGACCAATGAAATGGCCCTGTCGAGAAGTTTTTTCAGCAGAGTTTCGAGATCGGGCTGTTTCGCCATCTCGAGAGTCACTTCGCCCAGTTCCTGCAGCTTGCGCGCAAGCGTTTCCGTCTCGTTGTGCAACTGCACGTGCTCGATCGAGACGGCGGCGTGGTGCGACAACTGTTTCAGCAGGCTCACCTGCTCGGGCGACAGGTGGATCGCCCCTTTACTGCCCATGTTGATGATGCCGAGTGGCCCACGCTTTCCGCGGAGCGGCAGCACCACGAGAGACTGGATATCTTTTCGGACGAGGGCCTTCTTCAATAACGGCCAGCGACCTACGTTTGGAATTTTAACCACACTGGTGGACGTGAGCACTTTATGAACCAGAGCCCGCGGCAGGTCTTTCACTTCACGAATAACCTTCTTTCCGACGCCGCGCTCACTCACGACCTCGAGGCGAGTCTGGCCCGGATTGAACAGGCAAATGCTGCAGAAATCGAGGTTGAAAAGATCGTGCAGGTTAGCAACGATGAGGTTGTAGATCTCCTGGCTATCGAGGGCCGTGCTGACTGCGTGAATCGTTTCGTAAAGCTTTGCGAGTATGAGACTGCGATGTGACGTCTTCCAGTTTCGCTGGAGCGTGCGATCCAAAGCGATGGCCGCCTGGTTCGCGACGCTTTGAATGGTGGCCCGTTCGCTTGGACCAAATGCATTTGGCTGCTGCCTTAACAAGCTGATCGTACCTACGACCGACGACCCGCTTACCAGTGGCAAGCCGAAGTAACTGCGCGCTGCTTTGGCCGAACGCGAAAACCATGACGGCAGATTGGCTCGCCCTTTAAGATCGCGTACGTAGAATGGCCGGTTGTGCTTGACCACTTCGCCTTCGAGTCCACACTCGCTGCGCCGGCGTTCGGACCTGAGGCTCTTTCGGGAAGCCTTATTGCCCTCCATCAGCAGCACCGATCGTAGCTTCTCGTGTACTTCATCGTTCACCGTCAGATGAAACACGTCCACCCCGGCAATCAGGCGCGACAGGCAGCGATAAGTCTCTTCAGCGATCTCTGCTTCCGTCGTGGTTGCCGCCAGTGCGTTAGCAAACTCAACCAGCGTATTTAGCTGCGCTATGTTTTGGCCCAGCCTGCTCTTCAAGCGGCGAGCCTGAACAAACGTTCCCAACTGGTTCTTTAGCTGTGCGTGTGAGAGATAAGGAATACGTAATCCGTTCGTGGCCAGTGTTCCGGGCGGACGCCCGTCGATCTTCTTCGCTGAAGTGATAAACGTGCCGATATGAGGATACTTAGTTTCAATCGACTTCAGCGGCGCTGGATCAAAATGTCCGTTCGTCAGATCAGCGTCAAGCAGCACCGCGTCGAAGTCGCCGTCGGCGGCGGTAATGCTTTTCAGGCAAGCGGCGGAATTGTTTACTTTGACGAGTTCGATGCCGCATTGACGGCGAATTTGATTGGCAAAACGAGGACCGTTTCCAGAGACTAAAATAACGCGCCCCTTCGTGTGCGTCATGGCTGACACCTCGGTGACTGATTCATATAGGGAGCGGCGTTAAGCAAGCCGGATATTAGTTGAATTTGAAAAACGTTGACTGACAATTAGCCGACAATCAGGCAACGAGACCGGGACAGCCAAGATTTTTTGGGCGGTTTTTGCTACGACGCACGATAGACGTCGGGCGTCCGTTCGCGATGTACGGCGACCCAGTTTCCGTTTTCCTCCAGCGCCTCTTTGCCGAGGTCGACCACCAATTGCTTCGCGCCCATCT